>ERZ772955.1309-NODE-1309-length-16080-cov-8.907894_pt1 | contig 16080 bp, 7 predicted proteins | sample MGYA00511133_ERZ772955 | MGnify/ENA primary metagenome ERZ772955 (study PRJEB29015, sample SAMEA2737914) | human oral metagenome | biome: human oral; feature: human-associated habitat; material: dental | place: China | collected 2149 ... | reverse complement strand
AGCTCCTCATCGTCAACAACGGGGCGTATTCCGCGCGGGCGGCAGAGATGGCGCGTGCCTACAGCGTGCCGCACATCGACCTGAAATTCCCAATCGACGGGCTGCCCGATCTTGATGTTGTCGAGCAAACGCTGCGTGAGCATCCCGAGATTGCCGCCGTCTACACAACGCATCAGGAGACGGGCACGGGCATCCTCAACCCCGTACGGGAGATCGGCGCACTCGCCCATACGCACAGCGCGGTCATGATCGCGGACACGATCTCGACCTATGCGATGATCCCGTTCACGGCGGATGACATGAACATCGACGTGTGTATGTCCTCGGCACAGAAGGGCATTCAGGGCATGACGGGGCTTTCGTACGTCCTCGCCAAAAAATCCGTGCTGAACGCCGCAAAAGCCTACCCCGTGCGTTCCTACTACACAAACCTCATCATGCAGTACGAGGGATTCGAGCAGACGGGCGAAATGCGCTTTACCCCACCCGTCCAGACCGTCTATGCAGCAAAGCGTGCGCTCGCCGAGTACTTCGCCGAGGGCGCGTCGAAAAAATGGGCACGCCACACACGCACGATTGAGGCGATCCACGAGGGACTGGAAAGGCTCGGCCTGAAGGAAGCCATTCCCCGCGCAATCCAGTCGGAGCTCGTCGTCGCAGTGGAGTATCCTGCAGACTTTGACTTCCTGCGCGTGCACGACTACTGCTACGAGCGCGGCTATACCATCTACCCCGGCAAGATGCAGACCTCATCGACCTTTCGCCTCTGTGCCCTCGGTGCGATCGACGCACCCGACATCGCGGGTTTCTTCCGCGTGTTTGAGGAAGCACTGAAGGCATAATCGTTGGGGAGAGGACATAGAAGCATGCAGGACGACTTCACCGTATTTTGGCGCAATGACAAGCGTGCCTCAGAACTCTTTTACGATCTCTTGGCACGCTCCGAACGTGCGGCATACGACGATGACTTTCTCGCCGTACTTGCTGCCTATCGTATGGCAGCCCCCGAGAGTGAGCGTGCGGACATCTTCGCAGCACAGTACCTTCTCCATCACGGCGACGCGGAAAGCGCCGCGCTTTGCGGGGAACGCGCCTTTCAAAAGCGGCCCCTGAATCTCGAGGTGTGGCGCGTGCTCGCCGCCGCCTACAAGCAGCTCGGGCGGGAGCTCGATGCCGTCACGATGCAGGGCTACGCCTACGGGCTCTATCGGGGCGCGGACACGGGGGGAATTGACCTCGATCTCAGTCTGACCGAGGAAATTCAAAACGAAGCCTTGGGCCGACTGACGCTCGCTACGGGAAAGAGCCTGAACGCCCCGACCTCAACCAGCCGCGCCTATCTGATGAACCCGGGGCTCGGGTTCCGCTTTGACGTATTCATCGGTGAGGAGATTCCCATAACGATGCCGCATGGCAGCGCACGCTTTTGGAGTGCTGCCTATGTAGAGAACACGGGGCTGTCCGATCACAGCTATATGCTCACTGAGGCGCGACATACCGCGTGGTTCACACGCTACGGGCACCGCGACTTCTTCTTTGACCTGCAAAAGGCAAGCGAGGTGCGCGGCACAACCGAGATCGCGCTTCCCGCCGGACGGGAGGCGATTGTCCCCTTGGCGGGCACGGTCCCCGACCAACGAATCTCTGTCACAACGCCCTCCATGGGGACACGGGATATCTATCTCGGCAAGTGGGCGTTCAGCTTCTTTCGTCTGAACGAGACCACACAGCTGTATGCCGATGCACAGGATGCCTATGCCATCGGCACGCCGATCCTGCTCGGACACAGTCCTGCGCGGCGCAAGCTCGTCCTGAATATTTTCGTCGACGCCCTATCCTGGGCGGTCGTTCGTCCCTACGCCGCGACCCATCTGCCAAACATCTCCAAATTCTTCGCACGTGGCACAATCTTCGATCAGCATTTCTCGACCTCGGAGCATACCCTCTCGGCATTCCCCGCCATTGAGACCGGCTGCTATCCCCATCATACACATATCTTCAACGTAAATGCCGGACGCGAGCTGCCCGCAGAGATGACCACCACAGCCGAGCACATGAAGGCACTCGGCTACTACTGTGCCATCCCGATGGGGGCCGATCAGGGGCTCTCTCAAGGCGTCATGCGCGGCTATGACCGTGCGGTGCTCTCCACATGGATTCAGAATTCGGTCGATGGCGTGGATCGCGTCCTGCGCCAGCTCAAAGCCTTCGACGAGGTCGATCAGTTCCTCTTTCTTGTGGTCAATGACGTACATCCGTACGACGGTCTCGGCTATAAATTCGACACCAACGTTGAGACCCACCTCCCGCTCGCCGACCGCTTCTTTGACCACACAGAGCGCACGGCAAGCGTCTTTTTGACCAATATGCGCATCTATCAGGAGCAGTATCTGGAGCGTGTGCGTCAGGTGGATCACAACATCGGTATCCTCCTCACCTACCTGGAGGAGAACTTTGCCGACGACGAGTACATTGTCAGCCTCTACTCGGATCACGGTGTTCCCATATTCAACAAGGAAACCTCGGACAAGCTGGATATTATCAGCACATACGTCTCAAACGCGACATGGATGATGCGCGGCGCGGGCGTGCCCGTGGGTGTGCGTGCAAATGAGCTGACGAGCATTGTCGATATCCAGCGGACGCTCGCCCATCTGTGCGGCTTCTCCGTCGCCGCGTGCAGTGACGGCAATCTCCCCGCCGTATTCGGCGGCAGGGAGCGCGATGTGGTCTACTCCATGTCCCAGTACCCGGGGCAGACATTCAAGCTTGCTGTCCGCACGCGCGATCATGCGCTGCGCCTTGAGACGCGGGAGTTCGTCGACGAGGACGGGCGTGTGGACCTTGCAGGAGCAACGGTCGGCATCTATCCGCGCGAACACGAACTTGAGGAAGGCTATCGGCTCGACTCCGAGGAGCTGCGTGCGTTCTTCTACCCGCGCGCACGTGACTTCGTGCGCGCGATCGCAAGCAACGGCGAACACTGGCCTGCGATGCGTGCAGCGCGTCCGCAGTGGTTTGGGGAAGAATCGTAACGGTGCACGAGGGAGGGAACGCTTTGAGCGAAGGAAAGGACAGTAACGTGACGAACGATCTCAGCGTATTCTGGCGCAACAACGTACGTGCTTACGAACTTTTCCGCGATCTGCTGGCGCGTGCGGAGCGGAACGCCTTCGACGACGACTTTCTCGCCGTACTTGCCGCCTATCGGGAGGCTGCTCCCGCAAGTGAGCGTGCGGATATCTTTGCCGCACTCTACCTCCTCGCGTGCGGCGATGCGGAGAACGCCGCACTCTGCGGGGAGCGTGCCTTTCAAAAACGCCCGTTGAATTTCGCCGTGTGGCACGTTCTCTCCACTGCATACAGTGCGCTCGGACGCGAACGCGATGCGCTCACAATCCGGGGATATATCCAGCGGAGAGCCCCGCAGGATACGTTCTGCCCCACCCTTCCGAGGGATTGTCCGCGTGATGAGGCGCTCAGCCGCCTCACCATGGCGACGAATATGTCGAGCTACGCGCCGCTGATCATCGGCCGTGCGGTTCTTGAAAACGGTGCCGTGCAGCTCGTCAACGATATTTACATCGGCGAGGAGATTCCCACCACGATGCCAAGCGGCAGCGACCGTTTCTGGGTCGGCATCTTCGTCGACGAAGGCTTTCTCTCCATGATGTCGTATGTCCATGAGCCCAGACGGCATGAGCTCAACTTCTTCGTCTGCAATCGAGATGCGACTTTTGACATCCAAAAGGCACGGGAAAGCAGCGACCACATCCGCATCGATGTGCCGGCGGGCGAAGCTTTTGTCGTACCGGTGGCGGGGACAAAGGTCGACCAGAGATTTTCCATCCAAACTGCTGCAAACGAGTATCCCGGCTACCTCGGCAAATGGGCATTCAGCTATTTCCGTCTCACGGAGACGGCAACACTGCGCTCGGACGATGCTCCCTTTGCCGTTGGTACACCAATCCGCCTTGGGCACAGTCCGCATCACAAAAAACTCGTGCTGAATCTGCTCATCGACGGGCTGTGCTGGCCGGCGGTACGTCCTCTATTTGCGGAGTACATGCCGCACATTGCAAAATTCTTTGCCCGCGGGGTCATCTTCGACCAGCATTTCTCAGCCGCCGAGCATACCCTGTCCGCCCTTCCGACCATTGAGACAGGGCTCTACTCGCACCACACGCAGATCTTTCACGAGAGTGACTCGCACGAACTGCCGCTTGCGGTACGCACGCTCTCCGAGGAGATGCAGTCACTCGGCTACTACTGCTCTGCGCCGCTCGTCACGGGGCAGCTCCTATACTACGGGTTGTACCGCGGCTATCAACGTCTCATCTCCACACATGGCTTTCAGCCCACATACGAGGGGACAGAGCGCGTTCTGCGTACATTGGAGGCACTGCCCGAGGTGGATCATTTCATGCTCTACCATACAAGCGACGTGCATCCGCTCAACGTACAGATGCCGCCCAAATTCTCCACGGAGGTGGAGGCACACATCCCCCTTGCCGATCGCTTTGTCCCGCTTGACCCAACCCTGCCCAGTGTTCGGACACCGCGTCTGCCCATCTATCTGGAGCAGCTGCGCGTGAGCCTCCGCCACATTGATCGCAGCGTGGGAGCACTCCTCTCCTATATCGAGGAGCACTATGACGAGAATGAATACATTGTAAATCTTTACTCCGATCATGGCTGCGCCCTCTTCGACCCCGATCCTGCGGAAGCGGAAACCGACCTCATCGGAGAATATGCGACCGGCGCAACGTGGATGATCCGCGGCGCGGGCGTGCCCGAGGGCATCATCACCGACGAGCTCACCAGCTCGGTCGATATCTACCCAACGCTCGGAAAGCTCTGCGGCTTTCCCGTCGCCGATGGTCTCGACGGCAATCTGCCCGCCGTATTCGGCGGCAGGGAGCGCGACGCGGCCTACTCCGTCTCCCAGTTCCCGGGACAGACGTTCAAGCTCGCCGTACGCACGCGCGATCATGTGCTGCGCGTGGAGACGTGCGGCTGCACCGCACAGGACGGAACGGCGGACTTCGCGGACGCAGAGGCACAGATCTACCTGCGCGGCCACGAACTCAATCCCGCACACATTGTGGACAGTGCGGAGCTGCGTACGTTCTTCTACCCACGTGCGCGTGACTTCGTGCGGGAGATTTCAAACAACGGGGAACTGTTTGTGCGCTAAAGATAACGCTATGGCGGTACAAGGAAAGGACACAGTATGACGGACGAGCTCAATGTATTCTGGCAAAACAACGCACGCGCCCGCGAACTCTTCTGCGATCTGCTGACGCGTGCGGAGCGGAACGCCTTCGACGACGACTTTCTCGCCGTACTTGCCGCCTATCGGGAGGAAGCCCCTGCAAGTGAGCATGCGGACATCTTCGCCGCGCAGTACCTCCTCGCACACGGCGATGCGGAGGGAGCATGTGTCTGCGCAGAGCGTGCATATGCCCGCCGCCCCGTGAGCTATGAGGTGTGGAAGGTGCTCGCCCCCGCATACGAGCAGACGGGACGTGAGCTCGATGCGCTCATCATACGAGCCTACTGCCACAATGTCTACGGGGAGCCCCTGCCCCCGCTTCGGCTCACACACACGCCGACAGCCGAGGCACTCGCCTACCTGTCCGCAGCCCTTGAGGATACGACATACGCGCCGATGGCAACCTACCGTGCCTATCTGAAGGACGATGCGGTGCACTTCCACCGCGATGTCTTTATCGGCGAGACGATACCGCTGCCCGTCCCTGCGGGCAGTGATCCATTCTGGGTCGGCTGCTATGCCGACTACGGCTTCCTCTCGGAGAAGAGCTACCTGATCGACGACGTGCGCAACAGCCTGTGGTTCTCTGTCTGCGGGCATCGCGACTTCACCTTCCAGATGCAGAAGGCACGCGAGATCTGCGGCACGATGAACATCGACATTGCAGAGGGGCAGGAGATCATACTGCCGCTTGCGGGGACGGCGGACGAACAGCCCATCTCGGTGGAGACCCCATCGATGGGGGAACGCACCACATATCTTGGCAGATGGGCATTCAGCTACTACCGCCTGAACGAGGACACCACACTGCGTACGACGGACAACGCCCCCATCGCCGTCGGTACGCCCATCCGTCTCGGACACAGCCCGCAGCGCAAGAGGCTCGTGCTGAACATTCTCGTCGACGCGCTCTCATGGCCGGTCATGCGCTCCCGTTTCGCACAAGATATGCCCAACATCGCCGCGTTTTTTAGGCAAGGCATCATCTTCGATCAGCATTTCTCCACCTCGGAGTACACCTATCCTGCCGTCTCGGGGATTGAGACGGGCTGCTACCCACACCACACGCAACTCTTCAATGGAAAGCTCTATCACAGGCTCGCACCAAACTTCATCACGCTCGCGGAGCGCATGAAGGATCTCGGTTACCACTGCGCTTCGCCCATGCTCATGTCGGACTGCATCTACAGCAATATTTTCCGCGGTCACGATCAGATCACATTATGCTCGTGGAATACGCACGCTTTTGCAGGGGCGGATCGCACGCTCCGCTACATCAAGGCATTCAAAGAGGCGGATCTCTTCCTCTTTCTCCATGTCTCCGATGTGCACCCCTACGATGCAAAGGCTTATAAGTTCAATCTGCCGGTGGAGACATCCCTGCCGCTCTCCGACCGCCTCTATGAAGTACAGGACGGGGTCGCTAGCGTTCGTCTGCCGAACGCGGAGATCTATCAACAGCAGTTTCTGGATGGTGCGCGCAATGTTGACCGCGCGATTGGTCAGCTCCTCTCCTACATCGAGGAGAACTTCGCCGCGGATGAGTATATCGTGAACCTCTACTCCGATCACGGCGTTCCCGTCTTCAGCGTAAACCCTGAGACGTGGGTGGTCGACGTCACCGGAGAACAGTCGACCGGTGCAACGTGGATGATGCGCGGAGCAGGTGTTCCGCAGGGCGTGGTCGCAAGCGAACTCACAAGCTCGCTCGACCTTTACCCCACACTGGGACATCTCGTCGGCTTCCCCGTCAGCCCCGATATCGACGGGAATCTGCCCGCCGCGTTCGGCGGTACGGCGCGCGATGCAGTCTACACGACCTCCATGTACCGCGGTCAGACATTCAAACTTGCCATGCGTACACATGAGCACGTCCTGCGTCTGGAAACCAAAGAGTATGTCGATGAAGACGGGAGAGTTGACTTCGCAGGGTGTGAACCGAACATCTTTGTGCGCGGACATGAGCTCTATACCGCATACATCGTGGACAGTCCCGAGCTGCGCGCATTCTTCTATCCGCGTGCACGGGCATTCCTCGCGAACATTGCAAACAACGGCGAATTCTGGCCGTCGATGCGTGCCGCACGAAAAGACTGGTTTGGAGAGAAATAAGGACAATGAGTGCGAGGGAAGGGATATCATGACAGACGATTGCCGTACATTTTGGCAAAACAACGGCCGCGCCTATACGCTCTTTCAAGAGCTTTTGATACGCATGGAACGCGATGCCTATGACGAGGAATATCTCGCCCTTCTCGCCGCCTATCGGGAGGCGGACGGTGATGCGGTGCACGCCGATGTCTTTGCAGCACATTATCTCCTCGCAAACGGCGATGCGGAGGCGGCTGCCCTCTGCGGCGAACGTGCCTTCCGCGCCCGCCCCATCGAGCACGCCGCATGGCAGGTGCTCGCGCGTGCCTATATGGCACAGGGGCGCTATGCGGACGCGCTCATCATGCAGGCGTACATGGCAAAGCTGCTCGAACGCCCGCTCACAGCCGAGGGCATTCCTCCGGAGGTATTCACCGACGAGCTCCTTGACCGTCTCTCCGTCGCGATGGGCAAGGCGGGCTTTGCCCCGATCGCCGTATCCCGTATGTCCTACAGCGCGGAGCAAGGGCTGACGGCTGAGAGCACATCGTTCATGGGCGAGTTTCTCCCGCAAAGCACCTCGGATCTCCCGCCGTACTATGTCGGTGTCTACACGGAGCAGGAGCAGCAGGGGAATAAGGCATGGCTGCTCTATAACATCCGCCATGCGAAGGATTTCGCCTACTATCTCGGCGGAGACTTCACGTTCGACCTCATCCGCGGCGAACGTGCCCCCGGCAAGGCAGAGATTCATCTTGCCCCGGGGCAGAGCGCCGTCCTGCCCGTGCTCGGTACAATTGACTTCCAGCAGCTGCGGGTAAAGACGCAGAGTCTCGATAAGGAAACGCCGCTTACCATCGCAACCCCGAACTTTTTCCGCCTCGCTGAGCCGACGGAGTTCTCCTCCGATCACAACTTCATCGTCAGTACGCCGATCACGGTCGGACACAGTCCCGCACGCCGTCCGCTCGTCCTGAACATCCTCGCCGATGCCCTCCCGTGGGCAATCGTGCGCGAACACTTTGCCGAATGGATGCCGAACACGGCACACTTCTTTGCACGCGGCACGATCTTCAATCAGCATTTCTCCGTTGCAGAGTACACCCATCCATCGCTTCCAAGCATCGAGACGGGAATGTATCAGCATCACAGTCAGATCGTTACAAATAACGCCGCTGTCGTCCCGCTGCGACGGGAGTTCGTCACATTGGCCGAACGTATGCGTGACCTCGGCTATGCGACGTCGAATCTCATGGGCGATGGCATCGGGGTCTACAACGAGGTGACACGCGGCTATGATCGGCTCATCGTCACAGGCTATCGTCTGCATACCTATGAGGGTGTCGAGCGGACAATCCGCCATCTCGAAGGACTGCGTGACACAGATCATTTCATATTCCTACACACATCAGACGTGCATCCGTGGCCATATCCGCTCTTTCAGATCACATCGAGCGTACAGGCGCGTCTGCCGCTTGCCGCGCGTCTCTCAGGCGCGGCGGGCAGCGAGCCGAGTCCCTATCTGCGCCGCACGGATCTGAGCATAGAGGTCTGTCGTCAGGGCATCCGCGACCTCGACCGCGCGCTGGGTGTACTCTACCGCTATCTGGAGGAGCACTACAGCCCTGAGGAGTATCTCGTGAATATCTACTCCGACCACGGCGTTCCCGTCTTTAGTGAGCACCACTACATCGTCAGCCCCGATCTGACCCATGCGGCGTGGATGATGCGTGGGGCAGGGGTCCCTGAGGGCGTGGTCGCGGACGAGCTGACGAGTGCGGTCGATATCTATCCGACGCTCGGTGCTCTCTGCGGCTTTCCCGTGAGTGACGATGTGGACGGCGTGCTGCCGCAGCTCTTCGGGGGTGTGGGACGCGAGATCGCGTTCAGCAACTCACTCTATCCGACCAAGAGCTACTGTCTGCGCGCACGCGCAAAAACGCACACATTCCATCTTGAGACGGGCATCCCCGTTCTGCCGAACGGAACGGTGGATGTCGCGCACGCAGCCTCCGCCATCTATCCGCGCGAACACGAGGGTGAGGCAGGCTATGAGGTGGACAGCGCAGAGCTGCGTGCGTTCTTCTACCCGCGCGTGCGCGAATTCCTGCGCGGCATCGAAAACAACGGGGAGGCATTCCCCACACCGAAGGAGCTATAAATGAACAACGATTTGACGGTCTTCTGGCACAATAATGAACGCTCCTGTGCACTGTTCCGCGATCTCCTCGACCGCGCAGAGCAGGGCGCCTTTGACGACGACTTCCTGGCGCAGCTTGCGGCATACAGGGAAGAGACGACGGACACGGCACACGCGGATCTCTTTGCCGCACAGTATCTCCTCCATCACGGCGATGCGGAGACCGCCATTGTATGTGCGGAACGCGCCTACCGCACGCGCCCGATTCAGGCGGCTCTCTGGACCGTGCTCAGACGTGCCTACGAGGCGGTCGGCCGCTGGGCGGATGCGCTCATCATGCAGGGCTATGCGGCAAAGCTCTATGAGGTCCCATTCGATGTGACACACTATCCGCCGGAGGTGTTCACCGAGGAGGTGCTGGACCGCCTGTCGGTCGCACTGTCCCGCCCCTCGTTCGCCCCGATTGCCGTCCGGGCCTCCTACGATCCCGAGAAGGGGATCACGACGGAGGACAGCGTATTTGCGGGCGAGTTTCTCCCCGTTGCCCCCCACATAACGCCGCCGCTTTATGTCGGTGTCTATGCGGAGCAGGGCTTCCAAGGTGCTAAGGCATGGCAGCTGAATGTGCTGAGCCGTTCATACGGTGTCGCCTACTTTGGCGCGGGAGATTTTATCTTTGACCTCATGCGCTGTCAGCGCACGGGTGGGGCGGCACATGTTGCAATCCCACCAAATGAGGAGGCGGTACTCCCCGTGATCGGCACAGTGCTGCCCGCACTCGGCATACGTCCGCCACAGCGGCTGCACGTACGCACATCTGCTGTCAACACCTCAGGCTGGCTGAACGTGGCAACACCGAACTTCTTTCGCCTGAATGAGGAGACGGAGCTCTCCTCGGAGCAAAACTTCCTCGTGGGGCAGCCGATCCCTGTGGGGCGCAAGTCCGAACGGCCCCGTCTCGTGCTGAATATCCTTGCCGATGCCCTTCCATGGCAGGTGCTGCGCACACACTTTGCCGAGGAGATGCCGCGTACGGCACGCTTTTTTGCGGAGGGTCTGATCTTCGATCAGCATTTCTCGGTTGCAGAGTACACAACGCCCTCCTTTGCCTCCATCGAGACGGGAATGTATCCCCACCGCAGTCAGCTCTTTAACAACAAGATCGCCATTCCCCTACGCGAGGAATATGTAACGCTCTCGGAGCGCATGCGCGATGCAGGCTATCTGACCTCGAATCTGATGGATGTCGGTGAGGGTATCTATACAGGGGCTTCCCGCGGCTATGATCGCTTTATCTCAGCGCCGTTCCGTCAGGTGAACTACGAGGGGGTCGAGCGCGTCATCCGCCATCTCGACGGGATGGGTGATGCACAGAATTTCATCCTCATCCACTCCTCCGATGTGCACCCATGGCCCTCACCGAGCTTCCAATACCCGACGGCGGCGCAGGCACGTCTCCCACTCGCTGCGCGCATGACGGAGCCGACAGGTCCTGTTCCGAGCCCCTATCTGCTGCCCAGCCCGCTGAATCAGGAGGCATACCGCCTCGGTATGCGCGATCTCGATCGATCGCTCGGGGTACTCTTCGACTATATCGAGGAGCACTATGCCCCCGATGAGTACATTGTGAATCTCTACTCCGACCACGGGGTCTCCATCTTCAGCCCACATCCCTACATTGTCGACCCATACCTCACAGGTGCATCATGGATGATGCGCGGAGCGGGCATCCCGCGCGGGGTATATACGGACGAACTGACCAGTCCCGTGGACATCTACAGTACGCTCGGACATCTGCTCGGCTTCCCCGTCGACAGCTACATCGACGGCGTACTTCCGCGTGCGTTCGGCGGGCAGGGTCGTGACATCACGTTCAGCAACTCGCATTTCCCGACGAAACCTTACTTCCTCGCGGCACGCTCCGCCACACACGTGCTCTGCCTTGAGACAAAGGAGCCTGTTGCGATGGACGGCACCGTGGATATCGCAAAGGCAAAGGTCGCGATCTATCCGCGTGAACATGAGCATGAAGCGGGCTATGAAGTGGACAGCCCTGAGCTCCGCGCGTTCTTCTACCCGCGCGTACGCGAATTCTTGCAGCGAATTGCAAGCAATGGCGAGGTCTTCCCCGAGCCGAGCGTGAAAGCATAACGTCCCGTTATGTCGATGCGGAGGGGGTGAAACGCTGATGGAACACCGAAACGAGGGAGTGAATCTCACAATGCAGGACGATTTCGCGGTATTCTGGTGCAATGACACGCATTCCTCCGCACTCTTTTACGATCTCTTGGCGCGTGCGGAGCGACGTGCGTTTGACGACGACTTCCTCGCCGTACTTGCCGCCTATCGGGCGGCTGCGCCCGAGAGCGAGCGTGCGGATATCTTCGCGGCGTACTATCTCCTGCATCACGCAGAGACAGAGGCGGCGTGCGTATGCGCGGAACGTGCCTATGCCCGCCGTCCCGTGAACTACGAGATCTGGAAACTCCTCGCAGCGATCTATGCACAACTGGATCGCCCCGTCGATGCCCTCGCAATGCATGGCTACGCCTACGGGCTGTACCTCGCTCCCGAGATTCCCACAGACCTCCTGCAGCGCGGCGGCACGGAGGGGCTCAGCCGTCTCTCTGCCGCAGTGGGGCTTGGCATGGGTGCACCGATGGTCCAGACACGGGCGATCCTCACGGCGGGAAATGACCTCCAATTCATCCCCGATGCCTTTGTCGGCGAGTACCTCCCGCTGCCCCCGCCCGAAGGCCGTGCACGACACTGGGTCGGTGCCTATGTCGAGGGCGGTTTTCTCTCGGACAAGAGTGCACTCATTGAGCAGGTACGGCATACAGAGATGTTCGTGGACCGAATGCAGCGCGATTTCCCGTTCCAGCTCCAACGCGCACAGGAGGTGCGCGGCGCGATACGCATTGACGTGCCCGCAGGCGCGGAGGTCGTCCTCCCCGCTGCGGGGACGGAGCACCTGCAGGAGCTGCGCTTTACAAGCGAGCATACGGCACCCGCCGCCGCATACCTTGGCAAATGGGCGTTCAGCCATTTCCGCCTTGCGGAAACAACCACACTCACACCGACGAGCGACGCCCCCTATGCGGTCGGCACACCAATCCGTCTCGGGCACAGCCCTCTGCGGCGCAAGCTCGTACTGAACATCCTCGTGGACGGGCTGTCGTGGAATGTGGCACGCACGCGCTTCCCGGAATGTATGCCGAACATCGCACGCTTCTTCGCACGCGGGACGATCTTCGATCAACATTTCTCCACCTCGGAGTGCACCTTTCCCGCCCTGCCCGTCATCGAGACGGGCCGCTGGCCCCATCACACGCAGGTCTTTAACGAGCGCAACAGCCATGGGATGTCCCCTGCGATCCGAACACTCTCGGAGTGTATGTCGGATCTCGGCTACTACGCCGCCGCGCCGATGGCGACGAGCGACAGTGTCTACTGTGGGGCGATGCGCGGCTATGATATGCTGAATGTGACCTCGTGGAAGCAGCCCTCGGCAGAGGCGGTTGACCGTGCGATCATGCAGATCGAGGCACTCGATGAGGCGGATCAGTTTCTCTTTCTGCACATCTCCGATGTACACCCGTGGAATGCAAAGGGGCTCAAATTTCTGCCGCGCGTGGAGACGCATCTGCCGCTCTCCGACCGCCTCTTCGAACTGGACGAGCGCATCGCGAGCGTCCGTCTGCCGCGTCTCACAATCTATCAGGAGCAGTTCTGGCAGAGCCTGCGCCACGTCGACCGCAACATCGGATATCTCCTCTCCTATATCGAGGAGCATTTCACCGCAGACGAATACATTGTAAGCCTCTACTCCGACCATGGGAACTCGGTGTTCTCCGCGCCGAAGGGCGGTGTGATCGATGTCATCGGCGAGGACTCGGCGCGTACCGCCTGGATGATGCGCGGCGCGGGCATCCCGCAGGGAATGACTGCGGACGAGCTGACAAGCATTGCGGATATCTATGCGACCCTCGGTGCGCTTACGGGCTTCCCTGTCGCCGCTGATATTGACGGCAATCTCCCCGCTGTCTTTGGCGGCACTGCACGCGATGCCGTACCGAGCATATCCATCTATCCGGGACAAACGTGCAAGCTCGCCCTGCGTACGCATGACTATACCCTGCGCATTGAGACGCGGGAAGTTGTCGACGAAGATGGGACGGTCGACTTCGCGGGAGCAGCGGCCGCGATCTATCCCCGCGCCCACGAGCTCGAGGAGGGCTATGAACTGGACAGCCCCGAACTGCGTGCGTTCTTCTACCCGCGTGCACGCGAAATCGTGCGTACGATCGCCAACAACGGCGAGTTCTGGCCCGCGATGCGCGCGGCGCGTCCGCAGTGGTTTGGGAAGGAGTAGGATGCAAGGCTCCCAAAGCCTCCCCTGCCGCAGCGGGGGAGGTGGCATGCGTTAGCGTGACGGTGGGGGCGCTTTGGACGTATGGCGCACATATAATGGATAAGAGCAAGGAGCTTCTATGAACGTAAATGAACTAATTTCAGCCCTCGGCACAGAGTTCTTCACGGGCGTCCCCGACTCGAAGCTGCGCCCGCTCGTCGACTATCTCATGGATACGTACGGCGCGCACAGTGCCACACACGTCATTGCAGTGAACGAGGGCAGCGCGGCGGCACTCGCGGCGGGTTATCACCTCGCGACGGGTAAGACGCCGCTCGTATACCTCCAGAACAGCGGGCTCGGCAACATCGTCAACCCGCTGCTCTCCCTGCTGCACAGTGAGGTCTACGGCATCCCGTGTATCTTCGTCATCGGTTGGCGCGGCGAGCCGGATCTGCACGACGAGCCGCAGCACCTCGTACAGGGACGGCTCACACTCCCACTCCTTGAAACAATGGGCATGAAAACAATGGTGCTGACGCGTGAAAGCACCCCCACCGAGGCTGCGGCTTGGATGAAAGAAATCCGTCCCCACCTTGAACGCGGTGGACAGTGTGCCCTCCTCGTGCGCGACGGTGCGCTCGCATATCCGAAGCGAAAGTATACGAACGACTACGCGCTGCGCCGCGAGGACGCAATCGCACACATTCTCGATGCAGCAGGAGATGCCGTCATCGTCGCGACCACGGGCAAGACGGGACGCGAGCTGTTCGAGCTGCGCGAGGCTCGCGGCGAGGATCACGCACATGACTTCCTCACCGTCGGCTCGATGGGGCACGCCTCCGCACTTGCACTCGGCATCGCCCTCCACCACCCGCAGCGGCGTGTGGTGATCCTCGACGGTGACGGTGCGGCACTCATGCACATGGGCGCACTCACGACCATCGGTGCAGCCGCCCCAAAGAACCTCGTGCACATCCTCCTCAACAACGAGGCGCATGAGAGCGTCGGCGGCGCACCGACGGCAGCGGGCAGCGTCAACCTCCCCGCCGTCGCCGCAAACGTCGGCTACCATGTTCTGCCGATAGCAGAAACCGCGGAGGACCTCACGCGCGCCCTCGCACATCTGCACGATACCGACACACTTACCTTCCTTGAGGTACGCACCGCCATCGGCTCACGTGCGGATCTTGGGCGGCCGACCACCACGCCGCTTGAGAATAAAGAGGCATTGATGCGCACCCTGCACGGATAACACAGCCACTGACAAATACACGAAAAGCCGAATTCGTTCACAAGAGCGAATTCGGCTTTTGAATTTTAGGAAGCACTGATAAATCCAGCCACGTCATCATCAAGATTTTCCCCGTACAAGCCCCATTGCAAGCTCTGCGTTGCGTGCGGCGAGTGTGCGCATCTGCGCGAGGAGGTCGGCGTTTGCCATCGTGAATTCGTGACGTGCACCCCATTTGCGGCGCACCTCCTTGAGGACGCTCGCGGTGGTGATATCCTGCAGATCATTGACGGGCTTCTCACCGATGGAGCGCAGGAAGCGGTCGACCTTCGGGTCATACGAGATGCCGATCATGGGCACGCCCATGACACCCGCGAAGATCAGTGCGTGCAGGCGTACGCCGATCATCAGATCCATGTTCGCAACGAGGGAGAGCAGCTCACTCGTACTGTACTCATCCGCAAGGACGGTGCACTCCTCTTTCGTCCATGCAGCGACGGTCTTTGCCGTGCGCACGTCCTCGGGATACTGCATGGGGAGGAAGACGACGCGTGCGTCCAGTTCGCGCACGATGGCGTCACTGATCTCGGCGAGGATCTCCTTGTAGTGCTGCCAGCCCTGCCAGTCGCGCACGGAGATGCCGACGACAGGCTTTGCACCGTCCGCTCCATAGCGGCTGAGGATGGTGCGCCCCGCCGCCCGTCCGACGCGATGGATGCCGAGCACGGGATCTGCCGTGCACTCCATCGGCGGACGCGTGATGCCGAGCCGCCGCAGTTCCGCCATCGACCCTTCGTCGCGCACGGTGATAAGGGAGACGCGGTTGCCAAGCCAGCGCATACAGCGGCAGGCGAAACGCCCCGTGACGGGACCGATGCCCTGTGCATACAGCATGACCTTTTTGCCAAGCATGAGTGCGAGCAGGATGATGCCCATGTAGTAGTAAAGGCTGCGGCGGCTCGTGACGTTCTGGAGGAGGCTGCCGC
>ERZ772955.1305-NODE-1305-length-16117-cov-5.529635_pt1 | contig 16117 bp, 21 predicted proteins | sample MGYA00511133_ERZ772955 | MGnify/ENA primary metagenome ERZ772955 (study PRJEB29015, sample SAMEA2737914) | human oral metagenome | biome: human oral; feature: human-associated habitat; material: dental | place: China | collected 2149 ... | reverse complement strand
TCGCATCACTGAAGCGGGGATACCGACTCCATCAACATCTCTAATGGCAAGTAATAAATCCTCATCATTTGTTTTAATAGCCTGAGATAAATCAATACGATTGAATTTTTCAACTTCCGATAAATCATTAAACACAAAGGATTGAGACGATAGGATGTCTGGTAATAGCGGAAGAACCATTGATTTATCCTTGATAGCATGGGAAACTTGAATATTGCCATAGTCACCAACTCCCTGTGCAAAATCATAAACCACTTGTCTCATCTCAATACCTTTTGGAGAAATACCAGTTAAATGCGCAAAGTTCTCATCAGAAAAATGGACACTCAATTTACCTAACGTCTCTCCATCTTGATACAAGTACGAGATGGTGCTTCCTGATAATTCTCTTAAATACCACTGAGCAGTTGCTTGTAAACCTGGTGCAAATTTATTCAGCCTACTCAATTCTCCATTGGTAATGACATGATAACCTGGCTTTATGCTTGACATTCTCTCCTCTTTAGTGGTAAAATTTAGATGAGCAATGACAGGAAAATCAGGTTGGGATTCATTCCTAACAGGCTTCGATGCTGTCCTTGGAGAAAATTCTTCTAAAAAATCGGGATTGCGATGCAAATCGCCCGCATTACTCTACTCTAGACTTACTGTCTGGAGTTTTTTGTATTGTTTTTTAGATAACTCGCAAATTGTTTGATGGACCTATCTTCTCCATTAGCTGTTGAATGGCTGTAGGTGTCTAAAGTCATTTGACTACTTGCATGACCTAGCCTTTTTGCTGTATTGACTGGGTCAACTCCGATTTCAATCATCAAGGTCGCATGGGTATGTCTGAAGCCGTGAGGACTGATTTTCCTTAAGCCATGTTTTCGAATAATTCTTGAAAGTACATTGTTGATATAGTCTGCATGTAGTGGCTCTATTGAGCCTGTACGTGAGCAGTAAGTAAAAATAAAATCTTGCTTGATAGAAAGAGGTGCGACTGCTAGTTGTGCCTTTTCTTTTTGGCAATTTGACTTCCATTCTTGCAGAATAGAGATAGTTTCGCTATCTAGCTTAATCTTTCGAACTGAAAAATCGTTTTTAGTGCCTTTTTCAATGGCTTGTCCGTCTAATCGTCCTAGGCTCTTATTGACACTTAGAGTCTCACTCTTAAAGTCTATATCAGTCCATTTAAGAGCGTATAGCTCGCCTTTCCTTAAGCCGCTATATGCTAGTAGTCTAAATAGTGCATAATGCTTATAAGGTTCTTCCTGAAGGACAATGTTTAGGAACTCTTGTAGTTCCTGAACCGTCCAATAATTTTTTACACGTGTACTTTTCCTCTTTGGCATAATGATTTCTGCCATAGGATTATGCTTAAGTAATTTCATCTTAATCGCAAAGTCAAAGACTTTACCAGTGTAAGACTTGATTTGCTTGATATTCTTGAAAGTCTTTGCTTTTTCCGTGATAAAGTTCTGGCAGCCTAAAGGGGAGATTTTACCGATAGGCAATTCTCCCATGACTGGCAGAATGTGCAACCTAAACATATCAAGAGTACGTGAAGCCGTTGTCGGCTCTACCGTATCTTGATAGGCTTGATACCATTTTTCAAAAATCTCGCTATAAGATTTTTGAGATGGCTTGATGAACTCTTCCAACTTCCCTGAAGCCTTAAGATAGATGAGTCTAGCTTCGTAGTCTTTGGCGTCTTTTCGAGTACGAAAACCACGCTTTACATGGTCTGCACGTTGACCGTCTTTAGTCATATAGACCTTGACAAAATACAAATAGCCAGATTTGGCTTTTTTACTTGGGTATTTGTGAATGGACATTGTAATTTCTCCTTTATTTTTTAGGTTTCGAAGCTTATAAAATAAAGAAATTACGAGTTTTTACAATTATTTTTTACGTTTTTCAGCCATTCTTCTCTTGTATTCGTCGGAGTTTTCCCATGCTTGCCAAACGTAGTGATATGGTGAATCTTCCCCTCCTGACTTGTTAATCAGAAAAGGGATTAATCCTTGTTTTTTATCGGCTATAAATTCCTTAATGGCTTTAACTAAAATAGGGTTAAAGTCTTTTTTACTTGCTAGGAAGTCGATATAATCAGCCAATGCTTCCGACTGATTGATTTCCGCAAGTATGATAGCTAATTCATCACCAAAAGGAGTCCATTTGTTGATTTTGTTTTCTATGCTACTTTTTCCTTGAAGTATCTTGGCAAAACCTTTCAGAACTTCTTTAGGTGCTCCTGGGTCTACGAGATTAGGATTATCATCAAGCCCTAGTAAGTAAGGGATAGAGACACCAAAGTAGTCGGCAAGGATTTTGGCATTCTCTTTCTTTGGTGTTCTAGTACCCTGGTTATAATTTCCTAATGTTGAGTAACTAATGCCTGTTTCGTGACTTATTTCAGTCAAACTTTTATTACTTTCTTTTACAAGAAATTGAAAATTTGTCATTTACGTATTCTCCTTTTTGAGAAATTATATCACAAATTACACAAAAAGAGAAAAAATAGTTGACAAAAACTCAAAAAGGGTTTAAAATCAATATAAATTACACGAAATGAGTAATTTGTATTCGAAGCTTATAAAATAAAGAAAGGAGTCAGCTATGGCTTACACATTAGAAGAACAAGAAACGTTTGTCCGATATGATGCACTGGATAAACAATGGACGATTGAAACAAATTATTCTCCACACATTCAAAAAGTGCTAAAACTTCCTGAAGCCTATGAAGTGTTGAACACTGAGGAAGAAGAAGGCAGAACGATTTGGCTCAATGCCATTATGAAGATTGGTGAGGATTTTGGAATCAACGTATTTCCTAAGAAAAAACGCAAGATGACAGAAGAACAACGTCAAGAACTTGCTGAACGTATGAAACAGGCAAGAACCAGCCTTGAAAAATAGGAGTGTTGCTCGGTCTGAAATACTAGACAGGTATATTTACCCTATGGAACTATTTTAGATTGAGTCATTCCCATAAAATAGGCAGTGAAAACCGCAAAAAACGATTTTAAGAAAAAGGAGAATCTGCAAATGACAGAAGGATTTACTATACAACTTCCAAAAGTAACTGAAAAGAAATTGCTTTCTCGCTACGATACCATGGTCCAGAAGGCTATAGAAAAAGCCCTTGAAGACAAGGAACTTTATAAGCCTATGGTTCGTATGGCTGGCTTGTGCCGTTGGCTAGATGTATCAACAACAACCATTGTCAAATGGCAGAAGGAAGGTATGCCCCACATGGTGATTGATGGAGTGACCTTGTATGACAAGCATAAAGTCGCTCAATGGTTACAACAATTTGAGAGGTAAGAGCTATGGACTATGATAACGAAAATTACTTAATACCTAAAATTTTATTACAAGATGATTTTTACAGTAGCCTGTCTGCTACAGACTTGTTTGTCTATGCTGTCCTAAAAGACAAGCAGATAGAAGCACCTGAAAAAGGTTGGATAGATGTTGATGGGAGTGTCTATCTAAATTTTAAATTAAACGAGTTAGCCAATATGTTTTCTTGTAGTAGAACTACAATGATAACTATTATGCGACGATTGGAAGAAGTCAATCTGATTGAACGTGAAAGAGTAGATATTTATTATGGTCACAGTTTGCCCTATAAAATGTATATCAACGAGGTATGAAAAATGATAAAGATTTATTTTGGGAAAGATAATGCACTTAATCAAGCTATCCAATCACGATTGGATAGCTATCATCTTGATTATCAAGCATTTTCAAGCAAAGATATAGATACTAGAACACTGATGGAATGGCTTTTTAGGTCAACTGATATCTTTGAACTACTAAGCACTAAGATGTTGAAGTATAAGTTGAATACACAAATTACCCTTAGTCAATTTGTTCGAAAGATTTTGAAAGATGTTGATAGTTCCCTAAAGCTTCCCATTGTTGTAACAGAAGAGGTTATCTATTCAAACATGTCTCCTGAGTATGTGACGGTACTTTTGCCGAAAGAATATCGAAAAATCGAAAGAATTCAACTGATGAGAAAGATGGATCAGTTAGATGAAGGTCGGACATTCTGGAGAAATTTTGAAATACTCCGCAAACAATCTGAACTACGTTGGTTTGAATTGAATGAGTTGTTGTTTGCTGATGTGCCCGACGATTTAGGAGAAATAAAAAAAGCTAAAGACCGTTTCTTTAGCTACAAGAAAAATAAACAGGTGCCACCTGATGAGATTATTGAAAAAATCCTCAAAATATTTTTAGTTGACCGAGAAGACTTTTTAAAAAAATCTCCTTCAGATTTACAAAATTTCTAGTCAAAAATATTTGTGAAAACAGTTGTGAAAATATTACGAAAATAGATTTTAGGGGTCAGATTTTGAGGTGCTACGAAAAATTTATAACAGGGCGCCCTCTAACAGCCCGCTAACAGCCCGCTATGTGCACATTTAAAGTGCATTTACTACACCCGTTTTTTGGCAAGTTTGACTGACGGAAAATGAAAATGGTTCGACTCCGAAGGGGTCGGCTTGGGGTTGCTCCCCCAAGAATTTTCATTAGGGAGGAGGTCTTTATGCAGACAAAAAAATCGGCGCCGATAGGCGACCGTAAAAAGAAAGGAGTTTTGTTTGAAATTAAAAGTTAGCTTAGATAATATCACGATAACAGCTTATATCAGGCCCCGCAAACTCCTAACTCTCAAAAATCTAGTTGAAAGCCATACAGCAATTAGTATTCAGACAGCGATGACGGATATGTTTAGAGCTTATACCAAGGACGGAGGTCAAGTCGTGGTCTATATGGAATATGACAAAATAAAAGGACAAGCCTTTAATGCTCGCCCTTTCAGGTTGGAGTTCAATCCCAATAAACTCCGCTCAGTAGATACTGATATCATTGACACTATTATACCATGTTTGGAAGATATTGCAATATCTCGTGCTGACTTGGCTTTTGATTTATTTGAAGTTGATTGTAGTGAGTTCGTGCTAGAGAAGAAAGGCAGACCAACCGTAACTAAGGAATTTCGTTCAGAGACCGGAAAGCTAGAAACAAAGTACCTTGGTGCTTCGCGTTCTGAAAAGCAAGTAAGGCTATATAACAAGAAAAAGGAGCAACTGGAAAATGGAACTGATAAAGACAAGGAATTTGCTAGTCAGTTTCAACACTGGTGGCGCTTGGAATTTCAGTTGAGAAGTCGCTCGGTTGAGGAGATATTCGAGGTTATCAATACAGTTATCTTTAAGCCATTCAAATTTAAAGGCTTACCTATTGAGACTCAAATCTATCTGACTGCTCTCATTCATGATAAAAATATCTGGAAAGAGCTCCATAGAAATACAAGAGCAAGATACAAAAAAATCTTAGAGAGCTATCAAACATCAGAAATTGACTATCTAGGTTTGATGAAAGACCTATTGAAACATGAGCGCCCCAGACTTAAAAAACAATTAGCCTATTATGGTGGTCGGTAGATTGTCGGACAATGCGAAGCGTCCGACCTTTGGCACTGATGAAGTGCCTTGCTCGCTTCGGCGAGCATAGTCGAACTATCTCTTGTGGGTTGAGAGATGGTTCGAGGTCGCTCCTGTATTCGGAGCGAAAAGCCGTCTGCAAGACCCTTCGGAGAACGCACATTTACGGAGTAAAGTGTAGTGCGTTACACTTTACATGGAAGTAGTGCCGATTCTTCAGGAAAAAATCTAGCCTATGGGTTGCTTATTTCTGGTGGCAATCGTCCGCCACCAGCTCGGCGACCTTTTGAGCCGAGAAAGGAGAAAAAACTATGAGTTATGCAGTAGCTAGAATGGTTAAATACAAATCTGGTAATCTCGGTGGTGCTTATCGCCATAATGAACGTGTTTTTGAAAAACATTCAAATAAGGATATTGACCCTGAACGAAGTCATCTAAATTATGAGTTAACAGACCGTGACCGCTCTATACCTTATGACAGACAAATAAAGCAGTATGTTAATGACAATAAACTATCTAAACGTGCTATTCGTAAAGACGCTGTATTATGCAATGAGTGGATTATCACATCTGATAAAACTTTCTTTGAAAATATGAGTCAGGAGCAGACAAAGGAATTTTTTGAGACTGCTAAAAATTTCTTTGCTGAAAGGTATGGGGAGCAAAATATCGCTTATGCCATGGTTCATCTTGATGAAAGCACCCCGCATATGCACCTTGGCCTTGTACCAATGCAAAATGGAAAGCTGAGTTCAAAAGCCTTGTTTGGTCATAAGGAACAGCTTAAGGAAATTCAGGAGGAGTTTCCAAAATACTTGAATGAAAAAGGCTATGACCTGCAACGTGGAGAAATTGATAGTGAGAAAAAACATCTTGAAACTGCTGAATACAAAGAAAAGCAACGATTGCTTGATGATGTCGAGCAACGACTATCTGAAAAACAAATTAAACTAGAACAGATAAGTCATAAAATAAACCAGTTAGAGTTGACTGTATCAGAAAAAGAGCAACTGCTCCAGCATTTGGAACAGAAGGAGTGGCACACTCTTGAAGAGATGAAGCAATATGAAAAAGAAATAGAGACCTTGGCTGAAAGTTTAACTGATTTGAAAGAGGTTGAGCCTTTAGGCTTTAGGGAGCTACATGCAGAAAGATTAGCAAAGCGTACACTTTATGGCAAGCTAAAGATGAGTAGAGAAACTTATGATAGGCTATATCAGACCGCTTCTAAAAATGCGATAAATAATGTGAGATTTAGGTAGGACAGGAATGCTTTAGAGCATAAACTGAATAAGTCTCTAAAAGACCAGAACAGTCTAGCTAAATCATTGATAAAAAGTGAAAAGTTACTAACAGAAAACAGGGAATTGAAATCTGAAGTTGACAGACTCCAGCATGAAAATAAGGGGCTTAGGCAAAAGATGGAACGTTTGACTGATAGACTAAAATCTGTGAGTCAAAAGTTGACTTTATGGCGTAAGAGTGCTAAAAAGTATCTACCAGAAAAAGAGTTTCGCTCTACCCTGAAACTTGCTAATCAAATACGACCGCCGAAACTAAATGTAGTAACCGTAGTCAAAACAATTAAAAATGTAATTGAGAAAAAGTTATTTTAAGCATTTTATGCCGTGAAAGTCTCTTGACAATAAGCTAGTCGGCTTTAGACTGAAAGGGGGCGAGTCGGCAGGCTGAAAAGCTGACGACCGAACGCCGTAGGCTAAAAAAGACTAGGTTACTTGTTGTCAAGAGAACCATGGAATAAATTAACAAGGAGAAAGAACATGACTAATACTAACAAACCACTTGTTTATAAAATCTCACAGCCTACCCCTTTTTCTGGAAAGGAATTGATAGGCTTCTTACAAATTGTCCATAAAGAAACGACAGGTGAATATTTATCATCTGCTTGGCCCCTAAGTATTATTGAAACATCTATTCTGGAAGATGAACAAGGTCAGGAATTTTGGACGAAAGATTTATCTATCAACGTTCTAGAAATACGACTCAAGGATAACTACAATATCCGTTTTATTCAAGAAAAATTGGACTTATATATCATAATTGAAGATTTGGAAGCCTTCAGACTAGGTTGTTCTCAGCTAGTAGAGGATTTAGTAAACTCTAATAAAAAGTATTTGGTTTATCGTGATTTTATCAAGACTTATCGCAATATGCTTCCTCATGAAAAAATAGAATTTCATCAGAAGAAAATACGAGAGGAAATCGCCCGCAAAAAGTCTAGTAAGAAGTAACCTGTAGTATAATATTGAGAGAGGAGATAACGCTATGAGAAAAACGCTATTTGGTTGGATGATTGCATTTTCTGTATTACGCTTTTTTGGCCGCTCTGTGAGACAGTCGAATAAGGCGCTGCGTCGCTTATTGCGATAACTACACTTTAAAAGCCTTGGCACTATGCTAAGGCTTTTTGATTGCTATTTAAACAATTTCATATAGTCGCTTCGAGTAGGAAGCAAGTAATCAATAACAACCCTATTCTTTTCCTCCTCGATATGGTATAGGACAATATAATCTTTACTTAAGGTATAACCTCTAGTACTGTGATAATTGCTGATTTTTGAACCATATTTTTCATCAGCATCAAAACCAACTTCTGGGAAAACCTCAAGTTTTTCTATGTCACTAATGATTTGCTCCATTTTACGCTGACCTGATGTTGAGGAATAGTTTTGAGAAATATAATCACGAATTTCCTTTAACTTCTCTAAAACATCAGGAGCATAGATAATCTGATATTTCTTATAATCCAAGTTCAGCCCTCACTTCTTCAGAGGTATAAAACTTCCCTTGACGAACATCCTCAATATTTTTGCTGATTTCAGCTTGAAATTGCTTGAAAAGTTTTTCTTTCTCTAGCTCCTCTTCCGTCAATAAGTCAACCTCATTTGTGACAACGACATTTTGTAGGAATAATCTTAAAGCAGATGATAAGGTTAAATTTTTCTTGTTTAATACTGTCATTGCTTCGCTTACCAATTCCTTGTTAGCTTGGAATGTGACAGCTCTGTTTTTTTCTACTGTAACCATGTTATGTAACTCCTTTATGTAATTTATTTAATTATCTCATATACATAAAAAAAGTCAATAAAAAAATCCCAACTGATTGAGATAGCTTTCGTTTATTTTATAAGCTCCGAAACTACAGAAAATTGATACCTTTTTGATACCGTTTAGGTTTAAATATTTGTCTATAAATAAGATTTTTAGTGATTTTTCATTTTAGAAACGTTGATTTTAAAGGGATTTGCATTTAAATAACTGAATGAACCAAAAACCAGGTCTTAAAAAGGCACGTAAAGCTAGCCAGTTCTCTAAACGTTAAGAACCAGCTACAATACAGCATTTACAACACTTCATGGTTCACACCATGGGGTGTTTTTTTAGTGATTTTAAGCAAAATTCACACCACTTTTCACACCAAATTCACATCATTATTTATTTTAGGTTACGGTAGGCGATTTCGCCGACTGCCATTGGAACCACGTTAGAGGTATTAACGTAGGTTTTGGTTGTGATGGTGTCACTATGCGTTAGAGCTTCTGAAATTGCTTCTAGTGAAGTTCCAGCTTGTTTGGCTAAAGTTGCTCCTGTGTGGCGTAGCTTATGCGGTGTAGCGTGTGTCAGCCCCTTGTGTCGGCGTTTGACAGACTTCATCTTGTTATTGAGGTAATCAGCGTGTAAAGGGCTATTAACATTCCCTTTCATGTCAATATAGGTAAACACATATTGTTCATTAGATTGAATAATACCAAATTTTGCTAGTTCGGTTTTTTGTTGTTTTTTCCAAGATAGAAGTAAATCAGCTAATTCAGTTGGGATTTGGAAAGTTGTTTTCTTGTTTCCTTTGGTGGATTTTGGATTTTTATATTTATCTAAGGCCTGTATTAACTGAATTTCTTGTTTGTTAATATCAATGTGTTTCCATTGAAGAGCGTAGCTTTCAGACTTTCTATCTCCTAAAAAGAAAGTGGTGAAGAATAGAACGTAGTCTTTGAATAAGAGTTTACCGTTTTCCAAGTCTTCCTCAAATGCGGTAAACCACGCCTGTAGCTCTGCTTGTGATAGGTACAAGTCTTCATCGTTTTTGGCTTCTTGTAGCTTGATTTTCTTAGTTGCTTTGATTCGTCTGATAGTTTTTGAAATGCGGTTAGTTTCTATATATTCCAATTCTTCAGCCCAGTCAAAGATAGAATTAACATAGCTTCTAATGGCCTTGAAGTTTGCATATTCTTCTGCTTTTTGGGTTAATAGATTCAAAACAACTTGCTTGTTCTGGTTGAGAAAATCAATAGAATAATTTCCAAGTATAGGTAGGATATGTTTTCTAAAGACAATTTCTGTTCCGTCAATTGTTGCTTGTGACGGTGGTTTTAAGGTTGAGGTTGTCTGCCCTACCTTGTAGGATTCCCACCACACTTGATGATAAAACTCTTTGAATTGTATAGAACCAGTTCTTTCAAGTTGTGAAGTAGAATCGCCACTTAGAATTTTATCTATTTTATTTTGTAGTTCGAGTTCATATTTTTTAGCCTCACTCCTTAACTTGAAGCGTTTTTCTATCACTTTTTTATCAATTCCAAGAGAAGTTTTGACTTCTTCAGGAATATAGATTCGTAAGCGATAAGTTCCATTTTTGTTTTTTTTAATTGACATAGTATTCTCCTCGTGAATTGAGCTAGAAAAATACCGTGATTTTATTATAAACAAACCACGGCAAAATTTCTACTGTTTTTGCATCCAACGATTGATTTCATTTTTATCAAATCGAACAGTCTTTCCTATACGAATTGTTGGTAATCCTTTTTGAATCCAACTATCGAGAGTATTGTTAGAAATTCCTAAGTAAATACAAGTTTGTTGTTTATTTAAAAACGGACTTTCGAGATTGCTATTGTTTAGTCTGTTTTCAATTTCTTGTTTGATTAAATCGGATATTAAAAGCTGTATTTGATGTATTTGCTCGTCTGGTAAAATGACCTGCATGCTGTCACCTCTTGTATATTATTTAGTATTTTGAGATAATAGCAACAACAGAAGTAGTTGTTACTATTTTTGTTGAATGTTTTGGTTATCATTGTTGGTTTGGTCGCTAGCGTTGATAACCTTTTTTGTTGTATTCCATTGCATGTTTCGGATTACTGTTTTGACTAAATGGTCTAGAGCATTGTTTTTTGTATATTGCTCTACTTCTGAAAAACAATAGGAATGATATCTAGGTTCATACCAAGGATTACTAGAAGTTGTATCAGTTTTTTTAGATTTTATGGGTAAGGACAACCAAAAAGAATCATTGATAGTCAATAAGTAATCAATACGTCGAATAAATTGACCTAAATCTTCGCCGATATTACCTTTGGAAGCTTCGAAAAAGCTGACTGGTTTCTTAGTACTTGTAATGATGATGACTTTTGCTGAGCCCATCTTATTGTGATATCTTGCAGAGATAGGGCTAATCATATAAGGGTCTAGTAATTTCAACCAATCTGATACCGTTAAGCTATCTCCTCTGATATCATCTAAGAATAAAATATCCTGCCCGTTATATTCATCAAAAGCATTTGTGGAAGCTGTTACACAAGTATCCCAATTTTGTCCAAATTTTAAAGACACTTTTTGTAGAATTCGAATGAGCTGTTTACTTATTGTTGTTTTTCCAATACCGCTATCAGCAGTGATAAAAATGACTGTTTTTTTAAACTCACCATTTTCAAGTTCTGAAATGGTCTTATAGCTTTTTCGTTCACTAGATGTATCCAGTGCTTCGTTTATTTTTCGCTTATGTTGTCCATAAATGGCGTAATATTCATCTGTTAGCATGATATTACTTTTGGTGATTTCACCAGAAAGAATTTTTTCAATTAACCAATCAACGCTAAGAGCTGTTTCTTTTGCTTTTTTAGTTGCCCTCCCCTTCATCCAAGTTTCCATACTTCTATTGTAGACACTAAGATAATCTTCCCCCAATAAGGTTACGACTTCATCAGGAGAATATTGGAACTTACTTTCATCTTTAGCATGAACTAGATAGGCTAAACAGTTGTCATAACCGTATCGTCCAGATTTCAATTTTTCCAAGTATTGTGGCTCTATACCAATAGCAAGAGCGATTTTGCTGAGAGAAGCACCTTTTTCGAATTTGAATAAAAAATGGATATGTTCTGCTTTTTTCTCTGTTACATTTTTCATTTCGTCTTGATTCCACACGGTTATTTCATCTTTATCATGCTTGATACCGTAAGCTTCTTTTACGCTTATATTTTCATTATTCAGTTTATCAACGACAACTTGTAGTAGAGGTTTACAGTTCCCATCTCGTGCTAGCTTAATAGGAGTTTTATCTTCCCATGTTTCCCAGTATGTATCCTCTAATTGTTGTACAAGCATAATAGCTGTGAGATTAGCTTCTTTTTTTACCATAATAAGGATTTTTCCTTTCTAATTATTCTTCTAACTATTCTACTGCTAAATCAAGTTTTTTGATTTTGAAACACTCTCAAAAAATCTTGATTTAGCTAGTTTTTTTGATATGTCCGGCACTCGACAAGCCCAGCGCCGGACAGGCGTTGGAAATAGTTAGAGATAGTTTTGCTTCATCTTTGCAAGACGACCGATCTTCTGGCTCGTCAGCTTCGTCAAGAATATCTTTATTCATTGAATAGACTAACCTTATTTCAATAACTAAAGATATTGCATATAATTTTATTCTTCATTAAACCAAGGAGTTTCAAAGAAATGTGGTGCTATCTCCCATTTTCTACCTGAACCCATGATTTTTGCTAGACCTTGGCCCTTGTCATATTTTCTTTTTGGCATATCAGCAAACCCACTCATTAAATACTGGCGTTCTGAAGCGCTGTCTGCAGCTCCTCCGAGCATTATAACAGCATCAGAGCAGTTTACACGAGCAAGGGAAGGGAGAAATCCCTCTTTCGTAGCGAACTGTGAGATAGCTATGATATGAATACCTGTGCTAGCTCCAGTAGCACTTAATTTGTTGATAGCATTTATCCAACGGTTCATAATTTTTAGCGTCTTGTCTGTTTTATCTAAAGATTCTAAAGAAGCGTTTAAATTTCCAATTTCATCAAATAAAATAGCTATATCAGGCATATCATTCATTTCAAGATATTTTTCTTTACCTGCTTCATTAATTTCTCTTAATCTATTATCCATAATTGCGCACCAGTATTCAGCTCTTTCAACTATTTTTACAGGGTCTGATTGACCATTGAATTCTTTTACGTATCTATCATGTTTTGCACTGTTATACTCAACAATCCAGTCTTGTAATAGCATAAGTCTAGCTAAGTAACGACCCGCAAACACTGATTTTCCTGCTCTTGTTCTTGCAATAATTGACAAGTGAGCTGTTATATCAGCATGCCACGTTAAATCTTTTGAAAATTTAAGAGCGTGTTTATCATCACTAACAAACTCTTTCAAAAAATTCATATTATCTTTGATATATAAACGTTGCGAAGTCAAAGTATCTTCAAAATAGAATAATATAAAGCTATCACCTGCGATTAACTCAGAACTCACTACAGCGTATTTTTGAAATCTACCAGATAGAATTCCTGATATACGCTGTTCAAATTTCTCGCGGTCAGCACGTTCATAGTTTGCTATGTTTTCGATTGCAATATACCCTTCCGAAAAATTACTATTAATCCAAACATAAATTTCTGGCATTTCATATCCATATCGGGTTAAATTGCTAAGCTTCAAAATATCTGTTATTTGTTTATCATTAAACAATCGATGTATTTTTCGTGCTAATTTATATGCTTGTTTTGACATACTTTTAATCTTTAATTTTGATACTTCTTCACGATTTTTCCAGCTCAATATTGAAGTAGTAATAGCTACTAGAATTGCAAAAAAGAAAAATTTACTTGGAAGAATAAACAATTTAGAAAGAAAGTTATTAGCATTTATGATAGTTAAACATACTATGTAACAAAGAATAGTAACTGCCAAAGCTATCAGAGCACGTTGATAGCCTTGTAGTTTACTATTCGCTTGTCGTTTGATTCTTCTGTATTTACGCATTACGTTGTTGATGAGTAACGAGAGCTACAGAGTCAGCTTTAACCCAGACTTTTCCTGTTTGCAATACACCACAGTAGATATTTTTAAATTCTAATATTGTTCCAAATTGTGCTTCAACGTAGTTAGAAGTTTTAACTATATATTGTAAATCATATTTTTTATCTACAACTGAATATTTCCAACTTTCGCCATCCTGAATAGCTTTTCCAATAGAGATTAATTGTAAAGTTGGAACAGCTTCTACATTATATGTATTTCCTGTTTTTTCGCTAGTTTTTTGAATTTTAACTGTATTATGCATCAAAATTTCACTATTTGTTTTGATTCCGAAAAGTTCCATATTTTAGTACTTATCCTCGCAATTCTGCTTTGAAAAATTTGCAAATATATTTTGCAATTGAGCAATTGAACAAAATTCTTTATAAATTAAACCAATTAATTCATCATTTGACATTTGTTCAACATCTGAAACGTATTTAAAACCGAGATTTCTAAATGACAATGAACTATTTCCATACCATAACTGCCAAAGGTTGACTGGTACATTATCAAAATAACGATCGTTTGTAATTTTTTGATATGAGATATTTCCAAATTTTGTCAAGCGAAATTCAACGATTTCATAATATAATTTTTTAAGTAATTGATTTATTACAATCACCTCCCCTCTTTATCAATTATATTATCATGAAAATAGTTGTACGTAAAGTGAACTATTTTTTGATTTTTTGTTATAAATATTGTACAATAGCTTTAAAAATGTATTAAGAAAAGGAATGTAAAAATGTTAAATAAAAATACAAGAAAAGAATTTTCGCTTGCTAGCAAATTAGTCAATAGTTTAATCATTCAACGAATAAATAAGTATCTTTCCAATCATAAAGATATACAACCATACTCCCTTTTAAAAACAAAATATGGAACATTTTATGGAAGCAACATTGATGATCACCAAGCAGCTATTGAGGTGATGAGTAGAATAATGAATTATAACAATCAACAAACAAAAAGACCACTAATGTCGTATACTGTTGCAGAATTAATATCAGAAAATATGAAAATAACTACAGGGCAACTTCTATGGGGCGAAGATGTTGAATATGAGATTATTGCTTTAGCAATTTTATATCTTGGATTTTTAGAAAGTATTCTAAAAAACGATGAAAATTTTGAGAAAGTAATAGATATTCTTTGTGATTCTGCTGAATTTTCGATGATGTTCGGAAATCTAAATTTTGAACGCGAAGAACTTATAAATTTGCCGAATTTTAATAGTATTGTAGCAAGTGCAATTGTTAGTGTTGTTTATAGTAATAGTATTCTCGTATCATATTTAAAATGTAGCTATCAAAATTATTTTGTTATAAATAATAATATTGAGTGTAAAGATCTAAAAAACCTAAATAAAACTCTTTTAAAATATTTCAATCTTATTATTGACTATTTTTTAAAAGAAATAAAAAATAACCAATCATTAGGTTATATTGTGCGTAATAAGTATGAAAATGATATAAACAATTATAGAGATAAACTAATTGATGAAGAAATCATTTCTCATGGATTAGTAACATCATACAAATTTGAACAATACCACGCTTTGTTGGACAATGCTTTGGAATTAATAAAACAACTTGTAAAAGTTGAAACGCAATATGTGAAAAAAATTATTTCAATCTCAAAAGAATTTAACCCAGATTTTGCTTTGTTTAATGGAACTGTAGATGAGCTATTAACATTTATTTCAGATTATATTGAAATAGATGAAAGAGAAATAAGAAAATATTTTAAATAATTATTACTTTTTACACTCAGATATTAAGTTTACATAATTTTAAAATCATCTTTTATCAATTAGAATTCAAGATTAGTGACTTCTAAAAAATAAAACACGAACAATGTAAGTTCAGTAATTAACTGATCAAATATTGTTCGTGTTTTGTATATTAAATGAGTTTTAATTTTTATCTTTCGCTATCTTAATAAGAATTTGAAAAGCAGTTAATAGTTGTTTTTGTTCAGATGAGGGTAATTCAAGCAAATCATCAACTAATTTTTGCAGTTCCTTATTTTCTGTATTAACCTGACTTTCGAAAAATTCTACGGTATTAGAATCTAATGCAGTCAAAATTTTCTCAAGTGTATCTATTTTGATGTTAGAGCCTTTCGTTTCTAAATTTGAAATATAATCCGTTCCAACATCTGCTTTTTCACTTAAAGTTTGCTGACTCATTGATTTGATTTTTCGTAAAGTTCGTACTCTTTTTCCTATGTAATGCCGTAAATAAAATTTTGTCATAATGATAACCTCGTATATAAAATATGATACAGAGTTTACAAATACAAAATAACCACTTTACAAGCAAAAAAAGAACAATATATTGTCCGTAGACTAATTTTGTGTTAAAATAGTTCTAAACAAGTGCTAAATACTTGACAAAAACGCTTGTTATACTACATATAACAAGGCTTGACTACAAAGTCAAGCCTTCCTAAAAGTAAAAAAACAGGAGGAACTATGGGAAACAAGGTTATTAAAGGTACAGCAACAGGGGCTATAGCACTAGCTGCGTTTGGTGTAGCTAGTGGGGCAACTGTTCAGG
>ERZ772955.1299-NODE-1299-length-16234-cov-3.185611_pt1 | contig 16234 bp, 9 predicted proteins | sample MGYA00511133_ERZ772955 | MGnify/ENA primary metagenome ERZ772955 (study PRJEB29015, sample SAMEA2737914) | human oral metagenome | biome: human oral; feature: human-associated habitat; material: dental | place: China | collected 2149 ... | reverse complement strand
GAGCTGTGATCTGTTCGGGCTTGTGAGGGTCAGCCTGGAAATTTTGAACAGCTATGAGAAGAAGGATCGTGAGATTGCAGAGATCGGGAATGTGGTTTCTGTAGCAGTGCCGTTTTCCGATACCGGGATTATCGGTCAGTCCGCAAATAAATTTGTGATCTTTGATACCCCAGGTTCCAATTCCAACTCCAACCAGGACCATGCGAAAGTTCTCGCAGAGGCGCTAGCTGATTTCTCAAACGGGATTCCACTTTGGTTGACGGAGTATGATGCGCATGATACCAAGGATAATGCGGCTTTGTGTGACAAGATTCTGGCAATTGATTCTCTGGACAGACGATTTACAATGATCATCTTTAATAAGGCGGATGATGCGGATCTGCCGGAGAAAGGCTTCTCTGAAAGGCAGATTCAGGAGATCCTGCAGTATAAAGCGGTCGAGAAGATGTATGCCAGTGGCATCTTCTTTGTCTCATCTATCATGGGTTTGGGAGGGAAAAACCAGGATACCATGGTGGATCATTTCTATCGCAAGACCTTTCGAATGCAGTTGCCAGCATTCTCCGATCCGGAAGATATGGATTATACCGCTCTCTACAGGTATAACATTATGCCTGAGCAGATTAAGAAGAACGCAATGGCCTGTTCTGCCCAGTGCGGGAACCTGGTATATGCGAACAGTGGTTTTTATTGTGTGGAAAGAGAAATTGAAAATTTCGCGGGCAAGTATTCTGCTTACAACAAATGCCAGATGGTATTTTCTTTTCTTAGTCATGTTGTGGAAAAAACCAGTAGTCGTATTGACGAAATGATGAAAGTCTTGGATGGGGCACGCGATAAGGTCTCGCAGGAACTGGATGAGAAGACCAAAGCACTGCAGAGTGAGATTGTATGTACTGCCGGTGACATAGAGAAGAAAAATAAGCAGACATCAGAGCAGGATATCAGAGACCATGTGAATAAAAATCTCAACTATCAATTTGAGATAGAACAGCTTGCCAATCTCGATGCGAGTCGGAGGAAGCAGAATTTTGAAGAAAATAATTTCAGACTGACAGAAGAAGGCTTTCAGGAGGCTAAGGATAAATTACTGGATCATTTGAGGGAGAGCGGACAGGGATTGTTCCAACAAAATCTGGTTGACTCGGTCAAAGTACTGGCGGAGAATCTATCGAATGATTTGAAGAAAATTCAGAATACGAAGGCGAGGATGGACTCGACGGAGAGGGAACTTGATAAACTGAGTTCAGAGCAAATTCTGCAGTACATCATTGATCAGTACAAAAGGAGTATTGATGATGCACAAGAGAAAATTGAGGACCATCTGGATGAGTATTGGAGAGAAAAAGAGGCGGAACTGAAGAAAACCCTGATACATAGAATTACAGAGTCCAGTGTTTTGTCAGGTACACAGCGAGAGGAAATTGAAAATATCATTCAACAATACGATGTCAGCAATTTCAGGAATCAGGCAGATACGGTGTTTGTTCGAAAGAGGTTTTTGAGGGGAACACTCTTTGGCTTGCGTATAGGGGATGATGAGAGACTGGACACAGAGCGGCTGGCAAGAAGTTATAACGGCACGATTTCCAATAGTATAGATGAGATGTCACAGGAGATGAACCGGGAGTGCATTGGGCAGTTCCAGATTTGGACGGAGCAACTTCTTGCTGAGATCAATGCGAACCTGACGGAATATAATCCGGAGTTGAAGATGCTTGCAGAGATCATTCGTGTTGAAAATGAGGCAATTATGGGTCTGAAGAGCAGTCAGCAGATGATAGGGGCTTCACTTAGCGCGATTAAGGACTTAATGTCCTGGAAAGTGTTAGAGGGGGAGTAAAAATGGGGATTAAGAATGTCGTCAGGAGAGTTGCCGCCAGGGCCGGCGACCGGGTGGCCCAGTTGTCTTCTCTGAGTCCGGCCCAGGTCGAGAATGTGCAGGCCTTAAGAGAAAAGTATCTTCTTGAGACCCCGGACCCGGACGATCTGACTGCGCGCAGACAGACGGAACGATTGATGGCGGCAAGCAGTGTTGAGATTTTTAACGCCTATTTGCCTCAGATCAAGGCACTTTACCTGCCCATGCAAAGTGATGCGGAATATGGAAGGGCATTTGATGACGGACATAACATTCGATACATCAATATCACAAAATGGGTGACGGATGAAACAGAAAACAGCCTGGAAAAACTGGTTAATGTTTATGCTGTTCTTTCCAATGAGGACTGTAATATTGCTCTTGTCTTTGACCGAAAGCAGGAGACTACGGAGGTCTATCTGGCTGTTGTCAACAATAAGAACGCGTCGAGCAGTACGGATGTCGAGAATTTCAAGGAACAGTTGATCGCTGCCATTCGGGGGAATTTTCCGGGTGCTGCGTGGGAGGAGAAGGGACTGGGGATTCTCCCATGTTTTCGGGAGGAGAAGGCCTATTCCGTCGCAACGACATCAAACATTCCGACAGAGAAGTCCGAGAAATTTATCAGTCAGACCATTGAGAAGCTGATTGATGGGATCATACCGAAGACAAGAATGCAGGAATATACCATTGTCCTTCTGGCAACCCCCGTTCTCGATGTCGAAGAGCGCAAATTGAAGCTGGGCGAATTCTACTCAGGAATGGCTCCTTATGCTTCTTGGTCTACCAACTTTCAAAGAACAGAAAATGAGAGTATCGGCGCGGCCGCCACAGTTGGGGTCAATGTGGGGGCGAGTGCCGGGATCCAGAGTGGGGCCAACAGTTCCCTTACGGATGCGGAGGCGACAACGGACAGCAGGTCCAGGTCAGATAGCCGGTCTATGAGTGATAGCCAAACACAGGGTCAGGCTGACACGAGCAATGAGAGTGTGTCCGATGCGCATGGCAGTAACGAGTCGACAACAGATACCGAGGGGATCAGTGATTCGATAGGGGCACAAGCCAATATTGGCGTAGGTGCGGGAAATGGATCTAAGGTCGGAATCGGTGCCAATTATAACCACGGTTGGAATCAAAGTACGGCCAAGACTCTGGGGAAAACAGCGATGCAGACCATCAGCAACGGAAGAGCCAGGAGCCTGAGTCAAAGTGTCGGAAAGACGGTTGGGACAGCAGTGGCAAACAGTCTGGGAAGAGCGGTGACCAGTTCTATGGCCGCTACAAGGGGGATTTCCAAGGCAGTCAGCTTCGGAGGGAATGTTGGAGCCAATTTTGCGCGATCCTCGACGACAACTGCAATGTTGGGAAAGAATGAGGGGATTACTCAGAATTACAGTAATTTCAATGTGCAATATGCCTTAGAGCGCCTGAAGGAACAGATGAAGCGCTTTGAGCAGAGTGCGGCTTTGGGAATGTGGGACTTTGCCGCCTATGTAATGAGTGAAGATGCTAATGTGGCCAAGAGTGTCGCTCACTCCTATCTTGCATTGACCTTGGGTGAGGAGTCTCATATGTCAAGGGCGACGATTCATACCTGGCGGGGAAATGTTGAGGAAGAGGCTGGACAGGCAAGGGAAATCAGCAAATATGTCAGGACCTTGCGGCACCCGGTTTTTGGCCTGAACCCGGGCGTTATAGGTAAGGTTGAGGGCGGAGAAGTACAGGTTGCAGTGGATGAGACCGATGAGGACAGTTTCATCGTTTATCCGCCCATTGTCACGGCGACAACGAGTTTATCCGGTAAGGAATTGGCCTATTCTTTAAATTTTCCGAAGAGATCCATTACAGGATTACCGGTTATGAAGTGTGTCGAGTTCGGAAGAAATATTGTCAGCTATGACGGAAGACAAGTTGGAGACAGGGAACTTGCGCTCGGTAGAATTTTTCATATGAATCGGGAGGAAGAGACGGAAGTAAGGTTGTCAAAAAAATCTTTGGCTTCGCATACATTTATCACCGGAAGTACCGGGGCTGGCAAGAGCAATGCGATCTATCATCTGCTTGGAGAACTTGGGAAAGAAGATGTGAACTTCCTCGTCGTTGAGCCGGCTAAGGGAGAGTACAAAAACATTTTCGGAGGCAGGGATGATGTGGCCGTGTATGGCACGAATCCCTTATTGAGCCCTCTATTGAAGATCAATCCCTTCCGTTTCCCCAAGAATATCCATATTCTGGAGCATATGGATCGTCTTGTAGAAATTTTCAATGTATGTTGGCCCATGTATGCAGCAATGCCGGCTGTACTGAAAAGTGCGGTGGAGCAGTCCTATCTCGACTGCGGATGGGATTTAATTCGGTCTGTGCACCGGCAAGAAGAGGAGTTCTATCCGACATTTGCAGACGTTGCCCGGAATGTAAAAGAAATTATCGAGAAGAGCGAGTATGATAGTGATAACAAGGGCGCCTACAAGGGGTCTTTGCTCACACGTCTGCAGTCATTGTGCAATGGGATCAATGGGATGGTTTTTGCATATGATGAGATAGATGGGGCGGATCTGTTTGATGCAAATGTCATTGTTGATTTGAGCCGTGTCGGATCCGGTGAGACGAAAGCCCTGATCATGGGGATGCTTGTTTTAAAGTTGCAGGAGTACCGGATATCCAGTGCGGAAGAGATGAATTCAGAATTAAAGCATGTTACGGTACTTGAGGAAGCCCATAACCTGCTGCGGAATGCTTCGGGTGCTCTGCCCGGTGCAGAGGGAGACCTTCTTGGAAAGAGTGTGGAGATGCTTTCCAATGCGATTGCCGAGATGCGTACTTACGGAGAGGGGTTCATTATTGCAGACCAGGCTCCCGGCCTGATGGATATGTCTGTTATCAGGAATACAAACACGAAGATTATTCTGAGATTGCCGGATCAGTCAGACAGAGAATTGGTAGGAAAGTCAGCCAATCTCAATGAGGATCAGATCAGAGAGTTGGCCAAACTCCCCTGTGGTGTTGCGGCAGTTTATCAGAATGAATGGGTGCAGCCCGTCTTGTGTAAGGTGGACTATTTTCCAAATATACAGGAACCGTATATTTATGCTCCAGATCCGGGAATCTTTGATGGGGTTGATCAGACTGCACTGGAAAAAGCCATTCTGGCTGCAATTATGGATTTTGACGCTTGGCATAAGGGAGAAAAGTCGCAATTTTGGGCGATAGAATCCAGAGTAGGTAAGTCAAAATTAGCTGTTAGGCTGAAGTTAGAATTCAGAAAGCTGTTAAAAAGTGATGGTGAGGAGGCGGCAAGAGCAAGACGATGCTTTGTGTACGACTTTCTTTCTGCAGCGGATGCACTTGAAAAGGCAAAGGAGTGCAGTGATATCTATGAACTGATTCGGGTTGCGGAGGAGCAATTAAAGCCGTCTGTCAGGGAGTACTCGGAACAACAAAAGTCGATTCTAATGGCGGAAATATTAAGAGAGCAGTCGGAGCGGGATGTATCATACGAGAACACATTTGTCAGATATATGGAAGTATGTCGGGATAAAGGAGGAGTATGGTAATGAGGGAAATTCATGAGACAAGGGGACAGGAGGTAGACAATTATAAGAGTATTCATCCAGAAAGGGGAATGACTGTTTCCGAGGCAAAATCACTGGAAGAAGAGAAGTTGACGCCGGAAACAAGAGGGGATAGGACTTCGGAATTTGGCGGCAAGTACAACTCGTATGAAGAGCGAATCGATCACACACTGTCAGAGGGGAAGTTAGGGAAGTATGAGGGGAAGCGAGGAGAGTCAAAGTTTATTCCCTCTGAGGAAACGAAAAGCGGAATAGAGTGCCGGGAAAAATTGGCAGAGTACGGGCAGGATGGAATTGAGTATAAAAATGGAGAGGCAATTTTCGTAAAGGTGTCCGAGGCCAGCGTAAAGATTGAGGGGATGACAGAGCATCGTCCTCAAAACTTTGCCAAGGCAGATTTTGCCTGTGCCAGGCTATGGAATGATCAGAAGAAGGATGGAAAGTCGGACTGGACAGATAAGGATGTCTCAGATTGGCGCAAGACAAATGAGTGCAGTTGGCATGAGAGATGCGATACAAAGACCATGGATTTGGTTCCGCGGAAGATACACGACTTCTTTAGACATCTTGGAGGTGTATCCGAATGCAAAGTAAGGGATGGTGGAAATAACAGAGGTGAATTTGATGAATAAGATTAAATTAAAGATCTGGGGAAGAAAGTTTTGGCTTCCGGTAATGATGCAGGAATTTCAGAAGGAAAAGGTGACGGACTTACAGAAGAAAGCACTCAAGATGTTTGAGGCTGATCAAGCAGGTGTTGAGTCAGCGAAGGAAGAAGTGGAAAAGTATATTCAAATGAGTGAAGCGTGGGAAGAAGGAATGACAGAAGTGGATAATATCTTCAAATATGTCATGCCGCGAAGTGTTTTTTTCCCGCAGGACAAAAAGAGAGTCGCGGCCATCTTGTGTGACTACAAATTTGACATGGAGAATGGGTTGGCGGTTGTCTTTGAAAATGAGGTGTTTCGGGAAGTGGGACCTCAGGATATTATTCTGTGATCCTTTGAATGAAAAGGATCGGTCTTTCGGGAGGACTGAGCCATCTTTTTGAGAAGAGACTGGTAATGTGGAATTTATTCAGGGGAAAATAGGAGCACTACGAGTTGAAGAAGCACACCGCACTTGAATTTCGCTACTACAATATGCCGACGGGCTCTTATATTCTGCCGCTCTACGGTGATGGCTGGAGAAGAGAGTACGGTTGGGATACGGGGGATACCCAGCATTTTCACAATTACTTTGAACTTGGTTTCTGCCATGAGGGCAAGGGGGAAGTGCGTATCGAGGATCGGGTTCTTCCCTACGGCGGCGGAATGTACACAATGATTCCGGCCCATATCCCACACACGACGAAAAGCGCATCCGGCAATCAGTGCTATTGGGAATACCTTTTTGTGGATATCGATGGCTTCCTGGGGGAGAAGCTGCAGATGGATTCCAGACAGAAGATGGAATATACGCAGGCCCTGAACCACCGTGGAACGATTCGCACCATGAAGAATCATCCCCAGGCGGGACGCCTGGTCTTGAAAATCCTGGATGAATTTCGTCAAAAGAAGCCGTACTATGAGGAGGCGGTCAATGCGGCCTTCTATGCTCTGATTATAGAGATGCTTCGTCTTGACATTAAAAGCGGAGGCGTAGGGCAGGGGATACGGATGAACAGTTCGGTTGAGATGGCCCTGCAGTACATGGGCAGCCACTACAGCCAGAATCTGAAAGCGGCTCAGATCAGCCGGGCCTGCGGACTCAGCGAAAGTCATTTTCGCCGTACCTTCGAAGAGGTGATGGGGGTGCCGCCTATGGATTATCTCAATCTGATCCGTATCCAAAACGCCTGCACTCTTATCAACGAACAGAATTTGACCATGGGTGGCCCGGCCAACGCAACGATCACCATGTCTCACTATATCTACAACAATTCCTTTCTCTACGCCGTGGTACAGACCCTCCTGGCGATTCTGATCTGTTCTCTGGCAGGTTACGGATTTGAACTCTATCATTCTCCCAGCAAGGACCGTCTCTTTGGAGTTCTGCTTTTAGCTATGATGGTTCCCCAGGTGGCGACAATGATTCCTCTCTTTCGGATGATTGCCTCCGCAGGTCTGCTCAACTCTGTCTGGGGCTTTATTCTTCCCACTTTGTCCACCCCCTTTCTGATCATGCTCTTTCGCCAGAACTCCCGTAACTTCCCAAGAGATATCATGGCGGCGGCCAGACTGGATGGGCTCTCAGAACTGCAGATCTACTTCCGTATGTATATGCCTGTTATGAAGGCTACCTACGCTGCAGCCGGTGTCATCACCTTCATGAATGCCTGGAACGCCTATCTCTGGCCCAAGGTCGTTATGACGGACAACAGGGCGCAGACCATGCCCATGTTAATTGCCAGTCTGGCCAGCGGGTACACGGTGGACTACGGGCTTCTGATGGTGGGAGTTCTCTTCTGTACGGTTCCCACGCTGCTTGTCTTCTTCGTGCTGCAGAGACAGTTTGCCGAGGGAATTACCGGGGCAGTCAAGTGATGACCGGCCCAGAAACCAATCGGATGATGTCAGTCAAAAGATATTAATCAGAAGATATTAATCAGAAGACGTCAATCATAGGATGTCAATCTTCCCAAGATCAGAAGATGAAAACGTCTTCAGAAGATAAGAACGTCTACAGAAGATCAGGAGACAAGAACGAGGAGACTTATGAAGGAGTTTGATTACAATATCGTGGCTGATCCGGAGATCTTCCAGCAGAACCGCCTGGAAGCGCATTCGGATCACCGCTTCTACGCCAGCAAAGAGGAGATGAAGAGTGACCGCTCTTCCTTTTGCTATTCATTAAATGGAGATTGGAATTTCGCCTTCGCCCCCAACTGGGCGGCGGCGGATAAGGACTTCTTTCGGACAGAGGAAGACTGCCATGCCTGGAAGACCATCCCGGTACCGGCCCATATTCAGATGGAAGGGTACGGAGTTCCCCAGTACTGTAATACCCAGTATCCCTGGGACGGCAAAGAGGAGCTGATGCCGGGACAGATTCCCTCCATTGATAATCCGGTGGCCTCTTATGTCAAGTACTTTACCCTGCCCCAGGACTGGCTGTCCCTTTCATCTGAGAGGCCCGCGGGCGATCGCAAAGAGGGGGAGACTCTGCGAGAGAATGCGGCATCTGTAGAGAATCCGGCATCTGTAGAGAATCCGGCACTTGTGAAGAATCCGGTCTACATCAGCTTTCAGGGGGTGGAATCCGCCCTCGCTCTCTGGTGTAACGGGCATTATGTGGGTTATTCGGAGGATTCCTTCACTCCCTCTGAATTCGACCTGACTCCCTATCTTCTGGCCGGGGAGAATAAGCTGGCTGTCGCGGTCTTCCGCTTCTCTGCAGGATCCTGGTATGAGGATCAGGACTTCTTTCGCTTTTCCGGCATTTTCCGGGAGGTATTTCTCTATACGGTTCCCAGGCTCCATCTCAGAGATCTCAAACTGACCAGTCGTCTTACAGATGATTTCACCACCGGCAGCCTGTCAGTTGATCTGAAGCTGCAGGGGGCTTGTCCGGGAGCTGTCGCAGAGCTTGTATTGATGGATCAAGAGCGGAAGGTCTGCGGGGAGCTAAAAGTCAGCGAATGTGCCGGAGCCGGAAGCGATTGTGCGCAGGCAGGCAGGGCAAGTGGACAGAGCGACGATTGCGCGCGTACAGGAAGAGAAAAAGAACAGAGCGACGATTGCGCACAGGCAGTGGATGAGAAAGCGGGCAAGGCTGAGATCAGACGCTGCGGGGCAAGTCTGAGCCTGAATGAGCCGAGACTCTGGTCCGCCGAGGATCCTTATCTCTACCGTCTTCAGATCCGTCTTTTGGATTCCAACGGGCAGCTGCTGGAACTGATTGAGGAGCCGGTGGGCTTTCGCCGATTTGAGCTCAGAGAAGGGATCATGTGCCTCAACGGGAAGCGAATCGTCTTTAAGGGGGTCAACCGGCATGAGTTCAGCTCCGTCAGGGGAAGGGCAGTCTCGAAAGAGGATATATGGAATGATCTGCTGATCATGAAGCGCAACAATATCAATGCGGTCCGAACCAGCCACTATCCCAATCAGTCGGTCTTCTATCGCTATTGCGACCGGCTGGGCCTCTATGTGATCGACGAGACCAATCTGGAGACGCACGGGGTCTGGGAGTCCATCATAATTGGGGCCAACGACCTGTCGACCGCGATTCCCGGAGACCGGCCAGAAGCCTATGCCATGGTGATGGACCGGGCCAGGTCTATGTACGAGAGGGATAAGAACCATGCCAGTATCCTGATCTGGTCCTGCGGGAATGAGTCTCTCGGCGGTTCGGTTTTCTATGAGATGAGTCAGCATTTTCGGCGCTGGGATCCCTCCCGCCTGGTTCATTACGAGGGAGTGACTCATGACAGCCGCTATCCGGACACGACAGACATCTATTCAACCATGTATTACTCTGTAGATCAGATCCGGCAGACCTTAAAGGAGACAGATAAGCCCTACATCAGCTGTGAGTATGCCCACGCCATGGGCAACTCCTGCGGAGCGATGCATAAGTACACGGATCTGACGGATACAGAGCCCCGCTATCAGGGAGGCTTTATCTGGGACTTCGCGGATCAGTCCATTACGACTAAGAATCGCTTTGGCGAGGACTATGAGGCCTATGGCGGCGACTTCGGCGATCGCCCCTGTGATTACTCTTTCTCCGGTAACGGCATTGTCTACGGGGGAGAGGGACATGGGGTCTCCCCCAAGATGCAGGAGGTCAAGTATAACTACAGCAGTATCCGGCTGACCTTTTGTGACAGACAGGTTACCATCTGCAATGACAACCTCTTCACAGATCTCTCTGCGTACGAGTCTGTCGCTGTGCTCAAGAAAGAGGGCAGGCTGATCGCGCAAATGCCCCTGCAGCTGTCTCTGGCTCCTATGTCAGAGAAGAGCATCGAGCTTCCGATTCCGATTCCGCAGGAAGAGGGAGAGTATGTGGAGGAGATTTCCTTCCGGCTCAGGGAGGATAGAACCTGGGCCAAAGCAGGACATGAGGTTGCCTATGGACAGGGAGTCTATGGGGCATTTGACGGCAGCGCCCTGCTGGCGAAGAGGGCATATGCACCAAAAGACAGCTGCGTGTCAGGAGATGGCTGTGAGATAAAAAGTGGCTGCGAACTGGAAAACGGCGAAGCCCCGCCTGACAAAGCTGTAGCGAAAAATCAAGAAGAAAACGCGGCTGAAAAAAAACGGCCACAGGGCAGACAGCGTCTGGTTGGAGATGGAAAGAGCAAGCTTCGTGTCGCCAGGGGCTGGATGAATACCGGCGTTTACGGAGAGGATTTCTCTGCCCTCTTCTCCGGGCGCTTCGGTGGACTGGTTTCCTATTGCTACAGGGATAAAATGCTCTTTCGCGATATTCCCCGCCCCAACTTCTGGCGCCCCATGACAGAGAACGATCTGGGGAATATGCAGCCCTTCCGGTCTGGCCAGTGGAAGATCGCCAGCAGCTTTTCCTCTATGATGAAGGAACACGGCAGGGCGGCTGACTACTATCGAGTTGAGGAGTTGGAGGATTCTGTCAGAGTGACCTACACGTATCACCTGGCCACAAGCCCGAGCCGGGACTGCCTTTTGAGCTACCGGGTTTATTCCGATGGCAGCGTGGCCTGCCATTTGGAGATGGAGCCGACAGCGGAGATCGGTCAGCTGCCGGAGTTCGGCCTGCTCTTTACCATGGATGCCGATTATGAGAAGCTGCGCTGGTATGGAAGAGGCCCCCAGGAGACCTATGCGGATCGTCCGCATGGGAAGCTTGATCTCTTCTCCAATCAGGTGGCGGACAACATGGCCAGGTATCTGAGTCCCTCTGAGTGCGGCAATAAGATTGACGTCCGCTGGGCTGAGTGTGTGGACGAAAAAGGACATGGCGTCCTCTTTGCGATGGCTGACAGTCCCTTCCATTTCTCAGCTCTGCCCTATTCTCCGGATATGATTGACTGTGCCCAGCACGCCTATGAGCTGCCCCGGGTGGATAAGACCTGGATTCGGATTTCCAAGGCCCAGATGGGGGTGGGCGGCGATGACAGCTGGGGTGCTCTTGTCCACCCGGAATACTGCATCGACAACAGCAGGAAGCTGGAGTTTAATTTTATCTTCCGGGGAATTTGAGGGGACAGATTTCATTTGCGCTCGGAAGGTCTTGGGCAGCAGCTTTCGTCCCGGCGGCCAGATGTCATTTATGTTTGGCATATTTGAGGCATGTCTGGGGACAGCATCCGCCTCTGGTGGATCCTGGGAGATGAGCGGCTGCTCTTGGCGGCCAGATTTTGCGCCTGGCAGGGATTGAATTATAGGAAAAAATCCAATACGATAGAGGAGGTCTTATGAGAGGCCTCTTAAGGGCGGCCGTGGCGGAATTGGCAGACGCGCAAGATTTAGGTTCTTGTATCTTTCCGATGTATGGGTTCAAGTCCCATCGGCCGTATATTTTATGACATCAACGAAAGCAGTCACCTGTCTTGCAGATGCTCATCGAGAGCGAAGGCAAGCGCGGGTGGCTGTTTTTGTGGCGATGGCTATAGAATTGATACCTGTTCAAGCAGGCAATATCCAGAATTGCGTCAAATTAACGCACAATTTATGCGACACATAACATATGAGGGCAAAGAGGTCAATATAGGGATATGATGTATTAAAAGAAAAAACACATACAATATCTAGTGTTTTTTGTGATACTTGTACATAGACAAGAAATCGGCAAGCCCCTATAATGATTCTCGTACGACAAATTGATTATGATATTGATACAGTTTTTGGACGAAAACGGGGAGGAAGAAATGTACGACGAGAGTCTGGATGGAAACATGGATGAGAGCAATCACATGGTCTATGTGATGAAGCGCTCCGGGGAGCGCGTGCCCTTTGACCTGGACAAGATCATCAAGGCGATTCAGAAAGCCAATAACGAGGAGGGGATTGTCTCTGAGCGGCTGACTGAGGGCGAGATTGCAGGTATGGCTTACGGCATTATGAAGGATGCCGAGAATACCGGTCGCGACCTGTCAGTTGAGGAGATCCAGGATAAGGTGGAAGACGCCCTCATGGGAAGCGGCAAGCACAAGGTGGCCCGTCTCTATATCACCTATCGCTACAAGCATAACGAGATGCGCAAGATGAGCGCAATCGATCAGAAGATCGCCGGTGTTGTCGAGCGGGAGAATGAGGAGGTCAAGCAGGAGAACTCCAACAAGAACCCGACCGTTCTGTCTGTCCAGCGTGACTATATGGCCGGGGAGTGGTCCCGCTACTACACCAACCGCTATCTGCTTCCGGAAGATATTGTGGCGGCCCATAAGAACGGGATCATTCATTTTCACGATGCCGATTATTTCGCCCAGCATATGCACAACTGCTGTCTGGTGAACCTGGATGATATGCTGCAGAACGGGACCTGCATTTCCGGCACCCATATCGACACGCCCCACAGCTTCGCGACGGCCTGCACGGTCGCTTCGCAGATCGTGGCCCAGGTGGCATCCAGCCAGTATGGCGGACAGACCATCACCATGTCTCACCTGGCGCCTTTCGTCGATGTCAGCCGCAGGAAGATCCGGAACCGTCTGAGTGAGGAACTGACGGAAGCCGGTGTTGAGATCTCTGAGGACAAGTTCAACGAGCTGGTGGAGAAAGAAGTTCGCAAGGAGGTCGAGTCCGGCTGCCAGACCATCCAGTATCAGCTGATTACCCTCCAGTCCACCAACGGTCAGGCTCCCTTCGTCACAGTCTTCATGTACCTGCATGAAGTACCTGAAGGCCGTCAGCGTGATGACTTGGCTATGGTCATTGAGGTTATGCTCCGTCAGAGAATCCAGGGGATCAAGGACCGCAGAGGCAACTATATTACGCCGGCATTTCCCAAGCTCATCTATGTCCTGCAGGACGACAATGTGGAGGAGGGCAGCAAGTACTTCTATGTGACCAGGCTGGCTGCGGAGTGCACCGCCAAGCGCATGGTGCCTGATTATATCTCCGAGAAGAAGATGCTTGAGTACAAGGGAGATGTCTATCCCTGCATGGGCTGCCGGAGTTTTTTGACACCGGATCGTTTCACGGATGCCGGGGTTGGCAATATCGGCAAGGCCGGCAATTACGATGAGAAGAAGCACAAGTACTACGGACGCTTCAATCAGGGAGTTGTCACCATCAATCTGGTCGACGCGGCCTGCTCCTCCGGGGGAGACGAAGAGCTCTTCTGGAAGATCATGGAGGATCGGCTGGATCTCTGCCACAGGGCCATGCGGCTTCGCCATGAGCGCCTTTTGGGAACGCCCTCGGATGTGGCGCCCATTCTCTGGCAGGACGGCGCTCTGGCTCGTCTGGAGCCCGGGGAGACCATTGACAAACTTCTTTACGACGGCTATTCCACCATGTCTTTGGGCTATGCGGGACTGGCCGAATGCGTCTACTATATGAGGCATGTCTCTCATACTTCCGACGCGGGCAAGAAATTTGGCCTGGCCGTCATGCAGCTGCTCAATGACAAGTGCAACGAGTGGAAGAAGATCGAGAACATCGACTACTCTGTTTACGGCACGCCTCTGGAGTCCACCACCTACAAGTTCGCCAGGTGTCTGCAGAAGCGCTTCGGTAAGATTCCCCATGTCACGGATAAGAACTATATCACCAACTCTTATCATGTCCATGTGGCAGAGGAGATCAATGCCTTCGACAAGCTGTCCAAGGAGGCCGAATTCCAGGTACTGTCTCCGGGCGGGGCCATCAGCTATGTCGAAGTCCCGGATATGCAGTCCAATATCCCTGCCGTGCTGGCAGTCATGAAGCACATTTACAATACGATTGTCTATGCAGAGCTCAATACCAAGAGCGATATGTGTGAGGTATGCGGATTCGACGGGGAGATTCAGATTGTCAGGGATGAGACAGGCAAGCTGATCTGGAGATGTCCCAACTGCGGCAATACCGATCAGGCCCTGATGCATGTGGCCAGAAGGACCTGCGGCTATATCGGCACCCAGTTCTGGAACCAGGGAAGGACAGCCGAGATCGCGGATCGGGTGCTGCATCTGTAAGGGAAGGATGTGCATAGCTGATATGCCACAGGAATGATGTGGAAGAAAAGTTAAGGACGGCCTTTTCTTTGGGAGGTCGGACAGACAAAGGAATTATAAATGACAAAGAGGGATATGCCGGTCAGAGATGGCAGGATATCCCTCTTTTTATTTTATAAATATGGAATGCTCGCGTAACGAGTATTCCATATTTGATTTCTGTATAAAGAGGAAAACCAGCATATCTAGATAAAAGCGAAAGAGTATGTTTCATAAATCGTAGTTCGTAGTTTGCAAAAAAACATTTTTTATATGTTTGTGAAAAATACATTTTTTATATTACTATACAAAAAAACAAATAGATGCTATTTTAAAGAAAAAGCAATATACAAATCATTATAGATGTATAAATAGGGAAGGCGATCGGTCTTTGTTGTGGAGGGACTTTGTAGAAAGGAGGTATGAGAAGAACTAGAAGAGGAAATTAGTCAACAACAAGATGGTAACTTTTGGAGTTTATGAACTGATTTCTAAAGTCATGGAGGTCAAGTTATGATGAAAAAACTTTGTAAGTTATGCCTGGTATTGTTTTTGATGATTCCGATTTTTGCTTGTATTCCGGTTCAAGCAGAAAATTATAAATTTGCAGGAAATGAGAAAACATTTTTGTTTGCTGTTCCAGGAGGAGGATGGGCAAGTGCAACGATCAGGATTCGTCACACCGAATATCATCGAAAATGGGGGAGAGATACGCAGTTTTACAGTCGCGAGCGTAGTATTTTATTTAGAAGAGCATATGCGACCTCAGCGCCATATAGTAGAGATGGGGTGGTCAGACATTCTAATGGAAGAACTTTTCTTGTATGGTCACAGCAACAGGCCATGTATGGCTCGCCATGGCAATTTTGCTCATGCTATAAAAATACGGATAAGGTTTTACTAGACAGGAAAACAAATGTTAAAGGACTGATGAACGCGTCGGTTCATTGTAATGGAAGTATTGTTCCCATTAGAACAATAAGCACAACAATGTCACTGTGGACACATTGAAGGAGGGAGGGGAGAAGATCATGAAGTGTAAGAAGTATATCTTGCCAGGAATTCTGATTGGATGTTTGCTTTTTGGAGGCATTGTTATTGCGAGTCGTGATGATTTTTTCTCTGTTGCAAAGGTAGGGGATTTTGCGAAGACACTTCGTCGAAATATCGAAGAAGGAGACACAGGAGAGATCCTCCTGAGAGGAGAACACGTGTCTGTTCAAAGGGATCAATATGAGCAGAGCAGGAAATTCTATTTAGCGACAGGTCTGGGAGAGAAAGAGGCAAGCGAGAGTGCTCTGGTCTACTGTAAGGAGTTCAACAGTCTCTACCATGAGGCGATCCGAAAGAACTACGATGTGTCTGATGGTGAGCTGGAGAAATATATTGATGAAATGAGAGAAAACTTTCATTCGGCAAATGTTTCGCCGGAGTCTGTACAGATTTACAGGGCGATTCTGAAGCAGTTCGACAGTGAAGACCAGTATTGGGAGTATCAAAAGAAGGTGTATCAGAAGCAGCTTCCAATCGAGAAGATGAATCGGGATCTGGAGGAGGAATTCTATCAGAAAAATCCGCAGGCTTCTTCCGAAGACTGGGAGAAAGAATTCCAGAAAATAAAAGATGAGCTTGTCCTCAAAGAGAATTTTCATAACTGACCGGGCAGCAACGAATCCGGGAGACCCAAAACCATAGCAT
>ERZ772955.1297-NODE-1297-length-16264-cov-17.771979_pt1 | contig 16264 bp, 15 predicted proteins | sample MGYA00511133_ERZ772955 | MGnify/ENA primary metagenome ERZ772955 (study PRJEB29015, sample SAMEA2737914) | human oral metagenome | biome: human oral; feature: human-associated habitat; material: dental | place: China | collected 2149 ... | reverse complement strand
GCCCAGCTCCAGGTATACTTCTATCCTGCTTCTGTCACTCATGCTAAGATGTCTATTTTTAACCATGAGTGTCAACTTTTGGATCGGAGGATAAGGGCGAAGGGTTGAGGTGTCATAATGCGATGATGTAAAATATGGTGCAGAGCATGGTGGTGTTTGAGGATAAATAATCGTAATTGTGTTGCATATAGCCCATATTTCTCCTATAAGTTATGTTTGCAAAAGCTGTAGAAGTAGGGAAAAGGTAATTAAGTTAACAAGAGGAGGGGTGTGAATATAATCTATGCTACTACCAACAAATACAAGCTGGCCGGGGCAAATAATGCTTTACGTGGAATGGATGTTGAGCTTATCGCACCAGAGCAGGAGCTGCCTGATGTTCCGGAGATACAGTCAGACAGTCAAGAGGCAGTATCGGTGGATAAGGCAGAAAAGTACTTCCAGCTATTGAAGTGTCCGCTAGTGGTGATGGACTCCGGGTTATTTATTGAAGAGCTTAAAGGCTTCCCTGGTATATACACGAAGTATGCCCTAGACACGGTTGGCATTAAGAGGATTGTCGAGATGTTGAATGATAACTTTCGTGCTTATACCAAGCGAACGGTTGTTTATCATGACGGCTCAGCGACCAAGGCTTTTACCTCTGAAATATGGGGGAATCTGGTCAGAGAGCCGCAGGGTGATAATGGTCGAAATTACGATAAGTATTTTATTCCTGACGGAGATGATAAGACCATTGCCGAAATGAGCGATGATGAAAAGTCGGCTATGATAGCGCCGGTTTGGCGAGAGTTAGCTAAATGGATACAGAGGGCACGGTCTGAAGTCTAAGATCCTGAGGCATGGTCAAGGTGCTTAATTGCGACGACTATAAAGAGCTGATTTGCGCAATCCTCCTGCATTTCGCATACTAGGCTGAAGCGTGATATAATCACACCATAATGAGCGAAAATAGATACATGATCGGGGTTGACATAGGCACCAGCACGGTGCGGGTGGTGATCGGCTCGCTGGCATCAACTGACGGTCCTGATGGTCGGTCGCTCGACGACGACGCTATCACCATCGTTGGTGTGGGCGAGTATGCCAGCCAAGGCATGCGCAAGGGGACGATAGCCGACATCGGCAAGGTTACCATTAGTCTGGACAAGGCGATGGCTGTTGCCGAGGGGATGAGTGGGGTAGATATCCAGGAGGCGGTCGTCGGTATCAACGGCTCGCATATCGCCGGCATGGCGTCACGGGGACTTATCACGGTTGATCAGACTAAGCCGATCGGCAATAGCGAGGTTGACCGGGTGATTGATGCCGCCACACAAGTCAAGCTGTCGGCAAATCGGGAGATCGTCAGCGTCGAGCCTCATTTCTACAAGATTGACAATCAAGAGGGAATCCGGGATCCGCTAGATATGTCGGGAGTTCGGTTGGAGGTGGAAGTCTACATGGTGACGGCTTTGCGCCCGAATATTAAGAATCTGGATCAAGTATTAGAGCAGGCGAATTTGGTGTCCAGCCAGTTCTATCAGCCGGTCGGGCTGGTAGCTGCTAATCTGGCTTTGTCGGATCAGCAGAAGGAAAACGGTGCGGTGATGATCGACATCGGTCATTCGACTACTAATATCGTCGTCTACGAAGAGGGCGACGTCATCTTCGTCAAGACTTTGCCGGTTGGCTCGAATAATATCACGACTGATCTGGCGATCGGTCTGAGAGCTGACTTGGATGTGGCTGAGCGGGTCAAGCTGGAGCATGCGGTTGCTTCGCCGGAGTTAAGGCGGGGTAACGAGACGATGGTCTCGCTTAACATTGGTAATGGACCATCAGCTCAGAAATTGACCTTTAAGACCGAGCTGATCGACGATATCGTCGAGGCCCGCCTGAGTGAGCTATTTGAACTGATCAATAAAGAGCTGAAACGAATCAAGAAGCAGGCTAACCTGCCGGGCGGGGCTGTCTTGACCGGTGGCGGAGCCAAGCTGAGGGGGTTGGTTGACTATGCCAGAGAAGCGCTCGGTATGAATGTGCATCTATACAAGATGCCGGCCTATAAAGGTCTGGCGGATAAGGTGAAAGACCCCAGTTGGACGGTGGCGCTTGGTTTGATGGAGCGGGATGCTCAGCAGGGTGGTAGTAGCGGTGACGGACACTCATCTCGCCCGGGCATCTTGAGCGGGATTATCGGCAGGATCGCTGGCTTGTTTACCCGCAGAAACGGGCGCTAAACCATTAGCTCTAACTTGCGACAAGGCTGGCTGATGTGTATAATCGTAGCAGTGAAGCTAAACTGTTTGAGGAGGGAATATGCCAGAGGTTAAGCCCGCAGAGATCCAGTCTACGGCTGTTATCAAGGTGGTCGGCGTTGGCGGTGCTGGCGGAGCCGCCATCAATCGGATGAAAGATACCGGTATTCGAGGGGTCGAATTCATTGCTATTAACACCGACGCTCAGGCGCTACGTCATTCTAAAGCTGATGTCAAGATTCATATTGGTAAGGATACCACTCGAGGGCTGGGTGCTGGGGCTGACCCCAAGGTCGGCGAAGCGGCTGCCAGCGAGAGTGTCGATGAGATCAAGAAGTCGCTAGAGGGCTCAGATATGGCATTCATCACCTTTGGGGCTGGTGGCGGCACCGGCTCGGGAGCAGCACCGATCGTCTCGCAGATTGCCAGAGACCTAGGGGTGCTGACAGTCGGTGTAGTGACTCGCCCTTTTAGCTTTGAGGGCGACAAGCGGCGGCGCAACGCCGAGTATGGCATCGGTAATATCTCTCGTACGGTTGACACTCTGATTACTATACCTAATGACCGCCTGCTCCAGACGATTGATCGTCGGACGCCGCTACTGGAGACATTTAAGATCGCTGATGATGTCTTGCGCCAGGGAGTGCAGGGGATCAGCGAGCTGATTACCGAGAATGGACTGATCAACCTCGACTTTGCCGACGTCAAGGCGATTATGAGCAATGCCGGCTCAGCATTGATGGGTATCGGGCGGGCGTCGGGTGACGACCGAGCCGAGAAGGCTGCCAAGCAGGCGATCGAGTCGCCTTTGATCGAGGTCAGTATTGATGGAGCCAGGGGTGTTCTCTTTAACGTAACCGGCGGCTATGATATGTCGATGGCGGAGGTGCAGGAGGCGGCTGAGATTATCACGGCGGCTGTCTCACCTGAGGCCAATATCATCTTCGGGGCGACGATTGACCCCGAGATGGACGACGAGCTGATCATCACGGTAGTAGCGACCGGCTTTGATGCTGACTATTTCGCCGGTGGTGCTAAGCCCGACGGCGAGGCTACTGTTGTCGGTGGCGGTACCGGAGCAGACACTGTAGTCAGTAATGTCGAGGATATCGACCTATCTAAGATTGACCTGGATAGCGATGCCGGTACGGCGCATGATGTCGAGAGCTTCGGCTCGGCGGATAATACCGGCTCCGGCTGGCAATGGCCGACTACCGAGAGTGTCGCTTCGGATGCTGATGCTGACAGCCACATTGATGATGACGCCATAGATAGCAGTCGCCTGCCCAGTGCCGACGATGACAGTAGCTCAGAGGAAGAAGAGGCGAAGAATGATGATGACGCTTACGATGCCCCCAGCTTCTTACGTCGTCGCTTCCGACGTAAGAAGAAGGATGATTCAGACGACTAAGTTGTAGCCAGCGGTAGGATATGCATTGCCCTAAGTGTGGATATGAAGACAGCAAGGTGATCGAATCTCGTGACACCGGCAGTGCGGTTCGCCGCCGTCGGGAGTGCCTGCAGTGCGGTGCTCGCTATACTACTTACGAAAGGTTAGAGCGTCCTAACATCGCCGTGATCAAGCGGGATGGGCGCAAAGTCCTATTCGACCGTCAGAAGCTCTACAATGCTATCCAGCGTTCGGTGGGTAAGTTCCTCAATGCTGAGACTGAGGTAGATAATATCGTCGGTGGAGTAGAGGAGCGGATTTATTCACTGGGCGAGCTGGAAGTTACCAGTCAGCAGATCGGTGATTTCGTTCTGGATGAACTGGCTGAGCGCAACGAGGTGGCATATGTTCGCTTCGCCAGCGTCTACCGAGAGTTTAAGAGTGCTGATGAGTTCGCCCAGGCGCTAGGTGAGCTACGCAAGAGTCGTCAGGCAGGACAAGCTAAAGATTAATAGGAGGTGGGAATGCGTGTAGTGATGGTTTATCGAGAGAAGTCCGAGCACCGCATGGCGGTCGAGACCTTTCTCAGGGAATACCGCTATCGGACAGGGCGGGAGATCGAGACGCTTGACCCTGACACTAGAGAAGGCGTGGCTTTTTGTCGTCTGTACGATATCGTCGAGTATCCCACTATCGTAGCGGTGACCGATGACGGCGTGCTCTATCAGCGGTGGCGAGGCGCCCAACTACCCACTATCAATGAAGTACAGTCCGCCGCCCTGGCTTAGCGCTGCGTCGAAATATATCTAATGCCTTTCCGCCAGAGCAGATTCTGTAATTTCCCTCTATGTATAACTTTTTGGCATACGAGTAGTACAGGTGGTCTCCTCAGGCCTGGCGACGTAGCGATTACCACTGGCAATTGCTATCTTACTGCTGTATCAACAGCCATCGGAAGCTTAGGTGAGCTACTCTGATAGTCCTTAACACGTAAAGGGTGTCTTTTGTCCTTCGTCTGCGTCAGTCATTTCCTGAAGACTGTGCACGCTTGAAGCTCAGCAGTGCACGAGCCAGCCAGGCGGGTCTGAGGGAAATGATGATGCAGATGAAGAATGAGAGGTCTAGTAGTGAGTAGCTAGCTGGGCGACAATAAAGAAGAGGATGAAGAGTTAATGTAAACATTTGTTATACTAAAACTGTAGATAAATTAAAGCGACTAAGGAGGCACTTATGGCGCAGCTATGGGGCGGGCGATTCACCCACCAGATGGACAAGCAAGCATATGATTTTAACGCATCGATCGCCTTCGACCGTCGCCTCTTACCACAAGACATCCGTGGCAGCATCGCTCACGTCAAAATGCTCGCCAAACAAAAAATCCTGACTAACGCCGAGCGTGACCAAATAGTCAAAGGACTGGAGGAAATTCGGCAAGCCGTGATGGCCGGTGAGCTAGCCATCACTGACCAATACGAAGACATCCATAGCTTCGTTGAGGCATGCTTGATCGATAAAATCGGTGACGTAGGCAAGAAAATGCACACCGGTCGGAGTCGTAATGACCAAGTAGCGCTGGACATGAAGCTCTACGCCAGAGACGAGATTGATCAGCTAAATGAACTCATCCGTGGCTTGCTGGAGACTCTGCTGGCTACCATGCGGCAGCATATCGACACCTTTATGCCGGGCTTTACCCACCTGCAGAAAGCTCAGCCGATCACCCTAGCGCATCACCTGGGAGCTTATTTCGAGATGTTTAAGCGTGACCACCAGCGTCTGGTCGATATCCGGCGCCGACTCAATACCTGCCCCTTAGGCTCAGGGGCGCTGGCTGGGACGACTTATCCGCTGGATTCGCAGTATGTAGCCGAGCAGCTCGGCTTTAGTGAGCCGACAGCCAATAGCATAGACGGCGTGTCCGACCGGGATTATCTGCTGGAGCTCCTCTCGGCACTAGCCATTATCATGATGCATCTGAGTCGATTCAACGAGGAAGTGATCATCTGGAATAGCGATGAGTATCGCTTCGCTCTCTTAGACGATAGCTTTAGCACTGGTAGCAGCATCATGCCCCAGAAGAAGAACCCGGATATCGCTGAGCTGATCAGAGGCAAGACGGGGCGGGTCTATGGTAGCTTGATGTCTCTACTGACCACCATGAAGGGGCTGACGCTAGCCTATAACAAGGACATGCAAGAGGATAAGGAGGGTGTCTTTGATGCTATCGACACTACTAAAGGCTGCCTGCTTCTCTTCACCGGCATGCTCAAGACGATGAAGTTTGACACTGAGCGAATGGCGGAGAGCGCTGGGCGAGGCTACACTAATGCGACTGATGTAGCGGATTACCTGGTGGGGAAGGGGGTGCCTTTCCGGGATGCCCACGGTATCGTCGGGCGCTTGGTACTGGAATGTATTGCCCAAGGGGTTTCGCTCAACGACTTACCACTGGCGGACTATCAGCGGATATCGCCGGTCTTTGCTCAGGACGTCTACCGGGCGATTAGCCTGGAGTCGTGCGTTAACCGACGTTTGACTACCGGAGCACCCGGTCATGAAGCGATGCTTGACGAGATCAAGGCTAGTCAGCAGTACCTAGAGGACTATCAGATGGAGTAGGCTAGCCCGGTGTCGGACTTGGGGCGTGCTTCCAGCCTGGCAGACTAACAACAAGTGGGTAAAGAGTATGGCGGACGAGGTGTGGACGAAGCCGAGTAAGTAAAGGAGACGAAATGACTAACATGAACTGGGCTAATCACGACCGACCGGGGTCGGAAGGCAATGTACTGCCTTGGGATGACATAGATACGGCGGCTATGCCGGCAGACCAGGTGGTCAGTGCGCTGGAGGCACGACTGAGGGAAGATATCGAGAATATTGGTCGAGATGAGACCGAGCATGACGGCGTCAAGCCGGTTGAAGTCTATGATAGAGCCTACGAGTGTAAAGTCTTGGCTGACTCCGTGTCGCCCGAAGGAGCACGGCTAACGACGATGGAGGTGACCTTCCCCAGGATAATCCTGGCGGAAATGAACACTCACCGGGTATTTAGTCGCAACTCTGCCTCAAGTCGGGCGATCCCGATCAAGAAGCGAATCGAGATGGTCAAGAATCACCCTTACGTTCCCCAGTATTGGGGCAAGTTGCAAAAGGGGATGGCGGCCGATGAGCAGATTGACCGGGAGCTTCGTCAGCAAGCCAAAGAGACTTGGCTGGACGCTCGAGATCATGCCGTTAAGTACGCCGAGGAACTAGCTATCTTGGGCATTCATAAGCAAACGGTCAGTCGTCTGCTAGAGCCATTTCTGTGGCAGGTGGCGATCATATCGTCTACCGAATGGGATAACTTCTTCCGCTTGCGCACCTCACCGGCGGCTCAGCCGGAGATGCGGGCGATCGCCGAGCTGATGCAGGAGGCGCACGAGATTAGCGTGCCTAATGAGGTTGAGCCGGGCGAGTGGCATTTGCCGCTCGTCAAGTACGAGGAGAAGCAGGAGATACCGCCCGAAGATCAGCCCTGGGTCTCGGCGGGACGCTGTGCCAGAGTGAGCTACATGAAGCAGGAAGACGAACGGGACTGGCATAAAGACCGAGACCTATGTCAAAACATCGCCAAGATAGGGCACCGCTCGCCGCTAGAGCACGTGGCAACGCCGCTAGAAGATGCTAGTGAATGGAGTGGTAATTTCCGAGGCTGGAAGCAGCTCCGCAAGACTATACCCGAGCTCGGGCAAGAGGAAGGGGCTGAAGCATGAGTGCCGACAAGAGCATGGATACATCAGAAATGGCTGCAGCGATCAGAAATAATGATTATGCCGGCTATCAGCAGGCTCGTTATCCGGCTGTCACGGATGGCGATGAAGTTGTATTTCATGACGAGGACTTTAGCGACGTAGATTTTGCCAAGTTTAACATGGGTTTTATGGTCTTTGTTCGCTGCAACCTTGACAGAGCAAAGCATCTGTCAGGACAGCCGATTACACTGGAGAGATGTAGTGCTAAGGGGATAGACCTGCGTGATACGAGCACCATCATTAATGCCAAACAGTCGGACTTGACCGGCATGCTTTATGACGATCAGACAGTCTTAGCCAATGATACGATTAGCTCGACATTGACCGATTGTCAGCTAGACGAGCAGGCAACATCGTTCTTGCGAGAGCGTGGCGTGACCATAGACGAATAGTGTGAGATGGATCTCTCTAGCTATCGGTATGGTATAATGTCGTAACAGCTTAAGGTTAAAATGAGAGGAGCGGTGCAATGAAGAAATTTCGTCAATTTAGAGATCCGGAACTGGTGGTTGATGGGTCGATCGTAGGTTTCTACCCGCGAGAGTTCTACGTGCTTAGTAATTTTGCAAGTTTTCAAGTTGATTGGCGTGGTCGCCGTTGGATGACTAGCGAACATGCATACCAGGCAGCACACTTTTTTGAGACAGCTCCGGAATTGGCTGAGCAAATTTTTGAAGCACGTTCCTCACATGAAGCTTATAAGATTGCCAAAGCCAATGCGGATAAAGCACCAAGCAACTGGGACGATATAAAAATTGGCATCATGGAGGAGATTGTTCGTGCTAAGTGTGAGCAAAATCCATATGTTAAGCAGAAATTGTTGGAAACGCTAGACGTGGAGATAGTCGAGGACTCGCCCAAAGATGATTTTTGGGGGTGGGGCGAAGATCACAACGGTCGCAATGAGCTTGGTAAGATATGGATGAGATTGAGAGATGAGCTTAAATAAATAGTTGTTTCTTATTCATAGCGCTAGCAGAGTTTTCTGAAAGCACCGGGAAGTAAGCCGGCTCCTAATAAAGCCCTACAGCTTTGGCTGCAGGGCTTGTTGCTTTATCTCAGCCGCTTGCTAAGGTGCTATACTGGATGGTGAGCAATAAAGATCACCCTCCCTGCGGGAGGCTGTGATTTAGAGTGGGGTATAGTATGACTAAGAGCGAAGCTGTCGAGATGTTTGACCAAGAGAGGGTACGGATGTACCGGGACCAGGAGGCTGAGAAACAGCACTCCCTGATAGTTGAGGTAGTGTCGCCCGACAGCAACTCATTTACTCGCCTCAAAAAGGAGATGTATATCTCTGATGATTATGAAGCGACACTACGTGATTTGGCTAGACAGAAAAAGGCGGTGGTGTTGGCGGTAGAGGTAGGTGGACGCTACGCCGGTCGGGTGACCTTGCGGCATGATTGGGGTGATGAGACCTCTATCATTGAAAAGGATTTTTCAGGTTTGCCGCAAATCAATGCGCTGGAAATTGATGAGAATTATCGACGTCAAGGCTTGGCAACTATGCTTGTTACGGCAGCAGAAAATGAGGCCCGCCGCCAAGGCTTTTCTATGATTGGACTGGGTGTTGAAATCTCAAATGAACTGGCGAAAAGACTATACGAAAAACTAGGCTACAGCTATCAGCAGGTAGGCGGTAGCGATACGTATGATTTTCTCTTCGGCAAACCTAACCCACAGGTATATAAGCTACGGCTAATGACAAAATCGTTACGAACGGAGGCAAATCATGACTGATCGGCAATATATGAGATATGAAGTAAATGAGGGGATAAGACAATGAGAGAGGGGCGGTATGACTAAGGATGAAGCCGTCAAGATATTTAACCGGCAGCGAGTGCGGACACACTGGGACGAGGAGGCTGAGAAGTGGTACTTCTCAATAGTTGACGTGGTAGCGATTCTGACGGATAGCGCCGATGCTCGTAAATATTGGAGCAAGCTTAAACAACGCTTAAAGGCTGAAGGAAATGAAACGGTGACAAATTGTCACCAGTTGAAAATGCTTGCCATAGATGGCAAGATGCGCTTAACTGACGTCGCCGACACCGAACAGCTCTTGCGCTTAGTCCAGAGCATCCCCTCACCCAAGGCTGAACCTTTCAAGCTATGGCTGGCTGAGGTTGGCTATGAGCGATTGGAAGAGGCTGAAGATCCGGAGAAGAGCATTGACCGTGCCATGGAGATGTATTTGCGCAAAGGCTATAGTAAAGAATGGGTTAATCAGCGTCTGAAGAGCATTGAGATTCGTAAAGACCTGACCGACGAATGGGATAAACGTGGCGTCAAGAAGGGGCGAGAGTACGCCATCTTGACTGATGAAATCACCAAAGCATGGAGCGGGTTAACGGTAAAAGACTATAAGAAGGTCAAAGGTCTAAAGAAGCAAAACCTACGTGATAACATGACTAATATGGAGCTGGTGCTCAATATGCTAGCCGAGGCGACGACTACGGAAATTAGTAAGCAGGAACAACCCGACACCTTTGAGCAGAATCAGGAGATTGCCAAGCAGGGTGGCGAGATTGCCGGTACTGCCCGCAGACAGATTGAGCGCAAGACGGGCAAATCGGTAGTAACCGCCAAGAACGCTAATGGTTTGCTGGAAGAACAGGTAGAGAAAAGGAGGATTAGATGAAGTTCAAACATGGTACGCGTCGGCGGGCGATATTATGCGCAGGTATTTTGGCAAAAAGCCAGACACTCAACTCAAAGCGGGCAATACAATTGTGACAGTTGCTGATGAGGATCTAGTGCAGGCGATGAAGGAGTTAGAGGAGAATGTTAATAAGCAAGGTTGATAAGCTAAGGAGATTAAAATGATTTATGCATTTATTGATGCGCAAAACGTCTATAAAGGCGTACAGAGTGATGGTTGGTTGCTGGATTGGCGCAAGTTCCGCGTGTATTTGCGCGATAAGTATCGGGTAGAGAAAGCATTTATTTTTATCGGATATATGTCGCAGTATCAGGATTTATATTCATTACTACAAGAAAGCGGTTATATTTTGGTATTTAAGCCGGTTGTAGTGTACGGCGCTGGCGAGGTCAAGGGCAATGTCGATGCTGAGTTAATTGTCGAGTGTTGGCGACGAGAGAAGGAATACTCGCAGGCAATTATTATTACTGGCGACGGAGATTTTACGCCGTTGGTAAAAATATTGCAGGATAAGGATAAGTTTATGCGCGTTATTGCGCCGAATAGGAAGTATGCCTCAAGCTTGCTCAGAAAGGCGGTCGGTAGCCATATTACCTTTATGCAGGAGATTTCGCAAAAAGTTAAGCGCAGAAAGGGGTTAAAAAGATGAAAAGACCCCGCAGGGACAAACCACGGCGAGGGATTTTCGATATTGAATGCTCTCATTATATAGAATATGACGATAAAAAACAAGGAGGAAAGTAATGAAATTCAAACATGGTACACGTCGGCGGGCGAGTGAGTACGAGCCGGATTTGGTGCAGTGGTGGAAAGACCACCGGACCTTTGAGAGGTCAGTCGAGATGCGTAGTCCGGCCAACGCCTATGTCTTTTATGATGGGCCACCCTTTATCACTGGCGTGCCTCACTTTGGCACCTTGCTTAGCTCGATCATCAAGGATGTCGTGCCTCGCTATCAGACGATGCGGGGGCGACGAGTCGAGCGTCGTTGGGGCTGGGATTGCCATGGTCTGCCGGCAGAGAATTTCGTCGAAAAGCAGCTGAGCATTACTGACCGACGCCAGATCGTAGCAGACTCTCATCAGCCTGCGCCATTAGATAAAGATGGCAAGCCTCTGCCGACCATTAGCCTGGAGAAGTATATCCGGACAGCTCGGGATTCGATGATCGCTAATAGCGAAGCTTGGCAAGGTGTGATCGACCGCATCGGCCGCTGGGTGGACTTCAAAGGTGCTTATCGCACCATGGATAAGGACTTTATGGAGAGCGTCTGGTGGGCGTTTAAGCAGCTCTATGAAGCGGGCAAAATCTACGAGGGCGAAAAGGTGCTGATGTACGATACCAAGTTTGCTACCCCAGTGAGCAAGGCCGAGGTGACCATGGACAACGACGCTTACCAGACAGTGACCGACCCGAGTGTGTATGTGAAGTTTCGGTTGATTAGCGGTGAAGTGGTTGATGATGATATCGAGGGTGTGGAAGGTGTGAACATTCTGGCTTGGACGACCACGCCGTGGACGCTGCCGGCTAACTTGATGCTGGCGGTCAGTCTGGAGATGACCTACTGCGAAGTGCTGGTGGGTGGCGAGAAGCTAATCATCGCCGAGGAGGCACTGGAACGAGTGCTACAGGACGACAAGCATCAGCCGCTTGATTACGAGGTGCTGCGCCGGTTCTCGGGTGGCGAGCTGGTCGGTCGGGCGTATCAGCCACTGGACACCGGCTCGACTTATCCTGAGGATGCTAAGATTCACCATATCTACCCGGCAGATTTCGTCACTGCTGAGTCAGGTACGGGCATCGTGCACATTGCGCCGGCCTATGGTGAGGACGACTTTGAGCTCGGTAAGGCCAATGGCATAGCGCCATTCCACGTCATCGACGATGACGGCTATTACTTTGATAGCATATATAAAGGACGAGAAGTCTGGTCGAGCAATAAATACATTGCTAAAGACCTGGCGGAGCGAGGGGTTGTCTGGCGGATCGAGTACATCCGGCACGAGTACCCCTTCAACCCTCGGAGCAAGCAACGGATCATGTATCGGGCAATACCGTCATGGTTCATGGATATCGGGGAGGAGAAGCCGCTTTTGCTGGAGCAAAATGAGAATATCAACTGGTTCCCGGCTCATCTCAAGCATGGTCGCTTCGCCAAGAATATTGACCAGGCACCCGACTGGAACCTGAGCCGGGATCGTTTCTGGGCGTCGGCAATGCCGGTATGGAAAGGCGATAAGGGCACGGTGCGGGTGGTTGGCTCATACGCCGAGCTAGCCGAGCTAAGTGGGGTAGAGCTGGATGACTACCATCGCCCCTGGGTTGACTCCATCACCTTTGACATCGACGGCGAACATTTTAAGCGGGTAGACAAGGTGCTGGACTGCTGGTTTGAGTCCGGCTCAATGCCTTTTGCTCAGCTGCATTATCCCTTTGACAATAAAGAGAAGTTTGAGCAGAACTACCCGGCGGACTTCATCGTCGAGTATGTCGGTCAGGTGCGAGCCTGGTTTTACTATGTCCATGCGGTCAATACGACGCTGGCCAGTATCGGGGCGTTTGGTACTGAGCGGGCTAAGCCGACAGCTCAGATGAATGCTTATCGCAATGTCATTACCACCGGTGTGATCGCCGGTAATGACGGGCGCAAGATGAGCAAGTCGCTCGGTAATTATACTGACCCTAATGAGCTGATGGATCAGTACTCGGCAGATGCGTTGCGCTTCTTGCTGCTGGCATCACCGCTCCTAAATGGCGAGGACTACGCCCTGCTCGATAAGGATGTCTCTGATGTAGCCCGCAAGCTGGCTATGATCTGGAATATGTATGATTTCTTCACCATGTACGCCGAGGTGGACGAGTTTACATTTCCGTACGATACGTCACCTTCGGATGCATTCCTCGTTCACCGTATCGCTGATACGGCTCACTCCGATACTCCCGAATCCTCGTCTCGCACCGGGACTGAGAACTCGTTTCAGATTAGTGTCGATATCGATAAATTATCCAACCCGCTTGACCGCTGGATAGTCTCTCGAGTGCACCAGCTGACCGACCATGTCGCTAAGTTTATGAATCAGTACAATATCCCTGATGCTCTCAGTGCGGTGATTCCTTTCATCGACGATGCTTCTAATTGGTATGTTCGGCGTAGCCGACGTCGCTTCTGGAAGAGCGAGGATGACGCCGATAAAGCTCAGGCGTATCAGACGCTGCATTACGTCCTGGTGCGTCTGAGCCTAGTGCTGGCACCATTTACGCCTTTCCTAGCTGAGGAGCTATATCAGCACTTGACCGGCGGTGAGTCGGTTCACCTGCTGGACTGGCCGACCGACAACCCGGTCGACGAGCGAGTCTTAGCTGATATGCGCCGGACCAGAGAGCTGATCGCCGGCGGGCTGGCTCTGCGGATGGAGCGAACCGACGACTACGGTCAGATCAAGATCCGTCAGCCGCTTAGCTATGCCAGCTATACAGGCGAGAGGCTAGGCAGCTACTACGAAAAGATCATGCAGGAAGAGCTCAATGTCAAAAGAGTTAGCTGGGTGGAAGATCTGGCGAAGTATCAGGTGTCGGGTGTGGTCAATGAGGCTGAGGCTGAGGCGTGGCTGGAGCTGGATAAGCACCTCACGCCCGAGCTGGAGGCGGAGGGGCTGTCTCGTGAAGTCATTCGGGTAGTACAGAAAGCTCGCAAGGACGCTGGGCTAAGCGTGGACGACCGAATCTTACTGACACTATCGACCGATGATACCAAGCTAAACTCGGCGATCGATACCTGGAGCGATAGCATCATGGCGGAGACGCTGACCACTGCCTCGCTGACGGAAGATCAGCCGGCTGAGTATACGACGACGGTTAAGGTAGCCGGCTCAGCCTTGAGGCTTGAGCTGGCCAAAGCGGAAGTGAGAAAATAGCGGTGAACGAAGCGGTGGGGCAGCCGGTAGCAGGTAACGGGCGGCGGGGGCTGTCGATTGCGGCGACGCTGATCATCTCGCTAGGTGTGGGCTTCGTGGTCTGGCATGTCGGCTCAGTGGTGGATTGCAATAGGGCTCTTAGTGGCTATCGTCAGCAGAAGCAGGCGCTGGAGCGGGTGGTCAGAGATAGCGCCGACCAGGCTAAGGTGACGGTCGATGATGTGCCGACCGGGCAGAAACAAGCGGTCGAGCGCCTGCAGGCTGATATAAAGAGGGCTCAGACACTGCTGAATAAATCGGTTGACGAGCACCAGTGCGCCAGCACTAATCAGACGGTCGCTATCACCGAGGCGGGGGTGAGGCTGCAGGCCGGCTCGGGTGAGCTGAAAGAGCTGGCTGGTCTGCTGACGACCGAGGCAGAGATAGTCAAGCAAGCCCGCCACGCCAAGCAGCTCAACGACGCTCGGGTGGCACTGCGCTCGACTATTCTGTCGGCGAAGCGGTTAGCCGGTAGTCAATGGATGCGAGCCGAGACTCGGACTAAGCTTAATCAGACTATCGCTAATGCCAGCACCTACCTGGAGAGTACAAACGTGACTAGCATCGGGCAGGCTCGCCAGCAGATGGATAGCTTGATCGATCAGATCAACCAGCTGATCTCAGCGACTAACGCTGAGCTACTCCAGATAGAAGAGCGTCTGCGAGCGACACCGACGGCGGCGGACAGCAATGGCAACTACACTCAGTCGGCGACTAATATCGTCAATGCGGCGGGGCTAAAGGTGGTCTGGGGGCTGGAGCAAATGCGGGGCTACTGCGCTATCACCGAGCAAAATATTGCCAGCTGGATGGCGGCATTTTGTACCGGTGCTCCGGGCAATGTCTATATCAATAATCGGATGAGTGCCCGGGCTTCTTTCGACCGTTACTTTGCTGATGCTATGCGTCACGAAGTGGGGCATTATCTGATCTTTCGACGCTGCGGCACGACCGAGCCTGCTTCGATCGGTAGTCAGGCTAACGCCGAGTCGACGGCCAGCTCGTATGCGGTGCTCTATCTGGGGGCAAATGCTAATACGCTGAACCGAGCCACCGATGCTCGCTACCATATGGACGAGCTGTCTGACCAAGCCGCCGCCCGCATCCACGCCGGGCAGTGCGAGTAAGGCAGGGGAGTCTGTTGTGGCCTGTCCAGCTCCCAGCAGGATGCATAACGTTACACTACCTAGGCAAAAAGGTGGATAAAATCATGCTCTGCCATGATTAGCCGGTCTTAGCTAACGCATCAGCTGGACATGCCGTGGCCTGTCCAGCAGATACTTGACCCAAGTCTATTTACCGAAAAAGACGTAATGACTCGTCTATTCCGTCTCAGGCGAGGAACGGATGATGCATCCTGCTGGAGGGTTGACAAATATGCAATAATATACCACAATATACCACAATATACCACGTAAGCTTCTTATGCTTACGCACATTCCTAAGCTAGTATCGCCGTAACCAATTGACTAAGTATTCACTTCTTAGCTAAGCCTAGTTCCACCCGTTACTCTCTGTAGTATCGTCGTGCGACACCGTGTGGTCAGCCATGCCAGACTGCCTTGACCCTTGCTAGGTCATCAGGCCGATATGGCTGACTGTACGGAAAAGCCGTGCGGCAACGATGCGACCCATGGTCGCAGAGAGGAGGCAATCATGCCTCAGGTAGTAGGAGACTGTGTTATCGCCCTCGTTCCCTCCGTCGTTGAGGGGGAGTACGGATGGGCTGCCTGTTATGAGTTTGGTTCAGGGGAGATATGCTTGAGACTTGATGTCCCAAGAGTAAAAGCTGAAGAACTAGATTTGGTGAAGGAGGTGGAATATGTTCCCGGATGGGGACACGTAGGTTTTGGTGATTTTTACCAAGCTGTGCTCCAATTTGGAACACAGCTTGATAGGCGGGGGTATCTCCCCGCTGGTATGACCGTAGAAGGATTCGCCCAGGAGTTTCTGGACGAGTTCTCCGGGAAAGGAGGTGATGACTAGCTTTTTAGCCCCGGCATCTGTGGATGCCGGGGCTTCACCCATTTTAGAGACAATGCGCCATACCCCGTGTGCTATAATGAACCGCATGGAAGATATCATTTCGTTGTGTAAGAGGCGTGGCTTTATTTATCAAGGGTCGGAGGTCTACGGTGGACTGGCTGGTACCTGGGACTGGGGTCCGCTGGGTGTGGCGCTCAAACGCAACGTGATGCAGCAGTGGTGGCACTTCTTCGTCG
>ERZ772955.1294-NODE-1294-length-16277-cov-14.564110_pt1 | contig 16277 bp, 16 predicted proteins | sample MGYA00511133_ERZ772955 | MGnify/ENA primary metagenome ERZ772955 (study PRJEB29015, sample SAMEA2737914) | human oral metagenome | biome: human oral; feature: human-associated habitat; material: dental | place: China | collected 2149 ... | reverse complement strand
TTTTCCGAGGGGTCTAGATGGCCTACCAGGATTTTCCAACAATACATTTTGTTGCATCCTCCACTTTTTCATCCAGCGATAGATGGTGGACCTATTTTTATCAAATCTTCTAGCAACTTGTGCAATACTTCTTTTCTCTAAGATTACTTCTTGCATTGCATTGCCTCTTGATTTTTCTATGTCTTTACCCATATAATATGCCATAAGGTAGTCCTTTCTTATTTATAGTTAGTTCCTAGAAATAAGTTTAAGAGCTACCTTATTTTTATGCAATATTTTGTTGCAAAGGTTGTGAGCTATTACGAGTTATTGACATTTTAAAGTATTTATGGTATAACAAAAGAGTTAGGTTAAATCTAAAGTAGTTAAAAAATTTGGTCATCTTTTGAAGGAGAAAAAGCCATGATGAATCTTAATCTTTTAAGTAACCCGTCAATCGAGAAAATTATTGCAACTGCATTGTTTGATTCGCTCGAATCTCTTGCACTATATTCATGCTATGATGATCTCACTAGTATCGGTGGAATTGGCCCCAAAAAAGCTGAGGAAATCAAAGAAGTATTGGAACAGCATGGTCTACGCACGAAGCTTTCCAACGAGGAGTATTTTCTGGTTAATTTTTTTTCCAAAGATAATCGCTCCGAATTGGTTAAGCAATTTTGGGAAAACCCAATGTCGGATGAGCAGAAAAATTGCCTTTATCGTATTCTTCTCTCAGGTTTATTCGAGAGGGAGAACGCAGTTTTAAAGCTTCATTACGGATTAGACTGTGAGCGTATGCCTCTTGAAGAGATTGTTCAGAAATATTGCTCTACCAAAGAGCGCATTAAGCAGATTCTGGTAAGAGCAGAAAGAAAGCTTAGGCGTCCGAATATAAAACGACAATTGGAATTACTGATGGTGAGCAGATCAGAGCTTCAATCGCTTTTATTGGCGACAGAAGGGGAGTTATCTGTCGCAAAGAAAACTCTCGAGTATTATGAAAAGAAATACGGAAGGACAGAACCTGTTGACGGCCCAATTGAAGTACTCAACTTGTCATTTCGTACATATAACTGTCTGAAACGCGCCGGGATCAATACGATTGAAGAGACTAGGAATGCCGATTTGAGTAAGTTACGCAATTTTGGTCGTCATTCTATGGCAGAGGTGACCGAAAAAATAAACAGCTTGTAACTATACCTATGTACTTTGATTAAAGCTCTCGCTCCGGCGGGGCTTTTTTCATAAGCAGTATTGACAAAATAGTAAAAATATGATATAGTACACTTATAGACCTCGTGGTTTAGGCACTTTTACAACAAAAGATTTAGACTTATTGTTTCTGTGCTTGTACCTGAGGTTTGTTTTATTTATTTTTCATGATAACCATTTTCATATAAGGAGGAAATATGGGAAGAGATATTACATGGCCATCAGGAAATTGGAGCGAAGTGTACCTCAGTACCGAAATTAAGCTTACGCATAAGTGTTATGAAGGTTACAGAGGCTATGATAGCGCCGAGAAGGAGTTGGGTAAAAGATTTGTAGTTGACGCAAATGGAAAAGTCAAGAAAGGGTTTGATAAGTGGACTATGTTGGAAGGAGAAGCATATGCTCCGACCGATTACGCGAAGTACAAAACGGTATTATTAAAACCCGGAGACTTTATTATTACGTCTTTAAGGGTAGAAAACGAAAAAAGAGCTGTAGCTAAATTACTAATATACAAGGTTGGTAAGTCTCCGGACAATCCAAGACTTGGCGAAGGATTTGATGAAATCCGTTCAAAATTAGAATTTAAGCTTGATAGCTTTCTAAGTGACATACCGGAGTCGGAATGGGCTAGCCAGGTACCTAAAACTTTACACAAAGCAATCAGAAAGGCCTTTAAGATCCCAAAGCGGGTCTTAAAGGACAAAAGCTAAATCTTTTAGAGTACAAAAAAGGTCCACAGCCGTGGGCCTTTTGACTTTTTTGAAGATCTGATTGGCTTAAGACACCTGTATTCGGTAATATTTTAGTATTTCTAGGTCTCGTCTCCTCGCAAAAGAGCCGCTATAACTCCGGTTAGCATCATTCTAAGTTCCGTATCTTCCTTTTCGAAGATCGCAATTGCTTCGTCTAGGGTCTTCCAGACCGATTCAAGTCCTTCCTCGATTTCATCTTCCACATATTCTGTATCGACATCTCTTGCTGACTCTGTGACATAACAAAACGACACGACCTTTGCCCACTCATACTTACTACCTCCACGATATTCAGTCGTCACTCCGAGCTGGCAAATATTTTTTAGTTCAAAACCAGTTTCTTCATGTGCTTCACAATTTAAACCCTATTCAATACTCTCACCAGCATCAATCCCACCACCGGGTATCTGATAATAACCATGCTTTTTTGATTCAATTAAGCAAATTTTGTCATCATTAGGTCTTTTTAAAATTAACCTAGTACTAAATCGACACTTATCTGTGATTCTTTCTTCGAAATCGAAACCTAAATCTTGATCTGTAATTTTAGCAAAATATACTCAAATTTTATCATTAAAAAGGGGAGACTTTCCACGTCTCCCTCATTCTCCAAGAATCTTCGACCACTCATCATCGTTAGGTTCCTGATCAGGGATCTCAAATTGATATGCCTTGGAGTAAAAATGAATTGCTCCACGGAAGATATCCCTTAACCCACTAATCTGGTTAGCAAACTCCGGCCACAACTCCTTTGCATTTTTCAGCAATGGCATCAGGAAAAAATGCGTCTCAAAGACATTTTTGATAATTGATTCCCGAGACAGGTCACAAAGTGTCCAGATATTATTCATTCTGTCATACCCCTTACATAGTAAGGCATATTTGCTGTCAATCAAGCCATTATAATATCTCCGTTTAGCTACCAACTTTGACTCGCCATCACAACGCCGAAAAGTCATTAACTCCACGGCATGTTTTACCTCATCATTGCACGGCAATGTCTGCACTGGCGTCATCGTATCTTCTGGTACATCATGTAAGATAATTGCCGCTAGTAGAATGTCATCCGTAATCCCATTCGAGATCGCAAAGGTCGCAGCCTTTAGCGGATGTAAGATAAACGGCTCACCGGTCTTCCTAAACTGCCCCGCGTGTTTACGTCTTGCATATCCAAGCGCCGTTAAAGTCTGCACATGAGCGCCTGCACTTGCAAACCCTCTCAAAAAAGTGCTAATAGTCTTCACAGTTTCATCTTCAGATAACACATTTTTCTTTTCCATAGATCAAACCTCCTTTTAATGTACAATAAGTTAGTAGATATCCTAATACCAAAATGTAGTTTATGCAAGCACAACCAATACTAGTCTACCCAGGATTTTAATACTCTTATAGTTGTCAAAACAAGTAATCGGTTTTATAATATACAACATATTGTAGTCGGAAAATTACAAGTTATAACTTGAAAAATATTTTCCATGTTCAAAGCACCTTAATAGGAGGTATTTTATGTACTATTTTATCGATTTAAATAATGACGACAAAATTTTTGGCCGTCCAATGGATACTGAAAGCGTTTCACAGTCAGACATGTGTAATTTGAAAAAAATCACACATCCATTAACTCATCAAAGCAATGACCCCGAACAAACCTACTTAAAAAAGTTGGCCTATGGAGTCTGGAAGAGCTACCAGGCAATGAGAAGAGAAGATGGCTTCCTTCGAATCGGCAATATTAATTACGGCGTTGTTTATGATGTTTACGATGACGTCAATCGTCGCCCGGAATCTGTTGCAGAACATAGCTTTAGCACAATAAATCTTCTTGAATTAGTAGGAGAAAAATGCGGTAGTTTTATCGAAAAAAAGCTCATTAAACGCGCTAAGAGATTTATGCAGTATCATGATTTGGGTGAGACTGAACACGGAGACATTCCGGACAATCAATTTCGCAATAAAGAAGAAGCCGATCAGTCCGAATACGAATGCTTAAAGGAGAGACTAAAATACAGAGATTCAAAAATCCGTAAAAAAATTTTGCGTGATTTTAAGATCTATAATCAGGATCCCACAAAACTTACAGAAAAAGATAGAAGATTTCGAGATATCTGTAAACTTACCGATAAGCTGGATGCTATCCTACGCGGTCTCATTTATGAATCTTACGGATATAAAGGAAACCTCTATAGCCAGAGTAACCAAAAGATCTCCGAGAATGAGAAAAAATATGCCGAAATTATGCAGGAAAGTTCGCTGGTAGCAATTTTTACAGCCAGCTTTGTTGCTAACGAACACAACTGCTATTTTTATCCATTTTTCCGTGAGATATTAAAAGCAGCAGTCTTTGATACTCGCGGATACTGGTTTGACAATTGGAATAAAAAAAGTTTAGAGCTCCATCGACTTGGATGGGAAAAATAGTTATAAAACTTCTTTAGCCTCAGCTTCGCTGGGGCTTTTTTATTTCTTTAGTGAATGCTATACTATCTAAAAATGGAGGTCTGGATTTATGAGTAAGTTTGATGAACAATATCTAAAGTTATGTCAAAAAATTCTAGAAACTGGTGAACGTGTCACTACCAACCCTAAAATTCTTAATCAAAAAACCAATCCGAATGTTCAGTCCAATTTCCCGAATCATCTAGCTCAAACTATTACCCCCACCACTACCATTCGTTTACCTCATCAGGTTCTACAATTCGATCTTTCCGAAGAATTTCCCATCCTCACTACCAAGTTTGTTGCTTTTAAATCAGCTGTTCTTGAAATGCTCTGGTTTTACCAGGCTCAAAGCAATGATGTAAGATGGCTACAGGAGCGCGGCGTTAAAATTTGGGATCAATGGGAAATCGATGAACAAGGCAATTACCAAGGAAAATATTTTGGCAAAGAATTTGCTCATACCATAGGTACTGCTTACGGTTGGATCGTCAACCGCTATCAGCTAACTCAAGGCCTCATCGAAACCATTAAACACGATCCTACTAACCGTCGCATGATTATGTCACTCTGGCAAAATGAATGGATAAAAACCGCTGCTCTCCCTTCTTGTGTTTGGAATACACAATGGAGCGTCTCAGGCAATAATCAAAAACTAAATCTTATTGTTACCGTCAGGTCAAATGACGTACCTCTCGGTATGCCCTTTAATGTCACACAATATGCCGTACTCTGCCATCTGATCGCCAAAGTCTGTGGATTAAAACCCGGTCTGATGACTTATGTTATTAATGACGCTCATATCTATGAAAACCAAATTCCTGGCATAGAAGAACAACTTCGTCGCCGAGATGAGAAAATCCAGAAAGATGGCGAGCTTTTCAAGGCCCCATCACTTTACATTAATCCCGAAATCAACGACTTCTTTAAATTCGACAATTCAAAAGAACTGAAAGATATTCAACTAATCGGCTACAAGCACCAAGGTCGCATCGTCATGCCAGTCACGGAATAAATATTCTAACTAATTTTAATAAAGGAGAGTTGATGAGTTTTAGTATTATTGCAGCAATCGGTAAAAATCGTGAATTAGGTAAAAAAGGTGGATTAGTATTTAATATCCCTGGAGATTTAAAATTTTTTAAACAAACCACGATGGGTTTTCCGGTTGTCATGGGACGTACCACCTTTTTAAGCCTTCCAAAACTACTCCCAGGACGAAAACATTTTGTTTTATCACCAGACGAAGAGCCCACTTTTCCAAAAGAGGTAATCGTCCTGCATAATCTCAATAAATTTATCGAAGATCACCAAAAAGATAAACAAGAGTATTTCATTATTGGTGGCGGCTCCATCTATCAACAATTTTTACCCTACTGTGACAAAATATATCTCACTGAGGTAGACGGAGAGGATCCTGAGGCGGATGTATTTTTTCCAGAATTTGACAAGAGCAAATATAGCATTACTAAACTTGGCCAGAATAGTGATATAATCAAGACAAAGGAAGGCGATCATGATCTAAATTACACTCATAACTTATATCAAAAATCTAATCAACTTAAAAAGAATAAAGTTATGTCAACAAATTTACATCATACATTACAAGATCCAATCTTCGACCTTATTAAACAAGAAGAGACTCGTCAAACCGAAGGACTAGAGCTAATTCCTAGTGAAAACTATGTCTCAAGTAACGTCCTAAAAGCCATGGGCTCTATCCTTACCAATAAATATTCTGAAGGATATCCATCTTTTGAAGGTTTAAACTGGCAAGAGGAAGACGTTAAAAATCGTGATCATAAGACCAACTTTAATTGGAATGAAGATCAAATTTCTAAACAGCTTCTTCCGAACTATCGATATTATGGCGGTCAAACCAATATTGACCGTATCGAGCGCCTCGCAATCGAGCGCGCCATGAAACTTTTTCATGCTGATCACGCCAATGTACAACCTCATTCTGGCGCCAATGCTAACGAAGCCGTCTATTTTGCCTGGTGTCAACCAGGTGACAAAATCCTTGCCATGAATCTTGGTCATGGCGGTCATTTAACACACGGGTCTCCAGTCACCAGATCTGCAAAAATTTATAACTTTATCTCCTACGGTACCACCGAAGATGGCGATCTTGACTACAAAGAAATTGAACGCTTAGCCGAAGCGGAACAACCAAAAATTATCCTCATTGGCTATTCTGCCTTTATGAAAATTCCTGATTTTGAACGCATCGCCAAAATTGGTCAAAAAATCGGCGCCCTTCTTATGGCTGATATGGCTCATGTTGCCGGCCTCATCGCTGGCGGTGTCCACCCTAATCCTCTTGATTATGGTTTCCACGTTATGACTACTACAACACACAAAACTTTACGTGGCCCACGCGGTGGACTTATCCTTTCAAATGGTAATGTTGCCTCTCCGCTCAAAAAACCCGAGCATACGCTTGAGAATATTCCTATCCTCATCGATCGTGCGGTTTTTCCAGGCACCCAAGGTGGTCCGTTAGAACACATTATCGCCGCTAAAGCCATCTCGTTTCTTGAAGCTCTCCAGCCAAGTTTTCAAAACTATGCAAAACAAATTATACTAAACGCTAAAGCTCTAGCTAATAACCTCACTGATTTAGGCTTTACCCTGCAGGGCGGGGGTACTGACAATCATCTCATCTTAATCAATGTCAAAAAGAGTTTCGATATTGACGGTAAGTTTTATGAACGAGCTCTTGATCTTGTTGGCCTCACCCTCAATGCTAATGCCGTTCCCGGTGACAAAGGTGGCGCTTTCCGTCCTTCCGGTGTTAGGCTTGGCACCCCAGCCATCACTACCCGTGGTATGAAAGAGCCTGAAATGAAACAAATCGCAAATTGGATGAAACAAGTCATGGATCTTTGTTTAAAGGCCGGTTCCGAAGATAACTTAACCAATCCAGAAATTAAACAAGAATTAAAAAAGATTCATCAAGAAGTGATCACCCTCTCAAAACAGTATAAGGTTCCTGGGCTAGAGAGGTAGCTATGTAAAACGCAAAGACTAGAATCACTCAATCTCTCTATTTAATATTTTAAATTAACACCGCGCCCAGTAAAAGGAATCTATGAAACTAGAATTCAAAAATATCAAGAAAGCTTTTGGTAAAAAGACAGTCTTAAATAATATCAGTTTCACTGCAAAAAGTGGTCGTGCCTTTGGCCTACTTGGTCGTAATGGTGCAGGCAAGACCACAACCATTCGCATTCTTATGAATGTTTTTAAGGCAACTAGTGGCGAAATTCTTCTTGATGGTAAACCACTTGATTATAAATCCGTAAGCTTCGGCTATCTTCCCGAAGAGCGCGGTTTATATCCAAAAGAAAAAATCTTTGATCAACTTGTTTATCTCGCCAACCTCAAAGGCATGAATAAAAAAGATGCCGAAAAATCTATTAATTATTGGCTTGACTTTCTCAATATGTCAGAATACAAAAATAAGCAACTAGATACCTTATCAAAAGGCAATCAACAAAAGATCCAATTAATTTCCAGTATTGCACACGATCCAGACATAGTAGTTTTTGACGAGCCATTTTCTGGCCTTGATCCAGTCAACGCCAAACTCCTCGAAAGCGTCGTAAAAGAGCAAGTCAAACAAAATAAAATTGTCATCTTCTCCAGTCACCAAATGAACTACATCGAAGAATTCTGTGATGACATTTTGATTATGAAAAACGGCAAAATTATGATTTCTGGTAATATTAAGCAGATTAAACAAAGTTACGAACGTGATAAGTTAAAAATCGAATCCAGAGAAGTAAAGAAAATCAAAGCCGATTACAACTCAGAGAGTGAGATAATCAGTAGCTCAAATTTAATCTTTAAGATGAAAACAGTTGAGCAAAAGCAAAAAACCATGCAAAAACTTATCGAAAAATATGATATTGACAGCATTGGTATCCTGGAGCCAACTCTAAATGATATTTTTGTCGAATACGCTGGAGACGAAAAAGAAATCGCTGAAATTGAAAAGTTAAAAGAGGAAGAGAGGTTCTAATATGAAACAATTTTTTACAATTTTTAAGCATGAGCTTGCTCAATATTTCAAAAACAAAGTCTTCGTTATTACAACCATCGTCCTCGTTTTAGCAGTTTCTGGCTTGCTTTTTGCCCCACGCATCGGTGAAGTTATTAAAAAATCACAAAACACCGATTCTTCGGAAACGAAAAAAACCGAAGTACTTATCAAATCTAATAGTTCAGAGATCAACAAAGTTCTTCCGATTATTGTTACAAGTTTTCCACAAGCTAATGTTAAAATTACAAACGATTCAATTGAGCAAATTAAGTCAAAAATCAAAGATCAATCAGTTAATTTTGCCTTTATCCTGTCATCTGATCTTAAATCCTACACTTACCTCACGAACGTCTCTATATTACAAGATCCAAACCTTCAAACTATGGATACTCTCTTAAAAACAATCTACTCCAATCTTTATCTTAAAAAGCACGGCCTTTCCGACACTCAAATTACTGAAGTCCAAAATCCCAATATTACTCACACTATCGAAAGTATCAGCGAAGATGGATCAAAGAACTTTTGGTACGCCTACGTCATGGTTTTTGTTCTATATATGGTTATCATTATATTTGGACAAAAGGTTGCTATGAGCGTTGTCACCGAAAAAACCTCTCGCGCTATGGAAGTTTTAATCACTAGTGCCAGCCCAGTCGCTCTCATGTTTGGTAAAATCATAGCCTCTAGCGTTGCTGGCATAATACAGATCGCTGCAATTTTTGGCTCTGCCTTTATCTCTTACGGCATCAACAAACCCTACTTTGAAAATAATGCCATAATAACCACGCTCTTCAATTTTCCAGCTTCCCTAGTTGGCTATCTTCTGATCTTCTTCTTACTCGGTTTTCTTGTTTACTCCTTTCTCTTCGGAGCTATGGCTTCCACTGTTTCAAAAATTGAAGATCTCTCATCAGCTCTAATGCTTATTCAAATCGTCTTTGTTATTGGTTTTGTAGCATCGACCAGCGCCATGAGTAGTGGCGAAGTCAATTCAGCGTTTATGAAATTCCTTTCACTCTTCCCACTCACGTCGCCAATGGCCATGTTTACCCGTATTGCCATGAGTGAGGTTCCAGGATTAGAAATATTACTCTCTGTCGTCTTTCTAATTTTCGCAACAATTCTCATTGGCTATATCGCCGCTAAGATTTATCGCGTTGGCGTTTTGATGTATGGCACCAAACCAACTCTCGGAAAAATCATCAAAGCTATCCGCGAAAATTAAAATATAGTATACTAGAAACAAGTGGGGCATTAGCTCAGATGATAGAGCGCATCATTCGCATTGATGAGGTCAAGGGTTTAAGTCCCTTATGCTCCACCAGAAGGGTTAAAAAAGGCTCATTTGAGTCCTTTTTTATTGCAACAACAGAGTAGAGAAGACTAATATTAAGCATTCGTAGACATAAGTAGTCATAAATCCACTTTCTGTAGTCACTAATACGTGCTACTAATTTCAAAAAGTGTCGACTTGCCCTGATGAGCGGACTATTAGTGTGCTATACTATAAGAAGTGACCGTCTTGCCCCTCCCTTCAACCTTTAATTGGAAATCTGACTTGTCGAGGCGTCGTGGCTGATTAGCATCCCGTTCTTTTTGTTTTTCTCCTAGAACAGTTTCAACCTGTATGCCATCAGTATACCCCACATGGAATGAAGTGTCGACAAATGTGAGAGTGGGGCATATAACTGCATCAAAAAAAGCCACTCTGAGCCACGCAGGGGCTCTGTGAGGGGCTTTTTTGCGTCAGTTCCTAGTGTGTATATTGCGTATCTGCTTTGCGGTATCATTCTGCATAATCATTTCGTGAATGGCACCCTGAACCTGTTTTTTCATTTCGCTACCATTAGCGTGTGCGGCAGATGCTTCACCATAACTCACGACTTTTACGACGGTTCCGCCCTCACCATCTGGCACTTTTAGGTTCTCCGATATTTTATCGTAAGGTAGTTTGTATCCTATTCTCACGCTTGGAAAAGAAAAATCTGCATCTTCAGAGCGTTTTTTGAGCAAGTCAACTTTCTTATTATTTTTCTTATCAACAAGCACGCCCTCGGAAATAAAATAGCAGTTACCATCATAGGTTTCAATTCCAACTGCAGATGATTCGTAATCTTCTCGATTTTCTCGAGGAAACACATCAACTCTGTGGGTGTAAGGTGCCTCACCAAAAGTTATCTCATCGCCAAACTTATTAAACATTACATCACCATCTTTATTCCTTTTATATTCTGGCGTGCGTTGTTGCTCAAATTTTCCAGCCATCGCTTCGACACCCTCCCAGCCAGTTTTATTACTAGCCCCATTGTCTTCGAAGATTTTCGTTACACCTTCTTTTTCCACTTCTACAGTTCCTCCATTCTAATTTAATTCCATTTTATCATAAAAGACCTTAAAAAGTATAGGTCTCGGCAAATAGCAAAAGTGCCATTATAACTTTTTCCTCATCACCAACTTTGCCTAGTGCCTCGTCCTCTTTCTCTAGTTCCTTTATAGCATCCTTTATGTCCATCCAAACAGAAGCAAAATCTTCTTCCTTTTCCTCATCGGTTAATTTTACTCCTACGTTTTTACCCGCTTTTGCAATAAACGCAAAAGCCTTTAATGCATTATCCCCGACTAGTCCATAACATCCCTCAATGATATGTCCGAGAGGCTTCAGGTTGGTAATTTCATAGCCTACTTCTTCTCGTGTTTCACGCTTCACTGCTTCCTCTATCGTCTCACCATCTTCTATCCCGCCACCAGGCAACTAAATATAACCGTGATTGAATGATTTAACAACGCAAATTTTGCCATCCTTTCCAACTCTTGCTACTTCTTGTTCTTTTTCTGGCATTTGTTGGATTCTAGACTCCTTTTCTACCTTTTGGCGTAATTTTGTGGGGTCTCGTCTGTAACTCCTTACACCGCTCTTCCTTGTAGCATCAATTCGGAGTTAGATTTTTAGTAACGCAGAAAAAAGGTCGTTTCAAAATACCTCCTCTTGACAACCTGCACCCCGATTAGTTTTACAGTGGTGAATTAGAAAACCTGTGGAAAACTCTCAAAAATGAAAAAACTAGCCTGAATTATATGTTATTCTAGAGGTAGAACGTCAAAAGTTTAATAAAGTACAAAGAACTTGGACGAAGCAACTTGAAAACTCCCGTCTGCTTGTTATCAGTGGCATTTGCTTTGGATAATACACCAAACACTTCTACTTACGTGTTTGAGCTCTTCCTTTTCTGCATTCGCTCCTGCTTATCACCATACGAGAGACTAGTTCCACGGGAGTAAGGAATGTGTTTGATAAGTGTTGAACTCTCTGGGAGACTCTGCCACCTAAATAACTCCTTACCGATTGCGTTCCAATTCGAGTCTACTTCGCTCACCACGTTTTTGGATCTGCGTATCAGATCTTTTTTATTTTCATTATCTTTGATATACTATAACTAACATTGGGGCGTGTAGTACATTAAGGAGGTAAATTATGAGACTTCGAATTATAGCAAATTTGGAAGTATCAAAAAAGAATCAAAGTAAGCTTAGGTCGATCCTAAAGGGATATCATTGTAGATTTATAAATCTTCAAGGTGCACCCAATGGCTATACTTTGGTTGTGAAGTTTGATGGTGATCATGAAGACGGTTTATCCATTATGGATGTTATTGACCGCTTCCGTCATCAATACTTGATAGCAAACATCAAAGATCGCAACAAAACTTTCCCTTTATTCAGGAAGCAGCCAACTCATAATTGACTTTATTTTTATTCAAGCCTCTTTTATAGAGGCTTTTCTCTTTATAGAACTTCATCATAAAACATGACTATCTAATGAACTTGCCAAACCTAAAAATTACAGTATAATTTTCTATAGTAGTAAAATTAATCGCCATAACTCTATTCAAGATCAACTATTTTCCATAAGGAACACAATATGAAAACAATTCTCACTGGTATCCGCATCAATTCCGAAATTACTTTAGGTAATTTCCTTGGTGCACTTCTTCCTATGGTACGTTTAGCTAATAAATATTCAGAGACCCATCACGTGAATATTTTTATTCCCGACCTACACTCCATTATCAGTAGCGTGGACGGCAACCTTCATCAAAATACCATCCGTGAGATAAAATACTATCTAGCCGCTGGCTTAAAAGTTAATCCAAATATTCATATCTATCGTCAGTCATACATACCAGCTCATTCTGAGCTTTGCTGGATTCTTGATTGTTATACCTCAATGGGTGAAGCTCTTCGCATGACTCAATATAAAGAGAAAAGCCAAAATAATGATTCTTCCACCAACGTTGGTATTTTTAATTATCCAATCTTAATGGCTGCTGATATTCTACTTTATGACGCTAATTTTGTACCGGTAGGCGAAGATCAATTCCAGCATCTCGAATTAACACGCAATATTGCCGAACGTTTTAATCGTAAATTTGGTGAAATTTTTACTATTCCAGAAAAAACTGCCGATCAGATCAAATTCATGGAGACCCTTAATAACACTTTCAGTGATCAGGATAAAAATGATCCGTCTGGATTACGAATTCGTGATCTTCAAAATCCTGAGAAGAAAATGAGTAAATCCAGTAATTCTGAAAACAGTAAAATCCTTATGTCTGATACTCCAGCTCAGGCTGCTAAAAAAATCATGTCCGCCACTACCGATTCTCTTGCCTCTATTAATTTTGATCTTCAAAATCAGCCTGGTATTTCCAATCTTCTACAAATCGAATCCATACTTAGCAACCAACCACTTCATTCGGTTATTGAACGTTGGTCTGGGCAAACTTGTTATGGTGACTTTAAGAAACAAGTCAAAACTACCGTTTCTGAGTTTCTTACCGATTTTCAAAGCAAAGCAGAGAATATCGCTAACCAGACTATCTTAGACCTATTAACCAAAGGTGAGATCTATGCTACTCAAAAAGCTAATCAGACTCTTTTAAAGGTTCAACAAGCAGTTGGATTAAGATAGCTTAAGCTTGATTTTTACTATAAATATATTATAATATAGAAATGTACCGAACCGGAAAAAAATTTAGTAAACCCTCACTCTCTCGTGTTATTAACGGCGATTTAGTTTTAATGAAAAAAGATTCCAAAAAACCACGTATTCGCCTTGATCATGTTCTTGTCGAGAAATATCCAAACTACAATCGTAATACCCTACAATCTTTCATTAAACTTGGCTATGTGAAAGTTAATGGTCAAGTAGCTACAAAACCCAATACACCACTAACAGAAGAATCCGTCGTTGAGTTAAGTCTACCAGATACACTCACTAACGCCAAACTCAAACAAGAAGAAGCAAACAAAATCCGTCCCGAAACTATCTATGAGGACGATAATGTTCTTGTTTTTAATAAACCGGCCGGCTTACTTAGTATGTCAAAAGGGGATTATTGCCTCGAACCTACCCTAGAAGATTTTGGTTTACTTGTACATCGTCTCGATCGTGACACTAGCGGTATCGTTATTCTGGCTAAAAATCCAGACACCCAGGCGCTTCTTCGCAAGCAATTTCAGGATCGCAAAACCCACAAAACTTATTATGCCATTGTTGAAGGTTGTCCAAGATTAACCACTGCCGTAATCAATCTTCCTATTGCGAGAAATCTCAAACATCCCACCACTTTCATCGTCGAAGCTGGCGGCAAAGAATCTGAAACCTATTATCAAGTTCTTAAAACTAAAAAATTTACACATCAAGACCTTATAAAGTTAAAAAAAATATTCCAAAATTCTGAATTTTCCGGTGCAGAATTTAAGGAAGGCAAAACATATTCACTAGTTGAACTGAAACCCACCACCGGCCGCACTCATCAGCTACGTGTTCATCTTAAATATCTCGGAACTCCTATTGTTGGTGATCGTGTTTATGGGTCAGCTAAACCAAATTCCACAGATCGTCTCTATCTTCACGCCAAATCTCTCGAAATCACCATTCCGACCAGTAATCGTCAACTATTTGAGACTCCACTCCCACCCGAATTTGAACTTTTACGCTAAAATAGATTCAAGATGTTCATCGATTCACTCGACAAAATTCCTCAAATCGCTCTGGCTTTCTCGACCACTATTTTTGCTGTTGACCCTGACATTGATCTAGATCTTAAGCCGCTTATATCTTTATCTCTTGATATTGATACTGTTTCTCAGATCGAAGATATTCGAGAACTCATACAGTTAACCAAAAATAAACAAACCAAAGAGTTATTCTTAGTAATTCGACATGCTGAGCTACTTTCCGAAAAATCCAGCAACGTTTTACTTAAAACTATTGAAGAGCCAGGAAATCATATTCATATTCTTTTTCTTACAAAAAAGCCCTTACAGCTTCTTCAGACCATTCGTTCACGCTCTATGCTTTTTTACCACAGAATCCCCAACACTTTAACTGCTCCTCCCCGGGTATCTACAGAGGTTCTCGATTATGCCAAAAAGCTCCTCGTCTCCGATAAGTATACTTTAATCCAACTTGCTGAAGATCTCTCTAAAAAGAAACTCAAAAAATCAACTACAGAATCTGATAAAACTTTTATTTTAAATATCATCGAAACCACTATTGAATTAGCCTATAAATCATATTACAAAACCAACAATAAACTCTTTCTTAAAAAAATAATTGGCCTCGATCAGGCATATCAAAATATTTCAAAAAATGGCAACAAAAAACTCCAACTTATCGCAAATTTAATTTAAAAGTACAAATTATTAAAAAACACTATAATATGTTAAAATAAATCAATATGTTAGGCGCATTGCTGATTTTAAGTTTTGCCATCTTTCTCGCATTCTTCGAGCCAATTCTTGCTACCAAAAAGTCTTCAACCAAAGAAAATACCAAATACGACGCAGAGATCAAGAAACTTTGGACTATTGCCAAAGATAGTATGAATAGTCGCAAAACCCTTCGTGCAGAAAAAGCTTTACTTACCATCCTTAAACTTGATGAAACTAATGCCGCCGCCTACAACCGTCTTGGTATTCTTTACGCAAAAGCTCAAAACTTTGACGAAGCTATTGAGTGTTTTGAGATTGCTCAATCACTCGACAATAACCCAATGTCTCTTCATAACGTTGGTTTAATTTATCTTGAGACAGGCTCATACGAAAAAGCTTCCATGGCCTTTCAGCAAGCCCTTAAACTTGATAGTTCCGTCCCAGCGCGTTTTCTCGCTCTAGCAAAAGCCGAGGAGAAACTTGGTCATAAAAAAGCTGCCATCGAAGCTCTTGAATCAGCTTATAATCTCGATAAATCCACCACCACATTGAGACAAATCCTCACCATTTATGAAGAGGCTGGAGACCAAGAAAATATCGACATTACCACAGCTCGCATTGAACAGCAAATTGCTGAAGATGCTTTGAAGAAAGCTGAACTTGAAAAAACTAAGAAAAAAGAAAAGAAACTTAAAGAAGTTAAACCCCATCCACGTCCGCGTCCAAAAATTATCTACCCTCGCGCCAGTACACCTATCAATGCCATTAAAAAGGCCGCGATTTCATCTATTCATAAAAATCGTACTTCCAAGACAGCGAGCCATAAAGCCCCCACTAATACTAATGAGATTAGCAATACTACCCTGAGACAGAAAAAACTAAGTACAACTTCAAGCATACATCAATCCAACAAACGTCCACGAATTATTCAATAGTTTATCTTTTAATTTCTATAATCATTTTACTAGCGCAAACCCCAGTAAATTATATAATCTTAAATTATTCATCTTGCGGTTATCAAAACACTCTGTTAGAATAACTACATAAGCCGTGTTAGCTCAGTTAGTAGAGCAGCCGCCTTGTAAGCGGCAGGTCGTCGGGGCAGAGCCGACACACGGCTCCATGAG
>ERZ772955.1288-NODE-1288-length-16312-cov-8.771237_pt1 | contig 16312 bp, 12 predicted proteins | sample MGYA00511133_ERZ772955 | MGnify/ENA primary metagenome ERZ772955 (study PRJEB29015, sample SAMEA2737914) | human oral metagenome | biome: human oral; feature: human-associated habitat; material: dental | place: China | collected 2149 ... | reverse complement strand
AACAAATCAGAGACGCAGCTCGATCAAGAATCGACCGCATCCGAGCACACCGCTAAACTGCTGGCCCTCGACAACGAGCGCGACAACCTGTTGGTGAACATTTTCTATGTCATCCGTGGGTACCGATTTTCCAACGAGGCCTCGAAAAGAGATGCTGCTCTGCGTCTCTCCGCCAAGCTGAAGCCGTACACCAGCCTGCGCAACCTGCCGTTCGAGATGGAGAGTGCACGCATCCGCGGCTTGGAGGACGACGTCTCCACCATGGCAGCCGACATTACCGCCGTCGGGCTAACCTCCACCTTTGCTCAGCTCCATACCGCCAACGAAGCCTACGAAACGCTGCGCATGACACGCCGCACCGGCTCCACAGACACCAAGCTGCCCAGCGCCCGCGAGGTGCGCGCCGTGGCTGACGAAGCCTACGACGTCGTTTGCCAATACATCCAAGCCGCCTACCTCTACGCCACGGCCGACGAGGATAAGAAGATGATCGAGCAACTCGTCGACCGAATGAACAAGGTGACGGCTGACATCAAAACCACCCAGCGCCAAATGTTGGCCAATCGGAAGTCGAAGGACGATCCCAGCGAACCCAAAGAACCGAAGCAGCCCAAAGAACCGAAAGAGCCTAAGCAGCCCAAGGATCCGAAGCCTACGCCCGACCCGAAGCAACCGGAGCAGCCGAAGGAACCTAAGCAGCCGGAGAATCCCCAGCCGCCCCAGCCACCCAAACCGGGCGGTGACGGTAATCCTGACATCACGTTGCCGGAGGAATAGGGTACCCGGTTGTAGGGGCGTATTGCATACGCCCTGCATACACCCCGGAATGATTAAAGGGCATCCCCAAACAGATGGGGATGCCCTTTTTTGTGCCCGGATCGGGGCTTTCTCTATGTGTAGAGACCGGATCAATAAGTCATCCTACTTGAACTGGTAGAACCAGAAGGGGAAGCCGGGCATTTTGATCACGGCGCCGTCGCTGGCCTTACCCGTCTTCGGGTCGTAGGTGTAGAAGCCCGTCTCCTTGTCGCCCCAAACGGAGAAGACAATCAGGTCGTTGTAAGTGGAGACGTGTGTGGAGTAGGCGCAGCTGTGGGGGATGGGCAACTTCTTGACCGTCTTGGCGCGGAGGTCGATCTCGACGGAGATCACCGAGCGGTCGCGCAGCCAGTTGGGCTTCGTCTTGTCGGCCCAATAGTTGGGCATGTCGGCCATGCCGTAGAGCTTGCCATTGCCCGCATAATAGACGCAGGCTAACCACCTCATCTTGCCCGTCTCGCCCTCGATCGCCTGATCGTTGAGCACCCAGTTGTAGGTGGGGTCGATCTCGGTCGCGCCCTTCTTGATGCGCACGATGCCGGTCTTGTATTTCGGATCGGTGGAGAAGGAGCCGCTGGCCACATAGTAGACGTCGCCCTGCTCGTCCTTGAAGACGTTCTTCTGCACACCGTACGGGTAGCCGAGGCTGGAGAGCCCCGAGGCCGAGTCCTTGATGCGCTTGATCACCTTGTTCGTCTTCAGGTCGATGAGCAAGAGGTCGATGCCCGGATCGCCGATGGGCATGCGTTGGGTGTTGACCTGCCAGAGGGGGACGTACATCGTCTCGCCATCGAAGAAGAGGGAGCCGAACTGCGGCACAGACAAGCCTTTGTCGGCATAGGCGCTGAGGTCGATCTCGCCCGTGAGCTTCATCGTGGTGGGGTTAAAGATGAGCAGCTTGCCCACCACTGTACTGAGGAAGCCCTTTTCGGCGGAGTAGATGCGGCCATGCATGGAGACACTGTTGGCGGGCAGCGTCAGCTCTGCCACCTTGTTGAGGGCACCGTCGGCGGTGCATTCCCACTTGGCGAAGATGTTCGACTGGCCATACTGCGGGATGGTGAAGATGTAGTTACCGAGCACATCCATCGGGGGCATGCCGAAGCCGATCTGGCGCGCCTTGGAGTTGTCGATCGTTCGCGGCGTGATGCCATCGACGAGTTGCATCCAAGCGGTGCCAGACTGTCCGTCGGGGTTAGTGAGCATGGAGACGACGGCCACGTCGCCCTTCGCACCACCAGGCGTCGGCGGGTTCGGATTGGGTTTGGGGGTAGGCGTGTCTTCTTTGCACCCTGTCCAAGTCAGGGTCATTGCGGCAAGCACAGCAAGGCCTGCCATTCGGAATACATTCGTTGTTTTCATCTTGTTATACATATGAATTAGGTTTTACTTGAGTACGTAGCGCAGGCGGAGGGAATAGGTTCGCCCGGGCTGCGGATAGTTGAACTCGCTGAAGAGCTTGGCGCCGGTGGCGTTGCCCACCTTACCGGAGAGGATGATGCGGCCATCCATGAGGCTGTATTCCAGCCCAAGGTCGAGGCGCATGGAGCGCGGGATGCGGCGCTCTTGGTGGATGCTCTGCTCAAAGTCGTAGAAGTATTCCTCCACGAAGGAGGCATCGGCAAAGAGCCGCGTGTTGGTGCGCTTCGTGCCGAAGAGGTTTTCGCGGTGATACTCTAATCCGGCGTTGGCTAAGAAGTAGGGGATGTTGGGCATGCGCAGATGCCGGGTGGGGTTGGGGGCCTTGCTGTCGGGCTCGTATTCACGGACATCGCGGAGGTCTTGGAAGGTGACGTTGGCGTAGCCGTACAACCAGGGCAAGACGTCGGCCTTTACCTCAGCCTCGACGCCGAGGGTGCGCATTTCGCCGAAGTTCTCGTAGCGCGTCTGCGTATAGTTCTGCGTTTGGCGGATCATGTCGCGGAGGTAATTGCCGAAGAGGTTGACCTCTAACTGGAAGATGCCGTTCGGTATGCGCCGATCCCAAAGCGTACCGAGATTGACGTTGACGCCGCGCTCGGGCCGGAGGTCGCCCGACGGGGAGAGGAGGTAACCGTCGCCGATCAGCTCGTTTTCGGTCGGGGTGCGCACCTCGTAAGCCACGGAAAACTTGCCCATCCATTCAGGCATAAAGCGGTAACGCAAGGCATCGCTGATACCCCAATAATGCTTTTCGAGGTGGATAGGTATCTCGTCGTGCCCCCCATAGACTTCGCGAAGGATGGTATTCATGGAGTAGAAGTAGTACTTACCGGTGAGGGAGTTGAGCAGGCGGTCGTTGTTCGACTTGTAGTCGTAACTCAGGCCGACGACGAGGCTATTCATGCGGCTATCGTAGTTCATCTTGTAACCCATCGCACGGTCTCGGAGGGTGTCCTTGGGATGCCCATTGGCGTATCGCTGGAGCAGGTTCAGGTTGATGGCGTTCCGGGCCGAGAGGATGTAGTTCAGGTTGAGCTTCGTGCCGACGTGAAACTTATCGAGGGTGCTGTTGGAGGGCGCTGCGCCGATCTCGCCGCCCAGTGGATGGACGGGGATGTAGGGCTTCATGTCCCAATCGTAGCGGTGCATGGCGGTATCGATGAAATGGTATCGTGAGAAGGCGGAGGCGCCCTTGAAGTCGAGATCGAGCCCTTCGACAAGGAAGTTTTTCTTCTTCAACTCCAGCTCCATCACCCCGACCTTCGATCGGCTGTGGGCATGCTGAATGTTGTAATAGACGCCCTGTATCTGCTTGCTATTGATGAGGCCCTCGAAGTTGATCTTCAGCTCGTCGAAATACCACTTGCGGGCCTTGATGCCGATGGCACCAGCGGCGGAGCTGAAGCGGTCGTGATCGCGCTTGATGAGTAGCCCCTTCTGGTAGGGCGACTCCATCGTGTAGTCATTGTCCGAATAGGTGTAGAAGCCGCCACCACCGATCTCGAGGCCTGCGTTGGCCAGGTTACGCTTGACGATGGCCGTGGCCTTGTGGGTGTTGAAGGACTCGATGGCGTAGGAGAAGTCAAGGTAGCGCGGCGGGTATTCCTTGAGCACGATGTTGATGGCGCCGCCCATCGCGGAGCCGCCAAACTTGGCCGGGACGACGCCCTTGTAGATCTCAATCCGCTCGATCATACTGACGGGGATGTCGTTGATGTCGATAAAATCGGAGTGATCGTTCATGGGCGATTCGTCGATAAAGAAGCCAATGCGTTTACCCTCGAGGCCACGCACGGAAAGGCGTGAAACGCTGCCCACGCCGCCCTGCGAGCGGAGGGTGACGCCCATCGTCTTGCTCAAAATGTCGCTCACATCGCTCACCGAACCGGCCAGCTGATCGGCCGAAAGGACGGTGACGGGCATAGCCTGTTCGCGCAGCTGGCGGGCCTCGCTCTTGGCCGTGACGATCACTTCGCCAAGCGACTTGGACTCGCCCTTGAGGCGCACTTTCAGCCGCCGCGTCTCACCCTCGCGCAGGGTGATCTGTTCGGTGCGGCTCTCATAGCCCATATAATCGAAGCGCACCGTATAGCTGCCCGCGCGAAGGCCGTCGAGGGTAAAATCGCCGTTGCGCCCGGCCACTTCGCCGCGCTTCAGTTGCTCGATATAGGCGCTGGCGCCGATGAGTGGCTCCTCGTTAGCGGCATCGATCACGACGCCCGTGATGCGTGCCGTCTGCGCCTCCATCTGTCCCCAAGCGAGGGCAGCGAAACAGGCTATCCATATCCATAAGAAGGTTCTTCTTGTTGTCATCATGCTATTCACGTTAAAAATAGGGTCGCAAAGGTAGGCCGTGGCGCTACGCATTCACAATCCCTAATAATTGGGGGGGGGAGGCGTCTGCGGACGCCGGCGAAGTTTGCCGGGTACCCGGGGCCAGATGATTGTACCCGGGTAGGGGCGGCCCCTGCGGGGGCAGCGAAGTTTGCCGGATACATGTAGGGGCGCAAAAGCATACGCCCCCCAGACATCCCGCAGGGATGAATGATTGTCCCCGTGGTAGGGGCGCACATTACGAAAAGGCTGTGCAGGTGTCGCATGATCCTTTCACACACTGCGACGACGCTGTGCAGGTGTTGCATGGTCGTTTCACACACTGCGACGACGCTGCGCAGGTGTTGCATGGTCGTTTCACACACTGCGACGACGCTGCGCAGGTGTTGCGTGGTCGTTTCACACACTGCGACGACGCTGCGCAGGTGTTGCATGGTCGTTTCGCACACTGCGACGAGGCACGCAATGGGGCGTATGCAATACGCCCCTACCCGGATACACGCCATTCATGTACCCGGCCAAATTCGCAGGCGTCCGCAGACGCCCCGACCAAATTCGCAGGCGTCCGTAGACGCCCCGGCAAACTTCGCTGCCCCCGCAGACGCCCCGGTAAACTTCGCTGCCCCCGCAGGGGCCGTCCCTGATGCCCCGCAGACGGTTACATTTGCGCGCTTTTCACAGTAAATACAGTCAGAGATGAAGCTGAAATTGATCTATCCGAAATGGAAGAAACTAAAGGGCCAAACCACTTTCAACCTGCCCCCACACGGGCCGGTCGTGTTTGCGGCCACCTTGCCCGAGGACGTCGACGTGTCGTTCACGGACGAGAATGTCGAAGCGCTCGACTACGACGAGGAGTGCGACCTCGTAGCCATATCCATGATGCTCAGCACGCAGGTCAAACGCGGCTGGGCCATCGCCGACGAATACCGCCGGCGCGGCAAAAAGGTGCTCTTCGGGGGCATATCGACCATGCTGCACGCCGAAGAGACGATGGAGCATGCCGACGCCGTCTTCCTCGGCGAATCCGAGGGCCGCATGCAGGAGGTGATCGACGACTTCCGCCGCGGCGCACTCAAGCGCGTCTACAACTACATGACCCGCCAGCCGGCCATCGAGGACGTCGGCCCCGCCCGCCGCGACCTCTACAAACGCCACCTCTACAACCATAAAGGCGTGCAGATGGTCGACCTCTTTCATGCCTCGCGCGGCTGCCGCTTCAGCTGCTATCCCTGCGCCGTGACCTACCTCGGCGGGCGCATCTTCCGCCCCCGGCCGATGGATAAGGTGATCGAAGACCTGGCCTCGATCGACAACAACCGCCTCTTCATCGTCGACAACTCACTGGCCCAAAACAAGCAGTGGGAGATGGATCTCTTTCGCGAGATGATCCCCTTCAAAAAGAAGTGGATCAGCCACACCATCGAGGACGATCCGAAGGTGCTCGACCTGGCCGCACAGGCCGGCGCCTGGTACGTCTATCAGGCCGTCTACGACACCTCGAACTACATCCGCGAGCGCGTCAAGCGTTACCACGACCACGGCATCGGCGTCGAGGGCACCATCCTGCTGGGCCTCGACAACCAGTCCGAAGACGACATCAAGCGCCTCATCGACTTCCTCCTCGAGATCGACCTCGACCTGGCCGAGTTCACCGTCATGACGCCCTTCCCCCACACCAAGGGCTACGACGACTACCTCCGTCAGGGGCGCATCTTCGACTTCGATTGGGATCACTACAACGCCGGGCAGGTCGTCTTCCACCCCAAACAGATGTCCGCCGAACGGCTCCAAGAGCTCTACGAATACGCCTGGGACACGTTCTATCACGACGAGAGTCAGGAGCAGAAGATGTTCCGCCTCTTCACGCAAGTCGTCATGCGCGAGATGGAGGACGGCACCTTCCGCCCCCGCAATCGCGCGTTGGCCAACAAGTCGTTCGGCCGCGACGTAGTCCGCAACATCAAAGCCAGCTGACCGACGGAGACCCACACAGAATGGCACGCACACTCACCGTCGCAGTCTTTTATTACACCCAGACCGGGCAGGCACTCGCCATCGCCCGGAGCCTCTGTGCGCCGCTGGAGGCAGCCGGCTGTCGCGTCGTCAAGCGGGAGATCCGCCCCGTGACGGCTTACCCCTACCCGTGGTCGTCGGAGGCCTTCTTTCAAGTCTTTCCCGAATCGCGCCTCGGCATTGCCTGCGCCATCGAGCCGGTGGATCTGAGCGGTGCGGTGGCCGAAGCCGACCTCGTCATCGTGGTCGGTCAGAGCTGGTACCTCTCGCTCTCCACGCCGCTGCACGCCTTCTTCCAGTCGCCCGAGGTGCGCGCCTACCTCCGCGGCCGGCCCATCGTCTTCGTCAACGGTTGCCGCAACATGTGGGTCATGACGCAACACGAAACGCGTCGTTACCTGCGCGAGATTGGCGCCCGCTACGTCGGCTTCATCGAGCTGCACGACAAGGCGCCGAACCTCGTCAGCGTGCTGACCATCATCCGCTGGCTGTTCTACGGACGCAAGGAGGCCACTCGCCTCTTGCCTGCCGCCGGCGTCTCGCAGCGCGACGTGGCCGACGCCGATCGCTTCGGCCTCATCATCCTCCGCACGCTCTACGACGGGCAGTGGGAGCAGCTTCAGGAGCGACTCATGCGCGAGGGCGCCGTCACCTTCATCCCCCAGCTCTACTTTATTGAGCGCAACGGCTACCGCATGTGGGGCCGTTGGGCCCACTTCGTACGGCATCGGGGCGGCGCGGGCGATCCCCGTCGGCAGGGACGGCTGCGGCTCTTCAAGGCCTACCTCTTCTTCGTGTTATACGCCGTCTCCCCCTTCGGCCTACTGTTTTATGGACTCACCTACCCGCTGCGTCGCGCCGCGTTAAAAAAGGCCCGCCGAGAAGTATGCTTGATGTTGAGTTGATGAGTTGTTTGTTGAGACGTTGGGTTGCTCACTTGTTGAGTCGATGATAACACCTAAACGCCTAAACAATTCCAACAGATAAACAGATAAACACCTAAACAGATAAACAAACGCCTAAACAGCTAAACGCCTAAACATCCCCAACAATGGAATACATCTATATCACCCACCTCTCCACCTTCTTCCCCAACGCGCCGGTACGCAACGAAGAGATGGAGGAGTATATCGGACTCGTTAATCCGAAATCGTCCATCGCCAAGCGATTGGTTTTAGAGAAGAACGGCATCCGCAGCCGCTATTACGCGCTGGACAAGAGCGGCCACGTGACGCACACGAACGTCGAGATGGCCGCGCTGGCCGTGCGACATCTGCTCGCGGAGGCCGCGATGACACCCTCGGACATCGACCTACTGGCCTGCGGCACCGCCTCGCCCGAACAGCTCATGCCCTCGCACGGCGTGATGGTGCACGGCGCACTCGGTGGCGATGGCGGCGCGGAGGTGGTCTCCTTCGCCGGATCGTGTTGCACGGGCATGCACGCGCTGAAGTACGCCTGGCTCTCGATGCGCACGGGCGACGCCCAGCGGGCCGTCTGCGTAGCTTCGGAGCGACTCTCGGCCTGGATGCAGGCGCGTTATTTCGAGCGGGAGGCGGAGCTGATCGACCAGCTGATGGACAAGCCGATCTTGGCCTTCGAGAAGGAGTTCTTGCGCTGGATGCTGTCGGACGGCAGCGCGGCGCTGTTGCTCGGGCACGAACCGCCGACGGACGGTCGGCTGGCCTTCCGCATCGAATGGATCGAGGGCACGTCGTACGCCGATCGGGTGGAGACGTGCATGTATGCCGGTGGGGAGAAGGACGCCGAGGGGCAGCTCGTCGGTTGGGCGCAGCACCCCGAGGCCGAATGGCTGTCGCGATCGCTCTTCGCCCTGAAGCAGGACACGCGCATCCTGGAGCGCAACATCATCACGCTGGGCGGCGACTTCCTCCGCCGGGTGATGAAAAAGCGCGCCTTCGATCTCTCGTCGGTCGACTGGTTCCTGCCGCACCTCTCGTCGATGTATTTCAAGAAGAAGATCGAGGCCGAGCTGGAGCGTATGGGGTACGACATCCCCGCCGAACGCTGGTACGTCAACCTGCCCGAGATCGGCAACGTGGCCTCCGTCTCGGCCTTCGCCATGCTCGACGGGCTGCGCCAGACGGGGCGACTGCGGCCCGGGCAACGCATCCTGCTGATGGTGCCCGAGAGCGCCCGCTTCTCGTATTCCTACGCGCTGCTGACGGTGGTGTAAATCCTCTCGTTAGGCTTCCGAAAACGTTTGCAGCATTCCTGCAAACGCCAAAAAGTTTTTCGAGGCATTTGCAGCATTTCTGCAAACACCAAAAAGTTTTTCGAGGCATTTGCAGCATTCCTGCAAACACCAAAAAGTTTTTCGAGGCATTTGCAGCATTCCTGCAAACGCCAAAAAGTTTTTCGAGGCACTTGCAGCATTCCTGCAAACGCCAAAATTTTTTTCGAGGCATTTGCAGCGTTCCTGCAAACGCCAAAAAGTTTTTCGAGGCATTTGCAGCGTTGCTGCAAACGCCAAAAAGTTTTTCGAGGCACTTGCGGGGTTCCCGCAAACGCCAAAAAGTTTTTCGAGGCACTTGCGGAGTTCCCGCAAACGCTTTCATGAATGATTAGAACAAGACGCATACGAGATGACGATAAACGAAGTACCCCAAGACTTGAAATACATGGCCGGCGGCGTGATCCGCGACGTGGCGTATGCCGTCGATGAGGACGGGCGCTACCAGAGCGTCGTCAGCGACGGCTGGGCGGTGAAGAATGATGTGCTGGACCTCGTCTGGGACGACATCCGCGCCTCCTGCGAGGCCATCCGCGAGCAGGTGCTCCGCCACGAGGCCAGCCCGCTGGCTTACCACATGACGAAGAACCTGCAAGACGTCAGCATGCTGGCCGCCTACGCCGACATACCCAAACGCAAGGTGAAGAAACACCTCACCTACGACGCCTTTATGCAGCTCGACGACCGCACCCTGGAGCGATATGCCGACGCGCTGCGCATCACCGTGGACGAACTGAGGAGCGTAGAATGATTGAAATAGCTTTCGACCACCGCCCCAGCGCCCACTGCGAGAATGGCGTCACCCGCAACCTGCTGCATTTCTACGGCTACGACTACTCCGAGCCGCTCGTCTTCGGCCTCTCCGCCTCGCTCTACTTCGTCCATCTGCCCTTCGTCCGCCTGGCGGGCTTCCCCGTGACGTCGTTCCGCCCCCTGCCCGGCATGATCTTCTCACGCACCACGCGTCTGCTCGGCTTCGGCACGCGGCAACACATCTACTTCAACCGCTCGCGAGCCGAACGCAAGCTCGACAGTCTGCTGGCCGAGGGCACACCCACGGGCGCCGTGGTGGGCATGTACTTCCTGCCCTACATGCCTGCGGAATACCGTTTCCATTTCAATGCACACAACATCGCCGTCTTTGGCAAGGATGGCGACGACTACCTGGTCAGCGACCCGATCGCGATGGAGAAGGTGCGACTCTCGGCGCGCGACATGATGCGCGCCCGCTTCGCCCGCGGCACCTATCCGCCCATGGGCAAGCTCTACTACATCCGCTCGCTGCCCCGGCACACGCCCGACCTGCCGCCGCTCGTGCGCCGCGCCATCCTCACGAACTGCAACCGCATGATCCACCAGCCCGGGCCGGTGCCTTGGGTGGGCATCAACACGTTCGACTATCTCGGCCGACAAATCCCCCGCTTCCCGCAGCAGTACGGGCCGAAGCGAGCCGCGCTCCATTTGGCGCAACTGATCCGCATGATGGAGGAGATCGGTACAGGCGGCGCCGGCTTTCGCTTCCTCTACGCCGCCTTCCTGCAAGAGGCTGCCGACGTGACTGGCATCCCCGCCCTCAACGAGCTATCCGCCCGCCTGACCGACATCGGCGACCAATGGCGACGCTTCGCCGCCGACGCCGGGCGCGTCTGCAAGAACCGCTCGTCGGCCGACGTCGACTACCGCACGCTCGGCGCCGATCTGAAGGCTATCGGCGGCATGGAGCGCACGCTCTTCACGGATCTGGAACGGGTAGTAAAGGCTCACAAATGACATCTGCCATCGACATCCGCGACCTCCGCAAGACGTATCGCGGCGCCGCTGCACCGTCTGTCGACGGACTCACGCTGCACGTCTCCGAGGGCGAATTCTTCGGGCTACTCGGCCCCAATGGCGCAGGCAAGACGACGACGCTCTCCATCCTCGCCGGCCTTCTACCGTTCGACGGCGGCACGGTGCATCTCTGCGGCCTCGACATACGCCGCGACCGTGCCCGCATCCGTCCGCTGATCGGCGTCGTGCCGCAAGACATTGCCCTCTATCCCGAACTCACCGCCGCGGAGAACCTCCACTTCTTCGGTCGCATGCACGGCCTACCCACCCGCACGCTCCGCGAACGCATCGACACGGATGCGGACCGCCTCGACCTCCGCGCCCACCTGCACAAACGCATCGAACACCTCTCTGGCGGCATGAAGCGCAAGCTCAACCTCCTCGTCGCCCTGCTCCATCGCCCCCGTATCCTCTTTCTTGACGAGCCGACCGTGGGCGTCGATGTACATTCCCGGCAAGAGATCATCGCGCACCTCCGCGCCCTCAACACCGACGGCATGACGATCATCTACACCTCGCACGACATGGTCGAAGCCGAGCGACTCTGCACCCGCGTGGCCCTCATGAACCGCGGCGCAACCGTCTGTGAAGGCACGCCCGACGCCTTGCTTGCCGAGGCGCGCATGCCCTCGCTCGAAGCCCTCTTTATTGCCCGGACGGAGGAGGCCGGACGCGCATGAAGCTCGCCGCATTATTCCGCAAAGACCTGCTGCTGCTCCTACGCGATCCGTGGGGGCTCGTCTTACTGTTCCTGATGCCGTGGGCGCTCGTGATCCTTATGGCCAGCTTGCAGGACAGCACCTTCCGCACCCTCGACGAACAGCATATCCCCCTCCTCTTGCTGAACGAAGACGCCGATTCGCTCGGCAACACCGTCAGCCGCGAGCTAGCCGATAGCCACCTCTTCGACATCACCACCACGGCGCCCGACGGTCGACCGCTGACGGCCGAGGCTGTGGAGACGGCCGTAGCGCGGGGCGATTACCTGATCGGCGTCGTCATCCCGTCCGGCACTACCGACCGTCTGCGACAACGCGTGGCACGTGGCGTCGCGCAAGCCTTCGGTGGCGAGGAGGATAGCGTAAGCGAAGCCGAGGCAGACACCCTCTCGGCTCAACCGCTTGAGATCCGTCTCTGGGTCGACCCGACCGCAAAGCCGTCCTTCCGGGCTACGCTGCTCAGCGCCGTCCGCGAACACATGCTCACGGTCCAGAACCGGCTCCTGCTCGGTGAAATCTCGCGTCACGTCAACCGCCTTATCCCTATGCCCATCGATTTAGAGATGGAGACGGAGGGCTGGATCACGGTCCAGGAGTCTTACGCCCGCACCTCCTCCACCGCCGACCTGCTGCCTAACGCTACGCAGCACAACGTACCGGCCTGGAGCATGTTTGCCATCTTCTTCATCGTCATCTCGCTGGCCGGGAACATGATCCGCGAACGCGAAACAGGCTGCTTTGCCCGCCTCCTGACCATGCCCTGCCCCTACGCCCTCTACCTCACGGGCAAGGTGCTCGTCCACCTCCTCGTCTGCCTCTTGCAGCTCGCCCTGCTTCTCTTCACCGGCCTCTACCTCATGCCCCACCTCGGCCTGCCGCCCCTCCGCCTCGGCCACGACCACGCTGCCCTCGCCCTGATGTGCGTCGCCGTCTCGCTGTCGGCTGTGGGTTACGGCTTGGCCATCGGCAGTGTGGCCCGCACGGCACAACAGGCGAGCATCTTCGGCGCCGTGTCCGTCGTCATCTTGGCGGCCATCGGCGGCGTGTGGATCCCCACGTTCGTCATGCCACCTCTTATGCGCACCGTTGCCCGCATCTCACCCCTCAACTGGGGACTGGAAGGCTTCAACACGCTCTTCGTACGGGGCGGCGGACTGTCGGACGTGGCCCCCTATGCCGCTGCCTCACTCGTCTTCTTCGCCTTGATGCTCGGCGTGGCGATCGTCAGACGGAAAATGAAAAGCTAACAGAGAGAAGCTGTCGGTGAACCGGCAAAACGGCCTACCTGCATCGGCGGGTATAATGACAAAGCGGGCTGCACCATCTGCGACGGATGATGCAGCCCGCTCTTTTGCCAGCAACGGATAACTATACGTTACCCACTCTATAGTCAAAGAACTTGATCAACTTACGGCTCGTCGGTGGCATCTGCTTGCGGGCGATCAGCTCGGTCGGCGCGAAGACTATGTCCGGCGCAACACGCACTTTGGAGCGAAAGAGATCCTTGAGACGCTTCTCGAAGCCTTCGTCAGCCGACTCGCCGGCACCGACCAGGATGCGTATGCCGTCCGTGCCGATGGCGTTGGTGTAGACTTCGACGATGTAGTTCGTGACTTCGGGCACGTTGTCGAGGATGTCGTAGAGGGCGGCCGGATAGAGCGCTGTGCCCTTGAATTTGATCATCTGCCCTTTGCGACCGATGATCGGGCCGACACGTAACGAGTGACGGCCGCAGGCGCAGGGCGCTTCGAAATGGCGGCAGACGTCGCCCGTCTTGAAACGGACGACCGGCATACCCTCCACGCCGAGCGTGGTGATGGTAATCTCGCCTGGCTCGTCGGGGCCGACGGGGCGGTTGTCGTCGTCGAGAAACTCCACGATGGTCAGGTCGGGCTTGTGGTGCGAGCCGCATTGGTGTTCGCACTCCATGAAGGAGGATTGCATCTCGGTGGAGGCATAGTTGACGTGTAGCGACAGCTCGGGCCAGAGATCGTGGATCTTGCGGCCGAGTAGGTTCAGCTCGTGGGTGTCGGTGCGGACTGTTTCGCCGACACAGAAGGCGCGGCGGAGGCTACAGCTTCGGTAATCGATGCCTTGAGCGCGGGCGTAGTCGATCAGCTTGAGGATGAAGGAGGGGACGCACACGCAGACGGTCGGGCGGAGGCGCCGGATCATGTTCCATTGCAGTTCGGGGATGCCGTTGCCCACGCGGACGATGGCCGACCCGAGGCGGAAGCTGCCCAAGAGGCACGCTTGACCGGCCATGAAGCAGCGGTCGTTGGTGGCCATGAGTTGGATGACATCGTCCGGGCGACAGCCGCAGATCTCGTACGAGAGATATTCGCTGAGCGCAAGGCGATCGAGGTCGCGGCGGGTGTCGGCGAAGGTGACCGGCTCGCCGAGGGTGCCGGAGGTGGTGACGTAGTCGAGGATCTCGGTGCGGGGGACGCAGAGGAAATCCTCGTTGTGGCGTTGGAGATCCTCCTTGGTCGTGACGGGAAGTCGCACGAGGTCTTCGAGACGCCGGATGCTGCTGACGTCGATGCCGGCTTCGGCAAATCGGCGACGGTAGAAGGGCGACCGTTCATTGACGTAAGCCAGTGTCTCGACAAGGCACTGCTCTTGATAGGCTCTGATCTCCGCCTGGGGGAGATACTGAAAGGCTACACTATCCATGGTGTGACACGAAAAACGAAAAGCTACAAACGAGCGATCGGCAGGCGGCCGCCCACCGATCGATGCCGCCGATAGTTACTGGCAATGCTGCTTCATGAGACGTTCGACCACGGGATCGCCCAGCTCTTTGGCGCGTTCGAAGGCGCGGCAGCCCTCGGCCTTCTTCCCGCTGCGGACGAGGCAGAGCCCGAGCAGGCGGTGACCCGCCGAGAAGTCGGGGGCCTGCGCGATGCAGCGCTCCAGGCTCTGTCGGGCCTTGGCGAAGTCCTGCTTGCGGAGGTAGATGGAGCCCTCTTCGGCCAGATAGAGCGCGTTGTTGGGGTCGCCCTCGAGTGCGAGGCGGATGTCGGAGAGGGCGCCGTCCATATCGTTCGCCCGAAACTTAGCCTGCTCGCGATAGTAGTAGAAGCGGGGCATGACTTCGCCACCCGTGAGGGCATAGTAGCGGTCGTACAGCTTTACGGCTTCGGCGAACTGGCCGCGGCGCATGCGCATATCGACGGCGTCCATGATGTACGTAGCCGCGTCGGTCGGGTTGACACCCGTGGCGCGAGTGATGGCGCTATCCATGAGGATAAACATGCGGGTGGTGTCGGGAGCCTCGAGCTGCTCCTCGGTCTTGGCGGCCATGTAAAACGAAGAGGCCGAGGCACCGGGGCCTTGGTTGACGAGTGCGTAATCGGCGGCCGCCTTGGCGTAGTCGCCGCGGAAGAAGGCGATGTCGGCCTCGAGCTGTCGGTAGAGGGGGCGGTCGTCTGCGGCGATAGCCTTAGCGATCCAGTCGGCGGCGCGGTCCATTGTCCAGCCGGGAGCCGTGAGGGTGGAGTCGGCGGCGGAGACGCCATAGATGAGCTTCGCGTGGTTGTAGTAGCCCTCGGCGACATTGTCTCCGAACAGCTTCTGCGCCGACGCTAAGTCCGCCTCAGCCCGGCTGAGCAGCTGCTGCTCGGTGCCCACGTCGGAGAGCTTTTTCCGCTGGTAGACGTAGTGCGAAGCGCGCGTGAGGTATCCATCCGGGGAGCTGGGGAAGGTGGCGATGAAGTCATCCAACGTGCTCAGATAAGCGCGCGGATCCTGCTGGGCGGCGTAGAGCATGAGGGCCACGAGCGCCTCGTCGGCCGAGCTGGCCCAAGCCGTCCGGATGCCGATGGAGGAGTAGACTTTGTTCAGGACATCGGTTGCCGCCGGCCGCAGACTCATGATGTAAGCCAGGTCAATGCCGTACGTCTTGCCCTTGCCCGAGGCGTCGGCCTGCGCCAGGGCAAACGCCTGGCCGCCCTCGTTCAGCAGCGGCGCGCTGACCTGTTCGCGCGTGAGGGGCATGTCGACGCGGTAGTAGCCATACTGTTCCTTGATGCGGGTCACCTCCGAAATCGGGCCCACGGCCGGCGCCACGCCCTTAGCCGACGAGGCGGGGATGAGGTAGGCCCGATCTCCGACGGCGGGCTGGCTCGCGGCGGGGGTCAGGCCGGGCAGCTTCTTCTGCGTGCTGACCTTGAACCGGATCACGTCGTACAGATCATCCGCGCCGAGGATGCAGACCACCGGCAGGCGTCCGCCGTCGGCATCGATCACCGTGGCCCGATCGGCGCCTATAAATAAGGTATAGTTAGAGACGGCCTCGCCCTGGTCGCCCACAAAAAATCCCGTGCCGCGCGTGACATTGCCACTCTTGTCCGTGGCCTCAATCGTAAAGACCGACCGCCGCGCCCGTTCGGCCCACTTCGGCGCCTTCTGCGCCAGCAACATTCCGCCGCTTTGCATCAAAATCAAAGCGCACACTAACCAACTCGTCTTATTCATCTTATCCGTATTAAAATTCATGGGCGCAAAAGTACGCCGTCCTTCATTTCCTCTTTCCCATCGCCGGCCGCGGGCCTGCCCGTGCCTTCCGAGTGCGATCCACCGGCAGCCACCAAGTCCTCGAAGCCGTCAAAAAAATGCACAGATGGGGCGTCTGAGCAAAAAGACGCCTCGTTGGAGTGTCCATTTGGGGCGTCTGAGCAAAAAGACACCCCGTTGGAGTGTCCATTTGGGGCGTCTGAGCAAAAAGACGCCTCGTTGGAAACCATTTTGAGGGTGTCTGAGCAAAAAGACGCCTCGTTGGAAACCATTTTGAGGGCGTCTGAGCAAAAAGACGCCCCATTGGAAACCATTTTGAGGGTGTCTGAGCAAAAAGACGCCTCTTTGGAAACCATTTTGGGGGCGTCTGAGCAAAAAGACGCCTCGTTGGAAACCATTT
>ERZ772955.1287-NODE-1287-length-16315-cov-16.530320_pt1 | contig 16315 bp, 8 predicted proteins | sample MGYA00511133_ERZ772955 | MGnify/ENA primary metagenome ERZ772955 (study PRJEB29015, sample SAMEA2737914) | human oral metagenome | biome: human oral; feature: human-associated habitat; material: dental | place: China | collected 2149 ... | reverse complement strand
TACCGTATCCTTCTGCGTATTTATGGCGGAAATCCGGCACGCAGGAAGGAGTATCTTGCTGTGGCAGAACAGGCGGTGCGTGATTTCCCTGAGCTGCCCGAGATGCAGGCGGAGCTTGCAGAGGCGCTTGCGGTATACCATCGTTACAGTGAGGCGGCGGAGGCGGCAGAGCGTGCGCTTGCGGCAGTTCCGCCAAACTCGGGGATTGAGCCCTCGCTCTTCACCGAGGAGATGCGTGCGGAGCTGCGCCGCCGCAGGACGATCTGGCAGAGGATGGAGGAGCGCGCGGTACAGTTGCGTATCACAGCGGCGGTCTTTGTGCGGGATGATGAGCGAGATATGGAGCGATGGCTAGAAAATACTGCTGTCTATGCGGATGAGCGTATTGTCGTCGATACGGGGGGGACGGATGGGACGCGCGCCCTTGCCGTGGCGGCAGGGGCGACGGTGAAGGATTTCCCCTGGCGGGATGATTTTGCCGCCGCACGCAATGCCGCCATCGGAGCGGCGCACGGAGAATGGGCGGTTGTTCTCGATGCCGATGAGACGTTCTTTGACCCCACAGAGCTGCGCACCTATCTCGCGATGGTGGATGTGACGATGCCCCATGTGGATGCCGTGCTTTTGCCGATCGTACACGTCGACGAGGACGCGGATGGGCGGGAGATGGGGCGTGCGCCGCATATTCGCCTCCTGCGGCTCGGACGTGGCCTTTACTATGAAGGGCGCGTGCATGAGGCTCTGAAAAAAGAGGGGGGAGAGCCGGTTCTCTATCATGAGCCGAACTTTCCTACGATCCGTCATGTGGGATACTCGTCGGGACGTATCCGCGCCAAGCATGAACGAAATCTGCTGCTCATGGAGCGGCGCATGGAGGAGACGGGGCTTCTGCCCGGCGACTGCCGCTACCTTGCCGATACCTATTACGGCCTTGGGAAGTATGCAACCGCACTCATCTATGCGCGTGCGGCACTTGAGGAGCATGTGGCCTCCGTCGGCGGACAGAGCCATCTGCACCATCTTCTCCTGGATGCAATGGAGAAGGAGGAAATCCCTCTTGCGGAGCAGATCGCAGCGGCGCGTGCGGCGTGTGCGGCGTTCCCGCAGCTGCCGGATTTCTACGGGCGGCTCGGAATTCTTCTTGCCGCTGCGGGAGACGAGGCGGCGTTTGATGCCCTGACACGGGCAATGGAACTCTATGAGCGACCTGTTGATGTGTGTGGTGAGGCGAGCGCGTTCTCTGCATGGGCAGGGTCGGTGTCTGCAACACGCGCTCATCTCCTGCTAACGCGGGGCGAACGCGCGGCGGCAGAGGAGGAAGTCCTGCGTGTCCTTGCCGACGGGACGGCGCGCGAGGAGGCTCTGGATGCCTATGCTGAACTGCACGGTGCCGGCGGTGCGGGAGCTCTGCTTGCTGCTCTGCAGGAGATGCTCGGCACAGATGCGGAGACTCTGCACTATCTTGCGCGGTTTGCGGACAGCTACGGATGGATGCAGCTCGCATACGCGGCACGTGCGGAACTTGCGCGCACGACGGGGCGCGATGTTCCTGCACCTGAACTTTACTGCGTGCTCGAACGCGCGCCGCAGGAGCAGGAGAAAATCTTGGTCGGTGCGCTGGCAGGCTGTGTGCGTGCGATGCCGGAAATCCTCCTGCGTCTGGAACGAAGCCGCCATGCGGAGAGTCCGCATCTCTATCATCGGCTGCGCGGTTTGCTCCCCGCTGCGATGAAGCTGTTCTGGCGGCATTACGATGAGCCGGATGCTGCGCCACTGCCGGAGAGCATGGAGGGATACAATCTCGTGCGCGAGGCGTTCATTCACCATGCGGATGCGGCACAGGCGGAGCGATTTCTGCGCGCGGCGGCGGGCTATGGTGCGGATGTTGTGCGTGCACTTGCGGAGGCGTTTGCAGATGCACAGTGTCATGCGGGTGCACTTCTCGCGTGGGCATGCCTCTCGGAGCTGGCAGGTGAAACGGCGGACAGCCTCTATGGGCAGGCACGCGCCTCTCTGTACCTTGGTATGCGTGCCCAGGCACAGGAATATCTGGCACATGCGCTTGCGATCGATGCAGCGCATCGAAAGTCACAGGAACTGATGGAGCTGATACGATGAAGATCTCGGCATGTGTCATCGCGAAGAATGAGGCGGAAAACTTGCCGCGCTGGCTCGCATCCATGCGCGTCTTTGCCGACGAGATGATTGTGGTTGATACGGGCTCGACGGATGCGACGGTACAGATCGCAGACGCGGGCGGCGCGAAGGTCTTTCACTTTGCGTGGATCAACGATTTCGCTGCAGCGAAGAATTTTGCGCTTGACAAGGCTTCGGGCGACTGGGTGGTCTTCACTGATGCGGATGAATATTTTACGGAGGAGAGCGTATCGCGTGTGCGTCCGCTGATCGAGGAGTACAGTCAAAAAAAGAACTTTGACGGCTTCATTGTGCACCTTGTCAACATTGACATGGATACGGGCGCACTCCTCGGCACGTCGGCAGATGTGCAGCGCATCTTTCGCCGTGCGCCGCATATCCGCTTTGTGGGCAGCATTCACGAGCATGTGGAGAACCTCAGCGGCGATGTGGGACGCGAGATGGCGATGGCACCGGGGCTGACGCTCTACCATACGGGGTACTCGCCGCGCATCATCAAGGAAAAGTCGCGGCGCGACTTGGAGCTCCTGCTGGCACGTCGTGCGCGCGGAGAACATAAGACGCTCGATGAATATCATCTGATGGACTGCTACTATACGCTTGAGGACTATCCCGAGGCGGCGCGGTATGCGCGGATCGCGCGCGACGGCAGCGATCGTCCCGTCGGTTCGGAGGATCGCCCGCACGCGGTTCTCCTTCAGTCGCTCATTCTGATGAAGGCGGCGGATACGGAGATCGCGGCGGCGTATACGGCGGCGCAGCAGGCATTCCCGAAAAAGGCAGAGTTTCCCTTGATCTACGCAACCTATGCGTGGGAGCAGGGGTATTTCGCATCGGCATGTGCTGCATATCAGACGGGCTTGCAGCTCCATGAGGAACACTACCGTGAGGGGGACTATTCCGGCATCCTCGCGCCGAGTGCTTATGCGCGACTCGGTGAGGCTGCGGCTCTCAGGGGAGATGTGGAGACGGCGGCTGCGCTCTATGAGCGTGCGCTGCGTCTGCAGCCGCGCTATGCGCCCGCACTCGTGGGGCTCTTGGATCTCCTCGATGGGGCGGGGGCGGATGATGCAGCTGTGATTGAGATGCTGCGGACGCTCTATGATGAGGCGACGGATGCAGACTTTCTCGCTTCCGTACTGGCACGACGCTTTCCGCACGCGAGCCTCTACTATGACCGCCGTGCAGAGGTGCATTTTGATGCGCGGCGGCGTTTCCTGCTCGCGGGGGATGTGAACTCTGCGGCGGCGTCGCTGATCGAGGATATGGAGCGTGCAGCGGCACTTGCAGCGGTGCATGGAGCGGATTTTACGCCGGAGAGCCAAGGCGCGCTTGCGCTCCTCCTGCCGCGTGTGTGCAGGGAGGTTGCTGCCGCTCCCGAGGCGCAGCGGATGCAGCGCAGGATCGGGCGGCTCGCAGGAGGGATGGCATGAGAGGGGCGGCACTCGAGGCACTGCGGGATGAGATCTTTGCGGCACTCGCACGCAGGGATGAGCGCGCTGCAAAGAAGGGGATCAAGCGTCTGCACAAATATGAGCCGTGCGAGGCCGCAGGGCTTCTCACAGCACTCCACATCGAGGCGGGGCGTGCACGTGAGGCTCTTTCCGCGTGGCGGGAGTGTGCGCGGCTTCGTCCCGATGACCCCTATACGGTCTTTCTGCGCGCGCGCATTTTCCTCGTGGAGGGGGCACGCTGCGCCGCACTTGACACACTCCGGCCGATCATGGGAACAACAATGTCCCCTGCCATCGCGGAGAAGGTCTATAACCTTGCGGGGCAGTGCGCGCGCTTTCTCGGACGTGCGGCGGATGCCGTCGCATTTTACACACAGGCGCGCGATGCCGCTCCGACGCGAGAGCTGCGTGCGCTCAACGCGAGTAACGTGCTCTTTAACCGTCACTATTTACCCGCAACGCTTGCAGAGGATCGGGCGGCGGCAGAGGAATACGGTGCGCTCTTTGCGGATGTGAAGACGTTTGACCATACGGCGCATCGGTGGGGGGCGCGTCTTCGGATCGGGTATCTCTCACCCGATGTCAGGGAGCACGTTGTGCTCTCCTTTTCGTATGCACTGATGACAGGTCTTGACCCCGTGCATTTCGAGGTGACGGTTTACGCACTGAATGCGCCAGACGGCTATACGGAGAAGGTGCGGCAGTCGGTTGCGGAGGTTCGCAGCCTCGCACATCTCTCGGCAGAGGCGGCGGCAGAAACAATTTACTGCGACGGCATCGACATTCTCGTTGATCTCGCGGGGCATACGGCGGGGATGACGCTGCCCATCCTCGCGCACCGTCCTGCGCCCATACAGGTGTCGGGCATCGGATATTTTGCCTCGACGGGGCTTTCGGCGGTGGATTATTTCCTCGCCGATCCCGTGCTTGCGGTAGGAAGCGCGGAGGAGGATTTTACGGAGGAACTGCTCGTCCTGCCTGCGACGCATTTCTGCTGGCAGCCGCTTCATACCGCACCCGCACCCGTGCACGAACCTGCAGCGGGACGCACGATTGTCTTCGGCAGTTTCAACAATTTTACGAAGCTGAACGATGCGGTGCTGCAAACATGGGCAGAGATTTTGCGCCGCATCCCCGACAGTCGGCTCTTTCTCAAGACGAATGTCTTTTCCCATGCAGATGCGCGTGCAGAGGCTCTCGCGCGTATTGTGGCGGCGGGCATTCCGCAGGATCGGGTAGATGCGGAAGGTGCGTCACAGGACTATCTCGCCGCATACAATCGCGTGGATATCGCGCTCGATCCCTTTCCCTATCCGGGCGGCGGGACGACTTGTGACGCGCTCTATATGGGCGTGCCGGTTGTAACACTGGCGGGCGAGAGTCTCGGCAGTCGGTTCGGTGCCTCACTTCTCAAAAATGTGGGGGCGGAGGCACTCATCGCGCATACGGCGGAGGAATATATTGAGTGCGCGGTCACGCTGGCGCAGGATGCCGATCTGCTCGATGCCCTGCACGCAGGGCTGCGCGGGATGATGCATGCCTCACCCGTGATGGATGTGGCGGGATACGGCGCATCGGTGGGAACTGCATATGAGCAGATTGCGGCGGCGTATGGCGCGCGTCGGGAGCAGCTAAAGTCCCCCTCCGTTCATGACGATAGTATGAGTATGGACAGAAGCTTTCTGAAAGACCGCATCTTTGCGCTGCTCGAGGACGAACAGTATGCAAAGGCGCAGGAGTGTGCAGAACGTGCCCTTGCAGCGGATGAGGACGACGATCTGCTGCGCTATCTCCATGCCTATGCCGTGGAGCGGCAGGGCGATCTGCCACGCGCGATGACGCTTGCGGAGTCGTACATTGCCGCAGGACGCATATCTCTGCGCCATGAATTCATGCGTCTGCGTGCCGCCGTTGCCTATCGTATGGGTGATGTGCGGGCTGCAGAGTTCTACAAACGTGCCTATGAAGAGGAACCGGACGATCCTGCGCTTTACAGTTCGTTCCTGCTCGCTCAAAATGCGCAGGAGGCAGCTGTGGACGAACTCTTCCGCGCACACTGCGTCTATGATTCGTTCTTCAAGGATACGCCGCGTTATACCGATCGCGTGCCGTATCACCATGCGAAGATCCGTGTCGGTTACATCTCGCCGGATTTCCGCCGCAATGTGATGCAGCACTTTGTTCAGCCTCTTCTGACGGCGTATGACCGCACACGTTTTGAGGTCTATGCATACAGTACGGCAGCGGAGCCGGACGATGTAACGGCGGCACTGCGCCCGCATCCGACGGTATGGCGTGACATGGGCGGGATGACGCACGAGGCGATCGCCGCGCGCATTCATGCGGATGAGATCGACATTCTCGTGGATCTCGCGGGGCATGCCGCGGGTGGTGCTCTGCCTGTGCTGGCACGCCGACCTGCGCCTGTGCAGATGATGGGGCTCGGCTATACGGCGACATCGGGGCTGTCCGATGTGGATTACTTCCTGACGGATGATGCCTGTGATCCTGTGGGCGGTGCGAGCGAACCGTATTTTACGGAAAAGCTCATTCGTCTGCCGAGCCAATTTGTCTATGTGCCGCGCGCAGGGCTGCCGCAGCCGACGGGGACACCCGCCCGCAGGAGAGGACATATCCTCTTTGGCGTGTTCAACCAGTACCGCAAATTTACAGATGAAATGCTTCTTTGCTGGCGGGAGATTCTGGAACGTGTACCGAGGGCGCAGCTGCTCATCAAGTCCCAGATTTTCTTTGCGGAGCCGATGGCGGAGACCGCACGAGCGCGTCTTGCGCGGCTCGGGTTCGATGCTGGGCGCGTATTGTTTGAGCCTGCGACAACGGACTATATGGAGCAGTATCTGGATGTGGACATCGCGCTCGATACCTACCCGTGGCCGGGTGGGGGCACTACCTGCGATGCGCTCTACATGGGCGTGCCCGTCGTGACGCTGTATGGGGCGCGGCGCAGCACGCGCTTTTCGTACGCGCTGATGACGCATGTGGGACTTTCCGACTGCGCAGTGAGAACTTCGGCGGACTATGTGGCATGCGCAGTTCGCCTCGTACAGGACTTGGATGCACTGGAGGCGCTGCACAGGGAGCTGCGCGGACGGATGGAGCATTCGGCGGTGATGGATCAGGCGGGCTATATGCGTGCGTTGGAGGGGGCATATACGGACATATTCCGGCAGCGGAGCGAAGGGAAGAGTATATGAAGAAGCGAAAGAAAAGACAGGAAGCTGTGGCGCAGGATGTGCCGCAAAAGGTGCGGATCGGCTATCTGTCCTCGGATTTTGGCGCGGGACGTACGCGTGATCTGCTGCCTACGTATGTCTTTTCGTATGATGATCTGCGCTACGAGGTCTATGCTTATCATACGGGGCGGGGCGGCGATACAGAGCCGTTTGCGAAGGAGGTGACGCTGCGCGAAGTCGGCGGCGTGACGGCGGAGGAGGCGGCGGCGGCAATTCGTGCGGACGGCATCGATTTGCTCGTCGATCTATCGCTGCGTGCGCCCAATGCCATGACGCGCGAGATCATGGAGCTGCGCCCTGCCCCGCATATCGTCTCGCTTGCAGAGGACTGCCCCACGGCACTGGCGGCGGCACTCCCGACGGTGGAGGGGGCACGCATTCCCTCCCGCATTTACACGCCGTTCAAGCGCGTCCATCGCTATACCGTGCGTACGCCTCTTCTCGATACGGGCGTGCCCGCAATCGGCATTGCGGGACAGCTCACGGAGGGGACGGTAACTTTACTTGTCGATCTTCTCTGCGACGTGCTGCATGAGATGCACGCTGTTTGTCTTGTCCTACCTGCCGCCATTGCGGAAGCCCTCTCCGCAGAGGAGATGGAGCGGATCGCGGCAGCGGGAACGGAGATGGCGACGCTCGAACTCGTCGATGAACTTCCCTACGAGACGCTCGATCTCGCCGTCGGCGTGGACGTCGATCTCGTTGACGTCTGCCGCGCGGCGGATCATTCCGTGCCGCTCCTCGCGGCAAAGGCATTCGTGCGTGGGTATGATGCCGTGCTCGTACTTGAAAAGCTCGGGCTTTCTCCTGTGCAGGATGCGGCATTGCTTGGCGCGCAGGTCTGTCACCTCGCTGCTGACCGCGCCCGGCTTTCGGAGCTGCATGGAAGCCTGCATTGGCAGCTTTTCGACCTCTTTGATGTGAAGGCAATCCTTTTTTCTGTCGAGCGCGCCTATGAGCGTATCCTCGCACGGGGGCAAACGATGTCGCCGGAGACGCTTGCACAGTGTCTTGCCGAGGCTGTTGCGCACGACAATTGGGCTGCAGCCATCGCGGCGGCACATGCGCTGGACGGCATGGAACGGCTCGCCCCCGAGCAGTGCATGAGCCTCGCGTGGGAGTATTTCTTTCGTCAAAAGCAGGCTCTTGCAGCGCGGTGGGCACTTGCAGCGGAGGGCGTTTCTCGCGAGCGCGAAGCGGCGCGCATCTATCTGTCCGTTGTCAGCTCTGATTTGGTCGGGACGGAGCTGGAGGTCTTTGCGCGGGCGAAACACGGACTTGATCTCATTGCCGATGGATTGCCCGCCGTCCCGTCCGTTCGTACAGCACTGCTCAGGGCTTGTGCGGAACACGGTGATCTCGCTGTCGGCTCTGCGGCGGCATCGAGGTATACGCAGCAGTATGTGGAGGAGGAAACGGATCCCGTATTGTGCCGCAGTTATTACAGTGCGGGGCTTTTCCAACGCAATGCCGTGGACATGCCGGCGGCGGAGGTCTGTCGGTACAGCCTCCGCTACGGGGCGTTTTTTGACGATGTACAGCCATATTCCCATCATGGACGACGAAAAAAGGAAAAGCTCCGCATCGGCTATATCTCGGGGGACTTTCGCCAGCATGTCATGCAGTATTTCATCTGGCCCTTTCTCGCGGGGTATGATCGGGATGCCTTCGAGGTCTATATTTACAACCTTGGCAAGGAAGATCAATACTCGAAGTTTTTTCGCACGCTTGTGACGGCATGGCATGATCTTCGCCCACTGAACCGGGATATGGAGAAAATTGCACGGGTCGTCTACGCGGATGAAATTGACATCCTGTTCGATCTTGCGGGACATACGGCTGGGTCAGGGCTTGCCGCACTCGCGTGGAAGCCCGCACCTGTTCAGCTCTCAGGGCTTGGCTATATGGCGACGACGGGACTGCCGGCGGTGGACTACTTTGTGACCGATCATTTCTGCGATCCTGTGGGCAGCGGCAGTGAATCGGTCTACGTCGAAAAATTACTGCGCCTGACAAGCCAGTTCTGCTATAATGGATATACGAATCTTCCTGCCTCGGAGGGGACACCCGCAAAAACGCGCGGCTATGTTCTCTTTGCCTCGTTCAATCAGTATGTGAAGCTGCAGGATACGACACTCCTTGCGTGGCGCGAGATTATGGAGCGTGTGCCGAATTCCCGCCTCCTGCTCAAGAACAGCGCATTCGCCAAGGGCGGGATTGCTCTCATGGCACGGGCCCGGCTGCGACGGCTCGGATTTGATATGAGCCGCGTCATGTTCGAGGAGGCGACGCGGGACTATATGGAGCGGTATCTGGACGTGGATATTGCACTCGACACCTACCCGTGGCCGGGCGGCGGGACGACCTGTGACGCGCTCTACATGGGCGTGCCTGTCATCTCCTACTATACGGAGCGGCACAGCACGCGGTTTACATACAGCCTCCTTGCCAACATCGGGCTTGCGGAGCTTGCCTCCGTGCGCATGGAGGACTATGTGGAGAAGGCGGTCGCACTCGCGGGCGACCTCGACCTCCTTGATGCGCTGCACCGAGGAATGCGTGAACGCATGAAGGCATCGCCTGTCATGGATCAGGAGCGCTATATTCGTGAGATGGAGGACTGTTATCGTGCGATCTGGGAAGCGTGGGAAAAAACAGACGCAGAATCCGTTTGAACGTGCATTCGAACGGGTGAAGCGGGATATCGCCGCAGAGCGCATGGAGTCTGCCGTTGCACGTCTGCGGGAGATGGAGCGCACGGGACTTTTCCCTGAGGAGCGTCTCTATGAGATGCATGAGTATATGGGGCAGCTCCTCTACTGGCTTGCCGATCTGAAGGAGGCTCTGCCGCACCTGCGCCTTGCGTGGGAGCTGCCGCGCGCGGATCATGCGGCGCGGATGGCGGCACTCAGCAACTACCTCATGTATCTTCACTATGCCGATGGTGTTACAAATACGGAGATGCAGGAGGCCCATGCTGCATATGCCAACCTGCTCGGGGTACTGCCGCAGTTCACGCACGCAAAGCGGCGGCGGGAAAAGCTGCGCATCGGCTATCTCTCGCCCAACATCACGGATCACATCGTGCTGAACTTCGTCATCCAACTCTTTTCCGCCTATGACCGCACGCATTTTGCGGTACATCTCTATGATATCGGGACTCTGCAGAGCGAGGTGACGGATTGGGTGGCGGGGATGGTGGACGGCTATGCCGATCTCTCGAAGGAAACGGCACAGACTGCGGCACATCGTATCCATGCGGACGGGATTGACATCCTCTTTGACCTCGCGGGGCATTCGGCGGGCGGAAAGACGCTGGAGATTGCCGCATATAAGCCCGCGCCCGTGCAGCTCTCGGGCATCGGCTACTTCAATACGACCGGGCTTCGTGCGATGGACTACGTTCTCGGCGATGCGATCGTCGATCCGCCGGAGATGGACGCGCTGTTCACGGAGCGCATTCTGCGGCTGCCGCAGACACATCTCTGCTTTACGCCGTCCGAGCGGTTTCGTGCCTATGAGAACCTGCACCGTGTGCCGCATGATCCCGTGGTGTTCGGGAGCTTCAACAACTTTGCGAAGATCACGGATGAGATACTCGGGCTTTGGGCGGATATTCTGCGGCGTGTTCCCAATGCGCGGCTTCTGCTCAAGAATGTGCGGCCGGGCAGGGAGACGCTGCAGCGGATGCAGCGGCGTGCCGAGGCTGCCGGAATTGATTCCGCGCGGCTCGAAGTGCGCCCCGGCTCGAAGGATTACCTCCGCGACTATCTGGATGTGGACATCATCCTTGATACGTTTCCCTACCAAGGCGGCGGAACGACCTGCGAGGCGCTCTTTATGGGGCTGCCTGTGGTGACGCTCGCAGGAAATCGGCACGGGGCGCGCTTCGGCGCGAGTCTCCTTGCGAATGCGGGGCTGGGGGAACTGGTCGCGGATACGCCCGAGGCATATGTGGAGCGCGCTGCCGCCCTTGGGAGCGATACGGAACTCCTCGCGGCACTTCATACGGCTGTGCCGCGCATGATGCGGGCTTCCCCGCTGATGGACGGCGGAGGATACGTCCGTGCCGTGGAGGCGGCATATAAGATGATTTGGGAGCGATACCTCAATGAAGAAGCGTAAGCAAAAACGCGCCGAGCGTGCGCGCAGGAAGCGTGCGCGGCGGGAAGAAAAACGACAAGCGAAAGGGACGATGACAATGGCAGAGAAGAAGATTGCAACGGTGGAGCAGATCCGCAAACATATGGAGAAGAAGGAGTATGCGGGGGTTATCAATACCTTTGCCGATATGCTCGCGCAGGGCAATCCGCCCGATGAATGCTTCGGCGATGTCGCACGCGCCTATTTTGAGTTGGGCGATTATACGCGTGCGGCGAGCTGGGTGACGAATACGCTCTCGCGGGATTCCTCCAATGTGGATGTGCGTATCCTGCTCGCACGCATCTGTCAGCGTGAGAAGCGCACCGCCGATGCTCTGAATCTCTACGAGAACATCCTGCGCGCTCACAAACGCGAGCTCTCCTACGACCAGCGCATGGAGATCGGGCGTCTTGCAGGGCTCGATGCACGCCTCGATCCCGAGCGTACGCGAACCGCATATCCGCAGCTTGCGGCACTGTTGGGACTTGCCGAGTCGCATGTGACGGAGCCGCTCGCTGCACCCACACCCGCCCAGACAGTGACTGCCGCCGCAGCGCATGCTCCTGTCGTTATGAATGCGGAGAAGCAGGCACAGGAGATCCTCGCGCAGGAGATCCGTCCGATGGAGAAGGTGGAGGCACTGAACGCATTCGCGGGGGCGGCATATGCCGCCGGCGACAATGCGGGCGCAAAGACGCTCCTCATGGCGGCACTGCGGCTTGATCCCGGGGATGATATGACGCTGCGGAACATGGCACTCCTCCTGCACGATATGGGAGAGAAGGACAAGGCCCTGCAGGTGGCGGCAACGATGCGCAGAACGGACTTCATGCTGCTGCGCACACTGAAATCATGAGCGCGCTCAGCATTATCCTCGCGGTCACGGAGGAGGGCGTATATCTGCGCGAGAGTGTGGAGGCGGCGATAGCCGCCTCTCAGGGTTGTGGTGTGGATGCGGAGCTGATTGTACCCGTCGCGGCAGCGGATGCGGATATGGTACGGCAGGTGCTTCATGGATGTGCCTGCCGCTTGTTGCCCTGTAATGGGAAATCGTTGGCGGCACGGTGGAATGCAGGGGCAGCAGATGCGGCCGGGCAAATTTTTCTCTTTCTGCATGAGGGAATTATCCCTACGGCGGACGGGCTGAAAAAACTCCTTGAGACCCTCCTGCCGGATGAGCAAATTGCTGCCGTCGGTCCTTTTTCCAACCATACGGTCTTTTCATGGCAGTATCTGAATGCAGAGGAAATGGCGGTGCACGGAGAGGATGCCGATGCGTGGGTACGCCGTCATCTGACGCAGCTGACGAACAGCCTGTTCCTCGAGGACTTTGCTCTGCTCGTGCGCAGCTCCGCCTTTTGGGCGGTGCAGGGATTTGACGAGGCATTTACGGGCGGCGGTACGGATCTCGATCTTTCATTCCGCTTCAAATATGAGGGCTTTCACCTCCTGCGCACGCCTGTCTATTTCGCACATCGAGGAGCGGGGAGTTGCGAGCTCTACGATCTGACGCGCTCCGAGATGCGTCCGCTGCTCATGGAACGTTGGGGCATTGACATCGGTCTGCCCGAGACGATCCTGCAGGAGACCTTGGGCGCGATCGCGTGGGCGTACAACCTCCCGCTCATCCGTGCAACGGCCCGCGCGGCTCTTCTGAGGGCTCCGCTTGTCAGTATCCTGATTCCGACGTATAACCGTCCGCACTATTTCCGCGAGACACTCGCGAGCGCGCTCACGCAGACCTATCCAAACATCGAGGTCATTGTCTGCGACAACTCGACAGATGACCGCACCGAAGAAGTGATGCGGGACTATCAGGATGATGTGCGCGTGCGCTATATCCGCAACAAAGAGGCAAAGACGAAGGCGGAGAACTTTATGCCGTTCGAGCATCTCGCGCAGGGGGCGTTCCTGCAATGGTGCATGGATGACGATATTCTCCTGCCGGACAAGACAACGCGGATGCTCGATGCTTTCCTCACGGAGGCGGATGTGACCCTCGTCACCTCAATACGCGGCATTATTGATGGGGAGGGGAGATACCTCGGACAGTGGGAGAGTGCACCGCCCATTCCCGGACGATATGGCTGCTTCAATGGGGCAGCGATCGGTCACGCTACCCTCATGAACCATGATAATTTTTTGGGCGAGCCATCTGCCGTCCTCTTTCGGCGGCAGGATCTCGTGCATCACTATTGGTGCGCGGAGTCGCGTGGCTGTCAAGTGCTTTCCGACTGTGCGATGTGGCTCGAGCTTCTCGAAAAGGGGAATGTTGTCGTATTCGGCAGACCACTCAGCCTGTTTCGCATGCATGGTGGACAGGAGGGGCAGAGTCCAGAGGCACTCGTTCGTGCCGGGATCGAATGGCGTAGTCTCATTGATGAATATTGGCATCGGCGCGTCTTTCTGACGGAGGAGGAGGACTATCACGCGGCTCTTGCCAAATTGGAAGAGGACTGCAAGAACATTATCAATCCGCTGCTCCCGCAGGTATCTCCCGTCCTGCGGCAGACGTATGAGGCGGGAATGCCGGATATCCATATCCTTCTGACGAATCGCATCACGGAATGTGCACCCGTTCGGTTGGATGCGCCGCTCGCACAACTTGCCGCGCGCGGGAATGTCTCGGTAAGCGGCTGCACCCGATGTGGGGATAAAGAAATCCCGCTGAAAGAAATCGGCAATCTGCACGACAGCATCATTCTGCTTGAGCGCTTAGGGATTGTGTGCAGCGCGGATATGAACCGCCGAATTTCGGAATATGCGGCGCGTGGCAATATCCTTCTGCAGGAGTTTGATGATCATCCCATGGTTTCTGAACGGATTGCAGAGGACGACTATTTCCTCTTTCGCGCCGTCTCCGCCGTACAGACCTCGACGCGGTATCTCGCGGATTTCTTGCGTGAGCTGAATCCCTACGTCTATCTCTTTGAGAATCAGCTCGCGGAGCTGCCCGAGCAGCGCAGCTATGATATGCCGAGCGACCGCGTGACTATCTTCTTCGGCGCACTGAACCGCCGGGCGGACTGGGAACCGCTGATGCCCGCGCTCAACGAGGCGATCCGCCGCTATGGCGACCGCCTGTATTTCCGCGTGGTTTCGGATCATGGATTCTATCAGGAGCTCCAAACGGAGGCAAAGGAATTCGCGGGCGGTGTGCGGGATGCCTCCATTGTTGCCCCGTACGAGCACTATACGGCGGCATTGCACGCCTCGGACATCGCGCTCCTGCCGCTGAACGATACGGAGTTCAACCGTGCCAAGTCCGATCTGAAGTTCATCGAGGCGGCGGGGCATGGTGCGGCGGTGCTTGCCTCCCCGACCGTCTATGCGGGAAGCGTGCATGACGGCGAGACAGGCCTGATCTTCCGCAGTCCGAAGGAGTTTGCGCAGAAGCTGGATCTCCTCATCAAACGCTCTGACCTTCGCCGTACGCTTGCCGAGAATGCCTACCGCTATGTGGCGGAACATCGACTCCTTGCGCACCATTTGGACGACTACATCGCCGCCTATCGCGAGATGTTTGAACGGCGCGAGGAGCTTGAGCGCGAACGCCTCCGACGGGTGGAAAGTTTTTTCCCGCAGCTCTGACTATGTGGACGGATGAGTTTTTCTAATCCTTTGATGATAGACCATTGACAGCACCAGATACGGCTCTTATAATAAGAAGAAGCATACGTGCGAGACTGGAGAAATACTGATTGCAACAGGGTTTCTCTATCAGTGAAAGGAGAGCCGACATGACGGGCAAAGTGAAATGGTTCAGTGCGGATAAGGGATATGGATTTATCTCCCGCGAGGACGGCGATGATGTATTCGTCCATTTTTCCTCGATTCAGGGCGAGGGATACAAGACCCTCAGCGAAGGTCAGGAAGTCGAATTCGACATCGTCGAAGGCGCGCGTGGTCCCCAGGCGGATAACGTGGTCAAAAAGGAATAAAAACAAAGGTTTGAAAAGCCCGGCTTACACAGCGGGCTTTTTCATTTGCACAAAACAGCCGAATCAAAAAATCAGAATTTAGGGAAAGTACAATTCTTTTGCAGGTTTTTTTCTCTCCGCGTCGAAATACTAAGACAAAGGGGGGCGGAAGAGAAGATCGCTCCCGTGGATAGAAAGGGGCTGTGTTTCATGGCTGCATTCACGATTCGGGGAAAGAATGTCGAGGTTACACCGGCACTGCGGGATTATGTGGAAAAGCGAGTCGGCAAGATTACGAAGTATTTTGAGAATGTCGGGGACATCTCGGTGCTGCTCTCGGTGGAGGGAAAACGGCACAAGGTTGAGGTGACTGCACCGATTGTGCGCGGGGTGCTGCTGCGCGGCGAGGAGCGCTCCGAGGATATGTACAGCTCCATCGATCTCGTCATCGAGAAGCTGGAACGTCAGATTCGCAAGCAGAAGACGAAGCTCGAGCGTCGTTTCCGTCACGGCGGGTTCAAGGCGGAAGCGGTCGAGACCTTTGCTCAGCCAGTGCCGGAGGAGGATGATGTATTCCCCGTCGTCAAGACGAAACGGTTCAGCCTGCAGCCGATGGACGTGCAGGAGGCGATTATGCAGATGAATCTGCTGAACCACCATTTCTTCGTATTCCGCAACGCGGAGACGGAGGAAGTCAACGTGGTCTACAGCCGCAATGATGGAAAGTATGCCCTGATCGAGGTCGAAGAGGGCTGATTTAGGAGATTGGGGGACGGTTGCGTCACGGAGCGCAGCCGTCCTCTTTTTTGTCCCCGTTTCCGTTCATTTTGTGTTATGATAGGGAACAGTAACATCTATTAGAATCGGGGCAATCAATGAGGAAAATCTATGTTATTCACCAATGGGTGAGTCTGATCTGCGCACTCTTTTTGCTGCTGCTGACGCTGACGGGGCTGCCGCTGCTCTTTCGCGGGGAGATCAACGCGTGGAACACGGTGAATCTGCCGCCGCGCGGGGAGCCTATGGCACTGAGTGAGATCTGGGCGGGTCTGCCGCAGGGGACGGCGGCGGTGGCGCAGGCGTTCCCGACGAAGGAGATTCTGGCGGTCACACCGGACGGGGAGGATGGGACGCTGTACTTCCGCGTCAAGGATCGCGGCGGAAAGGCCGGGCGCTCCCATATGCGCATGGGCGGAGAGCAGATCATGTACGAGGTGCGCACGGGTACGGTCTTCAACCGACAGGAGCGTGTCTACCGTTCCGAGGCGGTGCAGGAGTTCATGCACACAATGCACATTCTTCACGTCCGGCTGGGGCTGGAGGAGGGCGGCCGCGACTTTCTCGCCGCGATGTGCGTGCTCTCCGTGATCTCTATCGTGAGCGGTGT
>ERZ772955.1285-NODE-1285-length-16351-cov-5.859168_pt1 | contig 16351 bp, 16 predicted proteins | sample MGYA00511133_ERZ772955 | MGnify/ENA primary metagenome ERZ772955 (study PRJEB29015, sample SAMEA2737914) | human oral metagenome | biome: human oral; feature: human-associated habitat; material: dental | place: China | collected 2149 ... | reverse complement strand
TCTTTAAAATCCAAGCCAACATGGACCCTCGTCACCGTGACCGTATTGCCTTTGTTCGTATCGTATCGGGTGAATTTGAGCGTGGGATGAGTGTTAACCTTCCTCGTACTGGTAAGGGAGCTAAGCTGTCGAATGTTACCCAGTTTATGGCTGAAAGTCGTGAGAATGTAACCAATGCCGTGGCTGGAGATATTATCGGGGTTTATGATACGGGTACCTATCAAGTTGGAGATACCTTGACCGTTGGAAAAAACAAATTTGAGTTTGAACCACTACCAACCTTTACTCCAGAGATTTTCATGAAGGTTTCGCCTAAGAATGTCATGAAGCAAAAATCCTTCCACAAGGGGATTGAGCAATTGGTGCAAGAGGGAGCCATTCAGCTTTACAAGAATTACCAAACAGGCGAGTATATGCTGGGTGCTGTGGGACAACTCCAGTTTGAAGTCTTTAAGCACCGCATGGAAGGCGAGTACAATGCAGAAGTAGTCATGAGCCCAATGGGTAAAAAGACCGTTCGTTGGATCAAGCCTGAGGACTTGGATGAACGGATGTCCTCAAGCCGCAATATCTTGGCAAAAGACCGCTTCGACCAACCAGTCTTCCTCTTTGAAAATGACTTTGCCCTACGCTGGTTTGCGGATAAATATCCAGACGTAGAGTTGGAGGAAAAAATGTAAATCGTTACAAATGACTAGCAACATAAAGTTGCTGTCATTTGACGGTAACCGCTATGGCGGTCTACCTAAACGCTTCACTAGTAAAAATCCACGAATATTATCGATTCGTGGATTTTTCCGTCGTAATGGTAAGGAATCGAACTACCTAACTGCCTCACTAACTGAGTTTTACAAATCGATTCCATTTGTAAAACTCAGTGTCGTAGCTCAGTAAATTTATTTGAATGTGTAACAATCTAAATAAGTAACGCCAAGTTTCTATGGAACTTGGCTAGGCGCTTCACTAGGCAAAAGATTTTTCTAATTACTCTCTAAATTCTGTATGGATAAATAAGGTGGGTTAGACTAATTTCTGTGCAGTAAAGATAATTGGAGTTAAGGGAAAACAAGAACCTCAGAGGACTTCCTCTGAGGTTCTTTGCGTTTTAGTTTCCATATTTCTGGTAAAAATCGACCTTGACCTGGATAAAGGTTTTGGCTTCGCGTAGTAGTTGCAGGAGGGTGGCACGGGTTTCAAACTCCTCACGTGTTTTAGGGAGACTTCGATTGCGGAAGACTTGCAGATAGCGTTCGATGTCATCAAGTAGGTCATGAGCAGGATTGGACTGACTTAGCTGGGCAGCGATCTTGGAAAAGAGCTGGGCCAAAATCAAACTCTCACTTGCGGCCAGATGACAGGTATTAATCTGCTGGGCCATATTTCGCAGGATACGACTTTGTCGCTGTCTCATCTCAAAGTAGTGGATATGGTAGTCCGTCTGGTGAAAGAGATGGTCCGAGTGATCCAGGTAGACCAGTTTGAGAGCTTCATCGAGGAGCTTGTCTAATTGGTCAACGAGTTGAGCTTGATTGCGTCCGTCTCCTCTTGACAGATAGTATTTAAAGCGAAGCAGGATGTCTTTTAACTTTTCTTCGACCTGAAGGTGATAACTTTGGATGGCTTTCTCGCGAGAGGGCATGTAAAGATTGACCAATAGGGCAAAGCTTGTCCCGATGAGAAAGAGGAGCACTTCATTGAGCAAGAGAGCTGGAGAAGTAGACTCCTGTACCAAGAGATGACCAACCAAGACACTGCTAGGTGTGATGCCGATTTCCCAACCCATTTTGTAAGCAAGAGGGACATAGAGAGCCAGATAGAGGCCCAGGCTCCAGATGTGAAAGCCTGTCAGCTGAAAGGCTAGAACGCCGATAGCGAGCGCTAGGAGCATGGAAAAGAGGCGGTTACGGGCCAATTTTAGCGTACTTCTGCGCGTGTCAGAAAGGCTTAAGAGGGCGATAATGCCAGCTGAAACCGCTGATGATAAATCTAAAAAATAAGCGAGAAAACAAGCGAGACAGGTCGCTAAGATCAGTTTTGTCGTGCGTTGAGTGAGGGACATGAAAATTTCCTAAACTAATAGAATCAAGTATTTAACGAGGAGTCAGAGACTAGGGGCGAAGTTTTCGGTTTGTAGCATACTCAGCAACCGCTGTAAAGAGGACATCTGTTGAAGAGTTCAGGGCTGTTTCGCAGGAGTCTTGAACAACTCCGATCACAAATCCGACTCCGACAACCTGCATAGCCAAGTCGTTGGAAATCCCAAAGAGGCTACAAGCGACAGGAATGAGGAGAAGGGATCCCCCAGCGATCCCAGAGGCCCCGCAGGCAGAAATGGCAGCCACTACACTGAGCACAAATGCTGTCCCAAAGTCTACCGAGATTCCGAGTGTATTGACGGCAGCCAGGGTCAGGACATTTATGGTAACGGCAGCGCCAGCCATGTTGATGGTCGAACCAAGCGGGATGGAGACAGAGTAGGTGTCAGGATTCAGTCCCAGGTCTTGGCAAAGTTTCATATTGACCGGGATATTGGCAGCAGAGCTACGAGTGAAAAAGGCTGTAATACCACTGACACGTAGACATTTCAAAACAAGGGGATAGGGATTTTTCCTCATAAAAAGAAAGGCGATGAGTGGGTTGATGATGAGAGCGACAAAGGCCATAGTGGCGATCAAGAGTCCTAGGAGGACACCATAGTTAGCCAGACTGGCAATACCTTTGTCGGAAATCGTCTTGAAAACCAAACCTAAAATCCCAAAAGGAGCTAGATTGATAATCCATTCCACAATTTTAGAGGTCACATCTGCCATGGTTTTCAGTAATTCTTTACTGTGTTTACTTGCCTCTCTCATAGCCAAGCCAAAGATGACTGCCCAAGAGAGAATCCCGATATAGTTGGCTTCAACAATGGCATTCAAGGGATTGTCCACCAGTTTGAGCAAGAGGTTGCTGAGGACTTGACCGATACCGTCAGGAGCAGCGACTTCTGTATTTGCACTGGTCAGGGTGATTTGAACAGGCAGTAAGAAACTAGCTAGAACGGCCACCAATGCAGCAGCAAAGGTTCCGAGCAAGTATAGGGAAATAACCGTCTTCATATTGGTGTTTTGCCCCTTTTGGTGCTGGGAAATGGCATTGGCAACAAGGGCAAAAACTAGAATAGGAGCGATGGCTTTCAGTCCGCCTACAAAGAGATCTCCAAGCAGACCAATTCCTGTAAGGTTTGGAAAGAGCATCCCCAATGTCGCTCCAAAAATCATTCCAATAAGGATTCGTTTGATGAGGCTTGCCTTGGTCCAGGCTCTAATGATTCGTTTCATAGCAGTCTCCTTCAAAATGTATTGTTTATAATTATAGTATAAATATGCTATAGAGGCAAGTGATATTTTGAAAACGGAGATGATAATTGAATAATTATGAAAGAAAAGAGAAGGACGATTTTATGGTATAATAGGAAAAAGGAGTTTTATATGCAAGATTTTTTTCAACGTTATTTTGATAAACTTGATTTAACAACCATCTTAGAGAATCTCTTGACCAAGGTGATTTCTCTTTTGATTTTGTTTCTGCTATTTTATATAGCTAAAAAGATGCTTCACGCTACTGTACGAAAGATTGTCAAGCCCTCACTTAAATTTTCAAATCGGGATGCAGGAAGGCAAAAGACCATCTCGCGTTTGCTGGAGAATGTCTTTAACTACATTCTTTATTTCTTTTTGATCTACTGCATCCTGTCTATTTTAGGCTTGCCAGTTTCTAGTTTGCTTGCCGGTGCGGGGATTGCTGGTGTAGCCATTGGGATGGGGGCGCAAGGTTTTCTATCCGATGTCATTAATGGCTTCTTCATCCTCTTTGAACGCCAGCTCGATGTGGGCGATGAAGTGGTCCTCACAAACGGACCGATTACCGTTTCTGGAAAGGTCGTTAGTGTAGGAATCCGTACAACACAACTGCGCGGTGACGATCAAGCCCTTCACTTTGTTCCTAACCGCAATATTACCGTTGTTAGTAATTTATCCCGTACTGAATAGTCCGACTATTTTAGCAGATTTGTGGTACAATAGAAGGAGTTTGGTAAAGGAGAGAGTATGCTATTTGTAGAGAAAAAACTAGGTCATGATTGTACCTGGATAGACCTTGATGTGGATAAGATTAAAAATATGGAAGATCTTTCTGACATCTATGGATTGGACAAGGAAACCATCGAGTATGCTCTGGATAGAAATGAACGAGCCCACATGGATTATAACCGTGAAACGGAGACGGTAACCTTTATTTATAATGTTCTTGATTTAGAAAAAGACAAGGAATATTATGAAGCGATTCCGATGACCTTTATCGTTGAAAAACAACGGCTGATCACAATTAGCAATCACAAGAATACTTATGTGATTAAACGCATGGCAACCTACCTTGAAAGCCATGAAATTATTTCAATCTACAAATTTCTTTTTGCCAGTTTAGAGATTATTAGCAATGCTTATTATCCAGTTATTGAAGAGATGGATAAAAGTAAGGATGAAATCAGTGCACTTCTTCGTCAAAAAACAACTAAAAAAAATCTTTTTGCCCTTTCTGACTTGGAAACCGGTATGGTCTATCTGACAGCTGCTGCTAAACAAAATCGTCTCCTCTTGGAACATATCCAAGGTCATGCTCTTTATCGCAATCTTAATGAGGTAGAAAGAGAGCAGTTTGATGATGCTATGATTGAAGCACATCAGTTGGTTTCAATGACAGATTTGATTTCTCAAGTTTTGCAACAACTCTCAGCCTCTTACAACAACATCCTAAATAATAATCTAAATGATAATTTGACAACTTTGACAATTATCTCAGTCTTGCTAGCTATCCTTGCGGTTATTACAGGATTTTTCGGAATGAATGTTCCCTTACCGTTTACAGATGAACCAGATGCTTGGATTTATATTTTGCTAGCTAGTCTAATTTTATGGGCAGTCTTAGCCCAATATTTAAAGAAAATTGCTAGAAATTAAAAAGAAAAGGAGCCAGAATGGCGATTGAAAACTACATGCCAGATTTTGCTGTGGAAGCAGTCTATGATCTGACAGTCCCAAGCCTGCAGGCGCAGGAAATCAAGGCTGTTTTGGTCGATTTGGACAATACCCTCATTGCTTGGAATAACCCTGATGGGACGCCAGAGATGAAGCAATGGCTACATGATCTCCGTGACGCAGGTATCCGCATCATCGTAGTCTCAAATAACACCAAAAAACGGGTTCAACGTGCAGTTGAGAAATTTGGGATTGATTACGTTTATTGGGCCTTGAAGCCTTTCACATTTGGGATTGACCGTGCTATGAAGGAATTTCACTACGAGAAAAATGAAGTGGTCATGGTCGGCGACCAACTCATGACGGATATTCGCGCAGCCCATCGTGCGGGTATTCGCTCAATCTTGGTCAAGCCCTTGGTCCAACATGACTCGATTAAAACGCAGATTAACCGAGCTCGCGAGCGCCGTGTCATGAAACAAATTACTGAAAAGTACGGACCGATTACATATAAAAAAGGAATTTAACTATGGAAGAAATTCTCTGTATTGGTTGTGGAGCAACCATTCAGACGACAGACAAGGCTGGTCTTGGATTTACTCCTCAGTCGGCACTCGAAAAAGGGTTGGAGACAGGCGAAGTCTATTGCCAACGGTGTTTCCGTCTCCGTCATTACAATGAAATCACAGATGTCCAGTTGACGGACGATGATTTCCTCAAGCTCTTGCACGAGGTGGGAGACAGTGATGCCTTAGTGGTCAATGTCATTGATATCTTTGACTTTAATGGTTCTGTCATCCCAGGCCTACCACGCTTTGTATCGGGCAATGATGTCCTCTTGGTCGGAAATAAAAAAGATATCCTGCCCAAGTCTGTTAAACCGGGCAAGATTAGCCAGTGGCTCATGGAGCGTGCTCACGAAGAAGGACTTCGCCCTGTGGATGTCGTCCTAACTTCAGCCCAAAACAAGCATGCCATTAAGGAAGTCATTGACAAAATCGAGCACTACCGTAAGGGCCGCGATGTCTATGTCGTCGGTGTGACCAACGTTGGGAAATCAACTCTAATCAATGCCATTATCCAAGAAATCACGGGTGATCAGAATGTCATCACGACTTCCCGCTTTCCAGGAACAACCTTGGACAAGATTGAGATCCCGCTTGATGACGGATCTTATATCTACGATACACCGGGGATTATCCACCGTCACCAGATGGCCCACTACTTGACGGCTAAAAACCTCAAGTATGTCAGCCCTAAAAAGGAAATCAAGCCCAAAACCTATCAGCTCAATCCTGAGCAAACCCTATTTTTAGGTGGTTTAGGACGCTTTGACTTCATATCAGGAGAAAAGCAAGGTTTTACCGCTTTCTTTGACAATGAACTTAAACTCCACCGTACCAAGCTTGAAGGGGCTAGTGCTTTCTACGACAAGCACCTCGGAACTCTTTTAACACCACCAAATAGCAAGGAAAAAGAAGACTTTCCAAAACTAGTCCAGCATGTATTTAGCATCAAGGACAAGACAGACCTAGTCATCTCAGGACTCGGATGGATCCGTGTAACAGGCACAGCCAAAGTCGCCGTCTGGGCACCAGAAGGCGTCGCAGTCGTCACACGAAAAGCAATTATTTAAACACAGAAAGGAAAGGGTTGTCTTTATTAAGGCGAGCGTTGCGAGCCCGTAGAGAATACTTTTCGCCGTGGTGTCAGTTGGTACAAGTGATTGTACCAACTGCGGAAAATTTGAGACCTTAGGCTCAAATTTTAGTCATGAAAGTTCGAAGGACTTTGCTGACGTCCGTCACCACTTCAGAAAAGTATAAAAAGAAACTCTTTTAAACAAATTATGTCATTAACATCGAAACAACGTGCCTTCCTCAACAGCCAGGCACACACCCTCAAACCCATCATCCAAATCGGGAAAAATGGTCTCAATGACCAAATCAAGACCAGCGTCCGTCAAGCTCTTGACGCGCGTGAATTGATCAAGGTTACTCTCTTACAAAACACAGATGAGAACATCCACGAAGTAGCTGAAATCTTGGAAGAAGAAATTGGTGTAGATACTGTCCAAAAAATCGGACGCATCTTGATCTTGTTTAAGCAATCCAGCAAGAAAGAAAATCGCAAGATTTCCAAGAAAGTCAAAGAAATCTAAGACTGAAACTCCAAGAAACTGTTTTTACAGAGAATTAAAGGAAGACGAGCCTATGGCAATCGAATTATTGACTCCCTTTACCAAGGTAGAGTTGGAGCCAGAAATCAAGGAGAAAAAACGCAAACAAGTCGGGATTTTAGGGGGGAATTTTAACCCTGTTCACAATGCCCATCTTGTTGTGGCGGACCAAGTACGACAACAGTTAGGACTGGACCAGGTCTTGCTTATGCCCGAATACCAACCACCTCATGTAGATAAAAAGGAAACCATCCCTGAGCACCATCGCCTTAAAATGCTTAAGTTAGCGATTGAGGGGATTGAAGGTCTAGCCATTGAAACCATTGAGCTAGAGCGCAAGGGCATTTCTTACACCTACGACACCATGAAGATTTTGACAGAGCAACATCCAGATACGGATTATTACTTCATTATCGGGGCTGATATGGTGGATTATTTGCCTAAGTGGTACCGAATTGATGAGCTGGTTGACATGGTTCAGTTTGTGGGGGTTCAGCGCCCACGCTACAAGGCTGGGACTTCCTATCCAGTTATCTGGGTGGATGTGCCTCTCATGGACATCTCGTCCAGCATGGTGCGTGACTTCCTTGCCCAAGGTCGGAAACCCAACTTTCTCCTACCTCAGGCTGTGCTAGACTACATCGAGAAGGAGGGACTCTACTAATGGCCTATCAAGACTATATCAACTGCTCCCGTGAGGCTTTGTTGGAAAAAATGGCAGAGCTTCTACCTGAAAAACGCTTAATCCATTGCTTGGGTGTGGAGCGTGCAGCCATAGAGCTAGCGGAGAGATTTGGATTCGATGCCGAGAAAGCAGGACTAGCAGGTCTTCTCCATGATTATGCCAAGAAGCTGTCAGATCAGGAATTTTTGGACTTGATTGACCGTTATCAGCTAGATCCTGACCTCAAAAACTGGGGCAATAATGTCTGGCATGGGATGGTTGGCATCTACAAAATCAAGGAAGATTTGAACTTGCAAGATCCTGAAATCCTGCGAGCCATTGAAATCCATACAGTCGGAGCTGGTCAGATGACCGACCTAGACAAGGTTATCTACGTCGCAGACTATATCGAGCACAATCGTGCCTTTCCAGGAGTGGATCAGGCACGTGAGATTGCGAGTCTTTCGCTTAATAAGGCAGTGGCTTACGAAACAGCGCGAACTGTGGAGCATTTAGCTCATCAGGGATTTCCTATCTATCCCCAAACCCTTGCAACCTATAACGCCTATGTGCACTATTTGAAAGAGGACTAAATGAAGACAGCTTTTATAATCATTGATGTTCAGAATATTTTAGTGGAAACTGGGTTTCAGGCAAAAGGTCTATTGGAAAAAATTTCTTATTTACAAAACCAAGCTAGAAGTAAGAATATCGAAATTATCTATGTTCAACGTATTGAGAATCCTGAAGCCCAAACATCAGAAGATTGGCAGTTATCTACGCTTTTAAATCGAAAACCTGATGAAAAGGTCTTTCAGAAGAAGTATAATAGTATTTTCAAAGAAACTGGCTTAAAAGAATACTTGGATAAACAGGGAATTGAAAAATTAGTTTTATGTGGCATGCAGACAGAATATTGTGTGGATACCTCTGTCAAGGTTGCCTTTGAATATGGCTATAAGCTTATTATTCCAGAAGGAACTTGCACAACGTTTGATGGTGATGACATTCCAGCAGAAACGATAAATGAATTTTATGAGGACATTTGGGAGGGGCGCTTTGCAGATGTCCTAGATTACAAACATATTTTCTAGAAAGAGGACTAAATGAACGAAAAAGAATTACTAGAACTAGTCGTGAAAGCGGCTGATGAGAAACGTGCGGAGGATATCCTCGCACTTGATGTACAAGATTTGACCAGCGTGACAGACTACTTTGTTATCACTAGCTCGATGAATAGCCGTCAGTTGGACGCTATCGCTGACAATATCCGTGAAAAAGTGGCTCAAGCAGGCTTTAAAGGCAGCCATGTCGAAGGCGATGCAGCTGGAGGCTGGGTCTTGCTAGACCTCGGCGGTGTCGTTGTGCATATCTTCTCAGAAGAAATGCGTGCCCACTATAACCTAGAAAAACTCTGGCATGAGGCCAAGTCAGTAGATCTATCTGAAACCTTAGCCTAGAAGATGAACGATACATCGTAATGAATTTGCTTTGAAATTTGTTAATGTATTGAGATTGTTCTTATTTTTTGAGTAGGAAGTGAGCGATTGCAGAGACTTTCCATTGTGATAAAAGTTCTTGAAACATTAATGTTTCAAGAACTCGGGAGTTTTGAGACCTTAGGCTCAAAACTAAGTCTTGGAACTTTGAAAAAGGTCGCAGACGTCCGAAATCACCTAAGTAAAGTCTTAAAAAGACTTTGTCTTCAATTGAACTCAGTTGCAGTCAACTGGGTTTCTTTGCTTATTTTAAAAGAAATTGATGGAAAGGTGAGGGCTAGTGGTGTTTACCATGGAGCTCTTAGTATCATGTTTTATGGCAACTTATGAAACTTTTGCGGCTGTTTACGATGCTGTAATGGACGATAGTTTATACGATAAATGGACGGATTTTTCGCTGCGTCATTTGCCTAAGAATAAGGAGAGAAAGAAACTCTTGGAATTGGCTTGTGGGACAGGCATCCAGTCTGTGCGCTTTTCTCAGGCTGGTTTTGAGGTAACTGGACTGGACTTGAGCGCAGATATGCTGAAGATTGCAGAGAAGAGAGCTGCTTCAGCCAAGCAAAAGATTGCTTTTATAGAAGGCAACATGCTGGATTTGTCCAAGGCAGATAAATATGACTTTGTCACGTGTTATTCGGACTCAATCTGTTACATGCAGGATGAGGTGGAAGTAGGGGACGTCTTTAAGGAAGTCTATAATGCCCTCAACGAAGATGGTGTCTTTATCTTTGATGTGCATTCGACCTACCAGACAGATGAGGTTTTCCTAGGCTATTCCTACCATGAAAATGCGGAAGACTTCGCCATGCTCTGGGATACCTATGAGGACGCAGCACCTCACTCTATCGTGCATGAGTTGACTTTCTTTATTAAGGAGGCCGATGGTTCCTTTAGTCGCCACGATGAGGTACACGAGGAGCGTACATACGAAGTCTTGACCTATGATATTTTGCTGGAACAGGCTGGTTTCAAGTCCTTCAAACTCTATGCGGACTTTGAGGACAAGGAGCCGACTGAGACCAGTAGACGTTGGTTTTTTGTCGCGCAGAAGTAGGAGAGCATCATGACCATCACCGGTATTATCGCGGAGTTCAATCCTTTTCATAATGGGCATAAATACCTGCTGGATCAGGCGGAGGGGCTGAGAATCGTTGCCATGTCTGGGAATTTCATGCAAAGAGGAGAGCCTGCTATCGTGGACAAATGGACACGTGTCCAGATGGCGCTTGAAAATGGAGCGGATCTGGTAGTGGAGTTGCCCTTTTTAGTCAGTGTTCAAGCAGCAGATTTCTTTGGACAAGGAGCAGTAGACATCTTGGCTCGGTTGGGCATTGATAGCCTCGCTTTTGGGACAGAGGAAGTTCTGGATTACCAAAAAATCGCTGACTTATACACAGAGCATGGTGCTGAGATGGAGAATTTTGTGGAAAATCTCCCTGATTCTCTCTCCTATCCCCAGAAAACTCAAGCCATGTGGAAGGAGTTTGCAGGTCTCGATTTTTCAGGCAATACGCCCAATCATGTCCTTGCTCTGGCCTATGCCAAGGCAGTTGCAGGACGAAACATCAAACTGCATCCGATTCAGCGTCAGGGAGCGGGTTACCATTCTGTGGACAAGGATGTGGACTTTGCCTCGGCGACAGCCCTCCGTCAGCATCAATCAGACAAAGATTTTTTAGAACGCTTTATGCCTTCTGTTACCCTCTTTGAGCAGGCCAGTAAGGTGAGTTGGGATGACTATTTTCCCTTGCTCCGCTATCAAATTTTGTCAAACCCTGACCTAACCACCATTTACCAGGTCAATCAAGAAATGGTTGTGCGTATCAAGGATGCCATCAAGACAGCCCAGTCTGTGGAAGAATTGGTGGAAGCTGTCGCGACCAAACGCTATACCAAGGCGCGTGTCAGACGCCTCTTGACCTATATTTTAGTGCAGGCTAGAGAAAGTGATCTGTCAGAAGCGGTTCATGTCCTTGGCTTTACCGAAAAAGGCAGGCAACACCTCAAATCTCTGAAAGAGCAGGTCCATCTAGTCAGCCGAATTGGCAAAGAACCTTGGGATACCTTGACCCAAAAGGCGGATCAGATTTACCAACTAGGACACCCAAGCATCGCAGAGCAGAATTTTGGTCGAGTGCCGATTAGAATATAAACAAACTAAATCTACTGAAAGGTGGACTTTTTTGCTTCGTTTTTCGTGGAAATTTAAATTTTTAAAGATTCTTAATTTTGCTTGAATATCCAAGGGATTTCTTCTAAAAATCACACAAAACTCTTCAATTTGGGTTTGTGGAAATCGGTTTTTTATGATAGAATATTAAGGAATGTATGTCATTCGATAAACAAATTTAATGAGGTAAAAACATGGAAATCATGACCATTGCGATTGTTGTTTTTGCCGTCATCATTGGTTTAGTCATTGGATATGTCAGCATCTCAGCTAAGATGAAATCATCTCAAGAGGCTGCAGAGTTGATGCTTCTAAATGCTGAACAAGAAGCAACTAATTTACGAGGACAAGCTGAGCGCGAAGCGGATTTATTGCTAAATGAAGCCAAGAGCGAAAGCAAGTCTCTTAAAAAAGAAGCACTATTGGAGGCCAAAGAGGAAGCCAGAAAATACCGTGAAGAAGTGGACGCTGAATTTAAGTCAGAACGTCAGGAGCTCAAGCAAATTGAAAGTCGTTTGACGGAGAGAGCTACGAGCCTTGACCGTAAGGACGACAATTTGACGAACAAAGAAAAAACACTTGAACAAAAAGAACAAAGTATTTCTGATAGAGCAAAAAACCTTGATGCACGTGAAGAGCAATTAGAGGAAGTCGAAAGACAAAAAGAAGCTGAACTTGAACGTATCGGTTCCCTTTCCCAAGCTGAGGCTCGAGATATTATCTTGGCTCAGACAGAGGAAAACTTGACCAAGGAAATTGCTAGCCGCATTCGTGAGGCAGAGCAAGAGGTGAAGGAACGTTCAGACAAGATTGCGAAAGATATCTTGGTTCAGGCTATGCAGCGTATCGCTGGTGAGTATGTAGCGGAGTCAACAAACTCTACAGTTCACCTACCAGACGATACCATGAAGGGACGCATTATCGGTCGTGAAGGACGCAATATTCGTACCTTTGAAAGTTTGACAGGGGTCGATGTCATCATCGACGACACGCCAGAAGTGGTAACCTTGTCAGGATTTGATCCGATTCGTCGTGAAATTGCTCGTATGACCATGGAAATGTTGCTCAAGGATGGTCGTATCCACCCAGCTCGTATTGAGGAGTTGGTGGAGAAAAACCGTCAAGAGATTGACAATAAAATCCGTGAATATGGTGAGGCTGCTGCCTATGAGATTGGTGCGCCTAACCTCCATCCAGACTTGATGAAGATTATGGGACGTTTGCAGTTCCGTACTTCTTATGGACAAAATGTCTTGCGTCATTCGATTGAGGTTGCTAAGTTATCTGGTATCATTGCCAGTGAACTTGGTGAAAATGCAGCTCTTGCCCGTCGTGCTGGATTCCTTCATGACATTGGGAAAGCTATTGACCGCGAGGTTGAAGGTAGTCACGTTGAGATTGGTACGGAGTTGGCTCGTAAGTACAAGGAACACCCAGTTGTGGTGAATACCATTGCTAGCCACCACGGTGATGTCGAAGCCGAAAGCGTCATTGCAGTGATCGTTGCTGCAGCAGATGCCTTGAGTGCAGCGCGTCCAGGTGCTCGTAGTGAATCTCTTGAAAACTATATCAAGCGTCTCCACGATTTGGAAGAAATCGCCAATGGCTTTGAAGGGGTGCAAAATAGCTTCGCCCTTCAAGCAGGACGTGAAATCCGTATCATGGTTAATCCAGGACAAATCAAGGACGACAAAGTCACAATCTTGGCTCACAAAGTTCGTGAGAAAATTGAAAACAATCTCGATTACCCAGGAAATATCAAGGTAACCGTGATCCGCGAACTTCGTGCAGTAGATTATGCTAAATAAATAAGAAAGAGCAGTTGAAATATTACTGCTTTTTTGTTACACTAGATAGAAAGACTGTAGAAGGATAACTGACGCAATCATCAGTATCCGAGAGAAATTTCACTTTATTTCACAGACTAACTAAAGGAGACATAATGGCAGACCGAGGCTTGCTAATCGTTTTTTCTGGTCCTTCAGGAGTTGGGAAAGGAACGGTTAGAAGAGAGATTTTTGAGAGTTCTGAAAATCAATTTCAATACTCTGTATCGATGACGACGCGTGCGCAACGTCCTGGTGAAGTGGATGGAGTGGACTATTTCTTCCGTACTCGTGAAGAGTTTGAAGAGCTGATCCGTCAAGGCCAGATGTTGGAATATGCAGAATATGTCGGTAACTACTATGGAACTCCTCTGACCTATGTCAATGAAACTCTTGACAAGGGAATCGATGTCTTTCTTGAGATTGAAGTCCAAGGAGCCCTTCAGGTTAAGAAAAAGGTTCCAGATGCTGTCTTTATCTTTCTAACGCCACCAGATTTGGATGAATTGCAAGATCGTTTGGTGGGTCGTGGAACGGATAGCGCTGAAGTGATTGCCCAACGAATCGAAAAAGCCAAGGAAGAAATTGCCCTCATGCGTGAGTATGATTATGCCATTGTCAACGATCAGGTGCCCCTCGCTGCTGAACGTGTCAAGCGTGTGATCGAAGCAGAACACTTCCGTGTGGACCGTGTTATTGGTCACTACCAGGAGATGTTGCCAAAATCTCCAACTACTCGATAAACTATAGGAAACAGGTACAAGCAAATGATGTTAAAACCCTCTATTGATACCTTGCTTGACAAGGTACCATCAAAATATTCACTCGTAATCTTGGAAGCAAAACGTGCCCACGAACTAGAAGCAGGTGCGCCAGCAACTCAAGAGTTTAAGTCCGAAAAATCAACTCTTCGCGCTTTGGAAGAAATCGAGTCAGGAAACGTTACAATTCACCCAGATCCAGAAGGAAAACGTGAAGCGATTCGTCTCCGTATCGAAGAAGAAAAACGCCGTAAAGAAGAAGAAGAAAAGAAAATCAAAGAGCAAATCGCTAAAGAAAAAGAAGATGGTGAAAAAATTTAAGGTTGGGGGGACTCAATCTTATTTTTTCTATTGCAAGAATTTGCTGACAAGAAGGAGGTGAGAAAATGGCTATCGCAAAGATTATCGTGGATGTTCCCCTGATGCAGACGGACCAGCCCTACAGTTACAAGATCCCAGAGGAATTTGTAGAGATGCTGGAAGTCGGTATGCGGGTTCATGTACCCTTCGGCAAGGGCAATCGTTTGATCCAAGGGATTGTATTGGGTTTGGAGTCCCAGTCGGATGAAGAAGTGGCAGATCAGGACTTGAAAGAGATTGCAGAAGTCCTAGACTTTTCGCCCGTCTTGACCCAGGAGCAACTCTGGCTGGCTGAGGAGCTTCGTAAGTCAGTCTTTTCTTACAAGATCTCCATTCTAAAAGCCATGCTTCCAGGATTTTTAAACTCCAGCTATGATAAGATTCTCTATCCTCTAGAAGGCCTGAGTCAGGCAGACAAAGAGCGCTTGTTTGGTTCAGAAGATTCGCTAGCCTTTTCATCTCTAGATTTGGCCAAGCAGGCAGAAATGATGCGTTTGACGAGAAAAGGGCTGCTCCGCCTAGAATACCAGGCAGTCGATCAAAAGAAGGTCAAGACTCAGTCTTGGTATGAGGTTGATGCTAATCGACTAGAGCAGATTGAGATTTCTGCACGTGCCAAGAAAAAGACAGAGCTGAAAGACTATTTGCTTGCTCATCCTGAGAGTGCTCCTCTGGCTAGTTTGTTAGAGTCTTATTCGAGGGAGCAAGTCAACTTTTTTGTGGAGCAAGGAGCTCTAACCCTAGTCCAAAAGGAAGTGCAACGTTCAGCTGCTTATTTCGAAGGCATTGAAGCAAGTAGACCTTTGGAGCTGAACCCGGAGCAAAGACAAGCTCGCGATGCTGTTATCAGTGCTATTGGCAGTCAGCAACCTCCTTTCCTCCTTCAAGGGATTACAGGAAGTGGGAAAACGGAGGTTTACTTGCAGATTATCCAAGGAGCCTTGGATAAGGGTAAGACGGCTATTTTGCTGGTACCTGAGATTTCTCTGACGCCACAGATGACGGAACGTTTCATTGCTCGTTTTGGCGAGAAAGTAGCCATTCTTCATTCAGGCCTGTCCAATGGTGAAAAGTACGATGAATGGCGCAAGGTTGAACGTGGAGAAGCTCAAGTTGTGGTTGGAGCCAGATCGGCCATCTTTGCTCCTCTGAAAAATCTAGGTGTCATCATTATCGATGAAGAGCATGAAGCTAGTTACAAACAAGACAGCAATCCCCGTTACCATGCTAGAGAGGTCGCCATTCTACGGGCCCAGTACAATCAAGCGGCCCTGGTCCTTGGTTCGGCGACACCGAGCTTAGAGAGCCGTGCGCGTGCTGGAAAAGGTGTCTATCAACACTTACGACTAACCCAACGAGCTAATCCTTTAGCCACGATTCCTGAGGTTCAAGTGATTGACTTTCGAGACTATATCGGACAGAATGAGACATCAAACTTTACCCCTCCTTTGCTAGAGGCCATCCAAGATCATTTGGATAAAAAAGAACAGGTAGTCCTCATGCTCAACCGTCGAGGTTATTCTAGCTTTGTTATGTGTCGGGAGTGTGGGACCGTGGATACTTGTCCCAACTGTGACATTTCTCTGACTCTCCACATGGATACCAAGACCATGAACTGCCATTACTGTGGCTTTTCTAAGGGAATTCCTCATGTCTGTCCCAACTGTCAGAGCCGCAGTATTCGTTACTATGGGACGGGGACTCAGAAAGCCTACGATGAGCTAGCAGAGCTTTTTCCTCAGGCCCGCATTCTGCGGATGGATGTGGATACGACCCGTAAGAAAGGCAGCCACCAAGCTCTTCTTGACCAGTTTGGGCGAGGGGAAGCAGATATCTTGCTGGGAACTCAGATGATTGCCAAGGGCTTGGATTTT
>ERZ772955.1280-NODE-1280-length-16399-cov-3.195362_pt1 | contig 16399 bp, 11 predicted proteins | sample MGYA00511133_ERZ772955 | MGnify/ENA primary metagenome ERZ772955 (study PRJEB29015, sample SAMEA2737914) | human oral metagenome | biome: human oral; feature: human-associated habitat; material: dental | place: China | collected 2149 ... | reverse complement strand
AAATACCCCAATTCATATACGCGGAGCCCTTGAAAGACCAACCCTAAGGGGTTGCCTTCTCACGACGCACTATGGCAGGGTTGTCGCTCCGCTCCAACACCTGCCCTGCCAAAGGACCAAGCCTAAGGGCTTGCCTTTATGTGTTTTACCTTACCGTCCGATCTTATAAACTTACTGTGGGGAACGGCCGATTGTCCGCCTAAAATTATATAATCCATTCGTAACCTCCTCCGAAAATAACCGCACCTCCATTCACCATATATACAAAAACATCCGATTTTATCAATGAAATCAGCAAAAACGACGCATACTGTCGTTCACGAAAACCACATTGCAACCACACGCACCTGTTCCTGCGTCTATTCTTCGCCTAAAATAGCAACATTTCCACGCAATCACGGCCGCAAATAACCCCAATAGCAACTAACCCCACCTATGGACGCTTTAACTTTCCGTGTAAATCTTATATTTTTCGCGCAACTTCTACCACCAATAACCCCATCGGGGTTAGTCTTTTGGCAGGGCAGTGTTGACGCACAGCGTCAACGCTGCCACGAATCAAGGGTTCAATGACAACCCCATAGGGTTGGTCTCTCAAAAATACCCCAATTCATATACGCGGAGCCCTTGAAAGACCAACCCTAAGGGGTTGCTCCAAGGAGTGGCTCACTAAACAGGGTTAAAGCGCTATACACTTTAACCCTGCTCTGCCAAAAGACCAAGCCTAAGGGCTTGCTTTGCCGGTATTTTCCCATACTGCTACATAAACTCGCTGCGAAATAATGCCGATTTAGCGCTTAAAATCGGATCATTTCCGCACAACTTCCTCCGCCAATAACCCCATCGGGGTTAGTCCTTTGGTAGGGCAGTGTTGACGTAAAGCGTCAACGCTGCATCAGCAAGTAGCGGTAATGTCAACCCCTTAGGGTTGGTCTTTCAAAAACAAGCCAACGCCCGCCTGCGGAAACCTTGAAAGAGCAAGTCTAAGGGCTTGTTGTGTGTTTTTTTAATTGAATAAGTTATTATCTCATTTTACTTTGCCCGTTGAGATAAGGCAATTTCAGCCGTGCAACGAGAGGAATATATTACGTTATCCTTTATCGGAAACTTACAAAGAGTGTGCTTTCTATGCTGATGTAAAACACTTGCAAAACGCATCGAATATGTAGCAACTTTTCACTATTCACGCAACTATGTTAGGCGCAAATATGCATCGTGCAATTGCTTTATGGTCCATCATAAATTTGCAAAAAGAGTTCACTCCTACAGTTCTTAGAGAATCTTCCTTATATTGAACGCACATTAAATAATAAATAGATGTCAGATTGGATATGAGGATAATTTCTTGCGACATCACACGTAAAAAGGAAAGAGAGAGTTTTGCCAGCCACGTCTTCTGCGAATTTTAAGCCCGCTTATTTTGGCCTAAAAGTGGGCTTTCTTCGAGAATTTATTGTTCTATATCGGTGAAAACACTGTTACAATACACGGTATTAAAGGGACTGAAGCTTACTTTTAGCTTTTTTGTGCAGGAAATAATCATTTTCGTCTGTAACATCTGTATCTTTGCCCCGTCATTAACATAACGGCGCGAGAAAAGCTGCACTTGTGTTGCCACCCTCCGCCTTTCGGCTCAACGCTTTAGAAATTAAAAGAACAAAAGAGCGACCATAAGAGACGGTGACAGCAAACGAAATAAGAACAAATCATTTATAAAAAAATCGGTTGGCGTAAGCCTCCGTATGTTTAACTAAATTATTTAGACAATGAAAAAGTTATTCTTAACATTTGCATTCGCAGTAGTAGCTATCGCAGCTAGCGCACAAGTTTATCTTGGTGGTGAAGGTGGCTTCTGGCGTAACCCTAATGGCAACCACACTCAGTTCTCTTTGAGACCTGAAATTGGTTACAAGCTCGATAGCGACTGGTCGCTTGGTATGCAAGTAGGTTACCAATACGACTACGTAAGTGGCAACGATGTTCACACGGTTAACGTTGCGCCTTATGCACGTTACACTTTTGCAAAGTTTGGTCCCGTTAAGTTCTTTGCTGACGGCGGATTTAGCTACTATACTACAACTTTAGACAAATCAGGCAGTCGCGATCCTAAATATTCTACTTGGCAAATCGGTATCACGCCGGGTCTTTCTGTAGATCTGAACAGACGCGTTTCTTTCATCACGCACTTCGGTTTCTTAGGCTACCGTGATTCTGATATTAAGAACGGCGGTATTCGCGGCCTTGAGAACGTATTGGGCGAAGACGGCTTCGGCTTCCGTCTGGACGCTTCTACGCTCCAATTTGGTTTCGTCTACAACTTCTAAAAACAGCCGGACATTGTCCGCTTTATAAACAACGCCCCGTTATCGTTTAGCGATAATGGGGCGTTTCCTTGTTTGTACGCAACAGGAGAAATAGTACTCTTCGTATCGCGCCGCAGATTTGTAACAGCGCCACCCAAGTCTTTGATTATTACAACAAGAAAATGCTCCGGAAGCATAATAACTTCCGGAGCATTTATTGCGTTAGACGAATGATTTGCTTATTTTGACTTCAGCGCATCCGTCACCTTGATTGTATCCTTCTCAACGTAAGTCTTATCCTTATCGTTTTGAGATATAACTACATTCAAGTTGTCGTTGCTGGCATCATAATAGATTGTCGTCTGATAAGCCGGCACTTCGTGTGCCTTACCACCCGTTGTCTTATAAATACCATTTTCAGAAACGATCGGCGTAACTGTATTGAAATTCTTCACCAAGTTATCATATTCGCCGCCAACAAGCTTCTGCATACGAGCCTTGAGGTCTGCATTGTCTAAGAGGTTGATTTCTGTCGGCGTTTTACCGTCATTGGTAGTAAAGAGCGCCTTCACGCCGTCCGCTGCAGTTGAATCATTAGCTACCTGCGTAGAATCGTTTGTTGCAGGTGTAGCTTCTTTCGTCTGTTGCTTGCAAGCCGTAAAGCCCAAACCGATTACGAGCGCTGCAGCCAAGATAAATGTCTTTTTCATTGTTATCTTTATCTAGTTTGAATTATGCGGAGCATTATTACTCCACGGCGCAAAAATACACAATCTATTTGGCTTACATCATGAAATTAAAGAAAATTAGGCGAAGCTATTCTATCTTGGCTTTTCTCTACTCCACTTTGCATCTTTGGCTATTTTATGATTTAGAATAGCTGATTCTCTCCTTTTTAATTGTTTGTATACGGAGAAGGGCGTACTTTTGCACAGCAATCTATAGTTGATTTATTATTTAACACATTCAAGACTATCACTATTCTACAATGGGATGGATTAACGACATACTTTATAACCAAGATTCGGTGGCGCATACTATCGGTCTTTATGCAGTTGTCATTTCTTTAGGCATTTTGCTGGGTAAGATAAAGATCCGAGGATTTTCTTTTGGGATGACGATCGTGCTTTTCATTGCCATATTGATGGGCCATTTAGACTTTCGCATCAACCAGCAGGTCTTGCTCTTTATGCGCGACTTCGGACTTCTGATTTTTGTCTACACGGTAGGCTTACAGATGGGTTCGAGCTTCTTCTCCTCTTTCCGGCAATCCGGCATTCGCCTCAACGTCTTGGCCATCTTTGTCGTACTGCTGAACCTCGTCGTCTTGTTTACGATCTATTTTTTCAATAGCGATAAGACGAGCATCTACCAATTGGTCGGCATTATGTCGGGCGCCGTGACGTGTACGCCCGGATTGGGTGCCGCGCAGCAGGTTTTGCAGGAAGCACCGGGCGACTATGCGCAAACAATCTCTCAGATGACGATGGGCTATGCCGCATCTTATCCTGTCACGATCATCGCTTCGGTTCTCGTGATGGCGTTTATCAAACTCATATTTCACATCAATCCTGCAGCAGAGCAAGCTGCCGTAGAAAAAGAAGAGGCCGACGCTCACGTAGAACCATTTATCGGCACATTTAAGTTAACCAATACGCTGATTGATGGCATAACAGTCTCTAAGTTGCACAATGTTTACGATCACGATTATGTCGTTTCGCGCATACTAAAGCCGGACGGGCAAATCTTAATACCCGGTTACGACACGCAAATCGGCGTCAATGACCTGCTCTTAGTCGTAATGTCGCCCGAAGATGTCGAGGCTTTCCGACAGATTGTAGGGCCTACGGTGGAGCGCAACTGGGATAAGGAGCCGGGAAAAGTCGTTTCGCGCAACATTCTCATATCCAACCCGAAGATTAACGGGAAACAGCTGGGCGCACTGCGCATTCGCAACGGTTACGGACTGAATGCTACGCGCGTAACGCGTGCCGGCGTCTCGCTTTTGGCTTCTCGCCATCTCACTTTGCAGGTAGGCGACAAACTGACGGTCGTAGGTCGCGAAGCTGACGTTGATCATTTGGCCGGCCGCTTGGGAAATTCGCAGAAACACCTGCGACAACCCAACATGTTTACCTTCTTTTTCGGCATACTCCTTGGCATTTTGCTTGGCAGCGTGCCCATTGCTTTTCCGGGAATGACCATGCCGCTGCGCCTGGGACTCTCCGGCGGCCCCCTGATCATTGCAATCCTAATCAGCCGCTATGGCTACAAACTCAAGTTGGTTTCCTACACTTCCACCTCGGCCGCATTGATGATTCGCGAATTTGGTATGTGTATTTTCTTAGCCTCGGTAGGCTTCGCCGCCGGCCCGAAGTTTGTCGAGTCTGTCTTTAGCACCAACGGCGCACAATGGGTTTTCTGGGGCTTCCTCATTACAACCATTCCCTTAGTCGTAGTAGCCACATTCGCGCGCATAAAATATAAGATCAACTACTTTACTATTCTCGGCTTCATCTGCGGAGCTTACACCGATGCTCCCGCTTTGGCCTATGCCGATAGTGAAGGCAGCAACGATGCGGCGCTCGTGGCCTACTCTACAGTCTATCCGCTCATCACCTTCCTCCGCGTCCTGTGCGCCCAGTTTATCGTTCTGGCTTTCCTGGCCGTCTGATAAGCCCGCGACGCCATAATCTTATATCCTTTAGCGGTCTTTCCGCTTCCTTATATCCACCCTCGCTCCTATCGGGACGGGGGTGCGCTCATTTTCACTCGATCACGAACTCAACCCATCCTGTTAAGGCCATTCTCAGTCCTACCTACTCGCGCATCAATTTGGAAAGGTCTACGGCAGCCCTCAAGCGGCTAAACGGTCTATCGGAATCGACATCCTCAACTCATAATCTCACAATTAGAAGCGCGCACGAAAAGCCATCAACTAATCAATGAAGTCCCGTTCCAAGCCCAAACGCCTATTGTTTGCTCGTTCCAAACTATTGTTTGCCGGGAGCAAACTATGGTTTGGTGGGAACAAACTATCGTTTGGCCCGAGCAAACAATACGTCCACAAAATGAAGCAAGGAAAAAGAAGGAAGATCTTGATGTAGAAAACAACTCCAAATTGCCAATCTTCAACATATCGTTGTCCACAAACAAAGAGCATACACTACACCTTTCAGAACTGTTTTATAGGACACAGACGATGCCCTCCTGTCTGCGAGAGCTGCAGTTTTCGATGATACGCTTAGAGGAAAGGCAATTTAGATCTTTTAGCTTGCAGCTCAAAACGGTTGGGCACAAAGACTATCGGCAAGATAAAACACAAGCAGCGGGACACTAAAGAATGATTAGTGTCCCGCTGAAATAGCGTCCGTAGCCGATACTACATAAATAATCTATACAGAAAATTGGTTCTCACCGATCTCTCAGCCTAACTCTCTTTAATATTTTAATTCTTGGGAGAATCCATAGAATTGATAGTTGCTACCAAGAGAAACAGAAGAGCTTGAAAAACTCAAACTAAAAGAGTGATCAGTGTTGCGCCGTGAACTGGTAGACGACCAATAGTAACCGTAAGCACTGACATACTGAAACTCTCCACGGATGTAGAATCCTTTAGCAGGAAGATAAAAATAATTATTTATCTTCGACTTAACAGGACGTCCTTTAACAACGTTGTTGTTGCTAAAAGAATACTCCGAGAACTTGTCAGTTGATAGGCGATAATCGACTCCATTGTAAGCAGCAAGCATATTTTGCTTCGTCGTATGGTTTTCAGCTGCTATCACTTCTTGCTTTTTCAACCACATTCCTCCTTTTCGGAGGTGCCCAAGCAGACTCCAAAGCTCAGTATCATCCCAGTGAGGATCACCCTTTTGCGTATACCATATTATTTGGTTGATCGTGGGGCACTGGGCCGCAGTGTTAATCGCCCAGTTGTTTGTTGCAGAAGGCACATAATGCCAACGTTCCGGATCTGATTGTTGATTTTTCGGATAGTGATCATCCTTGCCGAGACTGACTTTGGGCTGAAGGTTTTTATATCCAGACCAATATTCCTTCTTTGCATCCCACATGTAATATTCTGTTGAGAGATCCTGCGGATTCAAATTGGCCGTGACGTCATAAATCTTACCCGGCTCACAAGTTATATCTATATATTTTGTGACAGTTCCCTCTATCGGGCCATCAGGATTGTCCGTCTCGTTTCTAAGCCAATAACGAACAGCCAAGCTATGCGATCCCGGCGCAATAACTATATAAGATCCGTTCTCATTTATCTTTGTTGAGGAATTGGTAATGGGAAGGGCATTCTTCATAGTTAGCATAATGGTATTGGAAGCATCAGCGATGGGAGCATTGGAAAGCGTGCCATTAGCAAAATCATAGGTCCCGGCAATAGGACTTTCTGACACAACCTCTATTTTGAAAAGCTTACTGCGCTTGACATATTCATTTGATGTGCGAGGCAGAAAACAAAGATAACTTGCTTTATGACTAAGCTTGAACTTATACGAATTTCCGCCGCCCGTAGCTATGCCCGTACCGCAATCGCCCGAAACGCCGGCGTGATCGAAGTTGTTGGCTCCCGACTGTTCTTGCTTCTTGGCAATCGTTACTTGGTTGCCGGCGGCTCCGTTTGCTCCCGTGTAGTTGACCATACAACCTTCGCTGAACTCCCCTGTAACCTGAAAAGCTCCCTTCGTCATCTCCGTATTGAAAGTACCCGCTTCGCTCTGTCGGAATTGACCTCCGTTATCTTTTACCCAAATCTTGTCGCCGGCAGACCAATAAGGCGTCGCACCGAGACCAAGACTGTGAGCGATAATGGTACGCAAACTTGGCACTGGTTGCGCTGCGGCTGTTTCACTTGTAAAAGTCACCGAAGAGCTGTGCATTGTGGGCTGCTCGGATTTACCATCAAGCTTGACCACATCGTCATTGGTACAGCCAGCCAAAACTGCCGCAGTAAACAGCACGGCCGCTTGAAAGAAATTCTTATAGCTCATATTAAATTGTCTTTTATCTCTTTACTTGATTTTGCACTATTATACATTTTAATTCTACAAGAAGAACTTTTATTGCTCTTCTTCCTCTGTGGAATCCCATCGAGGCGCATCACCAAAAGTTCCTCCTTGTCCAATAGGATTATGATCGCCACTCACTTCTACCATCAAGTTTCCAATCTCTAAATTAATAGCTTCAATTGTGGGGTAAACATAGACCTGTTTCTTGATTGTTTGTTGTTCCATCTTTAATTTATTGTTATTTTACAAAGTCATCTCTACGTTCTTCTCGGATGTGCAAGAAAGATACAAAAAGACAAGTGAATAAAACTCTTAACAAGTCTTTTGTTTGTAAAGGGAGAGAAGAGATATTATTTTTACAATTTCTTACCTGGTTTATCTTTTGCCCGGCAAAGATGAACCTTTATTTCGAATCCCGCAAGAGAATAGCAAAAAAAATGAAATTACATCCCTTTATATATTGTGTTATGGCTTTTTCAACTCAAATAAAAAAGAGAAAGACAAGACTGCCTTTCTCCTGGTGTGACCTCGGTGGGACCCAAGTCCGCGACACTCAGAACCGAAATCTAAAAGTCACTGAAGCACCGGGCGTTGTGGGCTGCTCGGATTTTACCTTCAGGCTTCACCACATCGTCGTTAGTACAGCCGGCGAACACTGCCGCCGCAAACAATACGGCCGCTTGAAAAAAATCTTATAGCTCATATTACATTGTCTTTTTATTCGCCGCTTGCTTTGTGCTGTTTTTTCCTTCTAACTCTACAAAAAAGGCTTTTACTCGCCGTCTTCATCCTCTTCCTCAACAACTCCTCCATGTTCAGCCGGATTGTGCTGGCCGCTGATCTCCACCATCAAGCTGCCAATCTCTAACTTAATAGCTTCAATTGTGGGATAAACATAGACCTGTCTCGTAATTGTTTGTTGTTCCATCTTTAATTTGTTTTATTGTTCCTTTACAAAGTAATCTCTATTTTGGACGTGCAAGAAGGATATAAAAAGACGAGCGAAGAAAACTCTAAACAAGTCCTTTGGCCGTAAAAGGGAAAAGAAATATTATCTTCATATTCTTTTACTAAGTTTACCTTTTTCGGTGCAAAGATGAACAATTATTTTGAATTTCACAAGAGAATAGTCAAAGAAAATAAATCGTGCTATTTCATACGATTGCGTTATTTTTTCCAACTTGATAAAAAAAAGAGAAAGACAAGGCTGCCTTTCTCCTGATGTGACCCCGGTGGGACTCAAACCCGCGACACTCAGAACCGGAATCTGATGCTCTATTCAACTGAGCTACGGGGCCTACATTTTTCCAGTGCAAAAATAGGCATTAAAGGCCAACAAGCAAAATTTGATGCTGACAAAGCGAAAAAACTTTTTAATCTCTTGGTAATTACTTACAAAACTCGTATCTTTGCGGACATAAAAGGGTGAGGGACTTTTTGAAGTTCCTCATTTGTTTTTAACCGTTTACGTCTGTTTGCATCACGCTTCTTTACAGATCGCAAACGGTAGCCGCAAGGGGAAGCGCCATCTCGTCCGAAAAAACAAGAGCAGATGGGGCGCATTCTCATATCTTTATATAATGTATGATAGATAAAAACGTCGTAAAACAACTGGTAGAGGAATGGCTCGATGGAAAAGATTATTTTCTGACGGACCTGACCGTTTCCCCGGACGATCACATCGTCGTAGAGATGGATCACGTAGAGGGGGTTTGGATTGAAGACTGTGTAGACCTAAGCCGTTATATCGAAGAACGTTTGAATCGCGATGAAGAAGACTACGAGCTGGAAGTGGGCAGTGCAGGCATCGGCCAACCTTTTAAAGTGCACCGCCAATATGAGATTCACGTAGACTCACCGGTCGTAGTGCTAACCGGTGAAGGTAAGAAGTTGCGCGGCATATTAACGGCCGTCGAGCCCGACTACTTTGTCCTGACGATTAAGGAAAAAGTGCGACCCGAAGGGGCAAAGCGCCCGCAATGGGTAGACAAGGACCTCACCTTCCGCTTCGAGGACGTTAAATATACGAAGTACGACTTAGACGCAAAATAAACGTACGGACAGCTATGGTACACCGATCATAGGCAGACGCAACTTAGTTCACGTAAATAATAAAAACAACATACAATGCCCAGAAAGAAAGCCGAGGTGATCAGCCTCACCGATACCTTTGCTGAGTTTAAAGAGAACAAAAACATAGATCGCACGACGTTGGTCAGTGTGCTTGAAGAGAGTTTTCGCAGCGTTATTACAAAACTCTTCGGTTCAGATGAAAACTTCGACGTGATTGTCAATCCGGACAAAGGCGACTGCGAAATCTATCGCAATCGTGTAGTCGTGGCTGACAATGCTGTTGAAGACCATAAATCGCAAATCAGTCTGACTGAAGCACGCGAGATCGACTCTGACTACGAAGAGGGCGAGGAAGTGAGCGAGCCCATTAACTTCGCAAAATTTGGCCGCCGTGCTATCCTGACGCTTCGCCAAACGCTGGCAAGCAAACTGCTTGAGCTGGATCACGATGCGCTTTTCAATAAGTATAAAGATCGTGTGGGCGAAATCATTGCGGCTGAAGTATATCAGACGTGGAAGCAGGAAACGCTCCTGATGGACGATGAGGGCAATGAACTTTATTTGCCCAAGAATCAACAAATACCGCGCGATTTCTTCCACAAAGGAGATAATGTCCGTGCAGTAATCGACCGTGTCGACAACTTAAACGGCACGCCCAAGATCTTCTTGAGTCGCACAAGCCCCGAGTTTTTGCGTCGCTTGCTCGAACAAGAAATTCCGGAGATCGGCGACGGGCTAATTTCACTCAAGCGCATTGCACGCATACCCGGAGAACGTGCAAAGATTGCCGTAGAAAGCTATGATGACCGCATAGATCCCGTAGGTGCTTGCGTAGGCGTGAAAGGCAGCCGTATTCATGGCATTGTAAGAGAATTGCACAACGAAAACATTGACGTAATCAATTACACGTCGAACCCCGCGCTGTTTATTCAGCGTGCGCTCAATCCGGCACAAGTTTCCAGCATCCAATTGGATGAAGAAAACCGCAAAGCGCAAGTATATCTGCGCCCTGAAGAAGTATCGCTGGCCATCGGTAAGGGAGGTCAGAACATCAAATTGGCTTCTATGCTGACGGAATATACGATCGACGTCTTCCGCGAAGTAGAGGGCGATGATCAGGAAGACGACATCTTCCTCGATGAGTTTGCTGATGAAATCGATCAATGGGTCATCGACGCGATTAAGTCAATCGGCCTGCAAACGGCAAAGGATGTATTGAACGCTCCGCGCCAAATGCTGATTGAGAAAGCCGACCTCGAAGAGAGTACCGTAGATGAAGTACTCCGTATATTGAACGCAGAGTTTGAGCAATAAATACTAATAATCCGTTTTTCCCCTTTCACCACCGAAGCATGAGCATAAGATTAAATAAAGCCCTCAAAGAGTTTAACATAGGCAAGGATACGGCTGTAGAGTTCTTGGCCAAAAAAGGCCATGAAATAGAGTCGAACCCCAACACTAAATTGTCAGACGAGCAATACGATTTGTTGCGTCGCGAATTTAAGAAAGATGAAGAGGTGCGCCGCAAGGCTACGGAGCTGAGCCAAGGCCGTCAGCAAGAAAAGAAAGAGAAAAAGGCTCAGAAATCAGAACGACGGGCGACAGAAGAGGTAAAAACTGTCGTTCCGGAGGACTTGCGTCCACAAATAAAGATAAAAGGGCAAGTAGATCTTGACGCACCGGCTAATGTAGAGGCGGCTCCTGAGGCGGAAAGAAAGAAAGAAAAACCGATTGAAACATCTGCAGCGGCAAAGCCCGTAGCTACTGAATCGCCGAAAGAAGCTGTTAGTGCGCCTGTAAAAGAGACGACAGCAAAACCGGAAGAGCCGGCAAAAGTAGCAGCAACGCCAGAAGAGCCAACAGTCAATAAGCCCGTAAAGGAAACTGTTTCAGAGCCAAAAAGCGCAGCGAACGAAGCCGGTACTGCGACTGAGAAGCAGAAAAAGCCCGCAAAGTCGACGAAGGAAGAACGCGAGCAGCAGATTGGCGAGACGAAAAACGGCGTATTTGAATTGCGCTCTACGCCGGAATTGAGTGCGCCGAAAGTTGTCGGACAGATTGACCTTTCAACGCTTAATCAATCGACGCGCCCGAAAAAGAAAGGCAAAGATGAGCGCCGCAAAGAGCGCGAGAAAAAGAAACGCAGCCGCATCGGCGCACAGCGTGTCGACATCAACGCTACAGCTAATCAACTGCAAAACAATGAGCGTCGCAAGCCTGGCAACAACAGCAACAGCGGCAACAATCAGCAGGCATCACAAAGCAACAACCGCAGACGTAACCGCAAGGTGAAAGAAGTGGTAAAAGCAGAGATCAGCGAGGAAGATGTAGCAAAGCAAGTAAAAGAAACACTCGCACGCCTGACGAATAAGTCAAACAAAAACACGAAGGGCGCTAAATATCGCAAGGAAAAGCGCGAACAAGTGCGCGAACGCGAAGAAGAACTCCGCCGCGAAGAGCGTGCCGAGAGCAAGATTCTGAAACTAACGGAATTTGTTACGGCAAACGAATTGGCGACGATGATGGATGTGCCTGTGACGAAAGTCATTGGTACGTGTATGAGTATCGGCGTGATGGTCAGCATCAACCAGCGCTTGGACGCAGAAACCATTGACATTGTTGCCGACGAGTTTGGTTTTAAGACCGAATTTGTGAGTGCCGAAGTGCAAGATGCCGTTCAAGAGGAAGAGGATGATGAAGAAAACCTCGAGCCACGCGCTCCAATCGTTACCGTAATGGGTCACGTTGACCACGGTAAGACTTCGTTGCTCGACTATATCCGCAAAGCAAACGTTATCGCTGGTGAGGCCGGCGGCATCACGCAACATATCGGTGCTTATAATGTACAGTTGGAGAGCGGACGCCATATTACGTTCCTCGACACGCCGGGTCACGAAGCCTTTACGGCAATGCGTGCACGCGGTGCACAAGTAACCGACATCGCCATTATTATCATTGCGGCCGACGACGATATTATGCCGCAAACAAAAGAGGCAATCAACCACGCAGTAGCGGCAAACGTGCCCATCGTCTTTGCTATAAACAAAGTAGATAAACCTACGGCCAACCCTGATAAGATCAAAGAGAGTTTGGCTGCGATGAACTTCCTTGTAGAAGAATGGGGCGGAAAATACCAAAGTCAGGATATTTCTGCCAAAAAAGGTCTCGGCATAAAAGAGCTGCTTGAAAAGGTATTGCTCGAAGCAGATATGCTTGATTTGAAGGCTAATCCGAACCGCAAAGCTACGGGTACGATTATCGAATCAGCGCTTGATAAAGGGCGTGGATACGTGGCTACGATTTTGGTAAGCAACGGCACGCTGCATCAAGGCGATGTTGTATTGGCGGGCACAAACTTTGGCCGCGTCAAAGCCCTCTTTAATGAGCGCAGCCAGCGTATAGATAATGTAGGGCCTTCAATGGCGGCTACGCTATTGGGCTTCAACGGCGCGCCGCAAGCCGGTGATCAGTTCCACGTAATGGATACCGAGCAAGAAGCACGCGAAATTACCGCCAAGCGCGAACAATTGCAGCGCGAACAAGACTTGCGTACGCACAAGATGCTGACGCTCGACGAACTGGGTCGAAGAATCAAGCAGGGTAATTACCAAGAACTGAACATCATCGTCAAAGGCGACGTGGACGGTTCTGTCGAAGCGCTTTCCGATTCTTTCATCAAACTATCTACACCGGAAATCGCCGTCAATGTAATCCATAAAGGCGTAGGTCAGATTAGCGAGAACGACGTCACACTCGCAGCAGCGTCACAAGCCGTGATTGTTGGCTTCCAAGTGCGTCCCAGTCAAGCAGCACGCAAGATCGCAGATCGCGACGGTGTAGAGATTCGTCAATACTCTATCATCTACGATGCGATCGACGACGTGAAGAAGGCTATGGAGGGTATGTTACAGCCGATCCTCAAAGAAGAAGTCACCGCAACGCTCGACGTACGCCAAGTTTACCATATCTCCAAAGTGGGCTACGTGGCCGGCGCTTATGTCTCAGATGGTAAAGTGCACCGCACCGACAAGGCTCGCCTTATCCGCGATGGTATCGTGATCTTCTCCGGCGGCATTAACGCCTTGAAGCGCTTCAAAGACGATGTGAAAGAAATCGGTACAAACTTTGAGTGTGGTATAAGTCTTGTAAACTGCAACGACATCAAGGAAGGCGACATCATCGAGACTTACCAAGAAGTAGAAGTTAAACAGAAGCTATAAACTGCTTGCAGCTGCCATCGTCGGTTGAAGTGTGCGCCACTATATATATAATGTGTATGAGGCCTGATATTCGATTGACTTCGCAGCTCCACCAGCTATAAACAGAAAAGAGGCAGACGCGCAGTTACATCCCTTGAGATGTTATGCAGTCTGCCTTCGTTTTTATCCGGGGCACTTCCGTGCCCACCAAATACAAACAGCTATGACATTAGACATATTTATAATTGCTATTCTGCTTTGGGCAGGCTTCAACGGCTGGAAGAAAGGATTGCTTAAGGAACTTATTTCGATGGGCGGCTTTCTGCTTGGCCTCTTAATTGCAGCCACCTGCTACTCTACCTTAGGAGAATACTTGACGGTCAATGGTTCGCAAGTAAATATGCTGACCAGCATCATCGCTTTCTTAATCTTGTGGATCATCGTCCCCATCGCTTTAGGCTTTGTGGCAACTATGCTTACCAAGACTTTGAAAGGGATGAAGCTCGGCACGCCCAACTCGATCTTAGGCTTGCTCGTTAGCGTACTCAAATATGGCTTGTTGCTCAGTTGCTTACTAAGCGCTATGAACGCACTCGGACTCCTCAGCCAAGAGAAGATCGCGGGGTCGCACCTTTACAAACCGACGACGAGCATCGTCTCTTTTATTTTTGAGCACGGCATTACGCAGAGCGATGATAAGCAAGGCCAAACTGCTGATACCACTTGGGTAGATATGCAGCCTGCAGCCGATGCTGCAAAGCAATCTTCCAAAAAGCATTAAAACTATGGCAGACGAGAAAGATATTATACGGGAGACCTTTGATAAAAAGTACGAATACGGCTTTACGACCGACGTCGAAACAGAAATCATCCCTACCGGACTGAATGAAGATGTCATTCGCCTCATCTCCCATAAAAAAGAAGAGCCCGAGTGGCTTTTAGAGTTCCGTTTGCGTGCCTTTCAATATTGGCAAACGCTTACGCAACCTGAATGGGGCCACGTGAATCTGCCGGCTATCGACTACCAGGCAATATCTTATTATGCCGACCCCTTAAAGAAAAAGTCGGGCAAGAAAGAGATTGATCCGGAGTTGATGAAGACTTTCGACAAACTGGGCATTCCGCTTGAAGAGCGTATGGCCTTGAGTGGCGTGGCCGTAGATGCCGTGATGGACTCAGTATCTGTGAAGACGACTTTCAAAGACAAACTGCAGGAGAAAGGAATCATCTTTTGCAGTATGTCAGAGGCTGTCCGCGAAAACCCCGACTTGGTGCGCAAATACTTAGGCAGCGTAGTGCCTTATCGCGACAACTATTTTGCCGCACTCAATAGTGCCGTCTTTTCTGATGGTTCGTTTGTCTACATTCCCAAAGGCATCCGTTGCCCAATGGAATTATCTTCTTATTTCCGCATCAATGCACGCAACACCGGACAGTTTGAGCGCACGTTGATCGTCTGCGAAGACGGCGGCTATGTCTCTTATTTGGAAGGTTGCACTGCACCACAGCGCGACGAGAACCAGTTGCACGCCGCCATCGTAGAAATCATCGTGGAGAAAGATGCAGAAGTAAAATACAGTACGGTACAGAATTGGTATCCCGGCGATAGCGAAGGCCGCGGCGGCGTATATAATCTCGTGACTAAACGAGGACAATTGCGCGGCGCCAACAGCAAACTCTCTTGGACGCAAGTGGAGACAGGCTCGGCCATTACGTGGAAATACCCCTCCTGCGTATTGATGGGCGACAATTCGCAAGCCGAATTTTACAGTGTTGCCGTTACCAATCACCACCAAGAGGCTGATACGGGCACTAAGATGATCCATTTAGGTAAGAATACGCGCAGTACGATTGTTTCCAAGGGCATATCCGCCGGCAAGAGTCAAAATTCTTATCGCGGTTTAGTAAAATGCTCTTCCCGCGCTGATGGAGCGCGCAACTACTCTTCCTGCGATTCGCTCCTCTTAGGTAGCGAATGCGGCGCACACACTTTTCCTTATATTGACGTCAACAACAACAATGCCATCGTAGAGCACGAAGCCACGACTTCAAAGATCAGCGAAGACCAGTTGTTCTATTGCAACCAACGCGGCATTCCCCCGGAGGCAGCCGTAGATCTGATTGTCAACGGCTATGCCAAAGAAGTAATCAACAAACTCCCGATGGAATTTGCCGTAGAAGCGCAAAAGCTCCTCAGTCTTTCCCTCGAAGGCAGCGTAGGTTAATAAGCTTTCTCTTAGGTAAGCAAGCTACTGGCCGGTATTTCAGTTGAAATACCGGCCAGTAGTGTATTGTTCTTTGCTAAGAAGAAGCTCTACTTATTCTTGTATATAAAAGAACCTGGAGACGATCCATAAAGGCACAGCTTCCACATATTGCAGACTAAAAAGACCCGGTTCCTGCGATCAGCAGGGGCCGGGAAGTTATATTTGTCGGTCAGATTCTATCTTACGGATAGGATTGTCAGTTGCATCTTGTGCACAGTCTCTTAGCGGTCTTTCGGCCACATTCGACAAAATCCATATCTACGATCTACGGCACGGACCCGGATTAAATCGTAAAGGCCTGACTGATTTTCCAATTCCAGGACATATGCCATATTGGGCTTTCCCGGAACAGGCGTACTCGACCAGTAGCAGGCCATTTCTCCCAATCCGTACAGACGGCCTGGGGCGTCGAATTTATCATTAATAGACGGTCCGTAAAGTCCCATAGCAGGGAGGAGGAAGTAGTCTTCCATTTTCGTGCCTTCCAGCAGATTCGAGTTTATATGGGAGGGAATATAAAGATCAGGATC
>ERZ772955.1276-NODE-1276-length-16429-cov-9.388054_pt1 | contig 16429 bp, 8 predicted proteins | sample MGYA00511133_ERZ772955 | MGnify/ENA primary metagenome ERZ772955 (study PRJEB29015, sample SAMEA2737914) | human oral metagenome | biome: human oral; feature: human-associated habitat; material: dental | place: China | collected 2149 ... | reverse complement strand
GCTATTTTTTCAACGGCTTCGCAGAATTTTTCTGGATCCTTCTCAGCTACCTCAATATCGAAAACATCAATGCCACCATATATCTTAAACAGCAATCCCTTCCCTTCCATCACAGGCTTGCCGCTCATCGCACCGATGTCGCCTAATCCTAGCACAGCCGTTCCGTTACTGATAACGGCCACGAGGTTTCCCTTGTCGGTGTATTTGTACACGTCGTCGGGATTGCCTTGTATTTCGAGACAAGGATAAGCCACACCAGGCGAATAGGCCAAGCTAAGGTCTGTTTGGGTGTGATAGGGCTTGGTGGGCCGCACTTCAATCTTTCCAGGGCGTCCACTCTGATGATAGCTTAAAGCTGCCTCTTTGGTTACTTTCACCATTTTGTATGATTGTTTAATGTGGCAAGGGTGTAGGGGTAGGGGCATTAGAGCCTTTTTCTGCGCCTGTTGCCATTCTATATTAATATAATGAGCGTTGTATTTAAAGATAAACGTTATACGCTGAAAACAGCGCAAAGGTAGTAAAAAAGGCTTAAAACCAAAATTTGTTATTCATATTTTTTGTACCTTTGAACACGATAAATACAAGTGTGTATTTCTCATAACAGTATCTATGGGTACTCTCAAAATACTCTCTTGTGGCTACAATTTGGTTACAGAGAGAAAACAGGAAAGTATAAATTGCTATGATACAAGGAGTTGAGAAAAAGGTTCATTTTCCTCTCTCTCCGCAAACAAGGGTGTAAATCAGCAAGTTATGCGATTTACACCCTTTATTACACCCACAAAAAAGTAAGATTGAGTGTTTTCTATTTGACTAGTCACAAGTATAGCTTAAATTGTAAAAAAGAGTGGTGGACCATATTCTTTCTTTGAGCAAGTCTCACTCATCATAGCCTTTTCCTATCCAACATCTCCAAATTCTCAAAAACTTCATCAAACCCATGTATCTTTTTCAACTCATACCCAACCTTTCTCGCTTCTTGAAATATGTATTTATTGAAAGGAAACACTTGATTTAATTCAAACTCTTCCTTATACTCAATATAGCTATTTATTAGATAAGCCAAATCCAACTTCTTGGCAGCAAAGAATTTTTATAGTCTCATCAACTGCTCAATATTCACCATCACTATATCCTTCACTTCGTAATCTGCTGAAACTTTCTTTACACCAATGATTCGTTGAAACTCTTTATTCAGCAAATAGCTCGGGCCTTCTACATCAAAACAATCGTCGAGGTACACTACCACGGGGTAGATAAATTTCACACCATTAGCAGTCCACTTATCAACTTCGCTCAATATGCTCGGTATCTCTTTGCCAATCATATTTGCCAACTGCCACCCCCTTTCGCATGCCCCTTGGAATTTGTGACATACTTCTCAAAAATTGTTTTTTTTATCGTCTCATAATCACCGCTTAATTTCATTTTTGCAGCCATCTGAACATCCTTACATCCAAATACGAATACCCTATTTCGATATCTCAGATAATAATCTGGCATTCCCTTCCCTAGGGTATTTTCCAGTTCTTCTCCACTATAATTCACATAATTCAAACCAAAACATCTTTTCATCAAGGAGTAAAAGAAGAAGCGTTCCGAGAACTCCTCACCCAAAAACTGTACGTTGTCAAACAAAAGTGCATGCGAAAATGTCCGTATACGGTTTTGCAATGAAGAACCTTTGCTGTGAAGAACGATGAAACTGGAAGCATATACCATTGGCAACCAGTCTTAAGCTTATAAAGAATGCATTGAATTACCTCTGACAGGCTGCTTTGGCAAATATATCCACGTTTTGCAACTGATAAATGAGGTAGAATTTCATTTTTTATTGTATCTTTGTCCAGTACTTTGTACATGAGAGGAATTTGAGGCTTGGTTTGCTAATACAAAGATAAGAAATCCTCTCAATTTTAACAAAATAAAAAGTCAAGACAACTTCAATATAAAAAGTAATAGGAATCGTTATAGGGCTTGCCATCGGCTTCTTCCTGGGTATCGACGATCTGATAACCCGTCTTTCCAGGACCTTCGATAAGACAAGGTAGCAGCTTTACGATGGAAGCGGCAACGTGATGCGCAGGGTGGAGAGCTTGAAGGGACTCGGCATAACGCCGAAGAAGCAAATCAAGGGACAGGAAGGAATTAATACATAGGACCGATAAATGAAAAATAAAGGCTTATCATATTTCCTAAGATTACAGGTTGATTTCCTGTGGCTCTTGTGCATGGTGCTGTGTTCGCAGCTCCATGCTCAGGAACATTTGACCCGCAATATGCTGATGTTGTCGAATCTCAATACGGACAATGGGCTCTCCAGTGCCCGTGTGTATTCGATAGTTGAGGCTGAGGATGGTGCTATGTGGATCAGTACCAAGCGAGGCGTTGACAGGTACAATGGTCAACAGGTACGAAACTATACCTTGGCTACGGATATGCAGTTTAGTGATGCCAGTGGCAGAAACATCAAGTTGACTAAGGATAGCCAACAGCATATCTATGCCTATGATAATAAAGGAAAGATCTATATATATAATAAGGTGAAAGACACATTCCAACTCCAGGTCAATCTGATGAATGTGCTTGGAGGAAGTGTGGTGCTCAATGACTTGTTGGTTGATGACAAGGGATGCTTTTGGATGGCATTAGATAGGGGCGTGTATATGATGGCTCCTCAATCTATTGCTGGTAGCAAAGACAAAACAGCCCCTAGTTCGCCAAACAAAGGAAAATACATTCTGAAGAACACGTATGTCAATCATATCCGATTCTTCGGCAAACAATTATTGATAGGTTCTCCTTCGGGAGTCTTCGCCTATTCACAAAATGCAGCCCAGCCTCGATTGCTCTTGCGAGGGTATTCCGTGCTTTCGTCTTATCACGACGTGAAGGCTCATCAGATATGGTTGGGAACTTTCCATCGTGGCATTCTCTTGCTCGATGACAGAAAATGGAAGCCATTGTCTTCTCTCACGCAATTCTCATCCTTATCAGATATTCCGCTCATCCCTGTTCGTTCCATTATCTCCTACGATGCAGCCACCATCTTGATGGCGGTGGATGGAGCAGGTGTCTATGCCTACGACAAGAAGACTTGTAAGACAAATCTACTTTTGAATACGGATGGCAGATCGGAAAATGTATTGCATGGCAATGGCGTCTATGCCCTTTGCAAGGACCATTTTGGCGACCTTTGGATGGGCTCCTATTCAGGAGGTGTGGATATGGCTATTCCTATGGAGCATACCTTGGAGTTTGTGCGCCATGAGTATCTCAACAGCCAGTCGCTTATCAATAATGGTGTGAACGATGTTATGCAGTGCGTGGATGCACAGGGCCGCAATAGCAAAATATGGTATGCTACCGACAAGGGGGTGAGCATCTATGACGAGCAAACCCATCTGTGGCATCATTCCCTATATAATAAGGTGGCGCTTACCCTTTGTCAGACTGCCGATGGCAAGGTCTTGGTGGGAACCTATGGTGATGGCATCTTTCAGGTTCATGCCGATGGAAGCAGTAGTCGGGCTTACTCTGTGTCGAATGGCAAGTTAAAGACTGACTATGTGTATAGCATTTTCAAGGATAGCGAAGGAGGCTTGTGGATAGGTTGTTTGGATGGAGACTTGGTACATATCCCATCATCATTAGAAAAGAATGGAAATGTGGATAACTCCGTTAACTACTTGCCAATCAATGAAGTTCAGAGTATCGTGGAGTCTCCTGATAAGAAGATTATTGCGGTGGGAACGACCCATGGATGTTATCGTATCGACAAGCGAAGCCTTCGTGTCAGTCGATTCTTCTATCCGTCGGAATTTCCGTCAGTCGATTATAATTTCTTTGTCAATGCGATGGCTTTTCAGGATGCACGGCATATCTGGATAGCCACCGATGGAGGAGGCTTGTACCTCTACGATTGGCAGAAGCACCAGGTTAAGAACTATACCATCTCGCAGTCTTTGCCTTCCAACACCGTCTATGCCTTGGTCAAGACTCCCATTGGCAAGGTGTGGATGAGTACCGACAAGGGACTGGCTTTCATCGATCATGGAAAGGTGACCAATCTCAACTTCTTCAAGGGATTGGAGCGGGAGTACAAGCGTATGGCTGTGGTCCGAACCCAAGACGGGCGAATGATATTCGGAAGCAGTGAAGGAGCAGTGGTCTTGGCATCCAAGTTTGCCAGAGGATTGAACTACAAGGCTCCTCTTCATATCACGGGTGTTGAGGTGGAAGGAAAGACTTTCGATGAGGCTGCCCAACAGGAAGATTGGAATGCAGAACTCTTCAAGATGTTGCAGACTGGCAAGATGAGCTTTTCACACAGCGAGAATACTCTCATCGTGCATTTCGAGAGCATCAATTACCAGTATCAGCACGACATCCAATACCAGTATTATTTGGAGGGGTATGACCATCAGTGGAGTGTGCCTTCTGCCTACCAGCAGGCTCGTTTCGCCACCTTGCCTCCTGGCAGTTACACCTTGCATGTCAAGGCAATGGGTAGGAGCAACGGACGCATTTTGGGAGAATCCACCTTGCGCATTCATATCGCCCAACCATGGTGGAACTCTTGGTGGGCATGGATTGTCTATCTCAGCATCTTTGGTGCTATCGTCTATTTCGGCTGGGATTACTACAGGGAGCGTTTGCATCGCAAGTACTACGATGACAAGATCAACTTCTTTATGAATACCGCTCATAACATCCGTACCCCTTTGAGTCTTGTGCTGGCACCTCTTGCCGACTTGGCGAAGGATACTACACTGGGCGATAAGAGCCGAAAGTTCTTGGAGATGGCACTGCGTAATGGCGACAAGCTTCTGAGGATGGTGACCGAGTTGCTTGATTTCCAGAAAATAGCCGTAGCGAAGACACAAGTCCACTTGCAGAATGTGGAGCTGTCTGTCCTCTTGCGTCAGCAGGTGGATAAGTTCCAGATGTCTGCCCAGGAGAAACATATCAGTCTTCGGTTGACAACCTGTGGACAGCATACCTTCTCTACCGATCTTTCTATGATGGATTTGATATTCGAGAATCTGCTCTCCAATGCCGTAAAATATACGCCAGTGGGTGGAACCATCACCGTCTCTGCTTCGATCGATGAGGTTGGCAAGCAGGTCTGCATCCAGGTAAGCGATACCGGCATCGGTATCCCGAAATCCGAGGCAAGGCATATCTTCCAGAGTTTTTTCCGTGCCTCCAATGCGGTCAACTCTCAGGAGATGGGCAGTGGCTTGGGCTTGATGCTCACTCGCCAGCTTGTGCAGAAACTGGGAGGAAAGTTAACGTTCGAGAGTGAGGAAGGCAAGGGAACTGCTTTCTTGGTTGTGTTGCCTGATAACGGAAATGTTGATGTTCCCGTTTCTTCCAAGCCAGCAAGTCTGCCAGAAACTTCAGATACCTCCGTGTCTGCCGATGAAAAAATAAAATCAGAGGAATCCCTTAAGGACACGCTCCTTTTTGTAGATGACAACGAAGACCTCCATCAATACATCCGTATGGCTTTCGCTGACCAATATCATGTGGTGGATGTGGAGAGTGGTGAGGCAGCCTTGAACTATCTGGCAGAGAATGGTGAGTGCGACATCGTGGTATCCGATGTGATGATGCCGGGTATGCAGGGCGACGAACTCTGCCGTCGCATCAAGGAAAACAAGGAGACCAGTTGGCTGCCTGTCATTCTCCTGACGGCGAAGGCTGGTCGCGACTTCGTGATAGAAGGCCTAGGCCTTGGAGCAGACGATTACATTGCCAAGCCATTCGACTCTGCCATTCTTGCCAGCAAGATAGCGAGCATGTTGAAGAACCGTTGTCGTCTGAGTCAATACTATATGGAGCGAAGTCTCGCCATCGTCAGAGGAGAGGACTCTGGGCAATCGTCTCAAAAGAGCCTGTTGCCAAGCGAACCTTCCGTGCCATCCGCTTCCGATGGAAAGAATAAATCTTCCGATGAAAAAGAACCGGAATTGGATCCGATGGACCAAGCTTTCGTTGAGAAAGCAACCCGTCTCGTCCTCGATAACCTGAGCGACACCGACTTCACCATCGACCGCCTTTGCCGGGAGATGGCGATGAGCCGCACCCTCTTCTATGGCAAGTTGAAGACTCTGACGGGGCAAGGACCGCAAGACTTCATACGACTCATCCGTTTGGAGCAGGCAGCCCAGTATCTGAAGCAAGGCGATAGCGTCTTGGATGTCTCTGTGAAGACAGGATTTGTAAACGTAAAGTACTTCAGTACAGTCTTCAAGAAACATTTCGGGGTGTCACCGAGTAAGTATGGATAAAATGAGCAGTGTAAATTGCTGGTAAAGAAAGTAAAATTACTACTATCTGATATTCAGTTAGTTATATATAAATATAAGGTTTCAGACCTGGTGATAAGTCAGATTTGAAACCTTTTTTGTTTGCATTCTAACCTGGTTTTTTCCTCTTTTCTATACTTTTGCAGCCAAGTCTAAACAATAACTCGCAATGAATAAACAATTAAGCATAAACAACAATAAACTTAATAATGAAAATGAACCTTTTGAAAACCTGCTTGCTATTTGTAAGTATGTTTACTGTATTTTCTTGCAGTGCTAGTCCTTCGGTGGATACGCCTGATACAAGCGAATCGATTCCTACCGCCAAGCAATGGAACAAGGATGTATTAGGTTGGAATCTCGGCAATGAATTCGAGTGCTCAGCTCCTGGACAGGATGGAGAGTCGATGCAGATTGGCAACCCTGACGGTTCCATCCATGCAGAGACAGCTTGGGGCAATCCCGTTGTCACCAAAAAGATGATACAAGCCGTGAAGAAGGCAGGTTTCAATGCCATCCGGATTCCAATCCGTTGGCAGTGCCACATTACCAATGCTCAGGCGATGAGCATCGACAAGGCTTGGATTGCTCGTATCAAGGAGGTAGTGGGTTGGTGTCTGGATAATGACCTCAAGGTTATCATCAATGCGCATCATGAAAAATGGCTCGAAGGTCGTCCTACCTATCAATATAAGGATGAAAACTGCCAAAAGCTTGCGCTCCTCTGGATGAATATCTCCTCTGAGTTTGCCAATTATGACAGCCGCTTGGCTTTCGCCGGTACCAATGAGGTTCACGTCAGGGACAACTGGAGCAAGCCTACTGCCGAGAACCTCGAAGTGCAGAATGCTTACAATCAGATATTCGTGGATATGGTTCGTGCCACAGGCGGCAACAATGCCAAGCGCCACCTCATCTTACAGACTTACGTTTGCAACCCTTGGTTTGGCATCGAGAATGGAGGATTCATCATTCCGAAGGATGCCGAAGGCAATGGCAACAACTATATGAGTGTGGAATTCCACTACTATCAGCCATGGAGCTATGCCGGCGATTGCGCCTACGATTACTGGGGTGATGCCTACAAGGATGTTGGTAAGATACCTGCTGAAAACGAGAAGACGATGACGGATTTCTTCGATAAGGCAATGAATACCTGGAGCAACAAAGGACTGGGTATCGTAATAGGAGAATGGGGAGTAACCGATCACTATAAGTCAAACTCAGTGAAAGTGCATGAAAACATGACCTACTACTGTAAGTTCTTGACTACGGAGGCTCGCAAACGAGGCTTCTCTACTTTCGTTTGGGACAACAACCACTTCGGCAACGGCTCTGAGAAGTATGGCATCTTCGACCGTTTCAAGAGTATGAAGGTGAATGCTCCTTGGATTCTCGAAGGAATCTTTGGGAAAGAATAATGTTAAACTAAAAACAAAATATCTATTATGAGAAAGAAAACCATGTTTCTCGGCATGCTCGGTGCAGGTTTGATGTGGATGCCTACTTCTGCCATCCTCGCTGCCCAGATGAACAATGCTGCTATGAGCGTTCAGCAGAACCAAGGTATCAAGGGTACAGTAGTGGATGCTACTGGCGAAACCTTGATTGGTGCAAGCGTGAAGGTGGCTGGTACAACCAACGGTGCCGTTACCGATCTGGATGGTAACTTTACGCTGAATTGCAAGCCTGGAGTAACGCTCGAAGTGAGCTACATCGGTTACAAGACGATGACCGTGAAAGCTGCTAATGGCATGAAAATACAGATGCAAGAGGATGGTAAGGTCTTGAATGAGGTAGTTGTCACCGCCCTTGGTATCAAGCGAGACCGCAAGGCCCTGGGCTATGGCTTGGAGGAAGTGAAGGGTGAGGAACTCAGCAAGGCGAAGGAAACCAACGTCATCAACTCTCTTTCAGGTAAGGTGGCTGGTCTCGTTGTGCAGAACACCGCTGGCGGTGCTTCTGGTTCTACCCGCGTGCTCCTTCGTGGTAATACAGAAATGGCAGGCAACAACCAGCCTCTTTACGTGGTGGATGGTGTGCCTTTGGATAATACAAACTTTGGCAGTGCTGGTGAAAGTGGCGGTTATGATCTGGGTGATGGAATCTCTGCCATCAACCCTGATGATATTGAGACGATGACCGTATTGAAAGGTCCTGCTGCCTCTGCCCTCTATGGTAGCCGTGCTTCCCACGGTGTTATCTTGATTACGACCAAGAAGGCGGAGAAGGATAAGATTTCCGTGGAGTACAATGGTTCTTACACTGTCGATACCCAGTTGGCTAAGTGGGACGACATCCAGGAGATATATGGCGCTGGTTACAATGGCGAGCTGCCTACATCCAGCACTTCTGGTACCAATACCAGTTGGGGACCTAAGGCCGATGATTTCATGTTCAAGTATTTCGATGGCGAGGAGCGTCCATTCTTGATGCACCCTAACAACGCCTCCGATTTCTTCCGCACAGGTTTCACCACCCAGAACTCTGCCATCCTCTCTGTTAATTCCGGTAAGACGGGTATGCGTTTCTCTGTTACCGATATGCGCAACAAGGACATCCTGCCTAACACCAATATGAGTCGTGACAACTTCAACCTCCGTGTTAATACCTCCGCAGGTCCTGTTGACTTCGACTTCACCGCCAACTATACTCGTGAGAAGGTGAAGAATCGTCCTGCCCTTGGCGATTCCCAGAGCAACGTGGGTAAGAACCTCATGACTCTGGCGGGTACCTACGACCAGGCTTGGTTGAAGCACTATGAGGATGCCGACGGCAACTATTCCAACTGGAATGGTAACGACCAGTATAACAAGAACCCATACTGGGATCTCTATAAGAACAGCAATACATCCGACAAGGACGTGTTCCGTTTTACGGGTAAGGCCATCTGGAACATCGACAACCACCTCAAGTTGCAGGGTACCATCGGTACCGACATCAACAGCATGAACTTCGAGGACTTCATCGCCAAGACAACTCCAGGTACTCCTGCCGGAAAGCTTACCGACCAAATCTTCAACAACCGCACACTCAACGCCGAGATACTCGCCCTCTACAATAACTCATGGGGAGACTTCGATGTCAATGCTACCGCTGGTGGTAACATCTTCAAGGTGAACAACAAGACCACTACCAACGTCGGTCTCAACCAGCAGATGAATGGAATACAGAACATCATGAACTATCAGGAGCAGAATACTCGTGAGAGCATGTATAAGAAGCAGATTTCTTCTCTCTATGCCAGTGCGAGCCTCGGCTACAAACATACTTACTATCTGGAGGGAACCCTCCGTGGCGATAGGTCATCTACGCTCCCTACCAATAACAATACATACGTATATCCTTCGGTATCTGGTAGTTTGGTATTCTCCGAGTTTATCAAGAACAAGAAGTTTATCAATTACGGTAAGATTCGCGCATCTTGGGCAAAGGTAGGTAGCGATACCGATCCATACCTGTTGGCACTCAACTATACCACGGGCAAGTACAGCTACTCGGGTTATACCATCGGTATGATAGCCAACTCAACACAGCCAAACAAGGATTTGAAGCCTACTATGACAGATTCTTACGAGGTAGGCTTGGAGATGAAGTTCTTCAACGGACGCTTGGGTTTGGATGCCACCTATTACAACCAGAACTCCAAGGACCAGATTTTGAGCTTGGCTTCAACCACCACCTCTGGCTATGCTTACCGCCTCATCAATGCCGGTGAGATTCAGAACCAAGGTATTGAGATTGCCCTTAATGCCCGTGCCTTGCAGATCAAGGACTTCGCTTGGGACTTGGGTGTCAACTTCTCGAAGAATACCAACAAGGTGAAGTCGCTCACCAATGGCATGGACTACTTCGAGTTGGCGAAGGCATACTGGTGCGGTGTTTCTGTTGGTGCCAAGGTAGGAGAGAATTATGGAGCCATCCGTGGACACGACTTTCTCTACAACGACAAGGGTCAGGTGGTTGTCGATGCAGCTACTGGTCTTCCAAAGGTTGACCAGAAAATCAAGACCATAGGCAACTCTTCTTGGGACTGGACAGGTGGTTTCTACTCAACCTTCAGTTACAAGAACTTCCGCCTCTCTGCTGCATTCGATGTGAAGGTAGGTGCCGACATCTACTCAATGTCCATGCGTTCCGCATACCAGACAGGTAAGGCAAAGGGAACATTGGCAGGCCGTGAGGAGTGGTACACTTCTGAGGAGGCTCGCAAGGCTTCGGGTATGGACCTTGCCGCATGGCGTGAAACAGGTAACTGCAAGGGATTTGTCGTAGAGGGTGTCATCGACAATGGCGATGGTACTTATCGTAAGAACGACATCGCCGTGAACCCTGAGGATTACTGGAAGCATGTGGCAAATGGCGTGCAGAGTGCCTTCGTTTACGACAACTCTTACGTGAAGTGTCGTGAGATTACTTTCGGCTATACCTTCCCAGAGAGCATCCTGGGCAAGTATGTCAAGGGCTTGACCGTATCCTTCGTGGCTCGTAACCCATTCATTATTTGGAAGAATATTCCTAACATCGACCCAGACTCCAGTTACAATACCTCTGGTCTCGGTCTGGAATATGGCTCTCTACCATCTCGCAAGAGCTATGGTTTAAACGTGAACGTGAAGTTCTAATCTCGAAAAAATAAATCAATTTCTTTAGAAGAGTTCTAATATATAATAATGTATGAAAATGAACAATATAATCAAGAAATATATAGGTAAGAGCAGCCTGATGATGGCTTTCGCCCTGATGACAACCGGCACTGCGATGACTTCTTGCTCAGATGAAACCTTGAGCAACATCAATACCGACAAGACCAAGGTGGGCGAGCTCGACCCTAACGCACAGTTGACTACTGCTTTGTTGCAGACTTATGGTGACTTCAGTTTGATGGATACCTACCGTAACTATATCTCAGGTTTTCCACAGTATTTCGCTGGTGGTTGGAACGTAACCAACTATGCAGGTTCCAACTTCCGTGAGGACGACATCGCTCGTCGTGTCTGGGACCGCTACTATGAGGTCAGCATCAAGAACCTTGTGGATGCCATCCACAATTCAGCAGACAAGGCAAACCTGAATGCGGCACTTCGTATCCATCGTGTCTATCTCACGGCAGTCTTGGCAGATACCTACGGTGACGTGCCTTGTTTGGAAGCAGGTCTGGGTTACATCTCAGGCATCTCCACCCCTAAGTATGATACCGTAGAGGAACTCTACAGTTGGTTCTTTGAGGAGCTTGACGCTTGCGAGAAGCAACTTGGCACCGGTACCGACCGCATTTCTGGTGATGTCACCAGCATGGGTGGTGATGTAGCCAAGTGGAAGAAGTATGCCAATGCGCTCCGTATGCGCTATGCCATGCGCATTTCAGATGTTAATCCACAGAAGGCAAAGGAAGAGTTTGAGAAGGCTGTTGCTGCCGGTGCTATCGCCAGTGCAGCAGATGATGCTTACATCAGATATGCCGATACTCCTTATACTTATTATGATGGAGCCAACGACTACGATTTCCGCACCAATGCCTTAGGAGAGATTCTCTATGGTCAGGATGCCACATCGCCTACCATGGTATGCTCTACCTTGTTCTATCAGTTGCAGAATACCAACGACCCTCGTCTCTATCGCATCTGCCGTCACTACTACAATATCAAACGTAGTCAGGTGAAGCCAGACAAAGAGCAGAACATCGACTTGACCGATGATTTCCTGGCTTACTTCCGGAGCAAGAATCTCGGTGAAGAGCCTTGCAACCCTGGTGCTACCTGGTACACAGACTGGATGAATCCAGCTACGGTTGATGACCTTCCCACTTTGAAGAAGTATGCGGAGATAGACAAGAACACTTATGCCAACTCTGATTATATAGCCCGAGCAGGTCGTCCTTGCCTGAACATCGACTTCGAGATGCCTTCTTGTCCTGGCGACTTGATGAGCTATGCCGAGGTGGAGTTCCTCAAGGCTGAGGCTGCAACCAAGGGTTGGAATGTTGGGGGGGATGATGCAGAGAGCCACTACGAGGCTGGTGTTCGTGCCAGCATGGAGTTGCTCAACAACTACTATCTTACATCTAACAAGTTTTCCAAGGAAGAGATAGATGCGTTCATTGCCAATAATCCGTTGGGTGACAATCCTAAGGAGACCATCAACACCCAGGCTTGGATTCTCCACATGATGAACCCTTCTGAGGGTTGGGCAAACATGCGCCGCTCTGACTATCCTGCCATCTTGAATCGTGATCTCTTGACCAAGAATGGTTTTACTTACACAGATTCTAACTGGTCAATGCCTGTCCGTTTGCAGTATCCTGAGTTGGAAGGTCAGTACAACAGTGCCAACTACAAGGCTGCCATCGACCGCATGGGTGGTACAGACGACTGGCACAAGCGCCTCTGGTGGGACAAGGCTGATGTAAACCTTCAGCCAGACTTCAATCCTCCATTCGGAAAGGGATACAGCAAGTAGTGTTAAGCGTTTAATGTTAAGTATTAAATGTTAAGTTTTATAGGACAATAGATAGAATAATTAATTATGAATAAGACAATGAAACAATATAAGGGAAAAGTCTTGAAGGCTATGATGATGCTCTTCGCCATGAGTTTCGCACTGGCTGGTACATCTACCTTGTCTTCTTGCTCTTCTGACGATGATCCATACTTCACTGTCAGCGAAAATGACGATCCACGTATCTTGAACACCGACTTGGCTGATTCCAAGATAGACCGCAAGACAAATTATAAGTTGGAAATCAAGGTGACTCCTGTTCACTACACCACAGTGACATGGTTGCTCGACGGCACTCAGATTGCCGAAGGTACTACCATCGACCAAACTTTGCCTTTAGGTAATCATGAACTGAAGATTGTGGCAACCACCACCAAGGGCAAGACCACATCCCGCACCTTGAACGTTACCGTGACTCCTGCTGCCGATGACCCAGCCTTGGGTACCAATGCCATCGAGCTTAGGGTAGCTCCAGGAGAAACTACAACCATCCACGAGTGCAAGAACCTGGGTCTCGTTCAGAAAGTTCTCATCGCTGATAAGGAGGTTGCCTTCGAAGTTCTCGATGAGGGTACGACATTGAAAGTTACTGCTCCTTCCGACCTCGCCAATGGCGATTACGACATTACATTGGTAGATGGCAATGGTGTACAGTTTGCTGGCGGTACCATCAAGGTAACCACCGAGGCTCGCCCATCTATGGAGAACACCATCTGGGAAGGTGAGTTTGCCGTGACATGGGGTACACCATTCGATGCCTTGAAGGATACCTTCCTTTCAAAGGTGAAGGCTGGCACCATCCTCCGTGTCTATGTGAATGGAAATGGCCAGGGTACTGCTGCCACTGCTTGGTGGAACAACATCCTTACTGGTAAGGGCGACCCAGAGCGTGGCGACATCATGGTGGATGGACCTGCTAAATGGGAGTTTAAACTGACCGACTTATCTATCCAACTTTTGACAGAGCAGGATGGTTTCCTCCTCGTGGGTGACGGTTACACCGTAAAGAAAGTAACTATCGAATAAAATATTAGAAAGATTTCCGTTTTATCATAAAACGTCAAACCTTTGAACTTATGAAGAAATTATTATTATCTATTTCAATGTTGGCATTTGCTTATACAACCAGTGCCAATGTTCCAGTTATCAAAAGCAACCCTAAGATAGAGGCTCAAGTAGAACAAACCCTGAAGAAACTCACCTTGGAGGAAAAGATAGGTCAGATGATGGAATTGGTGACCGACCTCTTTGGTGCCAACGACAAGAACGGTGTGTTCTATATCGACGAGCACAAGACCGATTCTATCCTTTCTCGCTATAAGATTGGCTCTATCCTCAACGCTCCTAACACTTGCGCGCCAACCGCCAAGCAGTGGGAGAAGTACATCGAGCAAATCCAGAAGATTTCGATGAAGCGCATCGGCATCCCTTGCGTCTTCGGTCTCGATCAGAACCACGGTTCTACTTATACACAAGACGGTACCCTCTTCCCGCAGAACATCAATGTAGCTGCCACCTTCAATCGTGAGATTGCTCGCCATTCGGCTGAGGCTACTGCTTATGAGACTCGTGCGGTGAGTGTGCCTTGGACTTTCAGTCCTACCGTTGATCTCGGTCGTGATGCCCGTTGGCCTCGCATCTGGGAGAACTTTGGCGAGGATTGCTATCTCAGTTCAGAGATGGGCAAGGCCATGGTCTATGGTTTCCAGGGTGAGGACCCAAATAACATCGACCAGTATCACATCGCCACTTCAATGAAGCACTTCATGGGCTATGGCGTGCCTTGGACTGGTAAAGACCGTACACCAGCCTATATCTCTCCTGCCAACTTGCGAGAGAAGCACTTTGCTCCTTTCCTGGCGGGTCTGCAAGCTGGAGCCTTGACCGTGATGGTGAATTCCGCTTCCGTCAACGGTATGCCGATGCACGCCAACAAGGAAATCCTGACAGGATGGCTGAAGGAAGAGACAGGATGGGATGGTGTGCTTATCACCGACTGGGCAGACATCAACAATCTCTATACTCGTGAGATGGTGGCAAAGGACAAGAAGGATGCGCTCCGCATCGCCATCAATGCTGGTATCGACATGATTATGGAACCTTATTCTTGCGATGCTTGTGGCTACCTTATTGAATTGGTGAAGGAAGGCAAGATTCCGATGAGTCGCATCGATGATGCCTGTCGCCGTGTGCTTCGTATGAAGTACCGTCTCGATCTCTTCAAGAACCCAACCCAGAAACTGAAGAATTATCCTAAGTTTGGTGGCGAGGAGTTTGCCAAACTCGCCTTGGAGGGAGCTACCGAGAGTATGGTACTCTTGAAGAACGAGCGTAATATCCTTCCTTTGCAGCATGGCAAGAAGATTCTCCTCACGGGGCCTAATGCCAATCAGATGCGCTGTCTGGACGGTGGATGGAGCTATACCTGGCAGGGCCATCGTACCGATGAGTTTGCCGGCAAGTATAATACCATCTATGAGGCATTCTGCAATGAGTATGGCAAGGAGAATGTTATTTTGAACCAGGGTGTTACCTATAATGAAAAGGGCAAGTATTGGGAGGAGAACGAACCTCAGATTCTGGGGGCAGTGGCTGCAGCGAAGGATGCCGACGTCATTGTGGCTTGCATTGGCGAGAACTCCTATACCGAGACTCCGGGCAACCTGACAGACCTCTGGCTTTCTGAAAACCAGCGCAATCTGGTCAAGGCTTTGGCTCAGACAGGCAAGCCTGTCATCTTGGTACTGAATGAAGGACGTCCACGTCTCATCGCCGACATCGAACCATTGGCACAGGGTATCATCGATATCCTTATCCCTGGCAACATGGGCGGCGATGCCTTGGTAAACTTGGTATCGGGCAAGTCAAACTTCAGTGGCAAGATGCCTTACACCTATCCTAAGGAAATCAATTCGCTCGCTAACTACGACTTCAAGAAGAGTGAGGAGGTGGGTACGATGGAAGGGGCTTACGACTACAATGCGAAGATTACCCAGCAGTGGGGCTTCGGATATGGTTTGAGCTACACCTCTTATCAATATAGCAACCTGAAGGTTTCCAAGTCTGACTTCCGCCACGGAGACATTATCAAGGTGAGCGTGGATGTGAAGAACACGGGCAAGGTGGCAGGCAAGGAGAGCATTCTCCTGTTCAGCAGCGACCTCGTTGCCAGCATGGTACCAGATGGTCGTCGTCTCCGTGCCTTCGACAAGGTGGAACTTCAGCCAGGTGAGACCAAGACTGTGACCTTCGAATTAAAGGCAGACGACTTGGCTTTTGTAGGTTGGGATGGCAAATGGAGATTGGAGGAAGGCGACTTCAAGTTGATGATTGCCGACCAAACTGCCTCTGTTCATTGTGCAGATACTTATCTGTGGCAGACAGCCAATAGATAAGCATATATAAAGATTGGGATCCATTCCTGCAAGAATATTCTATGTATTCTTGTTAGGAATGGATTTTGGGAAAATCTTTGGTGAATATGGGGTAGAGAAATATATTGCTCATATTGAACTTATCTTGACTTTTGTTTCTTTTTCACTTTCTTCATCAGAATAACAATAAATGCTATATAATTCCATGCTTGCCAACTTGTCAAAGTAACATCAAATCTG
>ERZ772955.1275-NODE-1275-length-16430-cov-3.387725_pt1 | contig 16430 bp, 14 predicted proteins | sample MGYA00511133_ERZ772955 | MGnify/ENA primary metagenome ERZ772955 (study PRJEB29015, sample SAMEA2737914) | human oral metagenome | biome: human oral; feature: human-associated habitat; material: dental | place: China | collected 2149 ... | reverse complement strand
TATTTACCAAAATGAAAAAGGTCTGGGCGAAAATGACCGTGTGTATCTGGTAGCAGCTTCTATTATCGCCACATTAGGAGTCGCTGGTAAAGTAGCTCCTTTAAAAAAGGAAGATCTGAAATCATCTGTCGAAATAAATAATCGCGATGGTGATATCCTCATCAGAAAAATAAATGCCTTTTTTCAAGAGAAAAAACTGCCAGACGACAAAAAAGAACTCATAACTCGTACTCTTTCTAATACGCTCCTAAACGATAATATCAATAAAGTGAAAAACGGAGAAAGTCAGCTCAAACGCGTTTTTACTAAAATCGTAGACGACCTAGGTATTTATTACAAAATAGGTCTAACGACCGATTTTACTGGCAAACTCTTCAACGAAATGTATTCGTGGTTAGGCTTCTCGCAAGACAAACTGAACGATGTAGTGCTTACTCCCTCATATGTAGCCTCTCTTTTGGTAAAACTCGCCCGCGTAAACAAAGATTCATACATATGGGATTTTGCAACTGGTTCGGCAGGACTACTTGTAGCAGCAATGAACGAAATGCTAAACGATGCCAAAGAAAACATACACTCACCAGAAGAACTCCAACGCAAAGAAGCGCATATAAAAGCTAAACAACTCTTGGGATTAGAGGTGCTCCCTAGCGTATATATGCTTGCTATTCTCAATATGATTATGATGGGCGATGGTAGCTCTAACATCATCAACAAAGATTCATTGACCGATTTTGACGGTAATTACGTCTTTGGCGAAAACGAAAAGTTTCCTGCCGATGCTTTTGTACTCAATCCGCCTTATTCAGCCAAAGGCAACGGAATGGAATTTGTGGAAACCGCTCTAAATATGATGAATAAAGGCTATGCCGCCATTATTATACAAAACTCGGCAGGCTCTGGTAAGGCAAGGGCATATAACCTGCGTATTCTGAAAAAGCATACACTTGTAGCAAGTATCAAAATGCCCATCGACCTATTTATCGGAAAATCAAGCGTACAAACCAATATATACGTCTTCCGAGTTGGCGAAAAACACCAAAAAAATGAAATGGTGAAGTTTATCGACTTCTCTTGCGATGGCTATACCCGCACTAATCGCAGAAAAGCGAGCAACAATCTCAAAGATACAAATCAAGCCAAGGAACGTTATGCAGAATTAGTAAATTTAGTACGTTTTGGTAAAAGCCAATTGAAGATTTTTACCGAAAAAGAATACCACGAAGCTACTATTGATCCCCAAAACGGTGCTGATTGGAACCAAACTGCTACTATTGACACTATCCCCACCCTCGCCGACTTCAAAAAGACTGTTGCCGACTATTTAGCTTGGGAAGTATCAACTCTTTTAAAAAAGCAAACTACTCCCGACGAAAGCTTGGGAAAATAGACGCCCACTTAACACAAAAACTCCAAAAAGTTAAGTGGGCAGAATTTCTAATTGGAGATCTGTTCGAGATAAAAACCTCTAAAAAAAGATTTGATGCCAATAAAATACAACTTTCAGAACAGGGACACCCTTACGTAGTAAGAACTGCTTCAAATAATGGAATTAAAGGTTTTTTAAAAGAAAATGAAGAATATCTAAATGAAGGGAATACAATCTCTTTTGGGCAAGACACAGCAACTATGTTTTATCAAAAACAGCCTTATTTCACAGGAGATAAAATAAAGGTATTACAATGTAAATATACTCAATTCAGTAAACTAAATGCTATTTTTATCATACCTACTTTAGAAAGAGCTTTTAGTTCTTTTTCTTGGGGATCTTCAAGTTTTAATGTAAAAGTGATAGAAGAAACTAAAATCACCCTCCCCACCCATAACGGAGCCATTGATTTTGCCTTTATGGAAACCTTTATAGCTGAGCTGGAAGCTCAGCGTATAGCTGAGCTGGAAGCTTACTTAACCATTACAGGGCTTAAAGACTACACCCTTACTGAGGAAGAAGAAAAAGTGCTAAACAGCTTAGATAAAGTACAGTGGAAAGAATATCGTTTTGCAGATATTTTTAACAATATACAGCAAGGTAGAAGACTTAAAAAAGATGACCAAATAGAAGGGAGTATACCTTTTGTAATGGCGGGAGTAACTAATACAGGCATAGTGAATTACATTTCTAATCCAGTAGCAACTTTTCCCAAAAATTCTATCACCATTGATATATTTGGTAATGCTTTTTACAGGAATTATGATTTTGGGGCAGGAGATGATACAGGAGTTTATTGGAATACAGAAAGAAAACTTTCAAGAGAAATGATGCTATTTCTAACTAAAACTTCAGAAAAAGCATTACAAGGGAAATTTTCATATGGCAAAAAATTAAGAAGTTCACAAAGTTTGAATTTTAGAATGAAACTCCCCACTAAAAACGGCACCCCCGATTACGACTTTATGAACACCTACATCTCTGCCATTCACAAAGTAGTCATCAAAGAAGTCGTCCTCTATGCCGAAAAGAAAATACAAGCCACCAAAGAAGTTATAAAAAAATAATTTTTTCAATATTACTTGCGGTAACGCTCCATATCGCGACGGAGGTCTTTCTCTTTGATGCTTTCGCGTTTGTCGTACAGTTTTTTGCCACGTGCTACGGCTATATCGAGCTTGGCTAACCCTTTGTCATTGACATACAGTCTTGTAGGCACAATCGTAAGCCCTGTCTCTTTGACGGCTCGTTCTATTTTACGCAGTTCTCGCTTGGTCAGCAGTAGTTTACGTGTACGAGCGGCTTCGTGGTTGTAGAAGTTGCCCAGACGAAATGCCGCTATGTGCATATTGATAACCCACAGTTCGCCCTTGTCGAAAGCACAATACGAATCTACCAGACCTGCCTTGCCTTCGCGTATCGATTTTATCTCGGTACCGTAAAGCACTATGCCTGCCGTGTATTTGGTCAGCAGCTCGTAGTGGAAAGAGGCTTTTTTGTTTTTGATTTCTATCTGTGATTTTTGGTGCATATCGGGGTATACTGTCAAATATTTCGTGCAAAATTAATATTTTTTTCGACTAAATATTGAATAAAATCACATTTTATGCTGATTATCAGAAAAAATAGTATTACTTTTGCAGTCAATATAAAATCCGACAGAGTTACATTGTAAAAATTTCATATAACTAACTAATCTACATCAGAGATATGAAGAATAAGTATATCGACTTGATTCAACAGGCATTCGAAGTACCGAACGACGAGTTTACGGTCGAAGATGGCGACTTGAATTGGTTCGGCATACCGCTAATGGACGTCATCAAACAGTACGGCACACCGCTACGCATAGCCTATCTGCCCAAGATAGGACAGAATATACAGCGTGCCCGCCGTGCATTCAATGTAGCTATGGCGAAGGTCGATTATCAGGGCGACTACAACTATTGCTACTGTACCAAGTCGTCTCATTTCTCGTTCGTGATGGAAGAGGTGCTCAAACATAACGTCCACATAGAGACTTCGTCGGCTTTCGATATGAATATTCTCGAAAATCTGTACGAAAACGGATTCCTCAAACCCGACACATACATTCTCTGTAACGGCTTCAAACGTCCTCAATATGTAGAAAACATAGAAAATCTTGTAGATTTGGGGTTCAAAAACATAATACCTATTTTGGATAATAAATTCGAACTCGACTTATTCAATATCACTTCGAAACGAAAATTCAACATCGGCATACGTATTGCTGCCGAAGAAGAACCGAAGTTCGACTTCTACACCTCGCGTCTCGGTATCAGATACAACGACATAATACCATACTGCGAGAAGAAAATCAAACCCAACAAAAACGTAAGCCTCAAGATGCTTCACTTCTTCATCAACACAGGTATACGCGACACTGCATATTACTGGAACGAGTTGAACAAAGTGGTTAACCTCTACTGCGAACTCAAACATATATTCCCCAGCCTCGACTCTCTCAATATCGGCGGCGGTTTCCCGATACAGGCACACCTCGACTTCGACTACGACTACGAATATATGGCAGAAGAGATAGTGGCACAGATAAAAAAGACCTGCAAAAACAACGGCGTCGAAGACCCGCATATCTTCACCGAATTCGGCTCGTATACCGTCGGCGAGAGCGGCGCTATGCTCTACTCCATCATCAACCAGAAGCAACAAAACGACCGAGAGCTGTGGAATATGATAGACAGCAGTTTTATGACTACCCTACCCGACACTTGGGCTATCAACCAGCGATATGTATTCCTCGCCATCAACAATTGGGATAAAGAGTACGAACGTGTCCATATGGGCGGGCTTACCTGCGACAGCGAAGACTTCTACAACGCCGAGGCTCACTCGAATGCCATCTTTATGCCCAAGATTACCAACGGAGAGGAGCAATATGTGGGCTTCTTCCATATGGGAGCCTATCAGGAGAGTCTGGGCGGCTTCGGGGGCATACAACACTGCCTCATTCCCGGTCCCAAACTCGTAGTGATAGACCGCGACGAGACAGGCGAATGGTATACAAAACTATTCGCCAAAGAGCAGAGTTACAAGTCGATGCTCAAAATATTGGGTTATTGATTGCCTACGCTTGCCGAAATGGGGGAGTGTATCTACTTCCGACTTTTGCATCGACATTCGACAAGAGCTTTTATCGCCGACAAAACAATATATACTACTATCGACCAAACGAATACACTGTATTTCAATGCGATGAGCAATATTATAGTAGAAACTATTAGTATGTATTGCCATTTGTTTGAACGAATACCGAAGTCTTTGAATTTCAGAGAAAACATTGGTAGACTCGATATCAGCAGATAAGAAGTCGTAGCGACCAATACGAGCGTAATAGCCACATTATCTGATAAAAAACGGTGATACGTAAAACCAAGACCCGACCACAATATAGCATTTGCCGGAGTGGGCATACCGATAAATGAGCTTGTCTGCCTATCGTCGATATTGAACCGAGCCAGACGCAACGCCGAGAAAGCCACTATAATCATCCCTACATAGCCATAATTACCAATACTATCCGTAAGCAACGACACCGCTACCATCGATGGAGCAAGACCAAAACTGACCACGTCTGCCAACGAATCGAGCTCTTTGCCCAAAGGCGAATATGCACGAAGTAGGCGAGCCGCGAATCCGTCGAGAAAATCAAAGACTGCCGAAATAAGCACAAATATCAAAACAGACTGATAATCTGCCATAAAGGCCGACCTTACAGCAAGACAACCAGAACACAGGTTGCATATAGTCAGGAAGTTAGGAATATGTTTTTTCATCGAAATAGAAGTGTATCACAAAATTTTGCCAAAATTAGATATTTTCACCGACTTATAATCTGCAAACATCGAAAAACTGACGTTTTTTTTCTATTTTTGTACATTCATTTTTCGTAATAACCTCATCTGTAATACAATGATAATAATAGAGATAGCAAAATTTCTTCTCCCTTGTGCTACAATAGTTTTGATAGCATATTGGCTTATAAATCGTCCCATAAAACTCGAAAAACTAAGACTCGACTCTGCTACCGAATCGGCTAATTTCAAAGTGATAGCACCTATAAAACTCGCTGCCTACGAGAGGCTTGTGCTTTTTTTAGAACGTACTTCGCCCGACGAGATACTCAACCGCGAGATAGAAAACAATATGTCGACCTTCGAGCTACAAGTAAAACTACTCAGAGTCATAAGGGAAGAGTTCGAACACAATGTAGCTCAGCAGATATATGTTACCCCGAAGGAGTGGCAGGCTGTAGTCGATGCCAAAAACGACATCCTACAACTCATCAATATATGTGCTACACAGGTGAATAGCAACGACAAAGCTATCACGCTTGCTCAAACAATCATACGCACGTACAACGAGTCGGCACAGACCCCGACACAGACCGCCATAGCTCTGCTAAAGAACGAGATAAGTCGCCTGATAAACTGAATAATATGAACACTCTACACACATATAAAGCAAGTATATACGCGGCTCTGACGGTCGTTGTAATATTATCTGTCTATTCCTGCCGTGCCGACAGCGGTTGTACAGCCGATATACGCACGAATATCGGCGTATCGTTTTTCGGAGCAGTCAGAGACAGTGCTAAAAATCGATTTATTACAACGGTACTGACAGATACAATCATGGTAAAAGGGGTAGGCAACGACTCTACGATAAACGATACACTACCGATATCGACGGTAAGGTTGCCTCTGAAACCTTCGGACAACCGCACAGCATTCGTAATACGACGAGATAGAAAAACCGCCGACACCGTTACTATCGAACACGAAAACACCGAAGTACTCGTATCGTTGGAATGCGGTACGACAACGACGCATTACATCAGAGAGGTATATTTCTCGAAAAACGAAATAGACTCTATAGTTTTAAAAGACAGACACATAAAAGACAACAAGACAAACAACCAACTACTAATATATTTCAAAGCAGAGCAATGAAGAGGCTTTCGCTAATATCAATAATACTTTTCCTGACCGTATCTGCCGTATCGCACGCACAGAACGATAGTAATAGTGTGGTTCGTGAGAAACGAAACACATACACGGGCAAGGCTTACAAGGCAGTATCGATACATGCCGATATTTTCTCGCCCGCAATGGGTATCATCGGCAACAAAGATATTCGTACGGGCGAGATTCAGGCAGATATGAATCTGTATTATAAGTTTTTCCCCACATTAGAGGCAGGCTACGGAAGTATACGGACTTCTCTTAAAGGAGGACAGGAATATCGTGCCACATCGCCATTCGTAAGGATAGGATTCAATTATAGTCTTATAAACAACGCCGATAAAGATGGCAGAATGAAGCACATAGTGTCGTATCCTTTTGTAGGAGCACGATACGCGATGTCGGCCACAGACTACCAAGCGGCAAACATACCTATGAACAACGACTATTGGGCAGGAGGCGACAGGCGGCAAAGCTTCTCGGGCAGAGGCGTATATTGCGGGTGGCTAGAATTGGTAGGAGGCATAAGAGTCGATTTATACCGAGGCTTCACTATGGGCTGGAGCGTAAGGCTCAAAACGGCTTTTCACACAAAAGATAAAACAAAAATATGGTGGAATCCGGGGTATGGGTTCACTCAAGGAGGACAATTCTCATTCAACTACACTATAGGATATACTCTATTCTCAAAAAGTAACAACAAGTCGGCAAAAAGCAAATGATACTTCTACCTTTAGCTTATGCCGCCCCTACCGCTTATTATCACTATCTTATACGCTACGATATTACGATAGACATAAATAGTTTTTACTGCAAACAGACCTACGCCAATAGGTGCTATATAGCTACATCGAACGGAGTAGAAGCCCTAACTATCCCCGTAGTAAAAGAGGAACGCAAGACCGCCTCGAAAGACATAAGAATATCGAACCATACCCCGTGGCAGACATTACACTACCGAGCGATAGAGAGCGCCTACCGCTCGTCGCCGTTTTTCGAGTACCTGTATAGCGATATAGCCGACCTCTACAATAGGCGTTACGACTTCTTGGTCGACTTCAATATCGACCTACAGCAGAAAATACTCGACTTACTCGGGTACAACAACCTCGATATATTGCTTTCGACAGAATACATAGCGGCAAACGACGACAAGTATACCGATTTGCGAGAGCAGTTCGACGCTAAACGTCAGTCGGACTCCATACCCGATATGCAAGAACGTAAATACCACCAAGTATTTGAACACAAATACGGATTCAAGCCAAATCTAAGTATACTCGATATGCTATTCAATACAGCCCTCGAATCGAGACTTCTGTTATAATATATTCGGCCAATAAAATGAACGATAGGCGTGATAATTAGGAGTTTATCGGCGAAACTTCGATTCTACAAATGGGACAATAGCTATGGTCGGTATGGTGCATATCATCACAAAGATAAAGAAATGAGCGTAACCGCCAAGCCACGTTTCGATAAAGCCCGCAGCCATTCCCGGCAACATCATTCCCAGAGCCATAAAACCCGTACACAATGCGTAGTGCGAAGTCTTGTATTGCCCCTCCGAGAAACGTATAAGATACATCATATATGCCGTGAAACCGAATCCGTAGCCAAACTGTTCGAGAGCGACGGCAGTGTTTATGAGCATCAACGAAGTAGGTTGCTGCAAAGCGAGATAGACATAAACAGCGTTAGGAAGCGTTATGGCCAGAGTCATAGGAAGAGTCCAATAGCTAAGTCCTCGACGGCTTATGGCTATACCGCCAAGTATACCTCCTACCGTGAGAGCTGCTACACCGACAGTGCCATATACAAGCCCGACAGCCTCAGTACTCAGCCCGAGGCCGCCCACCGAACGGGCATCGAGCATAAAAGGCGAGGCGAGCTTCACAAGCATTGCCTCCGAGAGGCGATACAACAGCATGAAAGCAATAAAAAAGCCTACATCTTTTTTAGCAAAGAAAGAGGAAAATACTTCTGCAAAACGAAGAAATGTCTGCTTGTACTGTACTCCGATAGTTTTGCCGTCTGCGGGAGGGTAAGGCAGAGCAAACTTATGGTAAGCAAATACGGCGATAAATATCCCTGCCGCTACCAATAGGGTAATACTCCAAGCGTATGATATGTTGTGAGTTTTTTGTTCGAGGTACCCTGCCATAATCACGAGCAGACCTTGCCCGAAAATAGTGGCGAGGCGATAAAATGTGCTACGTATGCCGACGAAAAACGACTGTCGGCGTTCGTCGAGTGCAAGCATATAAAATCCGTCGGCAGCTATGTCGTGTGTAGCAGAACTGAACGCCACAAGCCAAAACAGACAAATGGATATTTGGAAGTAACCTGGAGTAGGCAGCACGAAAGCTACACCCGCAAGCCCTGCCCCGATAAACAGTTGCATAGAGAGTATCCACCATCGTTTGGTCTTGAGCAGGTCTACAAACGGACTCCAAAAGGGTTTTATGACCCAAGGCAGATAGAGCCATCCCGTATAGAAAGCAATATCGGTATTCGACAGTCCGAAGCGTTTGTACATAATAACCGACACTGTCATAGCCATTACGTAAGGAATGCCTTCGGTAAAATATAGCGACGGTATCCACCTCCAAGGGGAAAATTGCTTTTTCATCGTACGAAAAGATAACTCATTACAAAATAAGTACAAAAGTAACACTTATTTTAGTATCTTTGCAGTCTGAATTTTAATTGATTTTTTTACTTATGAACAAAGTATTTTTATCTCTATCAATCTTTTTATTGTGTTCGGTAGCAGCCATATCGCAAACAGTAGTGAAGGGCTATGTCAGAGACGCCTCTACCGAAGAACCTATGGTTGGAGTCTCGGTACAAATCGAAGGGACTCTCGACGGGACTCAGACAGGTGCCAACGGAGAATACTCCCTAACCGTGCCTGACAATAAGAATCTGATATTTTCGTATGTAGGCTACCATACGCTGGTAGTAGCAGCCGACAAAGCATCGGATGTAAGGTTAAAGACAAACTCTATCGAGCTGAAAGACATCACCGTTACTTCGCAGATAGCGATACAGAGGAAGACCCCTGTAGCCGTATCGAACGTATCTTTCGAGACTATCGAAGAGAAGATCGGCAATGCCGAATTTCCCGAAGTGCTGAAGTCGACCCCCGGTGTCTATACCACCAAAAACGGCGGTGGATACGGCGACTCGAAGATAAACATGCGAGGTTTCAAGTCGGAAAATATCGCCGTTATGGTCAACGGTGTACCCGTCAACGATATGGAATGGGGCGGAGTCTACTGGAGCAACTGGGCGGGGCTTGCCGACGTTACCCGTACTATGCAGACTCAACGTGGTCTGGGAGCCTCGAAAGTATCGTCACCCTCGGTGGGAGGTTCTATAAACATTATCACCAAAGCGCACGAAGCCAAAAAAGGCGGTTCGGCTCAGTATGTTATAGGCAACGACGGTTACAATAAGGTATTGTTCAATATCTCTTCGGGTAAGCTCCCGAATGGCTGGGCATTCACTGTGCTCGGATCGCGTACTTGGGGTAACGGATATATCCAAGGCACAAACTTCGAGGGTTGGAACTACTTCCTCAACGTATCGAAGATTATCAACGACGACCATACACTCTCGTTTACCGCCTTCGGGGCTCCGCAAGCTCACTATCAACGTAGTGCATACGATCAACTCACTATCGCCGAATGGCAGCGAGTAGGTAACTATATGAACGGCAATAGTCCGTATAAATACAACGCTACATACGGTTTCGACGGCAAAGGACAACGCCGCACTTCGGCATTCAACCAATATCACAAACCTCAGCTTTCGCTCAACTGGAACTGGGATCTCGGCAACCGCAAAAGCCTATCGACCGTAGTATATGCCTCTATCGGACGAGGCAACGGCTATAGCGGACAAGGCGGTTACAACATGCCAAGTGCTGCTACAAAATATATTTATAGCAATTGGTACGGAGCTTCGAACGGTCTGGTCAATAGTACTTTCCGCAACGACGACGGTACATTCGCTTACGACAAGATAGAGGCTATCAACGCAGCAAGCACCACAGGGTCGCTAATGGCTATGAGCAAAAGCAAAAACTACCACAACTGGTATGGACTTATCTCTACATTTACCTCGCCATTGTCGAAAAATATCGACTTCTACGGCGGTGTCGACTTCCGTTACTACAAAGGCGTACACACCAACGAACTGATAGACCTATACGGAGGTAAATATTTCATCGACGAGGCATCGCGTAAAAACGTAAAAGCAGTGAACAACGCCGCTGCTGCCGACCCCAACTGGAAGATGCAGAAGCTCCAAGTAGGCGACGTAGTTTACCGCGACTACGACGGATATGTAGTCCAAGAAGGAGCATTCGGACAGGTCGAAGGTAGCTTCTTGGAGAAAGCTCTTACGGCTTTCGCATCGGGTTCGTTGTCGAATACTACCTACTGGCGTTACGACCGCTTCTACTACGATGCAGAGCACGCTCGTTCGAAGACGCTCAATTTCTTGGGATATACCATCAAGGGTGGACTCAACTACAACTTTGCCTCGTATCACAACGTGTTCGTCAATACAGGCTATATAAGCAGAGCGCCATACTTCTCGGGCGGAGCTTTCTTGCAGTCGACAACGTCGAACGAAATCAACAAAAACGCCATAAATGAAAATATATTCTCTCTCGAACTCGGCTACGGTTTCCACCACCGTTACCTCAAGGCTACCATCAACGGATATTTCACCAGATGGATGAACAAGACTATGACACGTGCCAACGAATACAGTTATACCGACCCATCGGGAGATATAGTGAACGAACGAGCTATCATCAATATGAGCGGAGTAAACGCCCGCCACATGGGAGTAGAAGTAGAGCTGCGGTCGAATCTGACTAACTGGCTCGAGCTATCGGCTATGCTGTCGCTCGGCGACTGGCAGTGGGATAGCAATCCTATCGGATACTACTACAACTCCCTCGGACAGCCCTTGGCAGACCTCAAAGGTACTGTCGCCGATGCTATCGGTAGCGGCAACCACGCTTGGTCGCAGCTCAACCTGAAAGGTATCAAAGTAGGTGGCTCAGCTCAGACCACATACGACTTCGGCGTTACGCTCAGACCGGTAAAAGAACTTCGACTCGAACTCAACCTCAACGGTATGAGCCGTCTGTTTGCCGACTATACCATAAGCAGTAGCAACCTGATAGTAAACAAGCCATACGACTTCGTTCAGCCTTGGCAGGTGCCGGGAGCAGCTCTAGTAGACTTCAATGCAAGCTATCGTTTCAAGTTCGCCGGTACTACAGCAGTAATATCGGGTACTTGCCAGAACCTATTAGACCAAGTATATATCGCCGACGCCACCAACGGCAACGACGGTACTTGGCAGACTGCACGCGTCTTTTACGGTTTCGGCAGAACGTGGACTACAAAACTCAAAATCAATTTCTAATTAACCGCAAAAACAAAGTATAATAAGATGAAAAACATATTAGGTTTAATAATTGCCGCAACGCTCATCACATTTACAGCGTGCGACTACAACGGGAAAAACTTCCCCGGATACAACAAAGACGTCCCGACCGATATACGTACCGTTGAGTACACTATGACCGACGACGACTACGGCATGGTAGCGAGCAATGCCGGCAATAAGGCTATGGCAAAACAAGATGGAGTAGAGAAAGCCCTTGCGGCTGTGGCTTCGAAAAAGGCTTTCAACAAACAGATAAAAGCCGATAAATACGCCCCTGTAGTAGTAGCTTACCGTTTCCCCACATTCGACGACGGCACTGCCGTAAAGCTCACTTATAAGTATATCGAAGAGGTAGCAAAGCCGCTTTATATCGATACTATTGCAGCAAGCAAGCCATATACGCTCAATAAGAACGACTACGACACCGCCTATTCCGTTACATCGGATACGGCTTATTTCAAATCGGTAGCACAAGCAAAGAGCAATATGGGCAAGATACTGAAAGGCAAGTTCCCCGCCGCTACGTCCGACTCGATGATACTCGTAACATACGACCTAAAAGTATCTGGAGCAACCGTAACCACTACGGCTCTATGGCGACTTGTTGCGGCTCAATGGTCGGAATATGTCAATGCCTCGGTATACATAATGCAGAAAGCCGATTATACGTCGATGAACTTAAAGTACGACAACTTCTCGGGTACGCAGGCAGATAGCTATTTGCCCGTTTTCCTCAAAAGCAAATATCCCTACATGGCGGCAGACAAAAAGCTCGGTATAGTGTACAAACATTTCAACTCGGGCAAGACCACTATAAAAGTAGACGAATACGTATACGACGGTTCGGTGTGGACAAAGGTTCCGAACGCTGTGGAAGAGACACATACCGACCAGTTCGTAAAACTCAACGGCAAGTGGGTATACAACCCGTCGGTCGCACTCGACCTCTCGGGACAGAGTGCCGAAGTACAGGCTTACTATCAGGCTGCCGTCGACTGGGTATGGGAGAATATCGACCAGCCCGCAGGCTGCTCTGCCAAAGGACAAGGATATGTAACGTCGTTCGGCAATAGCGATTATTACGGCGGTATGACAGCTCGATACAACAATGTCGACCTAAACGTTACCAAAGCTCGCGAACAGACCGCTGCCTCCACTAAAGAGGCTATCAAAAACGCATATCCCGCATCTATGACCGACGAGCAGGTAGAGGCTAAAATGAAGCAACAACTCATCGCCGAGCTCAACGGTATGCTGCAAAAGATGCACCCCGACGCTGTACCGGTAGAGGGCATCGATGTAATATACACTATAAAACTGCCTTTCTACCGCAAAAATTCGCACTCGATACAGTACAAGGTTATTGCAAAAGGTAAGTTCGAATACGTAGAAGGCTCGCTCAAAGACTTGGGCAAATAAAAAGAGGAAACTAATCTTTTTCATATTGTTGACTCCCTTTCGGTACACGAGTATCGGAGGGGAGTATTTTTTATGTTGCCGTCCGATAAGGTTTTTGGATTGGATAAAAAAACAGTTTTTTGGGGAGAAAAAGTACTTTTGTAAACAATTGAATATAAGAAGCTTCGATAAACATTATTGCGGTTGAAAAAAAAGTCCGGACTTTTTTACCAAAACATAGGTACTTTTTCGCCAAAAGATATGTACCTTTCTATTTATCGTCGTAATGCCCGTATGCCGATAAAATTTTCACCATTCCCGACTCTCGGTTTACCTCGTATATCAATCTATGTTTCTTGTCTATGTATCTACGATTTCCCTTGTCCGAGTCTGTTTGCAAGCCAGCTCACATAGAAGAGCTGGAAGCTGTGGTATATCATTATCGGGAGCAGGAAAATAACTTTCTGTGTCTCTGGGATACCGAGTACCAGCACGAACAGACTGCCGTGTACCAACGACTTCTTAGACCCGCAAAACGTTGTCGTGATGGTATCTTCGCGTGAAAAATGCAATAGCTTGGTGATACGCAGGAGTATGGTGTAGACAACGAAAAAAAGGCATACCGCCACAATGGTGATAAGAGCGAAAACAATAGGCGATACCGACGAGAATATTTGGCGGACGAAAGCGTCGGAGAAGCTCTCGTAGACGATAAGCAATATTATAAGTTGGTCGAAATGCCCTATCAGACGGATGTATTTGTCTACTATTCTTTTCAACAATGGATTTAGCAGCAGTCCGAGTATGAGCGGTAGTAGCACTTTGAGCAGCAGTTGCCGCACTACCTCGTCTTGCCCTACGCCCGTCTGCGTACCGTCTATGAAAAGCCCCATCAGCAACGGCGTGGCAACGATACCGATAAGCCCCGAAACAGAAGCATTGAAGATAGCAGCGGTAACATTGCCCCTGGCAATGGATACCAGCACTACCGACGAGGATATAGTGGAAGGCAGACTTGCCAGAAAGAATACCGAAAGCCATATCGGTTCGTAATCCGTACCCTTCACTACGAGATAAAAAGGTAAAACAAGCAGAGGAAACAATACAAACGTGCCGAACTGCACCAAAAGATGTAGACGCCAGTTTTTGATGTCGCCCACGACTTGTTTGATATTCAACTTCAGCCCATAGAGCAAGAAGATGATACAGATGCCCCAATCTATAAACGTACTTAGGTCGAATATCTCGTTGTACTCCTTGCGATATGGTACAATCCTTGCCAAAACGACCATAAAAACCAAGGCAAAGAGAAATGTGTTGTGTTTGTTGAAGAGTTGTTTCATCGTTTTTGCTTTGAGGAGTATTCTGAGATATAAACAAAAAACCGCCCACCTCTCTTTCGATAGTGGGCAGTCTTTTTTATTTTTAGTTCTATAAATTCTTAGAAATGGAACATAAGGAACAAGCTACCACCTACATTTGTTTTGAAGTGGAAGTTAGCGTTGCCTGCTTGGCCTACTCTATTTTCGTGTTCCTTCACAGCGCCACCTTCTATTAACTGATATTTTTGTTTACCGATAGGATTGTTTGCACCGCTGATAGATACGCCGAGCTCACCGCCTATCGACATCTTGGGAGCGAAGAAGTATTCTACTCCTACGAAACCGCCTACACCTACTTCATAGCCGAAGCCACCGCGTTTTTCCAAAGTACGCGAAGCCGGATTAGTTGCTGCGTTAGTAGTGAAGTCCCAAGTAGAAGGAGTAGCGTTGGCTACAGTCATAACGTTACCGTACTTATACAATTCGTCCGACTTGTTGATACCGATACCTGCTTCCACTCCGTAGAAACCTTGCAGACGGCGGTAACCGCGACGCATTTCGTAGCCCACCGAGAGTTTAAGTTCGTTTCTGGTAACAGTCTTGTAGTCCACTACTGTCTTATCGGGATTTAGCACTGTACCGTCTTCGATAACTGTGTGTGCTAAGCGGTCGTTGCCGAAGTCGAAAAACAATTTTGCACGTACGGCAGTCTTTTCGTTAAGGAAATATTTACCGTATATTCTGCCCGGGAAGCCGTCGAACGAAGGAGCGGCAATGTTGGCAGAGTTGTTGTTCATATTGCCAAGGTATTTCAGAAACGGCACTGCGTCGATACCCAAAGCAAAGTCGCCTGCTGCAGGCAATATTGCGTGTCCAAATTTGTTTGTTACAGTAGAGTTCGATACTGTGTTGTCTTGTGCTGTAGCTGCTACAGCGATGCCAATCATTATGGCAATCGAAAAAATTACTCTTTTCATATCTTTATCTTAATTTTTTAGTTTCTACAAAATATTATACTTCATCGCCTTTTTCTTTGATTTCTGCGAAAACACCTACTTTTTGCTCAAGGATAAGTCTCTGTCCGGAAACAATTGATTGGGCAGGTATTGTGAATGTCCACTTACCATTATGATCGTCGCCGGCAGCATCTTTTTGTTTACCCCTCTTTTCGCTTACGTTAAAGGTAACATTTACTCCGGCAGGATTTGCGGGAACATTCAATGTAAAATGACCTGCTGCATCGACAGTAATCTTTTTCATCCAATTACCTGCAGGTGTAGCCGGAGCCAATATTTCTGCATAAGGAATAACAGCTACGATTTCCACACCTTCTGCACCTTCGTACTTTTTGGGTGTTGCTTTCAAGTCGGTAACACATAGCAGTGTACCTTCGATTACAGCCGAGCGTTCGTCGCTGTCGCTAATCTCTATAGGCTTTGCAGGGTCTTCCATCTTGCTGCACGAAGCCAATCCCAATGCTACTACCGTAGCCATCATAAAAACAAATACTTTCTTCATAAAAATGAATTTTTTAGTTTTAAATAAATTGAAATTAAATTATATGATTTGATAAATTAAATGTCTGTGTAGAAATAATTTTTCGCAAAGGTAATACAAATATTCTGATTACAAGTCATAATGCCGAGACTTTTTGTCGGATATTGATGGTTGTTATTTTTTCCCGTCTTGTATCATCTTCTACAATCGGCTATATATTACGAATTTACACACTTAGTTTTATCGAATACTTTTTATTTCTCCTCGTTGGTTATCCGTGTTTTTTGAGTTGTTATCGATGAGGTG
>ERZ772955.1266-NODE-1266-length-16493-cov-6.783246_pt1 | contig 16493 bp, 30 predicted proteins | sample MGYA00511133_ERZ772955 | MGnify/ENA primary metagenome ERZ772955 (study PRJEB29015, sample SAMEA2737914) | human oral metagenome | biome: human oral; feature: human-associated habitat; material: dental | place: China | collected 2149 ... | reverse complement strand
CTCAGTGCCGCTTCGCCAAAATTGACCTCGCTCACTTGATACTGCAGCTGCCGCAATCGGTCAATCACGCCAGCCCCCATAGCCCCTGCGTCAATAAAGACAGCCTGTGGGCGATGTTGGTTAATGCAGTCAATCACACGATTGGCGACTTCCATCGTAGAAAGTCCCGTAAACGTGCGAACATCTCTCGTCCATAGCCCTTGACGCACACAGAGCACCGTTCGGTCGTCGCCGAATCGCGCCACATCTACGCCGAGGATAACGGGCTGCCCCTCTACATCCCTTTCCGTCAGCTCTCTTTCCGCCGCCGCACTCACAAGGTCAATCGGGATAACCACATCAGATGCGGATGCGGTAAAGTCGCACAGTATCTCCTGTCGGAACTCCATCTCTGTCATCTGCTCTTTCATGTCTGCAAGCTCTTCCGCTGTAAATATCCCTGTCTCGTCTCCCCTGTAAAGGCAAGAGTACCAGCCTGCCGTTCTCTCAGCGAACTGGTATATTTCATAGAATTGGTTTTGTCCTTTTGGCGTCCCGATGAATACTGCCCACCCCTTGCGATCCGAAAGCGCAGGACGGATAACACCGCCCCATAGCTCCGGCTTGATATTTGCGTACTCGTCAAGGATTACTCCGTCGAGATAGATACCACGGAGCGCATCCGGGTGATCCGCGCCGATGATGTAAAGCCGGGATCCCGGTGAATCTGCATGTCTCGTCGGCAGCTGGACATAGAGCTCTGCTTTATTCTCATTACACCCCGGTATCGGTCTTGTGTAGTATTTCAGATACTCCCACGCGATGCGCTTTGCCTGATTGCGATATGGCGCCACATATGCATAAATAGGCGCTCTTTTTTCATTGAGTATCGCCTTTTTGATCATCTCATTGACTGTGCCGACAGTCTTACCGAAACGTCTATGACAGACAAGCACCGCGAATCTGTACCGCGTCAGCGCAGGATGTATCGTGTCACGCCATAGCGGGCGCGGCGTGTACGGTATGACAACCGTGCTCATGTTCCGCCCTCCCAGCGGAATGTAATCGGCGCACCGTCACCCCCGCTTATCTGTGTCTTGTTGATATAGACCCCGTCCATCTTGTTGAGGAGATCCATTGCTTTGAGACGATCTGCCTTTCCTGTCTCCTCATCACGGGCGAATTGCGTGAGTAGTTCGCGCCGTTCGGCTGCGTCCATGATCTTGTGTGAATCCATTTCGCGGCGAAGTTCTGCGATACGTTGCTGTACCCTAGCATTTCCTAGCAATTTTGCCGCACAAACCCCGGCGACTTTATCCGACCGTACCTTGTAACCCGCGTTTTTGTAGGCTTCGGTGGCATTTCCACACCGTACAAATTCCATACAAAAAATTTCCTGTAACCGTTGCATCACGCCACCTCCTCTGCAAGCAACTCATAACCTCCATTCTCCCCACGAGAAAAGCCGCCTCGATTGAGACGGCCATTCCGTGAGATGTAGGAGGAGAGATCAGTGGTTGGGGTTATCCCCAAACTACCCACAATAGCATTTTAACACCGAAAAAGGCGTTTATGAGACATGTCTATTTATTTTTTTCTGTTCGAGCTTCAGATATGCTTCAACAACACGATCAACGACATATTGCCACATAGCCCTTAGTGACCGCTCCGATACAAAGAACTCTGTATTGAGAAACCGTTTCCGCATCATCTCACAATACATCATCTGCGTGCGCACGAGCCATGCCCTGCGTCCTCTGCCTGCCTTGTCGCGTGACGCCTTGCGCCGCGCATCGAGGAATATCCGCTTACGCTCTGAGAGTCCACGTTCTACGAACTCCACCGCACGCAGCCATGTGTAGGAAGGATACGTCTCATCAAACTTGACACCGCGCAGAGCCTCCGCCTCCGTCGGATGCCCGGGAAGGCTCCCGCCCCCTTGCGCAGGTGTGCCATGCACATACTCCTCACGCTTCAGGCGGTAGGTTCTCCGCTCCTCCACATAGTTCAGCAGCATGGATTCCGCACGCTTGCGGTCTTGCCGTATTTCATCTGCCATCTGCAAGGCTGCGTCGTTTTCAAGCAATGTGTTTCCTCCTATCTCTGCAAAATTGCATTTGTCACTTCTTCGATCTGCCGTATATGGTCTATATTCGTCCCCGTTACTGCAACAAGCATCTGAACCATCGTTTCATTGCTCGGAAGAAAGATTGCAAGAGCGGCGGCGATAATACTCGTTATAAACAGAATTAAAGCAAGAAATCTCACATCATCACTGGAAAATCTATCTTCTGCAATGGATTGAAATGTGATAACCCACCCAAAGATTGATATACCTGCCGTAATAATCATTACTATACGTAGTGAATGAACTACATCAATCACATAAAACACCCACGGGCTAACTATCGGCTCCATTGCGTTCATTCCTCCTCCTGCATCCGCGCGAACTCCTCGATGCACGAGAGGAGCCCCTCCTCCGTCAAGGAGACATTGTCCTTCGTGTAGAGTTCATCAAACCTGTTCTCTGGACAAATCGTGCATCCCGTTCCACCACCCAGCGGAATCTTGTCCACCTGCGCGGAATATCTACGCCCCTTGTGCTCGAATTGGCAGGCAAGCGTCCCCGCGACGCCCAGCCGCTCTATCTTGTACTCCACTATTTCGCCTCCAATTCTGCGACGAACTCCTCGATGCAGGAGATCAGCTGCTCTTTCGTGACGGGTATCCACCGCCGACAATAGAGATCGTTCCATGTCCCATCCCGAAAGATCATGCACTCGTTCCCGTGATCGTACGTGTCGCGCAAGTCGGCGTAATACTTCTTCTTTCCGTGAGAGAAGTGACAGCAATAGCCTCCATCGTCGTATCTCACCTCGTATGCCATTACCGCACCTCCCGAAAGATAATATCCGTGTCCCTCATCATGTGGAGAAACATCTTCTTACGCAGGAGATAATCCCGCGTCCGCATGCCCTTGACCTCGATCACCTCGCGCCGGCCATCATCATACTCGACGAGGAAATCCGGTGTATAGGTGATTGGTTTCTGCGGCTTGCCTTGGTTGTCCCGGAACCCCTCAAGCAAGGTGTACGTCGGTTGGAGGTCGATGCTCTTAATCTCGCCGAGGCGTTTCTTCTCACGAAGGAGCAGATAATATTCTGCCTCGCGCTTGCTGTCAAACGTATGCCCGCACATGACCGTCTTGCGAGCGTTGTACTTGTTCTTCTTCCTGCTCTGCGTCCGCACAAGGCGCATCACACGCCCGATTGCCTCCCGCGCCGTCGGGTCGGGCTTCTTACAGGGCGTATACTCGTCCATGTCGCCGCCTCCTCAGAAATACCCGTGTGCCTTGTTATTATCGTTCACGTGCCTCTGCATCTCGCCACGCATCGCTTCGTCATAGCCGAGCGCGGCAAGCCATGACGTACAGACCGTGATAATATCCGTGAGTTTTTCGGCGAGAGCCGCTTCATCCTCACGCTCTACACAATCAAAAAACTGATCCATGTATATCACATCTCTAATGACATCATACATGTGCTTGCCCAGTTCCTTTGCCCACGCCTCACCATCCGCAACGTCAAACATGTTGCACGGCTGCGGCTTTGTCATATCGAGCACCTGCTTGTTATCTCGCTCTCCCAACAAGCCTTTCAAATGCTTGTTCTCCTCTTCCAGTTCACGTACCCTTTCTGTCATCTGCGTTATCCACTTCAAATCCATCTCAGCACGCTCCTTTCATGCGCCAGTCGGCGCCCCTGATCTCTACACGCTCACACATCCCGTAGATGCGCGACATAATCCGCTGCCCCTGCATATCGTCAATCACGTTGCCCCTCGCGTCCACCGTCGCCATGTGGCGGATGATCTGCGTCGGGTTGTAGTTGCTTGTCACAACGGTCTGCAAACACTCGTTGTACCTGTGGTTGACGATGCAAAAGAGCTGCTCGCCCACCCACTCCGTCATCTTCTCCGCGCCGAGGTCATCCAGTACGAGAAACGGCGTCTCTTTCACCTCCCGCACCGTCTCCGAGGTCGTCCCGTCCTTGAATGAGCTGCGGATGTCGGCCATGAGGTCAGGCACCGAGGCAAAGAGCACAGGATGTCCCGCCTTTGCCCGCTCGTTGGCAATGATTGCAGCGAGTTTCGTTTTGCCCGTCCCCCGCACGCCGTAGACAAACAGCCCGCCGATCTCACCGTCGACCATCATGCGCGCCGCATCTACCGCCCCTTTGTTGGCATTCGTCACCTCGTAATCTGCAAACGTGTCCGCCTCATAGGCGCGGGGAATGTGAGCAGAGGCAAAGAGACGAGCAATCCGCAGCCGCTCTCTCCTATTGCGCTCATGCTTGCAGGGGCTGAGAACGTGGAAGAACCGCCCGTGAGAGGTCTCCACCATCGGAATCATCCCCTGTGACGCCTGCTTGCAGGTCTCCCCCGTGCATCCGCGACAGAGGTCTTGCAGATGCTCAATATGCGCAATCTCATCCCGATGCCGCTCGATCTCCTCCGCCGGGAGGTCGTAGTTTCCACGGAGGGATGTAGTTTCGGTTTGCCTCTGCGAAATCTGGATACCTCTCGTCGAGAGCATCTTTGCTATGACTGATATGTGCTCCACTCTGTCTCACCTCCTGTTTCAGTGGGAAAAGCCCTTTCCAGCTGTTCATCACGCTTTGATTGACAATCGCAGCTTTCTCCTCGTCCGTGTTCCCCATCCCGTCAAGCTTCTTGAGGAGCAGAGAAAAGGCATGCTCCGTAAGCGGAGCTTTGATCTTCTTACGCATCTCCACAAATCCGTCGAGAGCTTCGAGGAGTTCCGCATTTTTGGTGTAGGAATCCAAGGAAAAGGCACAAGGCTTTTCTTTTTGCTTTTCTTTTTTTGTTTCAGTTTCCGTTTTACGTTTATGTTTATTTATGCTATCAGTTTTTATATCAGCGTTTATATCAGTCTTTATGTCAGTATTTATATCAGTTTTTGTATCAGTCTTTATATCAATGGTTGACATAAAGCTTGACGGTAACCGTTCTGACTCCTGAGATAAATCGATGATCTTGTACTTCGTCGGACTTCTCCGCTTGCCCGGAATGAAGTCGATAAAGCCTTTCTGACGCAGGGAGTTCCGAATCGCTCGGATGGTATTCGGGGAGACTATCCCAGTCTCAATCTGCAATCTCGAATCGGTCGTCTCGAACCACTCCGTCCAACAGCAACGATTGTTCCACCAAAATAATCTAAGGTAAACATTCACTTCGTTGGAGCTGAGTATTCCAGCGCTCAGATTACTAAATGCGTTGAGCTGCCTAATGTAGTCCATTCCGTCACACCTCTCCTCTCTAGGAAGGGGTGCTTTCTACCCAATCCACAACACCGTCGCGCACGAGCTTCCCGATCTCCTCGAACGACCAAACAATAGGCGGCTCATGCGCGTCCCACGCCTTCGCGTCCATTTCACAGCGACAATGAACAACAAGCTCGTTTTCGTGAACACTGTCATACGGATTCACTAGGAGACTCAGGATGCCGACGGACTGATACGCCTTTGTCTCACCGAGATCCTTTTGATAGAGCATCCGCCCCTTACGGTTTTTCATTCCCGTCTTCTCAAACCCATACTCCTTCAGCCGCTCCAAATCATTGACTACAAACAACCTCATCACCTCCTGCTCTTCTTCCGCAAACGGTACACATCTGCGATTCTCTCATCAATCTTGACCGGCTCAAGGAAATACCGCCGTAGAAAATCCTCTTGCCCGACGTTGTGTATCTCGGTATGGTGCTCCCTGCAAAGAGGAAGCGCACGCATCCCAACGTGACATATCTCTTTGCGATTGCGCCCCATGCCGACCACGCTGCCGTTGCAGTGGTGCAGCTCCGCTTTCCTTCCACACACAGCGCACCGCTTATTCATCAGACACGCCCACACATAACGCGGGATGTCCTCTGAGAGCTGATACAGCGGCTCTCCTACGTCAACACCGTGGAGAATGCAGAAGTCGATGAGATACGTGATAAACAGCCGTGCCGTCGTCATGTCGCAATCAGACAGTGAGAACGTTCGCCGTAGCGTCTCAGCCTCACCGACGAACATCAGCTTTAGCATCTCCTTCATGGCTTCCAGTGGAGTGTAGCCCCACCATGCGGCGATGTAGGAGATGAGAACGTACGCCTTGCGCCGTTGTTTTGCACTGATACGACGCTTGTCTACGAACTCTACGCCGACACTCTCATGACAGCCATCAGGCTTTCTTTGTCCCGCAGGATAGGGGACGTAAACCATTGCGCCCCCATCCGCTTCCTTGACAACGTGGCCGACGAGTATCATGCGATATAAACCTCCGCACCTGTCTCCTGCTGCACCAACCTCTTGAACACCTCTGCGTCGCTGTTGTTGTCCGAAAGATGCAAAAGGTAAATCTGCCGCACCTTCGTCATGTCATTCGCCCGCAGAAGGTCAATCAGGGTGTCAATGCTCATGTGCGTTCCTGCGACGCGTTCGGCGAGTGAGAACGGAATTTTCCCATCTCTCACGTTGCCGAGCATGATGTCCTCGTCGTAGTTCGCTTCGATCATGAGATGTGTCAGCCCTGTGAAGGTGTATCTCACATACGCACTGTCGGTGATGTAGACGAGCTTTTCGTCCGTCGCGGTCGATGTGACCTGATACCCGTAGCACGGAACGTCATGCTCCGCCTCGAACGGGAGAATACGGAATGTCCCGATGGTATACTCTCTCAGCGCGGTGAGTATCTGCACGCCTTCATATAGCGCCGCAACGTCGGCGTTGCTGTAGACCGCAAGCCCCCGTGCAATGAGTTTCGGGATTGCCGCCGCATGGTCGCCGTGTCGGTGTGTCACAAGACAGCCGTCAACACTGCTTGTTTTGAATCCGCACCCGATCTGGATGCGTTTGAACGAGATTCCTGCGTCAAGGAGGAGGCGGGTCACGCCATCCCCGATGAGGTAGGCGTTCCCGCTGCTCCCCGACGCGATTACCTTGATGTCCACGGCTAAAATGCCAGCCCTTCGAGCGGGTCGGCCGTCGGCGGCGCAGACAGTTTGTCGGGTGCGCCGCCTTGCTCTTCCGCAGTGGCTTCTATCGTCTGCTCCTTGACCGCAGTATCGAGCGGCGTCACATTCTGCGGGCTGCGTTCATACACATCATCCGTGCTGTCTGCGCTGAGTGCCGTTTCCAGTCCTGCGCCCTGCATATCGATACTCATGATGCCGTACTTGCTGATGAGCTGCTTGAGTACGGTCTTGAGTCCCATTGCCGCGCTGAGACGGCGGCGTATTCCTCCATGAGTGCCTTGCGCTGTGCGGTCATCCTATCCCGCTTTTCGGTCGACTCCCTCAGTTCGCGTTTGGTCTTTTCAAGGAGATTCGCCTCCTCGTGCTTTCGCCACGTCACCTCCTCAATCTCCGCATTCAGCTCCTTGTTTGCCGACGCACACAGCTCGATGTGAGCGGCGCGCTTTTTCGCAAGGTCAACTTCGAGCCCAGCAAGTGCAGCGCGTGCCGCCTCCTGCTTGCCGTCCTCCGTGCTGAGGCTGCGTTTCTGCTCCTCAAGGTCTGCTTTTTTCTCCTCTAGTCGGCGCAGTTCTGCATTCAGCGTTTCCGCGTCCTCGATGTTCTCGGCGACGTTCTTGCTCGCCTCGTCAATGCGGGCGGGAAGTGTCTCAAGGTCTTTATTCAGTTTCTTTTTCTGTTCAGCAGCGATCTTCTTCCACTGCTCGACGGTATAGTGCTTGTCCTCCGTTCCCGGCATGAGAAAGAAATCCTCGATGCCCTCCAACTCCTCATTCGCCGCGATGACATCCATGTCCGTGAACTCACCCGCCATCTCAAAGAGGATGCGGCGCTTCTCGTCGGTCTTCATCGTGTCGGCAAAGTAGCCGAGAACCATCAGCATCTTGACACGCTCAAGATCAATCCCGCAGACGGTTTCAAGTACCTCCGTATACTCCTTCTTCTTGGACTTCACGCCGTCCACGTAGTAGTCCGTGACGTTGCCCGTGAACTCCTCAGTGGATGAACCGCGCTTGCGCGTCCACTTTTCGTAGAAGTATTTCGCAAGGGTCATGCGTTGACCGTCCGCAAGCTCGACGGTCATTTCCGCCTTGTGGTTCAGCCCGTGCGTGCCCTCCGTCTTTGGCGTAAAGTCCGACTCCTCCGTAGCGGGACGGTCAATCAGGAGCCAGCAGATCGCATTGGCGATAGTGGTCTTGCCCGTCCCGTTTGCGCCGAGCACATCCGCATCCTTGCCGTCAAAGTTGACGGTGAGATTCTTGATGCCGCGGAAGTTCTCAAGCGTCAGGCTCAGTATCTTCATTGCATTTCCTCCTCCGTTGTATGGGTTTTCTTTCCATATTTGCGAAGATAGAACTCTGCCATCTCCTCAATGCCGCGCACCATCTCCGCATCCGGCCGACGCGGCGGGTCAATGAATATGACACCGCCGCCGGGGCACACGTGGTATCCGCTCTCAGACTGCGTTTCCTCCTCCGGCTCGTCCTCAAAGTCCGATAGCTTTTCCATGAACTGAATCCACTTGTCCACATCTGCTTTGCTCTTGAAATCCGGCCAGTGATAAGGAACGACGCAGAAGTCACATTTCCTGTACCGCTCCCAGAAGTATTTCCATACCTCATCGGTCATTGCATTCACCCCTCATCCGTGATACAATCACGGTGAAATGTTATTTCTCTGCGCTCTGTGCGGTTGCCGCCGCATCGGGCGCTTTTTTATGCGAACTCATACCAGACGAGCTCGGGAGCCTCCTCCCAGCTCTCTGGGTTGGGGCTGTCCGTCGTGCCCCAGTTGCGGAACAGGACTGCCGCCCCCTGCGTCGTCCTGTAGACGACCTCTGCGGACTCGCTGTGTACGGCGCGCCCGCAGTTGTGGTTGTCGTAGGCTTCCCACTTTTCTCCTACCGCCGCCGCCCGTAATTCGGCGTAGTTGACTTCGACAGGCTCGCCGCACCCGTTGTAGCTGCTTCCCTGCAGCACGAATGCGGCAGCTTCTTTCTTTACTTCCATTTTCATTTTGTTTCCTCCTAACCAACGTACACAGTCTTGCTGCTTTTCGCTTGTGCAACAGCCTTTCGCACTTCATCAAGCGTACAATCTGGAGCCATCCACCATGTACGGCGGAACCCACGGTACATCACCGCCTCCGGGACGAGCCCCAGAAACAGTTTTCCAGAGCGATATACAAAGTGCGGGGCGAAATAGAGCGTGTCCCTACACCCCTCACGTGGGACAAAACAGTATCGCCCCTCGAACTCCTCATAGGACGGGAGCTCGTTGACTTCGCTGCGCTTGCGAAATCCAATTTCCCATAGGAGCGCACGCCGCGCATCACGCGGCTTCTTGATCGGAAACACCCGGGGTTCTTCCCCCGAAATGTCAACGCCGACAAATGCCGGCGGTTTAACCGTCCGGCAATGCGTTCTCCCCGACCGATGGAAGAGCGTCAGCCCCTCCCCGTCGTAGGAAACTTCCCATGTTAGGGAGTTCCCCAGACGTTTCCGGTCAAATGGGGAAATCAGCTTTATCTTGTGCAGATACACTCCTATTCCCCCTTGACCCAGTACGTCACCTTGATCTTATCTCCGGGATAAATCATCCCGTCCCTATCGAGGAGCCACGGATTCAGCTCCTCCATCCCCGATTTGTACTCAAGGATGTACCGGCGGGTGCCGGTATTCTTGGCGACGTACCTTTCTGCGATGCCCCAGAGGGTATCTCCGGGGCGAACGACATAGGTCTCCTCGACGAGCACCGCATTCCGTCCGTCCTCCCAAGGATTACACGCCCCTGCGCAGAGGATCGCCGCTCCCGCGACGATGCCGCCTGCAACGGCGGCTTTCCAGTTACGCATCTCTAACCTCCTTTTTTTCTTTGAGCTTCCCCGTGTACCGTGGCAAGCGGTGAATGTACTCCACTACCCACGAATAGGGTACCTTGCGTACATCCGAGCCGCGTTCCAGCACAAACGCCAAGTCTCCCGATTCAAACCGTTTCCCCACAGTTGCAGGAGAGCACCCCAGAATGCGGGCGACCTCCCCCACACTCAGCAGGCGTTCTTCGGGAACGTCCGCAGGAGGAGGAGGCAGATAGAGCAGCTCGGGAAGATGCTCTAACACCTTGCCCGCAAGCTCCTCCATCTGCGCCGCGACCTTTTCCGTCGCAACGCGCTCCACACCCGCCATGAGTGCGGCGACGAGTTCCCCTGCCACCGCATCCGCCGCCTTGCGTGGCATTGTCTCACCTCCTCTTTTATATGGTTACGCCCCGCCATGTCTCTGCAACCTACCATGATTCGCCTCGCGTAGGCGGAGCGTTACCTTCCTCAGTTGAGCTAGGAACTAGAATTTAATTCTAGTTCCTAGACAAATTTAATACAGTCGATTGGACACTTATACACCTCCGAAATTTTCTTCTGGTATATGGGATTTACAATTCCCGGGGTTCTCTCATACTTGATGATGCGCTCTTTACATATCCCGAGCGCTTTTGACGCCTCCGTAATCGTAAGCCCCGCATTGACCCGAGCAGCTTTTAACGATATTTGGAACATTTCCGACCTCCTTTCTTCCCCTCATACCAATTCAATAATACTAGATTTTATTTCTAGTGTCAAGAATTTATTTCTAGTATACAAGAATTTCGTTTGACTTATATAGAACAATATTCTATAATTTGTAGCAAAGGTGGTGATACAGATGCCGGACACAGAGGAACTAAAAAAACTTTTTAGCGCACGCCTACAAAGTGTGATGGAAGAGCGTGATATAAACCAAGCCGAATTGAGTAAAATTTTAGGCGTAAGCGAATCTACTGTTGGGAAATGGTTGTTGCGAATATCTCTCCCAAGGATGGGTGTAATACAAAAAATAGCCGACCATTTTAATCTTGGAAAGAGCTATTTCTTGGAAGAAAAGTTCCCAACAACATATTACGACGACCCAGATGTGGCTGCCATAGCCAACGAAATGAAAGAGAACCCAAACATCAGAGTTCTTTTTGATGCGTCGCGCGGACTCAGTAAGGAATCAATCGAGGAAGTGCGGCGCTTTGTTGAATACCAGAAAGCGAAGGAGCGCGGAGACTATGATTACTGATGTAAGGACTGTCTTACAAGACTTGCCCGGTTCAATCAGAGGTTTTGTTGTATTGGATGAGAACGGCGACCCAACAATCGTACTGAACTCACGGTATAACAGGGAGACAAATATAGAGACTTATAAACACGAGCTTGCACATATTTTAGGGAACGATCTCTATCGCCCGGAATCAGCGGACGAGATTGAAGCATGGTCACATTAAAGGAGGTAATCGCCATGAAAAAGTTCGTGTTCTCGTTATTGATCGCCACGTTTGTCGTTCTATCGTCAAGTATCAGCTATGCGGCAAATTGGCAATGGGTCACGTCGGATGATTTATATGGTATATTCTTTGATACAGATACAATTCGCTACTTATCAACACCAGATTCCCCTATTGATGAAACAACAATCATATGTTGGGAAAAATGTATTCATACACAAAAAGCTGCCGACAAAATAGCCACTGCTATGGAAGATCCTAGTCTGCGTAACTTGAAACATACTATTGAATTAAAGGCTTATTCCTTATCTGAGCGTCGCTACATTATTATAAAAGTTGCAGGGTACGGGCACGATGGTAAATTACTATTTGAAATAGACGGTAGTAAAAAGCCCCTCCTAATCTATCCTGATTCTCGTGCTGAAGCTTTATACAAATCTATTCGCGACTATGCCAGCCGACATCACGATGAACTTGTCGAGCATACACTTAGGGATTAAGTAAGAAGAGAATAATATAGGAGCCTTCCTATGACAAAGCATCAGAACATCATCATCGCCCTGCTGATCGTCGTTGTCTGTGCGCTCAGCTTCATCACCTATCAGCAGCAGAACTATATCAAATCCCTGCATGAGATCGTTCAGAAGAACAACCCCCCTTCGAAAAAACTGCTGAAGAAAGTGGATAGCATGGAATCCTCAATCAGCGATCTAGAGAGCAACCTCCTGGATATCGAGGGAAAGACCGACAATCTCGATGACAGAGTTGCAAACCTAGAGGATAATGTCGACAGTGTAGATTCTTCTGTAACGGCGAATAGCTTTGATCTAGAGAGAAAAGTCAACCTCCTAGAATCAGACCTATACAATCTGCGTAAGCAGTTAAACAGAAGGTGATGTCAGACTTCTACATCATTATCTAAGGGAGGAAGAAAATGAACCTATTACGCATCTCCATTATGTTATTGCTCGTTTTGTTGAACGCCAGCGTTATATCAGCAGAGCAGTCACAACAAAAAGAGCAGGTTGAGTATTCCTTCATAACGCTCAAGGAATACTTAAAATCCCCTGATGCTGTGCAGGTGATTGATGTTCGATCAGAACAAAGCAGGGAGAGGAGCGGAAAGGAGGTCGCTGGTGAAATATGGATTAACCCGTACAAGAAGAAGCCACTTGATGACTTCATTGCCCAGCAAGATAAATCAAAAGCTTACATGATTTATTGTTCATGCCCCGATGATGGTTATTCTATTCGTGCAGCGCAGATTCTATTTCAGAATGGCTTTACAAACGTCAAGGTATTAAAAGACGCCGCAAAGCACATTGAAAAAGGACGGCTGCCGATGGTAGATATGAAGGGAGAGAAAGATCAATGAAACGCATCACTTTACTCACGGCAGCAGTTGTATCACTACTATCCACCACGGCGTTTGCCGCAACGCCACAGGCAGAAGAAGGATCTATTGCAAATTTCAATCTCAATGTTGAAGCTACTCCCCCAGAGCTTGGCTCGATTGTCGGTACATACAATCATCGTATGATATACTTAAGGAGAGGCTGTTGCAGTCATCACAAAGGTGTCTGCGGATGCGAAAACGGACGGACAAAATGTTGCGACGGAACCTTTAGCCCCACTTGCGGATGTTAAATAGGAAAAAGAGCGATTGTTCCCACATAAAAAACCGCCCCCTCTGCGCCAACAGAGAGAGCGGCAAGCATGCTGCTTTCGCGAATCATGCCCCAATTCATGTAAATTCTACCATGATTCGCCTCCTATTTCAAGGAGGTTTTATTTATGTCCACCAAAATCAGAACGCGAAAGCGCGGGAATACGTATTCGTATAGTTTCGATATCTCGAAGCATCCGCGCCGCATGAAGGAGAAAGGAGGCTTTGCCACCGAGGATGAAGCATTCGAGGCAGGAATACAGGCGTACGCCGCATGGAAGAGCGGCAACATCGGTATCACCTCTGAGAAGGTCAAGCTGCGGGACTATCTCACATCATGGCTGGAGAATGTCGTGCGCCCGAATGTGAAGCGCATGACATACATCGACTATACGAGCACGGTCACGTCGCGTATTGTCCCGTATCTCGGTGAGGTCTATGTGCAGGAGCTGCGTCCGCGCGACGTGGATGCATGGCTTATGCAGCTGGCGCGTGCGGGGATGAGTCACGGAACAATTCAGCAGACAAAGACGGTGCTTTCCGTCGCTCTACGCTATGCGGTATACCCCGCCGAACTGATCTCTTCCAATCCCGTCACGGGAATTCCCATTCCGCGCAGTGCCCCGCGCAAGGTGATCGAACGCACCGTTATCACACCAGAGCAGTTCGCCGCAATACCAACAGATTCAAGATACTATGCTGTAATGAAGCTCATGTATCACACGGGAATGCGCATCGGCGAGGTGCTAGGCCTCACGTGGGATGATGTTGATCTGTCTACGGGTGAGATTCATGTCGTACGCCAACGGAATCAGCACAAGTATTTTGAGACGCCGAAAACAGAGACCAGCATCCGCTCGTTCTACACCGACCCAAATCTCATGGCCTTCCTGCAAGCACTCAAACGAGAACAGGCAAAAAATGAGATGCGCCGTGGCGAAGCATATCAGCTTGTCTACGAGGATGTGCAAAACGGCGGTGCGCTTGTTATGCTCCCGAAAAAGATTCACGCTCCTCATAATTACGTGCACCGCTCGCTGATCTGCATCAAGCCCGACGGTACAATCTATACGCATGAGGCGGTAAAAAACGCAGTGTCAAGGCTCGGACTGAACTCTCACAGCTTCCGCCATACACACGCGACGCGTCTCATCGAAGCAGGTGCGAAGCCTGTTGACGTTGCCGCACGTCTCGGGCACGCCGACGCAACAATCACGCAGAATCTTTACGCGCACGACACGGAAGAGATGAGGAAGGAGACGGCACGCATCTTTGGCGGGCTTGTAGACAAATGATTGTCGTAGACAATTTGTAGACAAGCAGATAAGAGAAGTCACTAATCCCTTATCTATAGCGAGTTTTCCCGTCCGCTTCTCATTATGTTCTATAGCGTTGTGCACATACAAAGGAGTGATTCATCAAACATAGTAATGACCCCGCAAGCCAACAATGACAAGGTATCGCAGGAATAACACAGAGATTATCATACAAAGACGAAATAGCAGTATAGAGGGCGAATCATGGTATTTTGTAGGCAAGTTGTAGACAAAAGAAGAGGGACGGCGTGTACCGTCCCTCATTTCTTATGCTGTTCTATCTCATTGCCCGAGCCGCTCGATGAGGACAAGTCTTGCGCCCGCCCCCATCTCTGCAACCTTGCGGCTGAGCTTCTCACGCTCCTCCTGCGTCCCTATGGACACATCGAGAACGTCTAAGTGGAGTCCGCGCACAAATCGACGATTAACACCTGCGCCGCAAATCGCCTCACCAAGAATCATCGTCTCATCCTCCGAGAAATCCGGAATCTCTTCGAGATCGAGCAGAATGCCATACCTTCTGACGATTTCGCTGAGCCGTCCAGAAAAGCTCGTATCAGAGCCTTCAAGCTCCTCTGCAAGCATCTCGAGGGGCTCACTCATGTAAATCTGCTTTGTTTTTGCCTTTGCCATTTGATTCTCCTCCTATTCCTATGCTTGTAAACCTCTCTCCTTAAGGCGGAGCTGTGCGCTCTTCCTCATCAGCATTACATAGCGTTCTTCCTCGGGGGATTCGTACTCCCCACCGAAACTGTCCGCCCACGCGATGATGTCGCGGCAAGTTTGCGGAAGCTCGCGTTCCATCTCAGCAAGGAGACGGCGATTCTCCTGCGCGAAAACCACATCCACGGCCTCGCTCGGAACCTTATTCCAGTCAACCATGTTTGATTTCCTCCTTTAGGTAACGGGAGGGGCTTGTGCTCCTCCCTCTTCTTTACGCCACTTCAATGATGCAAGCACTGCGGAAACGGTGGTGCCCCACCGATGTAATCCTTGTAGTCCTCCTTGCATTCTTCGTGCATGGAGTTACATACTCGGTAGTCTGCGACTGTCCCCCAATCGCAGGCGCCGCCCTCGTCACCGCACTCAGTGTCGTAGTCGTCGAGGATATCCCAGAATACTTCGTATACGGGGATAAACCCGTCCTCATCTGCCTCATCATCGGGGCAGAACGCGTCGGCGACGTAATACCCGCGAGAGTCTGCGGGTCCATCGATGTAAGCCTCTTGCATAAGGACGAAGCGCTTTCCGTTCTCATGTGCGCAGTCATGCTCGAATTTCATTTTGATTTCCTCCTCTTTCTTGGCTTTCGCCCCTGCCTTTATCTTGATTACATCATAGCGCATATATACATATTTGTCAATAGTTTATATACATATATTTTTATTTTTATGTGTATATATTTAGGCGCACAAAAATAAGCCCCGAGGTCTCCCCCGAGGCTGTCTATTACCACTCCGCGACGTTATACATCACCGTCGCGCCTTTGTACTTGCCGCCGTCGAAATGCGCCAACGCCTCAAATCGCCCTTGCTCGTAGCCGACGGTCATCAGAGCCTTGCCGTCAATGACGGATGCACCAGCCTTGATGCGGTGGTCTTTGCGCAGGTTGATCTTATACACGTCAACCTTTTGTTGATCGGGCGGCAGGTCTTTTCCATCCTTGTCCTTTGTGATCGGCGTAACCACGGTGCGGTCTGTCTTTTCCCGCGCCGCCATTGGCAGTGTCGGGCTGTCCTCCCTGATCTGCCTTTCCACCACCGTTGCCGCCCGCTCCACGGTCGGAGCGGTGACGTAGTATGTTGTGCTAGGCGCACGCTGCCCCGCCTGTATCGCCGTAATGCGCTTTTCGAGCGCGGCGGCGTTCGCCGTGGATATATCCAGTCGGTCTTTCAGCTTCCGCACGTCCTGCGTCTCCTCCTGCGTCATGACGGCGGGTTTTCCCTGCTCCGCCTCATGTCCTGCATAGCGCCCGACGGCGTAGGCGATGCCGAAAATCACAACGGCCGCCGTCAAAAAGAGCGCAAAGATATGTGCCTGTTGCTTTCGTTTCTCTTCGTCCACGATGGACACACCTCCCCCATGCGTTATGCGTAATCCGTCACCCCGCGTGCAATGGCACGGGCGAAATCATCCTGCCTGTCTCTCAGCAGCTCCTCATCCTCCGCATTACTGATAAAGGCAAGCTCCACCAAGACAGC
>ERZ772955.1265-NODE-1265-length-16501-cov-6.002919_pt1 | contig 16501 bp, 19 predicted proteins | sample MGYA00511133_ERZ772955 | MGnify/ENA primary metagenome ERZ772955 (study PRJEB29015, sample SAMEA2737914) | human oral metagenome | biome: human oral; feature: human-associated habitat; material: dental | place: China | collected 2149 ... | reverse complement strand
TGATTGCAGAATTCAAGAAAGAAAATGGTATTGACTTGTCTACTGACAAGATGGCAATGCAACGTTTGAAAGATGCGGCTGAAAAAGCGAAGAAAGACCTTTCTGGTGTAACTTCAACTCAAATCAGCTTGCCATTCATCACTGCTGGTGAAGCTGGACCTCTTCACTTGGAAATGACTTTGACTCGTGCGAAATTTGACGATTTGACTCGTGACCTTGTTGAACGTACAAAAGTTCCAGTTCGTCAAGCCCTTTCAGATGCAGGTTTGAGCTTGTCAGAAATCGACGAAGTTATCCTTGTTGGTGGTTCAACTCGTATCCCAGCCGTTGTAGAAGCTGTTAAGGCTGAAACTGGTAAAGAACCAAACAAATCAGTAAACCCTGATGAAGTGGTTGCTATGGGTGCTGCCATCCAAGGTGGTGTGATTACTGGTGATGTCAAAGACGTTGTTCTTCTTGACGTAACACCATTGTCACTTGGTATCGAAACAATGGGTGGCGTCTTCACAAAACTTATCGATCGCAACACTACTATTCCAACTTCTAAATCACAAGTCTTCTCAACTGCAGCAGACAACCAACCAGCCGTTGATATCCATGTTCTTCAAGGTGAACGCCCAATGGCAGCAGATAACAAGACTCTTGGACGTTTCCAATTGACAGATATCCCAGCTGCACCTCGTGGTATTCCACAAATCGAAGTAACATTTGATATCGATAAGAACGGTATCGTGTCTGTTAAGGCTAAAGATCTTGGAACTCAAAAAGAACAAACAATTGTTATCCAATCTAACTCAGGTTTGACTGATGAAGAAATTGACCGCATGATGAAAGATGCGGAAGCAAACGCTGAAGCAGATAAGAAACGTAAGGAAGAAGTTGACCTTCGTAACGAAGTAGACCAAGCAATCTTTGCGACTGAAAAGACAATCAAGGAAACTGAAGGCAAAGGCTTCGATGCAGAACGTGACGCTGCTCAAGCTGCCCTTGATGACCTTAAGAAAGCCCAAGAAGACAACAACTTGGACGAAATGAAAGCAAAACTTGAAGCATTGAACGAAAAAGCTCAAGGACTTGCTGTGAAACTCTACGAACAAGCCGCAGCAGCCCAACAGGCTCAAGCAGGAGCAGAAGGCGCACAAGCAACAGGAAACGCAGGCGATGACGTCGTAGACGGAGAGTTTACGGAAAAATAAGATGTTGAGGCGTTAAGAAAACGAAAGAAAAATAGGAAGCCATCGCCTTGTGCGATGCACAAAAGATGGCTTATCTTTTTTCCGAAGTTTTTAGCCGAAACTCAGTTAAGCATTACTAGTTTAATTTTTAAAACTTGAATGTCGTAATGATAAAAAGAAATCCAGAGGTTGCAACCCAGCCTCTGTTTTTCGGTAAAATAGAGGGTGTAGCTTATGAAAAAAGTACTTTGTATCCTTTATCCCGATTTTTCTCTTTATGAGATAGCCACTTTAACAAGTACTTTAGCTCTGTCTTTTGACATCACGATTGATTATGTGGCTTCAGATTATTCGATGGTGGTCTCTGAAGATGGCTTGCCTTGTTTACCTACAAAAACATTGGATCAAGTACGTATAGAAGAGTATTCTTGTGTGATTTTGCCAGGAATGGTAAATATAGTTCCTGCTCTACAGGATGAAAAATTAAATTCGTTTTTGAGGGTACTCGGCAAGCAGAATATCTTAATTGCAGCAATTTCTTCAGCGCCCCTTTTATTGGCAAAAGCAGGTTTGCTGAACGATACGAAATTTACAGGTGGGATTTGGCAAAACTTCTTTGACTATTTTGAATTTCTTCCACGTGAGAATTTCCAACCCAAACTGGTTGTGCAAGATAAAAATATCATTACGGCTATAGGCTTTGCACATCAAAAATTTGCAAGAAAAGTGATTCTTGGTCTAGGTTTGGCAGAAAATACTGACAACTATTTTAAAGAACAGAACGAATATTCAGAAGAGGACTTGATTTTTACTCTATCGGACAAAGAGTTTGATGAAGTGAAGCAGAGTATAGAAAATATCCTCTAATGATTTACTTATAAATTATAGAAAGGAATAAGGGTGTTCGTAATTGAACCCGAGCGGAAAGCTTGGAAATTAGATAAACCTCCTAAGAAATCAGGATTTCTTGTCGGTTTCCTAAATTTCAGTCGCTTTCTGTTCGCTCTTGGTATCTTAAATGAACAATACTGAATTTTATGATCGTTTAGGTGTCTCTAAGAATGCTTCTCAGGATGAGATTAAGAGAGCCTATCGGAAATTATCTAAAAAATATCACCCAGATATCAATAAGGAGCCTGGGGCGGAAGATAAATATAAAGAAGTCCAAGAGGCTTATGAAACGCTGAGCGATGAACAAAAGCGGGCAGCCTATGACCAATATGGCGCAGCAGGTGCCAATGGTGGCTTTGGTGGTGCAGGCGGTTTCGGTGGCTTTGATGGCTCTGGTTTTGGTGGCTTCGAAGATATCTTTTCTAGCTTCTTTGGTGGTGGCGCAACTCGTAATCCAAACGCTCCACGCCAAGGGGATGATCTCCAGTATCGGGTAAATCTCCGCTTTGAAGAGGCTATTTTCGGGGCAGAAAAAGAAGTGAAATACAATCGTGAGGCGAGTTGCCATACTTGTCACGGTTCAGGTGCCAAGCCAGGAACTAGCCCAGTAACTTGTGGCCGCTGTCATGGTTCTGGTGTTATCAATGTTGATACGCAGACACCGCTCGGCATGATGCGTCGACAAGTGACCTGCGATGTCTGTCACGGTCGCGGACAAGAAATCAAAAGTCCATGTGAAACCTGCCATGGAACAGGACATGAAAAGCAAGCGCATAGCGTTCATGTAAAAATCCCTGCTGGTGTGGAAACAGGTCAACGAGTTCGCTTGGCGGGTCAAGGTGAGGCAGGCTTTAATGGCGGTCCTTATGGCGACTTGTATGTAGTGGTGAACGTTGAGCCAAGCGATAAATTTGAACGTGACGGTTCTACCATTTACTACAAGCTCAACCTCAACTTTGTGCAAGCAGCTCTGGGCGACAGTGTGGAAATCCCAACTGTGCATGGAAATGTTGAACTGACAATCCCAGAAGGAACCCAGACTGGCAAGCGTTTCCGTCTGCGTGGTAAGGGAGCACCAAATCTGCGCGATGGAAGTGTAGGTGACCAATATGTCACTGTCAATGTTGTAACGCCGACAGGCCTCAATGACCGTCAAAAGGCGGCTCTTAAGGATTTTGCGGCGGCTGGAGACATCACAGTGAGCCCTAAGAAGAAAGGCTTCTTTGATAAAATGAAAGATGTCTTTGAAGGGGAATAAAGAAGGAAGAGGCAGAGTTAGTATTCTGCTTTTTCGTTAGGAGAAAAAAATGACAGAATTTCAAAACTTTATCGAGCAAGTTTTCAAGGAGCAATGTGAGGCTTCTTTTGGTCCAGATATGCTTGAAAAACTTGAGCCCCAAGATTATTATCTGACACGGGAGGACGAAGGGAACTTAATCGCCTTGCTTCATGCCCAGCAGGTGTTGGAAAACATCCATATCAAGGCCTTGGTGGTAGATAAGGGACACCAGAAAAAGGGCTTGGGAGCTAGTCTGCTGGCAGAATTAGAAGAAAAAGCTGAGAAAGCGGGAGTCAGCAGCATCACCTTGTCCACCAAATCTTACCAAGCCAAGGATTTTTACATCAAGCAAGGATATGAAATCTACGCCAGTCTGGAAGATGTTCCCCAAATAGGTGTGACTAAATACCATTTCATCAAGTGGTTAAAGTGAGCTATTCTCAAATAGATAGAAGTCAATTTGGCTTCTGTTTTTTAATATTTATTTGCATACATTCAGTATGTATGTTAAAATTAAACTTAAGAAAAGGAGAACAAATGATTACCAGTTTATACCCTGTTTTAATGAGCGAAGATGTCCATCAAGCGGCACAATTTTTCATTGAGAATTTCCAATTTCAGGAAACCTTCCGTTCAGATTGGTATGTTAGTTTAAAGAATATCGAGAGTGGTTTTGAGCTTGCTTTTATTGAGGGTAAGCATGAGACGGTGCCACAAGCATATCAGTCTATGACTAGTGGCCTAATCATCAATATCGAAGTTGAGGATGTGGATTTCCTTTATGAAGAATTGCGTCAGCAAGAAGAAATGGAGTTCCTTCTTCCTATTAAGAGTGAAGATTTTGGTCAGCGTCATTTCATTGTGGAAGCGCCGGGTTCTGTTTTGGTTGATGTAATTCAAGTAATTCCACCTAGTGCAGAGTTTATGGAAAATTATTTGGAGAGTGAAGATGAATAAAAAACAGCAGGCTTCACTAGAGACAAGTAGCAAAATATTGGCCATCGCCCGGAAACATTTTTCTTTAAAGGGTTATGCAGAAACTTCCTTGGAAGAAATTGTAGATGAGCTGGGAATGACAAGAGGCGCACTTTATCATCATTTCGGGAATAAGAAAACTTTATTTACCGCCGTACTGGCACAAATTCAGTCCGAACTGGGATCTTATGTAGAAAAAAACGCTCTGGAAGCACACGATTCTTGGGAGCAGTTGGTGGAAGGCTGTGTTGCTTTTGTTCGTTTTGCGACCTTGACCGAAAATAAACGTATTCTCCTGCTTGATGGTCCCAATGTCGTTGAGTGGAAAGAGTGGCGTCGTCAGGACGAGGCTAATTCTTTCTTTCATTTGAGAGAACAATTAGACATTTTATCTAAAGAAGGGAAACTTATCTCTATTGATCTGGATATAGCAGCTCATATGATTTCAGGTGCCTTGAATGAGTTGTCTCTTTTTCTAGCTGAGAAAGAGGAAGAAGCAGAAGTTAGAGAAGCAGTGAGAAGTCTGTTAAGGGGATTTAAAAATCATGGCGAAAAAGGTTAAAGATTATTATGATTTGGTTTATGCGGAGGATTTGAGTCTTCGCTTGCAAGAAGTCACAGATAAATTTGATGCTCAGCATTTTATGTCTCTAGTTGAAAGCGACTTAGAGGCTTTGGAATTTACTCAGCGCCAGGAGCTGCTGGCAAGGAGTATCAAAGAATGCTTGCCGCTTTCTTATGCTGATTCTCTGAAGGTTTTTGAGCAGATAATTGGTCCGGAGTTAGAGGGCGGCTTGGGCATGTTCTCAGAAGGGTACTGGTTGTGGCCAATTGGCAAATATGTAGAACTTTACGGAAGTCAGGAATTCGAGCTGAGTGCAGCCTTCAGTAAGGAATTAACCAAGCGATTTACTGGAGAATTTTCCATGCGGCCTTTGCTGGCTAATTATCCCAAAGCTACGATGGATTTACTGTTAGAGTGGAGCCGAGATGAGAATATGCGTGTCCGCAGGTTAGCCAGCGAGTGTATGCGGATCCGACTGCCTTGGGCTAAGAAGCAGACTGTAGTCTTAGATTATTTTGATGAATTTACCGCTATTTTAAGAAATCTAAAGGATGATGCGGATAAATCAATCCAAAAAAGCGTCGCGAATAATCTGAATGATTTATATAAAGAAGATCCTGAGAAATTTGAGCGTATTATTCAGACTTGGCAAGCGGAAGAATTGAGTCCGAGTTGCGCTTGGATTATCAAGCATGCTTCGCGAACAAAAAATAAAGCAAAAAAATAAGCCTTGCTAGAACAGCAAAGCTTATTTTTAGTTATCTTCGTCTGGTGTAAGCACCATCGGAATAATAATCGGTTCGCGCTCGGTACTTTCGTAGAGGAAAGGACGCAAGGCATTGACGATAGCGCCACTAACAGATTGGACGCTGGCATCTTTATTCTTAAGGGCAATGCGAATGGCATTGAAGAGGATGCGTTGGCTTTGGCGGATGAGCTCACCTGATTCGCGCATGTAGATAAAGCCGCGGCTGAGAATATCTGGACCGGCCAAAATCATCTGGGACTCAAAGTCAACGGTCGCAACAGCCAGGACAACACCGTCCTCAGATAGGTCTTTACGGTCGCGCAGGACAGCAGCACCGATTTCACCAATGCGGTTGCCATCGACATAGATATCCTGAGCGTTGAAACTACCGGCAATACGGGCTGAGTTAGCTGTCAGAGCCAGCACATCACCATTGCTCATGATGAAGATATTATCTTTTGGCACTCCAGTATCAACGGCCAGGCCTGCATGGATTTTCTGCATGCGGTATTCACCATGAACTGGCATGAAATATTTAGGCTTAATCAAGCGAAGCATGAGCTTTTGCTCTTGCTGGCCACCGTGTCCAGAGGTGTGGATGTTGTTAATCTTACCGTGAATGACTTCTACACCAGCTTCGGAAATGATGTTAATCAGCTTGTTAACGCTAGTCGTATTACCAGGGATAGGACTGGATGAGAAGATGACTGTATCTCCTGGTTGCAGCTGAACCTGACGGTGGGTACCATTGGCAATCCGAGACAGGGCTGCCATGGGCTCACCCTGACTTCCTGTACACATAATCAGCACTTCACCAGCTGGATAGTCCTTGAGTTCATTTGGCTCGATGAAGGTATCTTTGGGAACCTTGATGTAGCCCAGCTCAATCCCGTTGACAATGGCCTTTTCCATAGAGCGGCCAAAGACCGCAATTTTACGTCCAGTCTTGACAGCAGCTTCTGCAGCCTGCTGGAGGCGGAAGATATTGGAGGCAAAGGAAGCGAAAATAATCCGTCCGTGAATGCCTTCGATAATCTTCATGATAGACTGTCCAACTACTTTTTCGGAATTGGTAAAGGTCGGAACTTCAGCATTGGTCGAGTCGGATAGGAGACAGAGCACACCCTCCTCGCCCAGAGCGGCCATACGGTGTAAGTCTGCCGGCTCACCGACTGGTGTAAAGTCAAACTTGAAGTCACCGGTACAGACAATCTTACCTTGCGGCGTATGAATGACAATCCCCAAGGGCTCTGGAATAGAGTGGGTTGTCCTGAAGAAAGTCGCCTTCAGATTTTTAAAGGTCAACTCTGTATTTTGATTGATTTCATAGAGCTTGGCATCCCGTAAAAGTCCATGCTCTTCTAGCTTGCCCCGAATGAGGGCTAGCGCCAAAGGGCCGGCATAGATAGGTACATTGGCTTGCTTGAGCAGGAAAGGAATGCCGCCGATATGGTCCTCGTGCCCGTGGGTGATGAGGACGGCTTTCACGCGATCAATATTTTCTACGATATAAGAGTAGTCGGGAATAACATAGTCGATACCCAAGAGGTCATCTTCGGGAAATTTAATCCCAGCATCGACAATGATAATCTCATCTTGATACTCAATTCCGTAGGTGTTTTTACCGATTTCGCCCAGACCGCCTATGGCGAAAACACCAACTTCTTCTTTCTTTAAGTTATATGCCATAGTTATAACTCCGTCAATTCGAAGGCGCCTGACTCTTTTTCGTATTCAAGGTGTTTGTCAGACAAGAGTTCGATAAATTCGATATTGTATGGAGTCTTTTCTTCGACCAATTTGCGGGCTTTGATGCGGCCTTCTAATTCATTGGCAGCTTCCACTTCTAAGTAAAGGGCACGTGTTTTTTCACGGCGTGGGCTGCGTTCTTTTGTTTCTTGATAAAAAACTTTGTAAATCATTTTGTTTCCTTCCATTTTTCATGATCAAGCTACAGAAAACGACAGCTAATCAGCTGTTTTCTTTTATTCAGTTTTATGAGTAGTAGATTGACCTTGATTCGATATAATTCTAACCAATTATATCATAAAACCAGCTTTTAGTAAAAGACATAGCCGAGAAAATATTGTGGAGATTTTCGGAAAAGCTTTTAAGAGGTAATCTGGATAATCAAATGACTGCTTCTCTACCCTTGTGGTCACTTTTATAGTATAATAAGAAGCAAACACTCAAGTAAGGAAGAGAATGATGAAAATTTTAGCGATGGATACGTCTAATAAGGCTCTGTCTCTAGCGATTTTAGAGAATAAGGAGCTCTTGGGGCAGGTGACGCTCAATATCAAGAAAAATCATAGCATTACCCTTATGCCAGCTATTGATTTTCTGATGAATAGTCTGGATTTGAAGCCAAAAGATTTGGATCGGATCGCAGTGGCGCAGGGGCCGGGCAGCTACACAGGACTGAGAATTGCGGTGGCGACAGCCAAGACTCTAGCGCATACCCTCAAGATTGAGCTGGTCGGTGTGTCTAGTCTGCTGGCTTTAGTACCAGAGCAGGTAGAAGGCTTGGTCATTCCTATCATGGATGCCCGCCGCAATAATGTCTATGCTGGCTTTTACCAATCTGGTCAAGCTGTGCGACCGGAGGCTCATCTGCCTTTGGTAGAGGTTTTGGAAATAGCTGGCGCTGCTAACCAACCAGTCACTTTTGTCGGAGAAACGGCAGCTTTTTCGGAGCAGATCAAAGCTGCTCTTCCTCAGACTGCCATTCAGCCGACCTTGCCAGATGCAGCAGTTGTTGGTCGTCTCGGTTTAGACTTGCCAGCCCAGTCTATTCATGACTTTGTCCCTAACTATCTCAAGCGGGTAGAAGCCGAGGAAAATTGGCTCAAGACCCATCAGGCATCCAGTGATTCTTACATTCAGCGCCTATGATTGAGATGAGAAAATGGAGCGACAGCTCGGATGTGGACACGGCAACTCTCGCAAAAGAGCTGGAAGAGCTCTTAATTGCAGTCTATGAGGTCAGCCCATGGACTGCGGATCAAGTGGAAGAAGTTCTGCGCTCGGATGTGAATAGTTGTGCGCTAGCAGAAGATGGGAGTCAGCTTGTCGGCTTTTTAGTCTGGCAGGAGACCGACTTTGAAGCAGAAGTCCTGCAGATTGCTGTATTGCCTAGCTATCAGGGGCAGAAAATCGCGACAGCCTTGTTTGACTTTTTGCCAGCAGACAAAGAAATTTTTCTCGAAGTGAGGGAGTCGAACAGGCCAGCTCTGCTATTTTACAAAAAAGAAAAATTTGAAGAAATCGCGCGGCGGAAGGCCTACTACCATGCACCAGTGGAAGACGCGATTGTCATGAAAAGAGAGAACCATGAAAGATAGATATATTTTAGCTTTTGAGACGTCTTGTGACGAGACTAGTGTGGCGGTTCTGAAGAATGAGACGGAGCTTTTGAGCAATGTCATTGCCAGCCAGATTGAGAGCCACAAGCGTTTTGGTGGAGTGGTACCAGAAGTGGCCAGCCGTCATCATGTAGAGGTCATTACGGTTTGCATTGAGGAGGCCTTGGCAGAAGCAGGGATTACTGAGGAGCAAGTCTCAGCGGTGGCCGTCACCTACGGTCCTGGTCTAGTTGGGGCGCTTTTAGTCGGTCTGGCAGCGGCCAAGTCTTTTGCCTGGGCTCATGATATTCCCTTGATTCCAGTCAATCACATGGCTGGACACCTGATGGCAGCCCAGAACGTGGAGCCCTTGGAATTTCCCTTGCTGGCTCTCTTGGTCAGTGGCGGCCACACTGAGCTGGTCTATGTCAGTCAGGCTGGCGATTATAAAATTGTGGGGGAGACCCGCGATGATGCAGTCGGTGAAGCCTATGACAAGGTCGGTCGCGTTATGGGCCTAACCTATCCAGCAGGTCGAGAGATTGATCAGTTAGCTCATGAGGGACAGGATATTTATGATTTTCCGCGGGCCATGATCAAGGAGGACAACTTGGAATTTTCATTTTCCGGTCTCAAGTCGGCCTTTATCAACCTGCATCACAATGCCCAACAAAAGGGAGAAGTCTTGTCTAACCAAGACTTATCAGCAAGTTTTCAGGCAGCGGTTATGGATATTCTCATGGCCAAGACTAAGAAGGCACTGGAAAAATATCCAGTCAAGACTCTGGTCGTGGCGGGCGGTGTTGCGGCCAATCAAGGCCTGAGAGAACACTTGGCAGCTGAGATTCAGGATGTTAAGGTGATTATTCCGCCTCTGCGTCTCTGCGGTGACAATGCTGGTATGATTGCCTATGCCAGTGTCAGTGAGTGGAATAAGAAGAATTTTGCCAGTTTGGACCTCAACGCTAAGCCAAGTCTAGCTTTTGAAACCATGGAGTAAAGGAGAAGAATGCGCGGACAGACATTTAAACAGGGGGCACAAGCAGCAGTGCCAACGGCTCTAGGCTATGTCGGAATCGGTCTAGCCTGTGGCATTATGGCGGCGCCTTATATGAATCCTCTGGAAATGGGGCTGATGAGTATTCTGGTTTATGCTGGCAGTGCCCAGTTTGCTATGATAAGTTTGATTGCGCAAGGTGCTCCAATTTTGGCCATTGCCTTGACTGTCTTTTTGATCAATCTGCGTTTTTTCTTGCTAGGGCTACATGCCTCTAGCATTTTTAGAGACTTCAGCATGGGGCAAAATATTGCGATGGGGAGTCTCCTTACCGATGAGTCCTACGGTGTTTTGATGGGAGAACAGATTCACTCGAAGGTGATTTTGCCACAGTGGATGCATGGAAATAATCTGCTGAGCTACGGCGCTTGGTTCCTTGGAACGGTGCTGGGAACGATTTTAGGTGGGCTCTTACCCAATCCTGAGAGTTTTGGCCTGGACTTCGCCCTAGTAGCTATGTTTATTGGCATTTTCTCTTCTCAGTTTACCATCATGCTGCGACGGGTCAAGATAAAGAAGCTCTTTTTGGTCTTGAGTGTGGTGGGTATCGCCTACCTGCTTCTGACCATGCTGATTCAAAACTCGCTGGCGGTACTCTTTGCAACCCTGCTAGGCTGTACGGTGGGGGTGTTCTTAGATGATAAGTAAGTATATTTTGCTGGCTATCCTTTGCTCAGCCCTAGTCACATGGCTTCCACGGGTCCTACCTTTTGTCTTAGTAAAATATAAAGGACATCCGCCTATTGTTGAGCGCTTTCTGAAATTTTTGCCAGTGTCTATTATCTTTGCCCTGATTTTGTCCAGCGTCACCACTGCCCAGTCTGGGCATCTCCCTAGCTTCAAATGGCTGGATTTGCTGTCTGTTTTTCCGACGATCTATGTGGCATTTAAGTATAAAAACTTAATTGCAACTGTTGTATTTGGTGTAGTCTTGGTGGCCTTGCTGCGCTTTCTAGCTGGATTTCTTGGCTTGTAAAGAAAGTACAAGACAGATTGAATCAGTCGATTCGGTCTGTTTTTTTGCTAAATTCTAAGAATTATCTGAAAATATAATGTTTTATGCTATAATGGAACCAATCAAAATCATGGAGGTTCGGAAATGGCAGAAGCAGGTCATAAATTCTTAGCAAAATTAGGAAAGAAACGTCTTCGTCCTGGTGGCAAGCTGGCAACAGACTGGCTGATTGAGCAGGGGCAGTTTTCTAGCGATAAGAAAGTTCTAGAAGTTGCTTGCAATATGGGAACCACAACGATCGAGCTGGCTAAAAAATATGGCTGCCAGATTACTGCAGTTGATTTGGATAAGGTTGCGCTGGCTCAGGCTAAGCTTAATGGAGACAAAGCTGGTGTTAGTGAGCTCGTCACATTTGAGCAAGCTAATGCCATGAAGTTGCCTTATGATGATAATTCTTTTGATATCGTTATCAATGAAGCTATGCTGACCATGCAGACAGATAAGGGGAAGGCCAAATGTATGGATGAGTACTACCGGGTGCTGAAGCCAGGCGGAGTACTCCTCACCCACGATGTTATGCTCAAACAAAAAGATGAGAATGTTCGGGAAGAGCTATCTCGTGCGATTAATGTCAATGTTGGTCCTCTGACAGAGGGCTCTTGGATTCAGCTAGCGCGCTCTCATGCTTTTGACCGTGTAGACACATTTGTCGGCGAAATGACCTTGATGAGTCTTCGAGGGATGATATATGACGAAGGACTGGGCGGCACACTGAAAATCTGCTTCAATGCCCTCAAGAAAGAAAACTATAGTCAATTTATGAAGATGTTTAAGATGTTCCAAAAGAATCAAGAAAAACTGGGCTTTATTGCTATGGTTTCTCGTAAATAAATGCTAGCCGCTTTGGAAACTCTAAGTCGGTTAAAAAATTTCTAAAAAAGCTTGACCCTGACCTTTGGTCAGGGTTTATACTATAAGGGCAAGGAGGTTTTTTATGTATCATATCAAAGAAGCTGCGCAGCTTTCGGGTGTCTCTGTCAAAACCCTGCATCACTACGACAAAATAGGACTTTTAGTTCCTCAAAAATCAGAAAATGGCTATCGGACATACAGTCAAGCTGATCTAGAGCGGTTGCAGGTTATCCTTTACTATAAGTATCTAGGCTTTTCCTTAGAGAAAATAGCAGAGCTGCTGAGTCAGGACGAACAGGCCTTACTGCCGCATCTGGTCAGACAGTTAGAATGTTTAAAGCAGGAAAGAGACCGCTTGGATACCTTGATTTCTACCTTGCAAAAAACCATCCAAGAAGAAAAAGGAGAAAGAAAGATGACAATGAAAGAAAAATTCGCAGGCTTTACCTACGAAGATAATCAAAAATATCAGCAAAAAGCTGTAGAAGAATACGGTCAAGAAGTCATGGCGGAAGCACTAGCTCGTCAAAATGGACGGGAAGAAGAATCTGTTGAAGCCTTCAATCAAGTTTTTCAAAGTCTAGCAGAGAATATGAATCAAGGCTTGTCAATTGACGCAGTAGAAAATCAAGAACAGGCAGCGCATCTCTTACAAGCCATCCGCACTTATGGTTTTGACTGCTCTATTGAGGTATTCGGCTATATCGGTAAAGGCTATGTCTATAACCCAGAGTTTAAGGAAAACATTGACAAATTTGGGGCAGGAACTGCCCAGTACACAGCAGATGTCATTGCAGCTTATGTTCGGACAAATGCAGAATAAAAGAGGCTGGGACAAAAGTCCTAGCCTCTCAATTGTCTTTGTATTGTCGAGCAAGACGCAGTGGTTGAGTGAGCTCTACTAGGCTGATTTCATCAGCTTTTACAGCCCTACTCAACTGTGCGGAGGTGGGACGACGAAATCGAATTCTAACGAATCACCGATTTCTGTCCCACTCTCATTTTTTACTTCAAGTCATAAAGCCAGTCGTCGCCGTCTTTATAGTAAAAGAATTCACTTAAATCGTCCTCTAAAAAAACACGCAGCATATCTGACATATCCTCAGTTGCAAGTTTCAGATGAGACAGATTTTGCAAATCTTCCCACCAGACCTTTCCTTCGTCTGAGGATTGTAGCACACCAGAATAGTGCTTTGTCTTGTAGAGCAGGACGACATAGCGGTAATCCTCGTCATCGTACCAGTCTTTGATACCACAAAGTTGAGGTTTGGATATGGTTAGTCCAGTTTCTTCCTTGACTTCTCTGATAACTGCATCGGTAAAAGATTCCCCACGCTCTACATGACCACCAGGAAAAGTAATGCCGGGCCAGTCAGGACTAACTCGGTCTTGGACCAGAACTTTTTCTCCGTCATAAATCATACACATGTTGACGAATTCGACTGTTTCGCGTCTGTTCATATTGTTCTCCTATTTTGTTAGTAACTTTTCCACTACGTTTAACTTTCTCATGGTCAGATCCACGCCAAACAGTTTTTCAAGATAGTTGGTATTGAGCTTTTTTTGTCTTGCAGTTCTAGGGAGATAGAGGTAGAGACAGTGATCGCCTATATAGATTTCTTCCTCGCCATAATCAGCTTTCAATTTTTCTAGTGGTAGACTTTGGATAAAACCTTGATAAAGAATCACATGTACACGATCATGAAGATAGCCTTCTTTAAATGGATTCTCATGAACAATCTTTTCAAAATCGTTCTTAGTCTTGATAACCATTTTTAAGTCGGCCCCAATTTTTTCCTTTATCAGAGTATGAACGTGTTCTCGTATTTCTTCTAAATCTAAGTCACTTTCAAGAATGATATTCCCGCTTTGAATATAGGTTCGAACGTGTTGAAAACCAGCTTCTGTTAAAATATCCACCAAATAAGACATTTTAGGGATAGCATTTTTTCCATTAGGAGTAACGCCTCTTAGTAAAATAATATGTTCCAAAGGACTTCCTTTCTTATCTGATACTTATTGGATTTGAGCCTGCCACCCAGCCGGTGCAAAGGGCGGAGGTGATATTGAAGCCGCCCGTGTGGGCATTGATGTCTAGGACTTCTCCAGCAAAGTGGAGGCCGGGAACCAGTTTACTTTCCAGAGTTTTGGGATTGATTTCTTTGAGACTGATGCCTCCCTTGGTTACAAAGGACTTGGCCAGGGACATTTTGCCAGTGACGGGGATAGGCAGGTCTTTGATTTGCTTGATGAGAGCCTCTTTTTCACTGAGATTGAGTTGCTTAACTTTCTCGGGAAAGGACTGGGCAAAAAAGTCTGCCATTCGCTCGGGTAGGAGGATTTTCAGGCAGTTCTTCAGCGATTTTTCCCGATGTTCTTCTAAAAAGTCTGCCAAATCCTGCTGACTCATCTGAGGCAAGACATCCAGATAAATGGTTTCGCCACCCTTGACAAAGCTAGACAAGCGCAGGGCTGCTGGACCTGATAGGCCAAAGTGGGTAAAGAGCAGGTCGTGGGTGATGATATGCTTGCCGTAGCTTAGGGTCACATCGTCCAGTGAAATCCCCTGAAGCGCTTTGTGAGGAAAGTCAGTCAGAAGAGGACTTTCAGCAGCCTCTAGGTCGGTTACTGTGTGCTTAAAGTGTCTGGCAATATCGTGACCGAAGCCTGTCGAGCCAGTTGAAGGGTAGGACTTGCCGCCAGTCGTCACAATCAATTTCTGACAGGTCCAAGTCTGGTCGCTGGATCTGACAGTAAAAAGATCATCAGTTTTTTTGACGGAGACGATTTCAGTATTGGTGATGACAGTGCCGCCCAGCTCTGCAATTTTCTTTTCCAAAGCTTCGATAATGGTGCGGGATTTGTCTGTCACTGGGAAAACACGGCCGTGGTCTTCGACCTTGAGTTTGACGCCATTCTCTGTAAAGAAGTTGATGATGTCATGGTTGTCAAACTGGGAAAAAACGCTATAAAGAAAGCGCCCGTTGCCTGGAATGCCGGCTATGAGGTCATCTAGGTTTCCGTTGTTGGTCACATTGCAGCGACCGCCGCCTGTACCAGCTAGCTTCTTGCCCAGTCGTTTATTTTTCTCGAGGAGCAAGGTCTTCTGTCCGTAGAAAGAACTGGAAATGGCAGCCATCATGCCAGCTGGTCCTCCGCCGATGATGATTGTGTCGAAATGGTTCATGTATCTTTTCCTTTCGTGAAATAGGAATTTTATGTGCTAGTTCATCTTGTGCAAGATGATTTTGCCCTTTAAGGCTTACAGTGGGCATGCTCTGGACAGCTTTTCAACAGTCCGTTAGCCAGCATCTTGGTAGAAAATTAATTGGATTTTAGGCTCATTTTTTAAGGAAGATCTTTTCCAGAGGCCCAATAGATTTCGTACCATTCTTTTCTAGTCAGTTCAATATCTGCTGCCTTGGCTGATTCGATGATGCGGCTAGCCTTGGTCGTGCCGATGACCGCTTGCATGTGAGCTGGATAGCGTAGCACCCAAGCAATAGCCACTGCGGATGCTGATATTTGGTATTTGTCGGCCAGTCGGTTGAGGACGGCATTGAGCTTGGGGTATTTATCCGAACCGACAAAAACGCCTTCGAAATAGCCGTGCTGGAGGACAGACCAAGCCTGAATCACGACGTCGTTGAGGCGGCAGTATTCGAAAATACTACCGTCGCGCATATTTGCGGCTGTGCCCTCCATGTTGACGTGGAAGCCAGCTTCAAAAGCAGGTGAGAAAGCTGCGCTCAGTTGGAGCTGATTTGCCACCAAAGGCTGCTTGCCCTCTTTTTTGAGTAGCTCCATCATCATAGGATTCTGGTTGGACACTCCAAAATCAAGGACCTTTCCTTGAGATTTGAGCAGATCAAAAGCTTCAGCGATTTCACTAGGCTCCATCAGGGCATCAGGGCGATGTAAGAGTAGAGAGTCCAGATGGTCTACACCTAGACGCTGTAAAATACCATCCGTTGCTTCGAGGATATGGTCTTTGGAAAAGTCAAAGTAGGTGAATTCTTCCATGCGGATTCCCACCTTGGACTGAATCCACATCTTAGCCCGCAGGTCAGGTCGATTTTTGAGCACTTGTCCCAGAATTTCTTCGCACTTGCCTCCACCGTAGATATCGGCGAGATCGAAAGCATTGATCCCGACTGACAGGGCTGTTTCGATCAGCTCTTCCATCTCTTTGGGTGTCATTTGGGCAATTCGCATCAGCCCTATGATAATCTGGGAAATTTCTCGCTTGCTTTCTCCAAACTCAAGATATTTCATAAGCTCTTCTCCTCGTGTCATTTTAATCTCAGTATAAGCTAAACCCGCTCCAAAGTCAAAAAGAGACTAGCTAGATCGAGCCTTGGAGCAAATGTATAGAAAATCCTCGTTTTGGCCAATGAAATTCAGATGACCTTGTCGGAAAATTAGAAAATTTGACAAAAACTTGCCTTCCTGATAAAATAAGAATGTCTTAAAGACAAATAACTTCTTCTTGGTTGCAGGAATTGCCAAGCCTGCCACTCGGATGAAGCGTAAAGAAAAGGAGCTTATCATGGCAATCTCAAAAGAGAAAAAAAATGAAATCATTGCACAATATGCACGT
>ERZ772955.1263-NODE-1263-length-16507-cov-4.553914_pt1 | contig 16507 bp, 15 predicted proteins | sample MGYA00511133_ERZ772955 | MGnify/ENA primary metagenome ERZ772955 (study PRJEB29015, sample SAMEA2737914) | human oral metagenome | biome: human oral; feature: human-associated habitat; material: dental | place: China | collected 2149 ... | reverse complement strand
TTGTGCATGTTCATGTTTCAGTATTCTCCTGGAAATACTGTAAACAACGCTACTAATTTGTAGAAATCAACAGTGTTGTTTACACTTTTGGCTTTTGCTTGAAGACCCGTTTGAGCAGCTATCCGGCATTGTCAAGAATGTCGATAGACACGGGAAACCCGCTCTGTTCTTGATAATGCCGGATAGCTGCCTAAGAATCATTCAAGCAAAAACAAAAGCTGTCCGCCGTAGAAAAAGTGTAAACAACGCGACAATTTCCTACAACATTTCTACAAATAATGTGTATATGAACGATTGGGATAAGGTGGCGACGCATTTCCTCTCGATTCCGATGGCACACCAATTTATCGGCGATTACACCATTGCCGATGCGAAAGACGAACAGCTGAAAGTGTTGCGCAGCTATCAGTATTATGCGGTTAACAAAATTGCCGACACGGTGGCAAAAACAGATTGGACGACGGGCAATCAGCGCGGCGGCTAGTGTTTATTATTGATGAAGCCCACCGCACCACCTTTGGCGATATGTTGCTCACCATTAAGCACACCTTCCCCAATGCGCTTTCCTTCGGCTTTACCGGCACGCCGATTGAGGAAGAAAACGCCAAGAAAAGTTCAACCACTGCCACGGTTTTCGGCAATGAATTGCACCGCTATTCCATTGCAGACGGCATTCGTGATGAAAACGTGCTGGGCTTTCACCCCTTCCATATCCGCACCTTTAAAGACAGTGACTTACGCAGATCTGTCGCCCTGCAAGAGGCTAAAGCGGCGGATGAAAGCGAAGTGTTCGCCAGTGAAGCGAAAAAGAAAATCTACAACCGCTTTATGAACGATGTACTGATGGCGGGCGTGTATGCGGAAGACGGCACCTATCAGAAAGGCATTGAGGATTATGTGCCGAATGCGCAATATCAAGAATCGGAACATGTTAATGCGGTGATTGGCGATATGCTGGAAAATTGGCAACGCCTCAGCCAAGGCAAAAAATATCATGCCATTTTTGCCACCAGCTCCATTCCCGAAGCGGTCGATTATTATCGCTTAATTAAAGCCAAAAATTCCGGGCTGAAGCTGACTGCCCTTTTCGATCCGAATATTCTTAACGATAGTCAAGGCAACGATAAGGAAGAATGGATTGCCGAAATTTTGAATGATTATAACGCCCAGTTTGGCACAAGCTTCGGCTACGCCACTTATTCCCGATTTAAAACGGATTTGTCGGATAGGTTGTCGCATATCAATGCGTATAAGAGAATTAAATCCGACGAGCAGCTGGATTTGTTGATTGTGGTCGATCAGATGCTGACAGGCTTCGACAGCAAATGGCTCAATACGCTCTATCTAGACAAAATTTTGGATTACGCCAACTTGATTCAGGCATTTTCCCGCACTAACCGCTTATGTGACAAAACCGATAAGCCTTTTGGTTTAATCCGCTATTACCGCAAGCCGCATACGATGCAACGCAATATTGAGCGAGCCGTAAAACTTTATTCGGGCGACCGTCCAATGGGGCTGTTTGTAGATAATTTAGATAAAGTTATCGACAAAATGAATGTCTGTTTTGCCGATATTGCCGATATTTTTAAATGGGCAGGATTAGAGGATTTTTCAAAAAACCCTAATGATACAACCTCATGCGCAAAGTTTGTCAAACTATTCAATCAGCTCAATGAGCACTTACAAGCTGCCCGGCTCTTGGGCTTTTCTTGGGAAAAATCAAGCTATGACGTGGTACAGGAAGACGACAGCGTGATCACTGCCACACTCAATTTCGATCAAGAGACCTACGATAAACTGCTGGCTCGTTATAAAGATTTGTTTAAAGAAAGTCCAAGCAATGGTGGCGGTAGCGATGATGTGCCATTTGATTTGCGTTCGCACATCAACGAAATCGAAACCGATAAAATTGATCAAAATTATATGAATGCCCGTTTTGAAAAATGGCTTAAAACCATCGGCGGCACAGAAGAAGCTGCTGCACTTGAGGAGCTACACCACTCTTTTGCTACGCTTTCTAAAGAAGATCAAAAATTTGCTGAGTTGTTTTTACACGATGTGCAATCCGGCGATATCAAGCTTGATTCAGATTTAGCATTAAGTGATTACATCACCACGTACAAACAAAAAGATGCCAATGATAAGGTGTTAAAAATAATTAAAGATTTAGGGCTAGATGGAGATTTGCTACGTGCAATGCTGGCAAGAAAATATACCAGCGAAAATTTGGACTTAGGCAGACTAAATGACCTAAAAGAAACAGTCGATAGGGAAAAAGCCAAAGTTTATTTTAACGAAGACCGTATATTTTATTTAAATATACGGATTGATGAATTTCTAAGGGAACTAATTACAAGATAGTTATTACCTATTGAAAGATATTAAATAATCATCAAGTTAGCATATCTCTACCTAAACATTAGCTCCCTTACTGATCCAACTACAAAGGCTGGGCCAAATCGTTTTCCGTGTTGTAGCTGATAAAATCCTGTTCATGAGGGAAATGGACAACCCGCGCGCGCTGTTGCTGCAGCCAGCCGCGGATGCTGCGCATTCCTGAATAAAGGTATGGCACGGTGCTTTGCAGGATTTGCGGCCGGATAAACATCACGCTGTAATGCGGTCTGGCAGGGGTCTCCACATAAAACGCATTGCACAATGGCGTGCGCCGCGCGATGGTTTCAAACTGGGAAACCAAGTTTTCCGGCAAACGCGGCATATCGCAGGATACGATAAGTAGCCAATCGGCCGTGGCAATTTGCAAATCGTTGGCGGCGGTACACAAAGCAGCTAAAGGGCCGTAATGCTGCCATTGGCGCGCATCCGAGAAAACGTGTGCGCTGCGTTGTGCGTAAGATTCAAGATTACGGTTGGCACTGATGGCGATATGGCTGACTTGGGGGCGGATTTTTTCGATAACATGATCTATCAAGGCTTTGTTGTGCCATTGCACCAACCCCTTATCGACACCTCCCATCCGGCTTCCCTGCCCGCCGGCCAATATCAGTGCGAAAATTTTCATTTTGGTAGTCCTTTGCGAAGCAGAGTATGGAGTATGGTTCAAGATGTTGTGTTTATTGGATAAGTTTCAAGGTTTCAGGCCGTCTGAAACCTTATTTTTATGATTTAATTCACTTGAGATGAATTTTATCATAACATGATTTTACATTAAACCCCTGTTTTTTCTTATCATAACCATACAATTATTTTAGACAGGTTGTTTATAGACCAAAAGAATGATATTTTTATAAGATTATCGGATTAGTTCCCTGCGTGCTTTATGCGTTTATTCTCCGGATCTTCAGACAGCCTGAGCCTGTCTTCGCGTTTAAAACTACTGACTGTATTATGGGTCGGCTCGGCTTTTTTATCGATTGCCTTTACCCTGCTGCTTTCTTGGCGTTTGGAAAGCGCGGCTAAAACGATTGAAGATGCGGGCAGCTTGAAAATGCAGGTGTATCGCTTGGCTTATATGGCAAGCGTCCGTACGCCCAATGCTCAAATTGACAACCAAATTAAAGAATTTGAACGTACGCTGGCCAATGTAACGCAAAGCGATGCCATTCATCCGCTGATTCCGTCACAAATGCCGCTGGCTTACGATTTGATCCAATCGATGCTGTTGATTGATTGGGAATCCAACATCAAGCCTTCTTTGCAACATTACGAGCGGCCGACCCAAATCGGCTTATACCGTTTTGCCGGCAATATCGAACTGTTTTTACAAGCAATGGAAAACGCCAACGAGCAAAATACTTTGTGGCTGCGCCGTTTTCAAATGGCAATGATGCTGATGATTGTTGTGGCTGCAGGCTTGATGATTGTTTGGCATTATTCATGGATTATCCGACCCTTGGAAAAACTGCGCGATGGTGTAGAAACCATCAGTAAAGGACATTTCGGCGTACAAATCGAGACAGACCAGATCCGTGAGTTTGCCCAAGTAAGCAAGGGTTTCAACCAAATGAGCCGCCGTCTGCATACGCTTTATACAGACTTGGAAGGACAAGTTGCCAAACAAACCCAAGATCTCGCGCGGCAAAACCGTGATTTGACCCTGCTCTACCAAACCACGCGCAATCTGCACCAAACCTTTACGCCGCAACAGGCGGCAGAAGAATTTTTAACTCAGATTCTGCCTGCGTTTTCAGCTTTGGGCGGTACGGTATATCTTTCCGATGAGGAGCGGAAACGTTCTGATTTGGCGGCAAGCGTCGGTGAAACCGAAGAAGGAAATCGTGTAGAATTTCCGATCGTTTATCAAGACGAACAGCTTGGCGTATTGACCCTATATTTTTCAGACGGCCATATACCTGATGAGCAAGACGAAAAACTGCTGCATACTTTAAGCGGACAGCTCAGCATTTCCATCGCCAACAACCGCATGGAACAAGAGCGCCGCCTGCTTGCAGTCTTGCAGGAGCGTAACTTGATTGCGCAAGGTTTGCATGACAGCATCGCGCAAGCTTTGACCTTTTTAAATTTGCAGGTACAAATGCTGGAAAGCGCGTTTGCTTCAAACCAACGTGAGCAGGCCGAAGAAAATATCGGCTTCATCAAAGACGGCGTGCAGGAATGCTACGAAGACGTACGCGAACTTTTGATGAATTTCCGCACCAAAATCAGTAATAAAGATTTTCCTGAAGCGGTAGAATCGCTGCTGGCGCGTTTTGAACGACAAACCGGTATTCCAGTTGATTTAAAATGGCAGGACGACGGGCAGGCTTTGAATTATGATGAGCATTTGCAGATCATCTTCATCTTGCAGGAAAGCCTGTCTAATATCCGGAAGCACGCGCGTGCGCAACATGTCAGCGTCGAAATTGCTAACCACGGCGATTTTGTCATGACGATTCGTGACGACGGCGCAGGCTTTAATAAAGAACACCTATCAAACCGGCCTTCAGGCGAACATGTCGGCTTGGGCATTATGCAAGAACGGGCCCAACGGATTAACGCAGAATTGGCCATTACATCGCAGATTGGGCAAGGTACGGCGGTTATGCTGACTTTGCCGCAACAAATGAGAACAGCATCATGACGATTAAAATTACCCTTATTGACGACCACACCCTATTTCGCAGCGGTATCAAGGCCTTGCTTTCGCGCCAGCCTGATTTTGAAGTCGTCGGAGAAGCTTCAGACGGCCTGGCCGGCGTAAAAATGGTTGAGCAGCTCAAGCCTGATGTGGTCTTGCTGGACTTGGATATGCCGGTTATGAACGGCCGCGAAGCATTGGCCCAAATTTTAAGTATCAATCCGCAGCTGACCGTCATCATGCTGACTGTTTCTGAAGACAGCGACGATTTGACCGAATGTATGCGTATGGGTGCAAAAGGCTTTTTGCTGAAAAACATCAATGCCGACTTCCTGTTGGAAAGCATCCGCAAAGCTGTCGATGGCGACAACGTCTTTTCTCCAGAAATGACCAGCCGCTTGGTGCAATCGCTGATTTCTCCCTCTCCTTCCCGCTCCGACCACCTGCTGGAGCAACTGACCCCGCGCGAAATGGAAATCTTGGGCTATCTTGCCGCCGGACACAGCAACAAAATCATTGCCCGCCATTTGAATCTGGCAGAGTCAACCGTCAAAGTGCATGTACAAAACCTGTTGCGCAAGTTAAACCTAAGCAGCCGCGTCCAAGCAGCGGTTTATGCGGTGCAACACAAAGTACCGCAACCGGTATTGTCTTAAAAAGGCCGTCTGAAACCTTCTTTTTAAAAGGTTTCAGGAAAAGCGTTTATTCGCTATAATCACGCCGATTTATATGCAGGGTTGTCTGATTCTTTCAGACGGCCTTTTTATTTGATTTTTCACTGATTTAAAACAACATGTCCGAAAACATTCCAGAAAATACACCCGAAAATACCGTTCCGGAAGAACACAAACGCAGCATCCGCAGTTTCGTCTTACGCCAAGGCCATATGACCGCGGCCCAACAGCGCGCCATTGATACGATGTGGCCGCAATTTGGTGTGGACTTTCAAGATGCTCCTTTGGATTTGAACCGCGCTTTTGGACGGGATAATCCTAAAGTATTGGAAATCGGTTTCGGTATGGGCGTTGCGACAGTGGAAATCGCCAAACGTCTGCCCGATACCGACTTTTTAGCGATTGATGTTCACGGCCCGGGCGTCGGCAATATCTTGAAGCTGATTGAGGAAGAACACATTTCCAATATCCGCGTAATGCGTCATGATGCAGTGGAAGTAGTGGAAAAAATGCTGGAAGACGGTTCTTTAGACGGCATTCATATTTTCTTCCCTGACCCTTGGCACAAAAAGCGCCACAATAAACGCCGCTTGGTACAAGTGCCGTTTGTTGAAAAGCTGCTGCCCAAACTTAAAAGCGGCGGCTATGTCCATATGGCGACCGATTGGGAAGAATACGCCGTGCAAATGCTGGAAGTTTTGAGCAGTTTCGATGCTTTGCAAAACACGGCTGCCGATTACGCCCCTACACCTGATTACCGTCCTGAAACCAAATTTGAAGCCCGAGGCAAACGATTGGGTCATGGCGTTTGGGACTTGGTGTTCCGTAAAAAATAAAGCCAAACATAAAACACAAGGCCGTCTGAAAAATTTCAGACGGCCTTTTATCTTACTGATTAAGCCAAGAAAAGTTTATAAGCCGGATTATCGGTTTCTTCTTTATACACATAACCCAAGCTCTCCAAGAAGTCGGTAAAGGCTTCATTGTCGCTTTCAGGTACATCGATACCGACCAAAATACGGCCGTAGTCCGCACCATGATTGCGATAATGGAACAAAGTAATATTCCATTCGGCACGCATATGGTTCAAGAAACGGGACAATGCGCCGGGGCGCTCCGGAAATTCAAAGCTGACCAAACGTTCGCTGGATACTTTTTCCGTACGTCCGCCGACCATGTAACGGATATGGATTTTGGCGATTTCGTCATTGGTCAGATCGACATTGGGCAGGCCTGCTTCAGTCAGTTGTTCACTGATGATGGCCAAGTCTTGCGCACCGGCAGTTTGCAAGCCGACAAAGATATGAGCATTGTTGTCGTTGCCGTAGCGGTAGTTGAACTCGGTAATGTTCCGACTACCCAAGACATTGATAAACTTGAGGAAGCTGCCTTTTTTTTCAGGAATGGTAACAGCAAAAATACCTTCGTTACCCTCGCCCAGCTCACTGCGTTCTGAAACATGGCGCAGGCGGTGGAAGTTCATATTGGCACCGCTGGTAACGGCAACCAAGTTTTGACCTTGGATATTGTTTTTCGCAACATAAGCCTTCAAGCCGGCAAGCGCCAATGCGCCCGCAGGCTCGGTAATGCTGCGCGTATCGTCAAAAATATCTTTAATCGCTCCGCACAACATATCCGTATTGACCGTAATAATCTCGTCCAATAGCTCTTTACACAAGCGGAAGGTTTCTTCACCCACCACTTTAACCGCCGTGCCGTCTGAAAACAGGCCAACATCTTTCAAATGTACGATTTCCCCTGCCTCGACCGATTGCTTCATACAGCAAGAATCATCGGTTTGCACGCCAATCACTTTAATTTCAGGGCAAACCTGTTTGATAAACGCCGCTACGCCAGCCGCTAAACCGCCTCCGCCAATCGGCACAAAAATCGCATTGATATTGCGATGTTGACGGAGGATTTCCATACCGATAGTACCCTGACCGGCAATCACATCAGGATCATCAAAAGGCGCAATATAAGTCAGTTTTTCCTTTTCTGCCAACTTCATCGCATAATCATAGGCATCGTTGTAAGACACACCTTTCAATACCACTTCGCCGCCTCGGCTCTTTACCGCGTCAATTTTGATTTTCGGCGTAGTCTCCGGCATCACAATCACCGCACGGCAACCCAAATACTGCGCCGACAAAGCCACACCCTGCGCATGGTTGCCCGCGCTTGCTGCAATCACGCCGCAATCCAAGGCTTCTTTTGGCAGCTTCGCCATTTTGTTGTACGCGCCGCGAATTTTGAACGAAAACACCGGCTGCAAATCTTCACGTTTGAGCAAAACCTGATTGTTCAGACGGCCTGACAGACTACGTGCCAAATCCAAAGGCGTTTCTACGGCCACATCATAAACAGAAGCGGTCAAAATACGGGTTAGATAATCAGAAAGAGGAAGGGAATGGTTCATGGTATTTTAGTGTTCGGAAATAAATTGCAATTTGGTCAAATCGACCGGAGGAAAAAGTTAAAACCATACCCCTGAGGCCGTCTGAAGGCAAGAAAAATCTTAGCAAAGCCTAAATGAGACGGTATAATGTCCGCTTAATATCTATTTAATATGCCAAACTGTTTACCTCATAACAGTGTCCACTCATATTCAAATCCACAAATAATGATGAAAAAAACGCTACTTAGCTTAATTTTTGCTGCCCTCCTGAATACTTATGCCCTTGCTGCCGATCCGGTTGCATCCACACCTGCCGTACAAAGCGAGGCTCAAACGCAGCCGCTGCTGCACAGCATCAACAGCCCGACAACGCCGCCGGAAATTGCAGCGACTGCCTATATCGTTACCGACCTGCACAGCAAGCAAACCTTGGCATCCAACAATGCCGACACGCCTATCGAGCCTGCCGCGTTGACGCAAATGATGACCGCCTACCTTGCCTTTAAAGCACTGGAAAACGGTACGCTTGAGGCAGGCCAAATGCTGACTGTTTCCAATGCTGCATGGAAAGTCGAAGGTTCGCGCATGTTCCTCGATCCTAAAGTTCCTGTCAGCGTCAGCTCCTTGATTAAGGGTACAACCATCCAGTCAGCCAACGATGCCGCCATTACCCTTGCCGAAGCCATTGGCAACGGCTCTATCGATGAATTCGTCAAACAAATGAACGAAGAAGCCAAACGCTTGGGCATGAAGCACACCCACTTCAACAACCCGACCGGTATTTCTTCTAACGGCCATGTTTCAACCGTTGGCGACCTTGCCATCTTGGCTGCCGCGCTCATCAATGACTATCCGAAATATTATCCTTTATTTGCAAACAAATCTTTCAAATACAATAATATCGAGCAGCCCAACCGCAATCTCCTGCTCTATCGCGACAGCAGTATCGACGGTTTGAAAACCGGCTATAGCGAAGGCGCAGGCTATCATCTTGCCGCTTCCAGCAAACGCAACAACCGCCGTATTGTATCCATTCTTGCCGGTGCCGAATCCACCGAAGCGCGCGCCAGCGAAAGCAGCAAACTGCTCAACTGGTCATTGCAGGCATTTGATACGCCTAAACTTTACAACGGCGGAGAAGTGATTTCCCAAGTCAAAGTTTACAAAGGCAGCACCAAAGCCGTAGATATCGGTTTCTTGGACGATGTTTACATTACCATCCCTCACGATACCGGCAAAAACGTCAAACCAATCTTAGAAACGCTTCAGCCTGTCCTCGCCCCGATTGAAAAAGGCCAAGTATTGGGCAAGCTGAAAGTCATGAAAGACGGTAAAATTATTGCCGAAAAAGACGTCGTCGCCCTGACCGGCGTAGAAGAAGGCAGCTGGTTGCGCCGTATGTGGGACGCGATTGTGTTGTGGTTTAAAAGTTTATTCAGTTAATCCTCTTTCTATCAAAACATAAATAAAGGCCGTCTGAAATTTTCAGACGGCCTTTTGTATATCTGTTTTATGGCTTTAATAAAAATTCCTAACAAGAAATTTATCCATTTTAATTTTAGCAGTTTCAGTGATTGCCAATATGAAACGCTTCAAAAAAATGCCGTCTGAAAACACAACGGTTTTCAGACGGCATTTCAATACCTTAATAGTCTATCAGTATGAGTTTAAACTAAGCCTTTTTTCTCCAGATAGCTTTCGTAATCACCCAAGTAGTGTTCATATCCGCCTTTGCCATCCAATTCGATGATTTGGGTAGCCAATGAAGATACAAACTGACGGTCGTGCGATACGAAAATCAGCGTGCCGTTGTATTTTTCCAGCGCCATGTTCAAAGATTCGATGCTTTCCATGTCCATGTGGTTGGTCGGTTCGTCCATAACCAAGACATTGGGTTTCAACAGCAACAGTTTGCCGTAAAGCATACGGCCTTTTTCGCCACCGGAGAGAACCTTCACTTTTTTCACGACATCGTTGCTGCCGAAGAGCAAGCGGCCCAAAGTGCCGCGGATGACTTGTTCGTCATCGCCTTCCTGGCCCCATTGGCGCATCCATTCGCTCAGGTTCATATCGACGTCGAAGTCGTTTTCATGGTCTTGCGGATAATAACCGACGCTGGCTTTTTCCGCCCATTTGATGGTGCCTGCATCAGGGGTGAGGCCGTCTGAATATTCGGGGTTGAACGCGCCCGCAAGGAGTTTCAGCAGGGTGGATTTACCTGCGCCGTTAGGGCCGATGATGGCGAGGCGCTGACCAGCTTCGAGAATGAAGCTCAGGTTTTTGAACAACTGGGTTTCAAAGCGTTTGGCCAAGTTTTCGACTTCTACTGCCTGACGGTGCAGCTTGGCTTTTTCATCGGCTTCAAAGCGGATATACGGGTTTTGGCGGGTGGAAGGTTTGACTTCGACCATCTCGGCTTTGATTTTGTCTGCCTGTTTCAGACGGCTGGTTGCCTGACGGGCTTTGGATTTGTTGGCGGAGAAGCGGGCGACGAACTCTTGTAGCTCTTGCAGTTTTTCTTTTGCCTTGGCGTTGTCTTTCAGAGCGCGTTCGCGCGATTGGGCGGAGGCGAGCATGTAGTCGTCGTAGTTGCCCGGATAGATGGTGATGGTGTTGTAGTCCAAATCCGCCATGTGTGTGCAGACTTCGTTCAAAAAGTGACGGTCGTGCGAGATGATGATCATGGTGGAGTCGTATTGGTTCAACACGCCTTCCAACCAACGGATGGTGTTGATGTCCAAGTTGTTGGTCGGCTCGTCAAGCAACAACACATCAGGTTTGGAGAACAGGGCTTGCGCCAGCAATACGCGCAGCTTGAAGCCCGGGGCGACTTCTGCCATGGTCGCATTGTGCAAATCTTCGGAAATGCCTACGCCGCTCAACAGTTCGGCAGCGCGTGCTTCGGCGGTGTAGCCGTCGTATTCGGCGAACTTGGCTTCCAGTTCGGCGGCTTTCATGTAGTCGTCTTCGGTGGCTTCAGGGTTGGCGTAAATCGCATCACGCTCGGTCATCGCCGCCCACATTTCGGTGTGACCCATCATCACCACGTCCAGCACGCGCATGTCTTCGTAGGCAAACTGGTCTTGGCGCAATTTACCCAAACGCACGCCGTTTTCAATCGCTACTTCGCCGGCGGTCTGTTCCAAATCGCCGCCGAGGATTTTCATGAAGGTGGACTTGCCTGAGCCGTTGGCGCCGATCAAGCCGTAACGGTTGCCTTCGCCAAATTTGACCGATACGTTTTCAAACAGCGGCTTTGCGCCGAACTGCATGGTGATGCCGTTGGTAGAAATCATTATTCGTAAAACCTTTATAAATAGAATGTTATAATCGGACGCGATTGTAGCATATTTTTGCAAAGACCTCAGGATTGAGGCCATGGCAAATGTGCCCAATGCCGATGTAAGATGAAAACAGGCAGCGCTTCACGCAAAAATGTGTTGTAGTCAGCATTTCAGGCTGTCTGAAACGGAGAAACGATATGGAAACGCACAAAATCTATTATGCCGTGATTATTTTGGTATGTGCCGCTTCCATGCTACTCAGCCCGTTTTTCTATATCCGCCGCACGCGCTCTGGCGCTGAATTGCGGCGCGCGCCCAGACAGTGGAAACCCATCCTCTTCGCCAACATCATCATGATTGCGGCTTTGTTTGTTTGGTGGAAATGGTTTTAAGGAAAAATAAAAATGAACAAAATCTGGATCAGCACATTACTGCTCGCTTTGGCAACTGCGGTTTCCGCCGCGCCTATTTTTGAATGTACCGATTCTGCCGGCCGCAAAGTCTATACCCAAGCCGGCGGCAAAAACTGCAAAGCCAGCAATATCGGCAAACCGTCCGTATATACTTCTGCGCCTGTTTCAACACCGGCAACGCCGATTTCCCCAAGCAAAGCCGAGCAGGCAGAAGAAGCTGTCGCCCCGGTCAATCTGGCTGATGTCGGTGCGACCAAGCGTGCTTTAGATACTGCCAAGAAAAATTTGGAAGAAGGCAAAAAAGTGCGTTATGGCAATGAACGCAACTATGCCCGCTATCTCGAACGGATCAAGGGTTTGGAAAAAGCCGTCCGCTCGGCTCAGGAAAACCATGACGCAACGCAGCGCCAGCCCGCATCTCAAGATCCTGTTGCCTATTGATGCTTACCACACCAGCAAGGCCGTCTGAAATTTGATGTTCAGACGGCCTTTTCATCTTTTCAATATAACAAAATCGTCTTTATACCAAACAAAGCATTCTTTCCAGTTTTCAAACGGCCTTGTTAAAGTAAGCGTGTATTAAATTCTGACGGTTGCCATTATGTTGTTACTCAAAACACCTTCTGTATTGCCGGGTTTTAAGCTCAGCCTAGGCTTGACGGTTTTGTGTTTGTCGCTTTTGGTGGTTTTGCCGTTTGCGATGATGGCGGCCAAAGCGGCGGAAATCGGCTGGAGCGGATTTTGGAACACGATTACCGAGCCCAATGTCTTGGCGGCCGTTTGGCTGAGTTTGCGGATGTCGTTTTATGCGATGTTGACCAATATCGTGTTCGGCACGTTGGTTGCCTGGGTATTGGTGCGCTATGAATTTCCGGGCAAAGGGTTGGTAAACGCTTTGGTCGATTTGCCGTTTGCGCTGCCGACGGCGGTAACAGGCATTGCGTTGGCAACCCTGTATGCGCCCAATGGCTGGATAGGCCGTTTTTTCGAGCCTTTGGGTATCAAAATCGCCTTTACGCCCATCGGTATTTGGATTGCGCTGATTGTCGTCAGCCTGCCCTTTATCGTCCGCGCCGTGCAGCCGGTATTGGAAGAATTGTCGGGAGAATATGAAGAAGCGGCGGCAACTTTAGGCGCAAGCCGTTGGACTACGTTTCGCCGCGTCCTGTTGCCAGAAATCACACCGGCCCTGTTGACCGGCGCAGGCATGATGTTTGCCCGCTCAACCGGCGAATACGGCTCGGTCATTTTTATCGCGGGCAATATTCCGATGGTGTCTGAAATCCTGCCCTTGATTATTACCGGCAAACTGGAGCAATACGATGCTCAGGGCGCATCAGCCGTTGCTCTGTTTATGCTGATGATTTCGTTTGTCATCCTGTTGATTTTAAACATTATGCAATGGACTTTGAGCCGCCGCGCCGGAGCGAAGGTTTAACAAACAACAGGCTGTCTGAAACATCAAGCAAACATTTTTCAGACGGCCTAAACGGATACAAGAATAAATAGAGACTTCACTAACATGAAAACCCACTCTACCAATCCAAACCTGAGCGAACCGCGTTGGCTGCGCGTATTGCTGACCGCTACTGCCTTGGGCTTTCTGCTGCTGATGCTGGTCGTGCCTTTGGTTGCCGTATTCTACGAGGCCTTAAAAGGCGGTTGGGATTTATACCTTCAATCCTTGACCGATCCCGAGGCATGGTCTGCCATCAAATTGACGCTGATTACCGCGCTGATTGTCGTTCCCGTCAATGCCGTATTGGGCGTAGCGATGGCGTGGCTGTTGACCCGTTTCGACTTCCGCGGCAAGCAGTTGCTGACCACCCTGCTCGATTTGCCGTTTTCCGTATCGCCCGTGGTGGCCGGTTTGATGTTCGTCTTATTGTTCGGCGCGCACATGACATTGGGCGGCTGGCTCGAAGCGCAAGGTATACAGATTATTTTCGCCATCCCCGGCATTATTTTGGCGACGCTGTTTGTTACCTTCCCCTTTGTCGCACGCGAAATTATTCCTTTAATGCAGGCGCAGGGCGACAGCGAAGAACAGGCCGCCTTGATACTCGGCGCAAGCGGCTGGCAGATGTTTTGGCGCGTTACCCTGCCCAACATCAAATGGGCGTTGCTCTACGGCATCATTCTCACCAACGCCCGCGCAATGGGCGAGTTCGGTGCGGTCAGCGTAGTATCGGGACACATCCGCGGCGAAACCAACACCATTCCGCTTTTGGTCGAAATTTTCTACAACGAATACAACTTCACCGGCGCATTCGCCCTCTCCGGCGTATTGGCACTTTTAGCCTTGGCCACCTTGCTGGTGCAAAACATCATCACAAAATTACAAGATAAAAAACTCGCCGCCGCCGAAAGGAACGCAGCATGAGCATCACCATCCAAAACCTAAATAAACACTTCGGAGCATTCCACGCGTTGAAAAACATCAACCTCAACGTCCCTACCGGCAAACTCGTTTCCCTGCTCGGCCCTTCCGGCTGCGGCAAAACCACGCTCCTGCACATCATCGCCGGACTGGAAAACGCCGACGGCGGCAATATCCTCTTTGACGGGCAAGACGTAACCGCCAAACACGTCCGCGAGCGTAAAGTCGGTTTTGTGTTCCAACACTACGCCCTCTTCCGCCACATGAACGTGTTTGACAACGTCGCCTTCGGTTTGACCGTATTGCCCAAGTCCGAACGCCCGTCCAAAGAACAAATCCGCACCAAAGTCGAAGAATTGCTCAAACTCGTGCAGCTCTCCCACCTCGCCAAATCCTATCCGCACCAGCTCTCCGGCGGCCAACGCCAACGCATTGCCCTCGCCCGCGCCCTCGCTGTCGAACCGAAACTCCTGCTCCTGGACGAACCCTTCGGCGCGCTGGATGCCAAAGTGCGCAAAGAATTACGCACCTGGCTGCGCGACATCCATCACAACTTGGGCGTAACCAGCATTTTGGTCACACACGACCAAGAAGAAGCCCTCGAAGTTTCTGACGAAATCGTCGTCATGAACCACGGCAAAATCGAACAAACCGGCAGCGCCGAAGCCATTTACCGCAAACCAGAAAACGCCTTCGTTACCGAATTTCTCGGCGAAACCGACGCATTTGAAGGACGCATCGAAAAAGGCATCTGGCACTACAACGGCTTCGCATGGAAATTGGACGCGCACTACAAATGGCAGGAACAAACCGCTATCGGCTATATCCGCCCACACGAATGGCAGCTTGCCGCCGAAAATGAAACACCGATGATTCGTGCCAAAATCGAAAAAATCCACGCCGTCGGCGCATTGACGCATATTCTGGTAAAACACGACAAACAAGACGTACATATCACGTTGGCTGGCAGCGATGCCGCGCGTTACCAAATCGCCGAAGGCAAAGAATTGAAGCTGATTCCGAAACAGGTTTATGTCTTTTCTCAAAACGAACTGATTGAATATTCGATTTGAGACTAAATCATAAGGCCGTCTGAAAATCTGCTTTCAGACGGCCTTTCATCTTATTAAACCTGCCAATCAATCGGCTCTAAACCATGCGCCTGCAAATAAGCGTTTGCCTGCGAAAAATGTTTGCAGCCGAAAAAGCCACGATATGCCGATAAAGGGGAAGGATGCGGCGCGGTCAGCACCAAATGACGGTTGCGGTCGATAAACGCGCCTTTCTTCTGCGCATGGCTGCCCCACAGCATAAAGACTAAATGCTCGCGTTCCTTATCCAATTGTCGGATGACTTCATCGGTAAACGCCTCCCAGCCAAAAGTCGCATGGGAATGCGCCAAACCGGCACGGACAGTCAATACCGTGTTCAACAGCAACACGCCCTGTTCCGCCCAATGCTGTAAATAGCCGTGTTGCGGAATCTGAAAGCCTTCAATATCCGTCGCCAACTCTTTATAAATATTGACCAACGACGGCGGCACCGCAATTTCAGGTTGCACGGAAAACGCCAAACCATGCGCCTGACCCGCGCCGTGATACGGGTCTTGCCCCAAAATCACTACTTTTACATTTCCAAATTCAGTCGTCCGAAAGGCATTGAATACATCGCGCTCAGGCGGATAAACAGTTATCCCCGCCTGCCTTTCATGGCGTACCTTCTCCAAAATCGTTTGAAAATACGCCTTTTCTTTTTCCGCACCAATTGCCTCGTGCCAAGTCTGCATTATTTGCCGCTCCGTATTTGAACGGACTTATTATAACTGAAATAAATTTCAACCTTAGCCTTTTCATTTCAAGCTGTTGCCATTATGATAAGAATTATCAAAAGATTATTAAAAGGATATGCCGCATGATGATATGGTTTGTTGCCGCCGCCGTTGTTCTGATTGTCGAATTATTTATCGGAACGGTTTATCTTTTGGTAGTCAGCGTAGCGCTGGTACTCCTCCGGATAGTCGGCGACGTCCATCGAAACCAGGTGGTTGGGCACGAGGCTAGAGAACTTGTCAAACCAGAACGCCGAGATGCGGGTGAGGATCTCACCCTTGTACGGGATTTCGTCTGGGAGGATGAAGTCAAACGCGCTGATGCGATCGCTTGCCACCATGAGCAAGCTGTCACCGCAATCGTAGATGTCGCGAACCTTGCCGTGAGAATCCGGGCGAAGCTCCATGGCTCCCATTAGCTGTTCCCCCTCGGGACGGGACGTGGCACAAGGCGCGTCCCCATTGTGAATAGTCACACTGATTGTAAAG
>ERZ772955.1262-NODE-1262-length-16516-cov-14.841565_pt1 | contig 16516 bp, 16 predicted proteins | sample MGYA00511133_ERZ772955 | MGnify/ENA primary metagenome ERZ772955 (study PRJEB29015, sample SAMEA2737914) | human oral metagenome | biome: human oral; feature: human-associated habitat; material: dental | place: China | collected 2149 ... | reverse complement strand
AACTAATCGAATCTCCAATCTATGTTGTGTCTAAAAACGACTATTTATTTAATCGTTAAGACACTTGAGTCTCCTCTTAATCCCGGGGACTCTTTTTTATAAAATTGTGCAGGCATCTCCGTCAAAAAACAAAACATCATCATCCGTTAGAGGATATACACTATAACCCTTAGACTCCAATCTTTTAGTTGCCCTTCTTATTCGCTCAAGATATTTTTCCTTATGTGTATGTGGGATTATTACATCCCCAAAAATTCCCATCCCATCAAAATTATCTAATTTGGGCGCCAGGTTCGGATCGTCAAATTCTTCCGCGCCTTCAATGGTCGGACAGCAAATAATGGAACCAGCGCTGGAACCAATATATATACCATCTTTTGCTACGAATTCTCTTATGATCTTATCTGTTCCACTTTCTTTAAGTTTTTCCATCAAATAAAATGTATCTCCACCCGCGACTAAAACAATATCAGCCCCATCGATCATTTCGCGAATCTCCTCTTCGCTTTTATTCTTCACATCCATTTCGACGACATCGAGACCATATTTTTTAAGCGCATTTTTATCGGCCTCAACAAAATCCTTATTATCGTATGGATCACCAGCAGTTGGAATAAAAATCGCTTTTTCCCCAACGAAATCACGACCTTCATGTTTAATGATTTTCTTCATAGTAATCATAGCGTAAGACGCAAGATATAGTCTCATAGTCATTCCTTATTTTTAACTACCCATTTAATAATGTCCGTTTTTGGGGTTCCTTCATTAATTTTAATAATATCTCCCAATGTCGCCTCGGCGTCGATTATACGCGGCATTTGTTGAAGGTAACAATCGGGTTCATTCTCAAGTATCTCGGGTATCTTATTCTCGGTCCTGTCGTAAATTTGCGTAAAAAATGCGTGCATCGCTGTGTATCCCACATCAATATTCTTACCAAGGTCTCGAGATAATAGAGCCACTAATAATTCTAAGACAAAAGAAAAGAAACCAATATCGTATGGAAGACCCGTAATTACATCAGTACTACGAGATGATACGTCGAGATTCAAAGTGTTGCCATCTAGATGAAAAACTAATCCCAACGTACATGGAAAATCTTTTGTGGCTTTTTTGTGTTCTATTCCATTAATATTAATAACCGCTTGTCTCGTGTCTAGATTTTCGATAATATTCTCACGAACCCATTGTAATTGACTTTTGCCGCTAGGCGTTTGCTTTTTAAAAACATAGTATCCGTAATTCGAGTTTATCATTCCATTCTCGTCGGCAATTTTATTCCAAAATTTAGAGGCATCACTTAATCCTTCATCAACTTTTAAGCTTCCGACAAAATAAGCAAATAACTCCCTGGCAAAATATTTTATTGAAGTTGGAGCTCGCAAGGTGTGAATTCTATTGAGCGAATTTTCCAAGACGTATGTCACGTTATTTGATTGCAAAGCTAGACCAGATGTAGTCCAGATTCTTTCTCCGGACTTCTGGATGTATTTGATACCTTTTTTTACAAGTTCATCTACGGAATAGGCTTTAATAAGTTTTTCTTTGTATAAACTCATATCTCTTTGTCTCCTTGCTTATATTTTCATTACCATTTCTAAGTCGTGGGCCATAAATCCACTCTTTCTATAAAAGTCTATAGCATTAATATTGTCCGATAAAACCAATAGCTTGATACTGGTACATCCTTGGGCTATGAAATAATCTTTCATTCTGTCTAATAACCCTTGTTCTATGCCAGATCCTCTGAATTCCGACTTCACGAATAATAGACCGATCCAACCGTCCTTGGATGGCTTACGTGACAGATCATAGATCTCATCATCACCCTTTTTATGCTCAATTATCACGCCCTGAATAAAACCAATAACTTGGCTGTCTTCTTCTGAAACAAAAACCTTACCGTTCATATTCTTGACGTCATCTAGCATTTTCTGCATATAGCAATGGGAGTCGTCCATATCTTTATAGGGAAGTGATTCGTGTGTTCGATCGATTTCTGAAAAATATTTCTGAAGTTCGAACTGCATCCTATCTATGCCTTCTCGATCCTTGATGTCCATTTCTCTTATCATTTTCTACTCCTGCTTTAAAAAGTATGGTACGCTTACTCAAGGTATTTTTCAAGAGAAGAAATATTTATATTCAATATATGATACTATTTTTATGTCTAGGTAATTTTACATGCTCTTAATATAAAATATTTTATTAAAATACATTACAAGGATAGATATGCAAGGACTTACGTATAAAATATTATAGAAAAAATGGAACCAAAACAATTTATATAATCCTGCACGGTGGAGGGACAGTGGGGGTAGAGACTGATTTCATCTCATCTATATTTGATGCCATTGCAGCCACTAAAAATAGTGTCTTATGTTTTAATTTTCCGTACTGTGAGAGAGGAGAAGAATCTTCAGGTGGCCCGAAATTAAAAGAAGAGGTAGATGCGCTCAAGCAAGTTGTTGATTTTGCTCATCTTGAAGGGTTTTATGAAATTAGAATTGTTGCAAAATCGCTCGGCAGTATTATTACTAGTTATTATCTTGAACAATATCCGGATAGTCAAATAGAACTTTCAATTCTTGGATACATCCCTGAGAAATTAAGCAAAGAGCTATTTCAAATAACTTAAAACTAGTCATTCAGGGTACAAATGATCGTTTTGCGTCTCCGGTTGAAGTCAGAAAGATGGTCGGTGATTTAGCTGAAGTAGTTGAAATCGTAGATGCGGACCATAGTTATAGAAATAGTCAAAAGGAACCAATCTATCAAGAGATTGCTATTAAGGAGTTGATAAAGTGGATTAAGTAGACGTATAGAGAAGTTAAAAGATATTTTAACTATTCGGTCTAAGTTGGTTGCATAAATATAAAATTATGTTATAATCTGAAAGCTATACAAATAAGTACCTTACAAAAGTCTAGTCTCTGTTCTTCTTTACTTCTGTGACGGATTATTTCTACTAATAAATTTTTTCTAGTAGGTATAATCAGTCGCAGAAGAAAAAACTTCTTCTGCAAATTTTTTTTGGCGGTATAAAGTCGCAGAAGGAGAAAATATGAAGAAAATTTTATTAGGAATTATCATGGATTTAATAGAGAATCAGATCTATGATCACAACGAAATAGCTAAGGGCTACTTGTCAAGAAGATATAACGTCTTCTTTGATGATGGTTCTGTTCTCAGTCTTTGGGAGCAGGGAGATACTAGTCCTTCCGGATGCGAGGCTTGTACCTATGGGTACTGGGCCTGGCACGAGAGTATAGATATAAAATTCAATTGGCAAATGCAGCCAATTGAAGTAAATATCTTCGAAGCTCTCAGGGAGGACAAGGAGGCTGTCAAAGTTATCCTTGGTAATGGTGATTTAATCGCCTCTGCTGATAAATATGGCTCAGACGAGTATTATCCAGAAGGATTTGCTCAAGCCGGTTTTGAAGCAAGAAAGTCAAAGAAACTTGCCTGGTTTATTACCGATCTGGATACCTTCCAGGAGCAGAATAGGCCAGTAGGCGAGTCAGGTTATTACGACCTTTCCTTAGCAGGGAAGCTTGCTGAGGGTGAGGATGTTATAAAGTTTGAGGGGCAAGATGTTGCGGACCTCAGTAAGGCAATTGCCATTCTCGAAAAGGAGGCGGACTTTAGAAAAGTTGAGACAATCTTGGGTAGTGACGCGCATCTCATCGAGGTTAAGTGCGTAAACCGAACTCTTGTCTTTGACTAATCTCATGCCCAGGGCAAAAAACCTGGGCCTTTTATTTTAAATAGAAAATTTAAATTATAATATATACATGACAACGCATTATATGAATCTTCAGCCCCGTTATTTTAACTACATAAAAAACGGTACCAAGCGTATCGAGCTTCGACTTAATGATGAAAAACGTAGACAGCTTCAACTTGGCGATACATTAGTTTTTAGTAACCCCGAAGGGGAATCACTTTTAACCAAAATAACTGGCTTATTGTACTATCAGGATTTCGTATCTCTATTTCAAGATTTTCCTGTCGAACTTCTTTCAGATGTTACAATGTCTAAAACTGAGTTATTAAACGTTCTTAATGAATTCTATCCAGCAGAAAAACAGCGTCATTACGGTGTTCTCGGAATCAGAATCGAACTGTAACTAGTGATATAATAAAAATATGCCCTTGTTTGAGTTACAGAGTAAATTTGCCCCCACGGGTGATCAGCCGACTGCAATCCGGCAGCTTACTGATGGTCTTAAAAAAGGCATTCGCGAGCAAACCTTACTTGGCGTGACCGGTTCTGGTAAAACCTTCACTATGGCAAATATTATCCAGAATCTCCAGAAGCCAACTTTGATCTTGGCTCACAACAAGACTCTAGCAGCTCAACTCTACTCTGAATTTAGAGAATTCTTCCCGAAAAACGAGGTACATTATTTTGTTTCTTATTTCGACTATTACCAACCTGAAGCCTACATTGCCAGTACTGATACTTATATTGAGAAAGATTCGGCAATCAATGATGAAATTGATTGTCTTCGTCATGCTGCCACGGTTGCTCTCTTGACTCGGCCCGACACTATTATTGTGGCTTCGGTTTCCTGCATTTATGGTATCGGATCTCCTGATCACTATGTTGAAATGTCACTTCCCCTAATCAAAAAACAGGGGATTTGGCAAATTATGGAGCTCAGCGAGTTGGCTAAGGCCTCAATGGGACGGCTCCACTCTCCATCTTTAGTCAACACGGCAACCCAAAGCTCAAACTCGCTGAATCAAACCAACTTCATTATTTATCTCATTGCCATGCAATATCATCGTAATGATCTTGCGTTCGAAAGAGGGAACTTTCGCGTGAAGGGTGATACGATTGATCTTTTTCCAGCTTCTGGTGAAGTGGCTTATCGCTTTGAGTTTGCCTTTGATACCTTAGAGTCTGTAAAAATTATCGACCCCCTCACGGCTGAAGTCCTTGAAAAACCTGAACAAGTTCATATTTTTCCAAACACTCATTATGCTACGCCAAAAGATCAATTATCTCGCGCAATTGAGACAATTCAAGCAGAATTTGATAGCAGACTAAAATATTTTGAGACAGAACATAAATATCTCGAGGCGCAACGCCTTTCTCAGCGTACCAAATATGATCTAGAAATGCTCAAGGAAACTGGCTTCGTTAAAGGCATCGAGAACTACTCAAGACACCTAGATGGTCGCAAAGCCGGCGAGCCACCTGCCACTCTACTTGATTTTTTTCCAGATGATTTTCTCCTTCTCGTTGACGAGTCTCATATGACTTTGCCTCAAGTGCGCGGTATGTATAATGGTGACCACGCCAGAAAAACTACATTAGTTGATTACGGTTTTCGCTTGCCCAGCGCGCTTGATAATCGCCCACTTACTTTTGATGAATTTGAGAAACATATTCGCCGTGCCGTTTACGTTTCTGCTACTCCAGGAAGATATGAACTTGAGGTTTCTCCAACTCCTGCCGAACAAGTAATTCGCCCAACCGGCTTGCTCGATCCTGAAATTGAAGTAAGAAAAACAGATGGTCAGATTGATGACCTCATGCAAGAGATTGAAATTCGTATCGTAAAAAATCAACGTATTATCGTCACCACCTTGACCAAACGTATGGCCGAGGATCTTTCAGACCATCTTAAGGACCATGGCATTAAAATCGCCTATATTCACTCTGAAATCGACACCTTAGAACGCGGTGATATCCTAAGAGATCTTCGGACGGGGGTTTACGACGTACTCGTTGGTATAAATCTTCTTCGTGAAGGTCTTGATCTGCCAGAAGTCTCTCTTGTGGCTATTTTAGACGCTGATAAGGAAGGTTTTTTACGCTCCGAGTCAGCCTTAATCCAGACCATCGGACGCGCCGCTCGACACGAAGAAGGCCATGTGATTATGTATGCTGATAATATTACGGAAAGTATGGAACGTGCTATTACCGAAACTGATCGTCGTCGTGATATCCAGATGGCTTACAATAAAGAACATAATATTACTCCTCATAGTATTAAAAAAGAAATTTCCCTAGGTCTTCGTGCGATTATTCCAGAAAAAGAAAAAGAAAATAAGCTTGATCTTAAGAAAGTACCAAAATCTGAATTTAAGATTCTTGTTAAAGAATTAACTGAACAAATGCAACTTGCTGCAGCTAATTTAGAGTATGAAAAAGCTGCTGAAATTCGTGATATGATAGAAAAAATCCGAGACGAAGAAGAAAAAAGAAAGAACTAATGTTTAAAATCTTAATTATTGAGGATGATAAAGGTATCAGGGAAGGACTCTCGGAGCTTTTACTAACCTCAAATTACTTGCCTTTAGTTTTGGATATGAACAATATCTCGGTGGAAAAGATTCAAGAACTCTCGCCAGACCTCATCCTGCTGGATATTAATTTGCCAGGCATCAACGGCCGTGATTTTGTGCGTGAAATTAGAAAAAGCCTTAATACTCCAGTTATCATGGTTACTAGTCATAATACCGAGATGGATGAGGCACTCGCCATTAGTTATGGCGCGGATGACTTCATTACTAAACCGTATAATCCTACAATTTTATTACTCCGTATTGCGGTAATCTTGAGACGTTCTAATCTTGCTTCAGAAATTAAAACTTACCGAAATTTACAAATTGATCTCAAAAAAGGCACCATTACTTCAATAAAAAAACATAAAAAAACCATCGAACTCACTAAAAATGAGCTTCTAATTTTCCGAACCCTGTTATATAACCAGGATCGGATTGTTTCGCGTAATGAACTGATGACTGAACTCTGGGACAACTGTGAATATATTAACGATAATGCTCTTACCGTTAATATCAGTCGTCTGCGTGATAAATTAGAGAAACTGGGTGAAACATCAACTATTGAAACCAGAAAGGGTTTGGGTTACATCCTCGCCAAATAGGTATGAAATTTAAAGATTATATCACTGATCATCTCGTTATTCTCTTAGTTAATCTTGTCGCTTTTCTTTTAATTCAATATCTCTTTTTGATGTTTTCAATTTCACCAGAATTGAATATCTTCATTACTTTTATTCATCTTATTGTTTTTACTACATGTTTTCTTTATCCATATTTTAAAAAAGTTCGTTTCCATCAAGTAATTTATGAACAGTTAGATATGATAGATCAAAAAACCTTGGTGCACGAATTGATTAGCCCTAAAACCAATGAAGAAAGACTTTTTCATCAAGAAATCTCCGAGTTGAATCGCTATATGATTGATCAAATCAACCAATATAAAATCAAATTTGAAGATTTTAAGGAATATCTTGAACTCTGGGTTCACGAAGTGAAATTGCCTATTTCTGCTCTCCGCTTAAGTCTCGCGCAAGCCAAATTCCAAAACAAGCAATCACTTTTTTTGGAACTAGACCGGCTCGATGATTATGTTAATCAGATTCTTTACCTAGTCAGGTCGGAACATGTGGAAAAAGACTATCAGATCTCTGAGTCCAATCTCTCGGAAATTATTAAGCGTGTTGCTCTTAAAAATCAAAGTATTATTATCGATAGCCACATTGATTTTGAGGTTAAAAATGTTGATAAAACTGTCGAAACCGACCCTAAGTGGTTAGAGTTTATTCTTAATCAAATTCTCGCTAATAGTATCAAATATCGTAAAAAGAAGTTCCCCAAAATTCAGGTTTACACTGAGGAGACTCCAAAATCAATTATTTTGCATATTTTTGATAATGGAATCGGTATTCCTTCTTCAGACCAATCTCGTATTTTCCAGAAAGCCTTCACTGGTCATAATGGACGTCTTTTTGATTTTGATCAGAAAAAAATAAATCTCATGGCAGAAACTAGCAACAAAAGTACTGGCATGGGTCTTTATATCGTTAAAAAATTAATCGAGAAACTTGGACATCGTATCTCCGTCTGTTCAATTGAGTGTCAATACACCGATATTATGATTGCATTTGCGAAAAATGATTATTACAAAAATGTAAGAAACCGTAATATTAAAAGCACGACAGGATAATCGAAATTCTATAAACTTGAGATAACAAGAATTTCTTGTTGGAAAGGAAAAAATGAAAGAATTACTAAAAATTGAGAAAATCGAGAAGTATTACGGGAACCGCTCGAGTATTACGAAAGCAGTTGATAATATTTCTTTTGATGTGGATAGTGGTGAATTTGTGGCTATTATGGGCGCAAGTGGCTCAGGTAAGACCACACTTTTAAATCTTATCTCCACCATTGACAAGGTTACCTCTGGACATATTTATGTAGCAGGTACGGATATTACTAAACTAAAAGGTAACGACCTTAATCGTTTTCGTCGTGAAGAATTAGGATTTATTTTTCAGGATTTTAATCTGCTCGATAATCTGACCGCCTACGAAAATATTGCACTTGCTCTTTCTATTCAAAACATTAAAGCCGTTGATATTGAACCACGTGTCAAAAAAGTTGCCACCGATTTGGATATTCAAAACATCTTACAAAAATATCCATACCAGCTCTCTGGTGGACAGAAACAGCGTGTGGCATCCGCCCGTGCTATCATTACTGATCCAAAACTAATTCTCGCTGATGAGCCAACTGGTGCACTTGATTCAAAATCTTCTAGAATGTTACTTGAACGTTTTGACTACTTAAATCAAGAGCTCGGCGCCACCATCCTGATGGTTACCCATGATGCTTTTACTGCCAGCTATTCTTCCAGAGTGATTTTCATCAAAGACGGCCAAATTTTTAACGAGATTCATCGTGGTAAGAATTCGCGAAAAGAATTTTTCGATCAAATTATCGACGTCATGACTCTACTAGGTGGAGATCTTAGCGATGCTCTTTAAACTCTCTTTTCGTAATATTATTCGTAGTATGAAAGACTACGCCATCTATTTCTTTACCCTCATTCTCGGTGTTGTTATCTTCTACGTTTTTAATGCTATTGGTACACAAACTTCTATGATGAAGTTAAGTAATTCCACTCATGATGTTGTTAAACTTCTCGTTAATGTCTTATCAGGTGTCAGTGTGGTGGTTGCCGGCATTCTTGGCTATCTGATAATTTACGCCTCTAGATTTTTGATTAAACGTCGCAATAAAGAATTTTCTATCTACCTTACTCTTGGTATGAGTAAGCGTAAGATCTCTCTCTTACTTTTCTTCGAGACCCTCTTTATTGGTCTACTTTCTCTAGTGGCTGGTCTCGCCATCGGTGTTGTTTCATCACAGTTAATGAGTTTGTTTGTTGCCAATCTATTTGAAGCTGATATGTCGAAATTTCAATTCGTCTTTTCCAGTGAAGCTTGTCTAAAAACTATCGCCTATTTTGGGATAATCTATCTTTTAGTGATCGCTTTTAATACCATCATGATCAATAAGCTCAAGATTATTGACCTGATTCAGGCTAGTCGAAAATCCGAAAAAGTACGTTTAAAGAATCCTATTGTTTGTATTATCATTTTTTTCCTTGCTGCTGCAATTTTAGGCGTCGCTTATTATCAAGTTACCGTTAATTACCTTACTTTTCTCTCTAACCCTTCGATGTTTACGCAGGTCATGGGTGCTGGAATTCTCGCAACTTTCTTGCTTTATTGGTCATTTTCTGGTCTTATCATGAAATTGATTACTGCACGCAAAAAGCTCTATTATAGAGGTCTGAACAGCTTCACATTTAGACAGATTAGTAGTAAGGTTAATACCACTGTTGCTTCCATGAGTGTCATTTGTCTCATGCTCCTCTTTACTATCTGTACCCTTTCTAGTTGTTTATCTATCCGTGAAACTTCCAAAAAACAACTTGAATATGCCACTCCCGTCGACGCTGTTGTTTCATACCGGAATAACGATAATTCAAAATGGGAAGAATCCAATTCTGAAGAAGATAAAGATGACCCTGCTCTCAAGGCCTGGAAACAAAAAATGGCAGTCAAGTACGAAAATGACTCTAAGGCGAGTATCGAGGATATTATCAAGACTAATCCAAGTCTATGGGATAGCCTCAAAGACCAAACTTCATTTAATACCTATAGCCTCTCCAAAAAGATAGAAAATGGTGGGCTTGATCTTAATGCCGTGTTGAATCAAAAATCTCTTCAAAAGATGGCTGAAATGACTAACGGTCACGCTAATGGAATGTATGTCTTAAGGATCATCTCAGTTTCAGATTACAATAAGATCGCCAAGCTATATCACTTCGATCAATACAAATTAAACCCTGATCAGTATTTTATTCTGTCTGACTTCAAAAAAATGGAGGAAATTTACAATATTTCCCTGAAAGATGGACATAAAATCAAGATAAACGGAAAAACCTTATCACCAAAATTTGACCATAACAAGCAAGGTTTTATCGAGCCATCCAATACAAATGGCAATATGGGAATTCTCGTTGTTTCTGACGAAGTTACTAAAACTTTAGTAAAATATGAGAACTTCATGGCCGCAAACTATAAGACTAATGATAAAAATAAAAATGAACAGTTGGATAAAGATTTGCGTCGCGTCATTACTGGCAACGAAAATGATTATATAAAAATTACTTCCCCGCGTTTTTATAGTATACAGACCAAAAATCAGATAATCGCCATGTCGGTAGGTCTTCAGGCTATTGCTACCTTCCTTGGCTTGTATCTTGGCATCATCTTCCTCATCTCCAGTGCTGCAATTCTTTCACTCAAGGAATTATCTGAGTCTTCTGATAATCGCGATAAGTATATGATTCTAAGACGTCTAGGTGCGGATGAGAAAATGATTAACCGTGCCCTCTTTCGCCAGATTGCTATTTTCTTCGCTGCTCCGCTCTTTCTAGCAATCATTCATTCGATCTTTGGCCTAACTTTCGCCATTAAGGTTCTCAGCTTCATCGGCACTGAAGGATTAGCTTTGTCAATCATCATGACCGTTGTCTTCCTCGTTGCTATTTATGGCGGTTACTTCCTCCTCACCTACCTCAGCAGCAAACGAATTATTTCTGAAAAACAACTACGCCACGATTAATAGTTTTATTGACAATATAGAGAAAGGTAGTAAAATATAAAAATAATCCTTAAAAAGATTAGTATTTTACTGAGGGGGGTGAAGAATGTGTCAAGTGGTAGTATTTGTAAATATACAGGAGTAAGAAAAAAAGAGTGTCCATGCTGGAACTGTCAAAGAAAAAGAAATAATGCAGAACATCGTTCTGGTTATAAAAATCCTTTGTCAGCTCATCAAGATTCAAGAAAAGTACACGATACTAAAGGAAAAAATAACCACGGACGAAATGGATGGTAAAACATCTAGCCCCTCGCAAGAGGGGTATTTTTTTGTTATAATCATATTATGAATTACAAAATAATTCTCGCGAAAAATATAAAATATTCTGATATTCAGTCAGAAAACAAAATTGCATTTATACTAGATAGTAATAATCAGCTTCCAACTTTTGACTCCCAGGGAGGTGTAAGGCGGCAATTTGAAAAGCTTTTTAAAGCAAAAATTTGTTTCGGCTATATTTTTCTTCAAGCAAAAAAACAAAATGCTATTTTTGCATCAGCAAAGATAAAAAAACTTCCGAAAAATTGGCACTATGTCCCATATTCAAAGCTAACTAAAAATAACTGTAAGGATTTTGACATAATTCATCGCGCCATGCAGAAGCTCGGTTATGTCTCTGATTTTCTGATATAATTAAGTTATGAAAAATACACGCGAGGATATCTTGCATTTGGCAAAACTTTCTAATTTATCCCTCGAAGAGACAGAGATAGAAGGCTTGCAGCGAGATTTAGATAATATTGTTAACTATATTTCACAGCTAGACGAATTAAATACTGATGGCGTTGAACCAACTTATCAGGTTTTTGAAATGGAAAATGTCTGGCGAGAGGATGAAGTCAAACCACAAGATGCTTCTAGGGAGCAACTTCTAAATCTAGCGCCTGCATCAAGGCAAGATATGATTCAAGTACCAAAAGTACTTTAAATTATTTAAATATCTAATATCTCAGAAATTAAAATAAGGAAGACCAAAATGAAGATTGCAAATAAGCAAATTTCTGCCGTCAGTCTAGTGAAAGAGGCATTTGAAAGAGCCCGTCAATTCGCCAAATATAATATTTTTGTATCACTGGCTGATGAAGGAAAAGCCCTAAAGAAAGCAGAGGAAATTGATAAAAAGATTGCCTCTGGTGAAGAAGTCGGACCACTCGCCGGCGTTCCATATGCATTGAAAGATAATTTCTTGAGTAAAGAGGGAAATACGACAGCTTCAGCAAAGATACTTGAACCATTCCATTCCCCCATCGATTCTACTGCAGTCAAGAAGCTTGAAGAGGCTGGTGCTATCATGATCGGTCGCACCAATCTTGATGCCTTTGCGCACGGCTCATCCACTGAGAACTCCTATTTCGGTCCTACCCATAATTCCAAAGATTTTGAACGTGTACCAGGAGGTTCTTCCGGTGGTTCCGCGGCGGCGGTAGCGCTGGATATTGTTGAATTCGCCACTGGTACTGACACTGGCGGCTCAATCCGCCAACCTGCCTCCTTTAACGGTGTTTACGGCTTTAAACCAACTTATGGTACTATCTCCCGCTACGGTGTAGTGGCTATGGCCTCTAGTACAGACTGTGTCGGTTTCTTTGCTAAAAATGCTGAGGATATGGATCTTCTGATGTCTATTTGTGCTGGCCAGGACGAAAAAGACCCCACAACTTTACCTAGTTATTACAACCATGAGGAACAGAAATATTTTATTCCGCAAATCAATCCAAGAACCGCCAAAATTGGTGTTATTCGAGACTTCAAAAATAATTCCATTGATCCCGAAGTTCAACGCGTGCTCGATTTTGAAATAGAAAAACTTAAAGCTGCTGGACATAAAATCATCGAGCTTGATATGCCAATCTTAAAATATGCTCTCGCTGTATACTACATTGTGGTACCGGCCGAGGTCGCTTCAAATCTTTCCCGTTATGATGGTGTACGTTATGGTTTTCGTTCTGAACGTGCGAAAAATCTTGGTGAAGTCTTCGGTCTTTCTCGCAATGAAGGTTTTATGCCAGAGAATAAGCGTCGTATTATGATTGGTAACTTCGTTCTGAGTTCCGGCTTCTATGATGCTTATTTCAAAAAAGCCGAACAGGTTCGTACCTTGATTATTCAAGAATATCAGAAAGCTTTCGAACAGTGTGATTACTTACTAACACCAGTCTCTCCATCCCCAGCTTTTAAACTTGGTGAAAAAGTTAGTGATCCAGTTGCCATGTATTTTGAAGATGTTATGAGCGTTCCAATTAATCTTGCAGGTTTACCAAGTTTAGCCTTCCCAGCCGGCGAAACTAAAGAAAATGGGCTTCCTGTCGGTTTACAGATCATCGGCCCAAGACGTAGCGATAAAAGTATTTTAAGTTTTGCCAAGCATCTTGCTGAGGAGAAAAAATAATGCCATATTCAACTTTTATTTTATTGATAGCAATACTAATCGTTGGTGTTTTTGTTTTTATTGCCATTTCTTCGACCGGGCGTCACAATCATCATTTCGATGTCGAAGATTATCAAACAAGATTCTTGAAAATTGAGAATTCTCTTAGTCGTGAGAATAAACTTTCTTATAACGCCGCGGTGATAGAAGCCGATAAATTACTTGATCGCGCTCTCATGGAATTAGGTATCCCCGGTAAAACCATGGGAGAGCGGCTCAAAGCCTCTAGCGGGCGATTCTCTCAGCTTAATTCTGTTTGGTATGCTCATAAGCAGCGTAATCAGATCGCGCATGAACAGGATTTTAATCTAGAATATAATCAAGCGAAACATGCTTTGGCTAGTTTTCGTCAGGCTTTAAAGGATCTAGGTGCAATTTAATGGGAGAAATTATGACTGAACAAAAATATGAAATCACTGTTGGCATCGAATGCCATGTACAACTTGCCACTAAGACCAAACTTTTTTCTGAAGTAGATAATGACGCTCGCGGCAAGGAACCAAATTCCTGTGTTTCACCAGTTGAATATGCTTTGCCTGGTATGTTACCACGCTTGAATCATGAAGCTATTAATATGGCTGTGCGTGCAGGACTGGCTCTCAATTCCGAAATTAATCTATTGTCTCGTTTTGACCGTAAACATTACTTTTACCCAGACTCTCCTAAGGGTTACCAGATCACTCAAATGTATCAACCAATTATTGGCGCTGGCTTTGTTGAATTACCAAGTGGCAAAAAAATCCGCATCGAGCACGCACATCTTGAAGGTGATGCCGGTAAGCTAACTCACTTTGATTATTATTCATTAGTTGATCTCAATCGTGCTGATACTCCACTCATCGAAATTGTCTCTATGCCCGATATTCACTCCGCTCGTGATGCTCATGATTACTGTAAGGAGCTTTGGCGCCTGATGACCTTCTCTGGTGTCTGTTTTGGTGATCTATATAATGGCAATATGCGCTTCGATGTTAATATCTCGTTAGCCGAAAAAGGTAGTAAGGTACTCGGCAAACGTGCTGAGATTAAGAACTTGAACTCTTTCCGCTCTGTTGAGCGCGCTATTGAATATGAATACGAACGTCAAAGCAAAATGCTTGATGCTGGCGAGGTTATCGTTCAAGAAACTCGTGGTTGGAACGACGCCACTGGTAAAACCACCTCTCAGCGTAGTAAGGAAGAGGCTCAAGATTACCGCTACATGCCTGAACCTGATCTTCCTCCGATTAGACTAATTAGTCAACAGATTAAAAAAGAGCAGGAAAATATGCCTCTACTTCCAGCCGATTACCGTGCCACCCTTGGTGTGATTATTTCTCAAGATATTCTTGAAATTCTTCTAGATTACAAGGCTCTTGTCGATAAGTTAGCTGAGCTGAAGACTGAATATGATATTCAAGGTATTGATAAGAAAACTAGTAAAACTGCTATCCTCAAGATTGCTAACCTCTTTACTTCGGTCCTTCTAGCTGAGGAGAATAGCAGTCTCTTGAATGATCCAATGCCAAGCGTGAAGCAACTTATTGACCTAAATACAATGATTTCAAAAAATGAATTGTCAAGTACTAGTGCGAAAGAGGTTTTTCTACACTTCTTTATTTCCGAAATGCACTTTAAAGAGACCAGGACAATTGCTAAGGAATTAAATCTCATCCAGGAGAATGATCTCGGTGCCGTAGAAAAAATCGTTGAGGAAGTCATTAATAATTCAAACAATGCTCAAGCCGTTGCTGACTTTAAGGCTGGCTCTGAGAAGGTTCTTGGTTTCTTGGTTGGGCAAGTTATGAAAGCTTCTCGTGGTAAGGCTAACCCAAACATGGCGCAAGAAATTCTTCGTAAGAAGCTACAGTGAAAACCTTTAGATATTTTAAAAAGATTCAAGGTGTATCTGCTTAATTACAGTATTTTAAGTATTCTAACCTTAAGCTTTCTGTGCTAAAATTAAAGTGTAAAATTAGGGACCACAAGAAAGCATTGTATGAAACTATATACTAATGAAACTGTTTTTCGTGGTCATCCTGATAAGGTCTGTGATCAAATTAGCGACGCTCTCCTTGACGCCTTTTTACAAGATGATAAACATTCTCGCTGTGGTATTGAAGTAATGGGTGGTAAAGGCAAAATATTCATTACTGGCGAAGTCACCTCAAATAGCGAAGTTGATGTTGAAATAATAGTCAGGCGCGTGCTTAAAGATGTTGGTTATATCGATCAAAACGGGCGTGCGATCAACGTTGTCGAGTCTGGTGATCCAGCAGAAATTGAAGTCGTCAATAATTTAGGGAAACAAAGTCATGATATTGCACTGGGTACTAATGATGAAGTTGGTGGTGCCGGTGATCAAGGTATGATGTTTGGTTTTGCCTGCAATGATACTCCAGAATATAAACCAGTCGCCATGCACTTGCTTCAGGAATTTTCTAGATTTTATGATAATCTTCGACAGAAAGACCAGAGATTTTTGCCAGACGGAAAAACTCAAATCACTGGCGTATATGATCGAAAGATGCATCTCAAGAAGATTAAAGATTGGACTATCAGCTATCAGAATACTGAAGAAGACCGAGCTACAACAGATAAGATTTTAATTGATCAAGCCAAAACTTTGGCTGAAAAATATGGACTAAAAGTTCAAAAATTTCTTATTAATCCAACTGGCAAATTTCTGATCGGTGGCTTTCAGGGAGACGCCGGTCTTACTGGCCGCAAAATAGTCGTCGATAGCTATCAATCATTCGCGCCTGTTGGCGGCGGTGCCTTTTCCGGTAAAGATCCTTCTAAGGTGGATCGTTCTGGTGCCTACAAAGCCCGCGAAATTGCCATTCGCTACCTCAAAGAAAGAAAATTAGCTCGTTGCGAAGTTCAACTTTCGTACGCCATTGGTATCGCTGAACCGCTTGCGATCTATATTTTAGGTGATGGTAAAAATATTGAACCGGAAAAATCTCTGTACGCTGAATGTACTCCGAGGCAAATGATCAAAGATTTAGGTTTATTAGATAAATGTTTCGAAGATACCGCCAAGTTTGGTCATTTTTAATATCCCATGCTACAATAACCATATACACTATATCTAATCCATCAATA
>ERZ772955.1261-NODE-1261-length-16517-cov-58.877415_pt1 | contig 16517 bp, 14 predicted proteins | sample MGYA00511133_ERZ772955 | MGnify/ENA primary metagenome ERZ772955 (study PRJEB29015, sample SAMEA2737914) | human oral metagenome | biome: human oral; feature: human-associated habitat; material: dental | place: China | collected 2149 ... | reverse complement strand
TCGGATCGCTCATGATGGCGCTGTCCTGGATCTCCTTGATGCGCTTCTCGTCCTCTTCGTCCGCCTTGACGCTCGAAACGCCGAAGGAAACGATCTCAATGCCGCGCTTCTTGCCCCAGTCCTCGGAAAGCTCGGCGGACAGCTCCGTTTTGATGTCGCGCGTGTAGTTGATGAGCTGCGTGTAGCGGATTCCTTTGGCGGCGATGCGCCCGAAAGCTGGCTGCAGCGCCGTAAGAAGTTCGCTCTTGAGCTGGGAGTCAATTTCGCTTCTCGTGTAGACGTCCTCGACGTTGCCGCAGACGTTCGTGTAGAAGAGAATCGGGTTCGTGATGCGGTAGCTGTATTCGCCGAAGCAGCGGATGTTCACGTTCATCATGTATTGGCCGATCATCGTCTCGAACTGGATGGACTGCGGCGTGCCGTACTTGTTGCCCATGATCTCCTTCGTGTTGAAGTAGTAGATGCGCTGGTCTTTCGGCGCATCGCCGCCGAAGGTGAAGCGCTTGCCGATGTTTTGGAACACCGCCTTGAGATCGCTTGCGAGGTCGCCGCCAAAGATTGTCGGCTCGGTCGAGCTGTCGTAGGTGAATTCGCCGGGCTGTGCGCAGACCTCGACGACCTTGCCCTGCTCGACGATGATCATGCACTGCCCCTCGTTGACGGCGATGATGGAGCCGTTCGAGATGATGTTCTCCTCGCCCGAAGTGTTGGAACTGCGTCCGCGTGCGCTCGTGCGCTTCTGCCCCTTGGCGACGAGCGAATCCTTGTCGAGGCTGTCGCAGTAGAAAAACTCTTTCCACTGATCGGACATGACACCGCCGGCAGCGCCCATAGCAGCTTGAATCAAACCCATGATGCATCTCCTCCTTCGTATGACTGTACAAATATACAAGTGTATCTATGAAACTAATTCTATTCTGTGAATAAGAAATCCTTGTGGAAAAGTTGGTTTTTCCTGGGTATTTTGATGGGATTTTCCGATGTTGATTCTTTTTGCAAATGTAGAAGAAATGGATATAATATAGAAGAGACGGCGTGCTTCGTCGTGGAATTTCCTGTCGGAAGGAAAGACTCTTTAAGGGAAGGCGGTCATTCGATTGAAGAAGATTACGGTGCTCTATATGGACGGCTGCCCGTATTGCCGCAACGCGGCGCGGGCGATGGACGAATTGGAAAAGGCGTATTCGGCCTACGAGGCGGTTCCCGTCGAATGGATCGAGGAAACTCGTGAGGGAGAGAAGGCGCAGGCGTTTGCCAAGGAGTATTACTATGTGCCATCGATGTTCGTAGACGGTGCGAAACTCTATGAAGCGAAGCCCGGCGAGAGCTATGAAGAGTGCAAGCGCTGCGTCGAGGAGGTCTTTCAGGCGGCTGTCGATTGACGGGCGGAGATGGGGCAGCGTCCTTTACCAATGTTTCAGGGCATAGAAAAATCCCATCTCCATAAGCAATGCGAAGACGCATTGCTTATGGAGATGGGATTCTATCGTGTCGCTGATGAGTCTACGCCATGGCGTTGACCTTGCGGGCAAGGCGCGACTTCTTGCGGGCAGCGCAGTTCTTGTGGAACACATGGTTCGCTGCAGCCTGATCGATCGTCTTGCAGGCGGCCTTCAGGAAGGACTTCGCTTCATCAGCGTTTCCTGCCTCAACGGCGTCGAGCACGTGGCGGGAAGCCGTACGAACGCGGGACTTTTCCGCAGCGTTCTTGGCGCGGCGCTTCTCATCCTTCTTGACGCTGCGGATGGATGCTTTGATGTTCGGCAAATGTTTCACCTCCCTTGAAGGAAATCATACTGTAGTATATTAGCATGGATAGGGGGAAAATGCAATATTTAATTTCGCGGCAGGGAAATTGGAAATAACTGCGAATGAATAAAAGGGACTCAACAGCCGGATCAAGGGAGGTACTTCGATGAAGAAAACAATCGTCATAGGCGCAGATCATGCGGGCTATCCCATGAAGCAGTTCTTGCTGCAGCAGTTGACGGAAGCGGGCTGCAGTGTTGAGGATGCGGGCACGTATGATGAGGCGTCCTGCAACACGCAGCCCTACGCGCAAAAGGTGGCGGAAGAGGTGGTGAAGGGCGAGGGGAAGTTGGGCATCCTCGTCTGCGGCACGGGCGCGGCGATGTGCATCATGGCGAACAAGGTCAAGGGAGCGCGTGCCGTCGTCGTGCACGACCTGTTTACGGCGCGCATGACCCGCACGCACAATGACGCCAACATCCTCTGCATGGGGCAGCGCGTCATAGCGAACTGCATGGCATGGGAGATTGCAAAGACGTGGCTCTCCTATGAGCCGCTTGGAGGCAAGTATGCTGAACGGCGCGAAACCATCGCGAGGTATGAGGAGGAGCATATGAAGTGACGAAGGTCTTGTGCGCACGGGCGGAAAAAAGTAAAAATAATGCTTGCGCGCCCCTTCATAATCGTGTATAATATCCCTTGCTGGTGCATGAGCACCGCGTGATTCCTCGATAGCTCAGTAGGTAGAGCGCCTGACTGTTAATCAGGTTGTCGCAGGTTCGATCCCTGCTCGAGGAGCCATTCTCGGCGCGTTGGTCAAGTGGTTAAGACACCGCCCTTTCACGGCGGCTTCACGGGTTCGAATCCCGTACGCGTCACCATAAGGCAGAAGCAGCACCGTCCGGTCGGGCGGTGCTTTTTTGTGTGCATCCGTGGATGGTTCTTGAAAAAGATAGAGAAAATCATGCGTTAATTTTAATGAAGAGGATGCGCGCCTTTCAGGAAGGATTTTTCCTTTCCGCGACGAAGTGTTTCAGCGAACAAAAAAGATTTGACATTTTTTGAGAGAAATTCGCGAGGAGGGTGAGGATCTGCTATGCTCGTCGGTGGGGTCGTTTGTTCTGTGGCGTTTTATTGTCAGCGCTGCGGCAAGATTCATGTGCACGATGTGCCGTATTTTCTCGGCATGAAGCGCTGCTCTCTTCGCTGTGCAGGCTGCGGGCACGAGCAGGCGCTGTTGGTGCGTGGGGACAAGGGCTGCTTTGAAATCCATGTGCCGTGCGTCGCCTGCGGCAAGGAGCATGTGATTGCCTATAGTCTCGCGCAGCTCAGGCGCATGGATCTTGAGAAGGTCTATTGCAGTCAAGATTGCTTCGAACTGGGCTACATCGGAAAGCGCCGCCGCATCGAGGAGCTTTTGGCGTTCAATCAGGCGGAGTTTGACAGGATTCATCCCGCCGACGGTGCAAATTTCATCGGCAAGCAGCAGCTTCTTCTTGAGGCGGTCAACCGCGTGCATGAGTTCGTCGCTGCTGGCGATGTCATCTGCCCGTGCGGCAGCCATGATTTCATCGCGCAGGTCGACGGTGCGTCCGTATTTCTAGCGTGTAGGAATTGCGGCAGCAGCGCCGTGATTCCTGCCGAGAGCGCGGCTGACCTTCGCCGTCTCCTGTGCGGTTCATCGATTCGCTTCCTGGCACCGACGGCGCACAACAAGCGCTAGGGAATCGGAGACCTCGCAGAGACGAAAGGTATGTTCGTGAAAATAGAGACTTGCGGCGCAATCTTTGCAAAAAGATGGCCGCAGGTCTTGTTTTTTTGCCGAAAAAGGATTTTCATCGAATATCGTCGAAAAAGTGTAAAAGTAAACTATTGTTTATGGGTTTATGCGTAGCCGCTTCTTGATGAAAGCAAGGGAGATGATGAAAATGAATACTTGGAAGAAACGTGTGGCTGCGGGACTCGCAGCGGGTATGCTCGCTTTTGGAGGAAGCTTCGCCCTGCAGCCTGCTCCTGTGGCGGATGCGGGCTGGGGAGATCTCATCGGCACGGTCATAGGCGGCTTCCAGGCAAAGGCCGAGGCGGAGAATCAAATCAAGGAACTCGACCAGACGGAGGAGGGGCGGCAGGCGCTTTTCGCCTCGTACCAAGAAGAGCTTGGCGTGGAAGAATATTCCCCGTGGGAGGGGCTTTGCAGCCGTGCGATCGAACGCGTTTCGGCAGGCATCGCCAAGAGCGATCCTTCCGTCCGTGACAAGCCGTTCCTTTGGTTCATCAATCAGGACGATACCTTCAATGCCTTTTGTTCGCTCGGCCATGTGATGTCGATCAATCGCGGGCTTTTCTATTATCTGCAGAATGAGGATGAGATTGCCGTCGTCCTGGGGCATGAGATGGGGCATGGCATGAAGAACCACGTGGCGGATGGCTGGCGCAAGAAGATCGACGTGGCGATCGGTGCGCAGGTTCTTGCCGATATGACGAATGCGTCGGAGCTTAGAAATGTCGTGCTCAATACGGTTGTCACGCAGATCAACCAGGTGTCGATCGGCCGTGCGCACGAATGGGAAGCGGACGGACTTGCACTCAAGTATATCACGGACGCGGGATACAATCCCGGTGCTGCAGCCGCCGTCTGGCAGCGCTTCATGGAGCAGATGGGCGACAATCGGCAGAATTTCGTCAGCGAGATGTTCGATCCGTCCGATCATCCGACGAACAAGGAGCGCCGTGACAAGTACATGCAGAGCGTCAAGGAATACAGCGGCGGACATGTCGAGGTCAAGGACGGCGTCGTTTATGTCAAGGGCAAACAATTCGTCGTTCCCGCTGAGACCGACAATATGTCGAGCGCCGAGCGCGCCTACTTCGTGCAGGGCAACTTGGCGGCGGCATACCACAACGGGCACAACAAGGAGAGTGCCTATGCGGATGGCAACGTCGTCATGCTTGGCGCACAGCCGGTCATGACCTGCCTTAGAGGCGACGACTCCGCAGCGGCGCTCGCCGAGAAATTGAATCAAGTAAAGTGAGGAAGATGTATGGATTTCAAGCGTTATCTCAAGGAATATCCGAACAAGGAGGGGCGTTTTGGCAAATTCGGCGGCGCTTACCTGCCGGAAGAACTCGTGCCTGCTTTTGCAGAAATCAACGAGGCGTATCTGACGATTTGCCATTCCTCGCAGTTCATCAATGAGCTGCGGCGCATACGCCGCGAGTTTCAAGGGAGGCCGACGCCTGTCTACCACTGCGAGCGCCTTTCGCGCAAGATCGGCAACTGCCAGATTTATTTGAAGCGTGAGGATTTGAATCACTCGGGTGCGCACAAGCTCAATCACTGCATGGGTGAGGGGCTTCTGGCGAAGTTCATGGGCAAGAAGCGCATCATTGCTGAGACGGGCGCGGGACAGCACGGCGTGGCGCTCGCGACGGCGGCGGCCTTCTTCGGGCTCGACTGCACGATCTACATGGGCGAGGTCGACATCAAGAAGCAGGCGCCGAATGTGGCGCGCATGAAGGTGCTCGGCGCGAAGGTCGTGCCCGTCTTGCGCGGTGCGAAGACGCTCAAGGAAGCTGTCGATGCGGCTTTTGAGGATTATCTGGCGAACTACAAGGAGACGATCTACTGCATCGGCTCTGCTGTCGGACCGCATCCGTTCCCCATGATGGTGCGCGATTTCCAGACAGTCGTAGGCATCGAGGCGCGCGAACAATTCAAGGATATGATGGGGTTCCTGCCTGATGTTGTGACGGCGTGCGTGGGCGGCGGCAGCAATGCCATCGGCATGTTCGTGCCGTTCCTCGACGATCCTGTGGAGATCGTCGGCGTCGAGCCTCTGGGGCTTGGCAAGAAGCTCGGCGATCATGCGGCGTCCATGTCGTATGGCGAAGAGGGCGTCATGCACGGCTTTGACAGCATCATGCTCAAGGACGCGGCGGGCGAGCCGGCTCCTGTGTATTCGGTCGCAAGCGGACTCGACTACCCATCCGTCGGCCCCGAGCACGCCTTTTTGCGCGAGATTGGGCGTGTCAAGTACGATACGGCGACGGACGAGGAGGCGATCGGCGCCTTCTTCAAACTTTCGCGCTACGAGGGAATCATCCCCGCGCTCGAAAGCTCTCATGCGGTCGCCTACGCCATGCGCCGCGCCAAGGAGATGGATACGGGCTCGATCCTCGTCAATCTCAGCGGCAGGGGCGACAAGGATCTCGACTACGTCATTGAGAAGTACGGTACGGGCGAGAAGTATCTGGAATTTGCTTGAACGCTTGGATGAAGGGACAGTAAGAGGCCTTTAGGAATTACCCACAGGACTCGCATGCAAAAAGGAGCTGCTTTACGGCAACTCCTTTTGCATGCGGGTCCTGTGTATGCTCTTATAGTATATTTCTTTCTATACACATGCTTTCCTGCTGGAAAAGTTAGATTGTACGACTTCTTACCGGGCTGACGGTTTTTGAGCTGGGAGGTTCGATATGATGGTGAAGGGCTCGAAAATATTCATGAAACATGGTATGCTTCTATATAATGAAAGTATCCCGATGCCCAGACGAAGGAGATGGTTTGTTTGGCTTGGAATAAGCTGAAAGATTTTTTTGATTTGCATGGCGACATCGCGTCGATACGGGAAATTACAGATCGGATCAACGCCGGCGTGCGATTTCGGGGGACGAATCTCTGTGTACTGATGTTGGCCATCTTTATCGCCTCCATCGGACTCAACATGGACAGCACGGCGGTCATCATCGGCGCGATGCTGATCTCTCCGCTGATGGGGTCGATCTTGGGTATCGGCTATGGCCTTGCTCGGTATGACAGCACATATATCCGCTCTAGTGCAGGCAGTCTGTTGGCCCAAGTGCTCATTTCGGTTGCCACATCGGCACTTTATTTTTCCCTTACGCCCATAGCTACACCTTCGTCGGAACTGCTTGCACGGACATCACCGACCATCTGGGATGTTTTGATCGCTGTTTTCGGTGGACTGGCAGGCATCATCGGTATAACACGTAAAGAAGGTGGAAATGTCATCCCCGGCGTTGCGATTGCGACGGCTCTCATGCCTCCTCTCTGTACCGCAGGATATGGCATTGCTACGGGTGTGACTGCATATACTGTAGGTGCGTTATATCTTTTCTTCATCAATAGTTTCTTTATCTGTTTGACCGCATTCAGTGTCCTGAAAATCATTGACATTCCATCCAAGATCAAGCGGGACTCCGTGGAATTTTCAAGACAGAAACGCTACCTGCTGACATTTGCCATACTTGTCACATTGCCCAGTTGTTTCTTTGCGTATCAGAGCGTGCAGGAAAATCTGGAGAGCGAGCAGGCGAAGATTTATATCGAGGAGAATTTCAAAGTGCCGCCTCATCTGGCGATCTCCTATACCTTGGATAGTGAGAAGAAAATATTGACGGTATTTACGATTGCCGGAATATCGGAGGATGATTTGACGGTATTGACGGAGAAACTGCATGAAAAGGCATATCTCAAACCTTTCCGTCTGGAGGTTTTTTCTGCAGAAACGGTGGAAGAGCGGGAAAAGATGGAGGCGATGATCGATCAGAGACTCAGCGAGGTTGAAAAAAGAGCCATTCCTTCCGTACAGGAACAACAGACAGTGACCGCACTCAAATCTGCTCGAGAGGAAAGTGAAAAGCAGGGCACTTATATATTGGACTGGAATCGTGAGGCACGTATCGTGTTCCCGGAAATCTCCCGCATCGCCGTTGGGAGTGTGCGCGGCCCTGCTGCGACTGCAGATCCATCGGATTCTCTGAGTGAAATGCCGATTGCTTTTATATACTTGAAGGCCAATATGGACGAAGCGTTGCGTGCTCGTTTGACCGAATGGATTTCCACTAAGGCGCAGCGCCGTGTACAGGTGCAGTTCTTCCCCGAATCCACACAGGCAGAGGGAAAAACGTAACGATATTGCCGAGTCAATGTTCAACGAGTCGTTGGGCAGACGCCAAAAAGCCCGCCCAGTCCCCGTGAGTAAGAGGAATGGGTGGGCTTCAGTTTGTGAAATCTCGTGTTCGTTTCGACGGTGCGGTGTGAAGAAGGTCGTGTACTGCCGCTTATAAAAGTTCGTCCTTGGCGACGTCGTAGAAAGCGTGCTCCGCCTTGATCTCGCGCTTGCCTTGGCGAATCCTCACGTTGTCGTCGAACTGTGCGACCTGAGTGTCCCAGTTGAAGAGGCCGCTGTCCGACTGAATCGTGACCTTGGGGCGCTCAAGGAAGACGTTGCCTTCGACAACAGCCTCGTGCGTCTTGCCGATGACATGAGCCTTGTCGCCCGTGAGTTTCAAGCCGTCCTGTGAGACGCTGACATTGCCCTCGCACCAGACCTCGAAATCGGGGGAGTTGACGCCGCTCTGGGCATCGAAAGCGCCGTTTTTCAGGTACTTGAGCGCCGTCGCAAGGTCGACCTCGGCATGGTCGGCCTGGAAGGTGCAGCCGTTGGCAACGATGCGGATGTTGCCGTCGAAGACGCAGCGTCCCGAGGAGAAGTCGAGACGGTAGGAATCAAAGGAGAAGTTCGGTGCGGCAAGAGCCGTCGCGCTCAGGGTGAGCAGAACGAACATCATGAGAACCGAAACAAGTTTTTTTTTCATAAAGACGCTTCCTTTCATTGGCGGGAAAAGTGTTTTCATGTGGATTCTTTTCCTATCATACAGCATGAGGGCAGGTTTTTCCAGCGAATTTTCCTTAAAGGATAGGTTTCAGCAGGATAAAGCGGTGTTCTTGCCGTATTATTCCATCATATAATGGAAGACAAGCAGGAAGAGGAGGCGGACAGATGACGATACGGGAAAAACGTGAGGCGTTGGAGTATGAGATGCTTTCCCCCCTTGCGGCGAAGAGTAGGGAGAGTCGGCGGCGAGCGCCGATTGCTCCGTGCCCTTTCCGCACGGACTTTCAGCGCGACCGCGACCGCATCCTGCACTCGAAGGCGTTCCGGCGTCTGAAGCGCAAGACGCAGGTTTACATCGTCTCGGGCGATCACTACCGTACGCGCATGACGCACAGTTTGGAAGTGTCGCAGATCGCCCGCACGATCGCGCGAGGACTTTGCCTCAACGAAGATTTGACGGAGGCGATTGCGCTCGGTCACGACGTCGGGCATACGCCTTTCGGACATGCGGGCGAGGCAGCGATGGCGGAGATCATCGGACATTTCGCGCACAACGAGCAGAGTCTGCGCGTCGTCGAGTATTTGGAGCGCGATGGCGCGGGTCTTAATTTGACCTTTGAGGTCAAGGACGGCATCGTCAATCACACGGGAAAGCACTTGCCGAAGACCCTTGAAGGGCGTATCGTGCGCATTGCTGACCGCATCGCCTACCTTTGCCATGACTACGACGACAGTCTGCGTGCAGGTATGCTTGAGGCGGGCGATCTGCCGACGCTCGTCTATGCGAGGCTTGGGCGTACGACGTCGGAAATGATCACGGGCATGGTCTCTGACCTCATCGTGCATTCGGCGAAGCAGGGAGACATCACGCTTTCGCCTGCCATGCAGGAGGTCATGGACGTTTTTCGTGCCTTCATGTTCGAGCATATCTACCATTCGGAGCGGCTGGCGCGTGAGAGGAAGCAGGCAGTGTTCGTGCTGCGCGAGCTTTACGCGCACTACATGGAGAATTTCGAGGAACTGCCCGAGGAGTTTCGCCGCTATGAAACGCGCTGGGGCAGACAGCAGACCGTCGTCGACTATGTGGCAGGTCTCAGCGACAACTATGCCGTGCATACGTTCGCACGCATCTTCATGCCGCCCGTTGGTTTTTCCGTGCCGGGCGATGCGTGATTTTTTGGTCGGAACTTTTGCGGATTTTTGCGTTTGTGCCACTGCCGCTGCGTTCGGCAAATTTTTTTGGCGCACGGAAAAAAAGAGGATATTTTCAATTTATAGGGAATATAAAATTTAGTGGAATTTGAATGGATGTTCCGCATGATTCGTTCGTTTCAAGACGGTAGAAAAATCACAGAAAATCAAGGAGAGGGAGCAGCGAAGGGTGAAAAAGCATGAGGAATGAGGCGATGGACGCCTTTGTCGAGCGCGTACGCGCAGATTCCGACATCGTTGCCGTCGTTTCCTCCTATGTCGCGTTAAAGAAAAAAGGAAATCGTTATTGGGGCTGCTGCCCGTTTCACCACGAGAACACACCGTCTTTTTCGGTGGTTCCCGAGCAGGGATTTTTTTATTGTTTCGGCTGTCACGTCGGAGGGAACGTATTCAAGTTCCTCTCGCTTATCGAGAACATCCCCTATTTCGAGGCAATCAAACTGCAGGCGGAAAAGCTCAATATTCCTTTGCCCGAGAGAGAGAGAAGCGCAGCGGAAATCGCGCGTGACAAGAAGGCGGAGGAACTTCGCCGCGTGCATGAGATGGCGCAGACCTTTTTTCACAACTGTCTGACCAAGACGCATTACGGCGAGGCGGCGAAGGCCTACCTCGCGGGGCGCGGCATCGACGAGAGCGTCATCGAGGCTTTTGGCATCGGCTATGCGCCGCCCGCGTGGGACAAGCTCGCCGTCGCCTTCGAGAAGCGCGGCGTGCCTGCTGCGCTCCTTGAAGAGAGCGGCTTGGCGGCGAAGCGGCAGAAGGGCGCGGGTCATTACGACCGCTTCCGCAATCGCGTGATCATCCCGATCCGCGACGCGCGAGGGCGCGTGGTGGCGTTCGGCGGACGCATCTTGGGAGACGGCGAGCCGAAATATCTGAACTCGCCCGAGACGCTGATCTTCAACAAGCGACGTCTGCTCTTCGGTCTCGATCGCGCGCATCGCGCCATTGCGCGCGCGGGATTCGCTGTCGTCGTCGAGGGCTATATGGATGCGATTTCCGTCGCGGCTGCGGGCATAGAGAACGTCGTTGCCTCTCTTGGCACGGCGTTTGCCGCGGAGCAGGCGAAGCTCCTGCTGCGCTATGCGCCTGAGGTGCGCTTCTGCTATGACAGCGATGCTGCGGGACAGGAGGCGACGCTTCGCGCGCTTTCCGTCGCGCGCGCGGCGGGGGCGACGGTCAAGGTGCTGCGCGTGCCCGACGGCAAAGATCCCGACGAATACATCCGAAAACATGGCGGAGCGGCTTTCCGAAAACTCGTTGAGGCGGCGCTTCCCTTCATCGAGTACCGCATGGTGCGCGTATTGGAGACGGCGGACAAGGAGAGCCTGCAGGGCAGGCTCGATACACTCGCGGCACTTCTGCCCGTGCTTGCCGAGGTGAAAAGCCCTGCGGAACTTGATGGCTATATCGTGCGCACGGCGCGTGAACTGACGCTCGACGAAGGGCTCATACGCGCCGAGCTTGGCCGGGCGGCAGGATCTTCTGCGCCGCCCGCTGCCGTGCGAGAGACGACGCGACGCGCCTTCAAAAAGGCGGACGATATTCTGCAGCGTGCAGGGCGGATCGTGCTTCGGACAGCGTGGCACGATCCGGCTGTCACGGAGCATATTGCCTCTCTCGTGCCGTTCGAGGCTTTTTCGACAGAGGAACAGGCGAAGGCGCTCGCGTGGCTCTATGGACTTCATCTTGCGGGCGAGAGGCCGACGGATGCGCGCGCGCAGGCGGAGCTTTCCGAGGCGGTCGCGACGGAGATCAGTCGATCGCTTGCCGAGGACACGGGGACGATGGACGCGCTGGAGGCTTACGATGACTCCATGCGGCGCTTGCGCAGGACGTATCTTGCGCAGCTCTTTGAGGAGCATACGCGGCGCGCTGATCGATGGGAAAAGGAAAATGATGCGCGGTTCTTGCAGGAATTAGCGCAGATTCAGCGAATAAAGAACGAAATGGAAGGGCTATGAGCAAAACAAAGGCATTTTCCCAAGCGGGCGTCCTTGCCCGACATGACGAAATGAGCAGCAGAAAGGAGGCGCGATTCCATGGCTGAGAAAGCGAACAAGGCGGCTCTCGACGTGGACAAGAAGCCGACGCAGAGCTCTGCCATCGTGTCGAGCCTTCTCACAAAAGGGCGGGGCAACGGCGGCGTGCTGACCTACGGCGAGTTGATGACAGCATTGCAGGAGCAGGAACTCACGCCGGATGAAATCGACGACCTTTACGAGACGTTCAGCAACAAGGGCATCGAAATTGTGGATGATTCGAACCGTGCACAAGCGGAGATGGACGAGGACAAGGCTGAGGAAGAGGTGGATATCGATCTCAGCATTCCCGAGGGAATCAGCATCGACGATCCCGTGCGCATGTATCTGAAGGAGATCGGCCGCGTGCCTCTCCTTTCCGCAGATGAGGAAATCGCCCTTGCCAAGCGCATGGAAGCGGGCGATGAGGAAGCGCAGAAGGAATTGGCAGAGGCGAATCTTCGTCTCGTCGTGAGCATTGCCAAGCGCTATGTCGGCAGGGGCATGCTGTTCCTCGATCTCATACAGGAGGGCAATCTCGGCCTCATCAAGGCGGTCGAGAAGTTCGACTACAACAAGGGATACAAGTTCAGTACCTATGCGACGTGGTGGATTCGGCAGGCGATCACGCGCGCCATCGCCGATCAGGCGCGTACGATCCGCATCCCCGTGCACATGGTCGAGACGATCAACAAGCTCATTCGCGTTTCGCGTCAGCTCCTGCAGCAGCTTGGCCGGGAGCCGTCGCCCGAAGAAATCGCCGAGGCGATGGAAATCAGCGTGGAGCGCGTGCGCGAGATCATGAAGATTGCGCAGGAGCCGGTTTCCTTGGAAACGCCGATCGGCGAGGAAGAGGACTCTCACCTCGGCGACTTCATCGAGGATCAGGACGCGCCCGCGCCGGCGGAGGCCGCATCCTTCATGCTCCTCAAAGAACAGCTCGAAGAAGTCCTCGACACCTTGACGGAGCGCGAGGAGCGCGTCCTGCGCCTGCGCTTCGGTCTGGACGACGGCAGGGCGCGCACGCTTGAAGAGGTCGGACAGAACTTCGGCGTGACGCGCGAGCGCATCCGTCAGATCGAGGCGAAGGCTCTTCGAAAGCTGCGTCATCCGAGCCGCAGCCGCAAGCTGAAGGACTTTCTCGATTGATTGGATGCTGAAAAAGATGAAAAGGGGCGGTGACGGTGCAGGGACTCGATGAGCGTCTTGCGGCCGTCGCCGCCTTCGTGCCTTTGGGTGCGCGTCTTGCCGACATCGGCACCGATCATGCGAAACTGCCACTCGCCCTCGCCGCTGCGGGAAAGATTGCACATGCGATCGCCGTCGACGTGAACGAGGGGCCTTTTGAGGCGGCGCGGCGAGCCGTGCAGGCGGCAGGGCTGGCGCAGACGGTCGAGGTGCGCCTCGGTGACGGCCTTGCGGCGCTTGTGCCCGGCGAGGTCGACAGCGTCGCCGTCGCGGGCATGGGAGGCTCGCTGATCTCGCGCATCCTCACGGACGGCGCTGCTGTGCTGCAGGCGGTGGAAACCCTCGTCCTGCAGCCGCAGAGCGATGCGGCGGAGCTTCGCGCTTGGATCTATGACAATGGCTGGCACATCGCGGAGGAAAGCCTTGCGCGTGCGGGCGGCAGGCTCTATGAGATCCTTCTGGCAAGGCGAGGGAAAAAGGAGAAGCCCGAGCCGATCCTCTTGGAGATCGGCCCTTGCCTTTGGCAGAAGAAGCCGCCGCGCTTGAAAGAACATATCGAGCAGCTGCTTTTTCGTGTGCGCCGTGCGAGAGAAGGCATGGAAAAGAGCGCGCGTGCAAAGGAAGGGGCGGCGTATCGCGCGCTCGGAGAAAAGGCCGCCGCATTGGAGGGAAAGCTTATATGGTAAAGTTGCAGGACGTCATGCAGGCGATGGAGCGCATCGCGCCGCGCCGCTTGGCAGAGGAGTGGGACAATCCCGGGCTCCTCGTCGGCTCACCGCACGCTGAAGTGAGGAAGCTTCTCGTCGCGCTCGATGTGCGCGATGAAACGGTGGAACGTGCAATCGAGGATGGCTGCGATCTGATCGTCGCGCACCATCCTCTTATTTTTCGCGGCTTAAAGGCGGTGCGCACGGACGATGCGACCGGGCGCAAGATCGCGCGTCTGATCAAGGCGGGCATCGCCGTCTTTGCTGCGCACACGAACCTCGACAGTGCGGCGGGCGGCGTCAATGATGTGCTCGCTGAAAGGCTGGGGTTGAAGAGCGTTGTGCCGCTTGCCGAAAGCGCAGCGGACGGCGAGCCGGGTCTTGGGCGCATCGGCTCGCTCGATGCGGAATTCTCCCTGGATGATTTTGCCGCATGCGTCAAGGAGAAATTGGGGCTTTCATCTATGCGCATCGTGCGTGCAGGCGATCGCAGGATTTCCCGTGTCGCCCTCTGCGGCGGCAGCGGTGCGGAGTTCGTCGGCAGGGCGGCAGCCAAGGGCGCTGACGTCTATGTGACGGGCGACGTCAAGTATCACGATGCTGAACGCGCCATAGGTCTTGGGATTCATGTCCTTGATGCCGGGCACTTCGCGACGGAGCAGCCGATCGTTGCCCGTCTTGCTGAACGATTGGAGAAGGAACTTGGCGATGGCGTGGAAGTTGTTGCCGAAACAAAATCTAGTGATTTCTTTCAGAATCTATAACTATATGTACGATAGATGCGAGATATAGAATTAATGTTCTCTTATAATAATTGTTTGCATGTGCCTCGAATCGTTTGACAAATCCTTAGACAACTGGTATAATGGTCACGTTGTGAGTTTGCTGAGCATCTGGGCAATCGCGGGCGTTTCGCCTGAGGAAAGTCCGGGCTTCAGAGGGCAGCGTGCTGGATAACGTCCAGCGGGGGCAACCCTAGGGAAAGTGCCATAGAGACTTAGACCGCCGCATGGCATAAGCCGTGTTGGCAAGGGTGGAAAGGTGCGGTAAGAGCGCACCAGCAGTCAGGTGACTGGCTGGCTAGGCAAACCCCACGCGAAGCAAGACCGAATAGGGAAGGGATGAGGCGGCCCGCCGACCTTCCGGGTAGCGTCGCTTGAGCCGTCCGGCAACGGGCGGTCCAGATAAATGATTGCCACTGCCGTAAGGCAGCACAGAACCCGGCTTATAGGACGCCCAGCGAGCAAAACAACGAGGAGCTAATACGCATCAGCGAAGAAAAGCCGAATCCAGCTCAGGAGCGGGGGAACCATAGTTTTTGGGGTGAATGATGAGGCGGCAGAAGGACAGCAGGGATAAGGCTGCTTTCCAGCCGCGTCAAAAAGGGTGTTCTCTTCCCTAACCCGGCAGCTAACCTCGTAGGCGAAATCAGAGAGGGAGTGTCTATTTGAGTAGAGTAATGCGTATTTTCGTGCTGACCATGGTTTTGATGTGTGGGTTTTCTGTTGCGGGGGCTTCGGCTTTTCGGATCGGAGACCAGGGAAGCGATGTAGCGGAGATTCAGGGACGGTTGGCCAGCCTTGGATATGACGTGGCGGCGGACGGCGATTTCGGCCCCGCAACGGCAGAGGCGGTCAAGGCTTTCCAGAGTGCGCACGGCCTTGAGGCGGACGGCCTCGTCGGCTCGGCAACGTACTCGGCGCTTCTCGGCAAGGGTATGCCGGAAGTGAGCCGCGGCTCGAACTATATTTCGCGCCGCATCATCTCGGATTCGATGCAGTATCTCGGTGTGCCGTATGTATTCGGCGGCACGACGCCGAGCGGTTTTGACTGCTCGGGCTATGTGCGTTATGTGTTCGCCAACGCCGGCGTTTATCTGCCGCGCATGGCGGATGAGCAGTTCGAGGTGGGTACTCCCGTTTCGACCGACGAGCTCATCCCCGGCGATCTCGTGTTCTTCACGACGTACACTTATGGTGCATCGCATGTCGGCATCTATCTCGGTGACGGCAACTTCATCAACGCATCGTCGAGCCGTGGCGTGGCGATTGATTCGCTTTACAGCTCGTACTGGGGGTCCTGCTACATCGGGGCTCGCAGGGTAATGTAATCTTTTTTGGGGGAGGCTGCAAGCCTCCTTCTTTTTTTGTGCGCATATAGCATATATAGGATGTCCTGCATCGCAGCCTATGAACTTGACAAATATCCTAGTCTTATGGTATCCTTTCTAGCAGAAGAGCAGTCTTTGGGGCGGGGTGGAAGTCCCCACCGGCGGTGAAGGAAGCGCTTGCGTTGTTCGTGCTTCCTGCAGCCCGCGAGCCTTTGGGCAGATTCGGTGTGATTCCGAAGCCGACAGTATAGTCTGGATGGGAAAAGACGTGCAAGTTGCGTTACGGAGACTGTGAAAAGAGTGTTCTTTTTGCGGTCTTTTTTTGTGCGAAAACTACACGCACAAACGTCCACTTTGTGGACATTGTGCGTCGCCCTTACAGAAGCCTAGCCAATCGGTCTGCGCCTTTGGCTTGACCTCTTGGGGCTTCATGGTAAAAACAGGAAGGAGGCGGGGAAATGCAGCGGGATGAAGACTTCATGCGCGAGGCGCTCCTACTCGCTGCGAATGCGCGTGGCCGCACCGCGCCGAATCCGCTTGTCGGTGCTGTCATCGTGCGTGAGGGGCGTATCGTTGGCGCGGGCTGGCATCGCAAGGCGGGCACGCCGCACGCCGAGGTGCATGCGCTCGCCATGGCGGGCGATCTCGCGCACGGTGCGACTGCCTATGTGACGCTGGAGCCGTGCTCGCACCACGGGCGCACGGGGCCTTGCGCCGAGGCGCTCGTCAAGGCGGGCGTCAAGCGCGTCGTCACCGCGATGCTCGACCCGAATCCGCTCGTTGCAGGCAAGGGCAAGGCGATGCTCGAAGCGGCGGGCGTCGAGGTGACGGTCGGCGTGCTCGCCGAAGAGGCGCGGCGGCTCAATGAAGCATATCTCAAATGGGTGAC
>ERZ772955.1255-NODE-1255-length-16594-cov-3.942862_pt1 | contig 16594 bp, 21 predicted proteins | sample MGYA00511133_ERZ772955 | MGnify/ENA primary metagenome ERZ772955 (study PRJEB29015, sample SAMEA2737914) | human oral metagenome | biome: human oral; feature: human-associated habitat; material: dental | place: China | collected 2149 ... | reverse complement strand
GATAAATACAGCAAAGAGTGAGGCGATGAAAGAAAAGGCCGACCGCTACGGCTCCGCAAACATCGTGGGAAAAGAACTTCTCGAAATACTGAAAAAGCATTTTAAGGGAAGCGACATAACCGCGAAAGAGTGGTATAATTATAGCGGTTTGAAGCTCACGGATAAATGCTTCAACGGTGCAGATATTGTTTTCGTCTACGTTGTTTCATACTATTTCGATTATCGAGGCTGTAGAGGAACCGACCGTCACGAACGAGTTTACACCGAGCACGTATTCCCTGTTATTTGTTACAAGGATTTATTTCTATCATTCCGTGAGGAGCAGAAAGGAAGAATTTGCCTCGGCGATTTCGAAGCTGTAGTGTATTCTGATTTCTTAGATACGTCTTCGGAAAATGCGCCAAATCTTATTGGCAGCATGACGCCTAAGAAATTGGAACAGTGGTATAAGTATATCAGCGACAAACGCAATGCAGCACTGCAAAAGCAGCAAGAAGCAAAGGAGAAAATCTCCCGCTTCGTTGCCAAGTACGAAAACGAAGCCGGCGTGCATTGGCGTTCCGAAAACCACACTTTCGGGTATATTGAGTGCAACGGCATACGCCACACGTTCCAAATCGACAAATACGGGTATGAAACGTGCAAAAACGAGATTATCCCATCTCGTGGAGACCTCGATGTTTTTAAGCAACTCACATCTGGAACCTTCCGAGGGTAAAAGCTAAAATCAAATGGGCGCACATTGAGTTGTGCGTCTGTTTCCTATTTTCAACCAAAATTTTAAGATTATGCGTATACAAATTAACATGACAAGTGAAAAGTTCCATGAACTTATCACTGACGACAAGATGCTTTTCGCAATCGCAAACGCATCACCGTGTTACAGAAGTGACGGAAAAACGTTAATCCATTATCGTACAGTCACCTATCCTACGGAATACATTGTAACAGAGGAGCAAATCGCCGAGGCGAAACGCCTCACAAAAATACGGCACGATGAAATCCTGCGTGAAATTGGGTTTAACGAACTTGTCTTTACCCCAATGGGAATGAGTTACGAGCACCCAGATAAAGACAACGTGCGAAACTATCGCATACGCTGCAAGTTCCGCAACCTGAAAGGCGAAAACTATTTCGTTGAGTTCAATTTCTGTGAAAACAGCGGCGTATGGTGTACTGAAAACATCTGTCTCGACAAAGAGAAAGGCTCAAAAGGTTATTACGATGCAAAACAGTTAGAAAACAAACTTCTTGCACGTGAGTTTACATTCTCCCGCATCTTGGAACTGATTAATCGTCAGTTTAAGTGCAGTTATAAAAGCGCGCGCCTCCTTTCGAGCCGTATCGTATTCTATGACGAATACGTTTGCAAATGCAAAAAGTAAAGCCAAAATCAACCCACGCATAATTTGCGTTGTGCGTGGGTGCATTATTCACCAATAAAAATAAGAATTATGAGAAGAAGGATCACATTAAGGCACTGGGGCAACGCCGGCGACGGAGCCAGAGCCGAAGCGGCGGGAATCGCCGCCGAAAACAGCGGCTATCTGGAAAAGCCGTTTTGGGACGACAATCCGCGCGGTTACTGCGGAAGCGACAAGATCTACGTCTACGCGTGGTACCGGAGAGGGGAATGGTCTGCCCCCACGAAGGAGCTGTACTGCGTCCTTTACAGGCCGAAATGAAGGGTCTGTTGCCGCTTGCCCGCATGGAGCGAAAAGTCCTCCGTGCGGGTTCTATGAACCAAAGATTAAAGAACATGGAAAATAAAACAATCATGGACTGCCTTGAAAATCTTCGCAGGCTGTCCGAAACAGCAGGGAAGGAGCTTCACGAACAGGTGGAGCGCGTGAATGAGAAAACGTTTATCTCCGATGTCTTCAGGGAGGCGTTCAAGAATCTGCAATAAGCCGAATTGCGCGCGGCGTGTCGGTTCGCGCTGCGCGTGCAGTCATAATAGGTTTGACGGCGGTCCGTTGTGAAACGCACCGCCGTTTTTTACCACGATTATCAACCAATAAATATTTCAGAATATGGCGCATTCAAGAATCATTCAAGTAACCAGAAAACGTATTGACAAATCCGAATGGCTTAAAGCGGCCGATTTGGATTTATGTCAACTAAGAGGCGAAATCGAATGTATCGATTACGTTTCAGACACGGATGACAGGGAGATCGAGCTGGAATGGCTGCGGAACCAGCTTGAAAGGGTCGGCTTTACCCTTGACGGGGAAAACATCCTTTCAGGATGCGGAACGGACTTCATCGAAAGATGGAGGGCGTTGTCAGTGGAAGCGGCCGGCGAACTCGATTTGTACAAGATGAAACGTCTGGCGTCCGGTGTCTATTTCTCCGGGTTCTATATCCATGACGAGGAATTCGGCTATCCGGTTCCTCTCTGGGTGTGGGCTAAGGACGTTTCAGGCACAAACCAGGCGTTCTATGTCGGTGGAATCATTGATTACCACTTCTAAGCCAAACCGTGCCGCCGTTTTCGATTAAATGGCGGCATTCATTATTAATCAAAAACTATTTTAAGAATCATGGTAAAAAAATTAGTACAGGCCTCGACCCTTTTGAGGGAAAAAGGCTACGTCGAGGAGAAGTTCGATCAGCATGGTTTCACGGAGTGCGTCTACAACTGGTTCCGTGAACACGATGTCAAGGACAGGCTGCTCATCCGTCCAAAGCGGTTCGTCGAGATGGAAAACCCTCCGAAAGGAGGCTGGAAGGACATGACGGACGTCGAGGCGTGGATGGAGACGCTCCCGTGGGAGGAACAGTTCCTCGCCGTCAGGAAGGGCCAGGACAGACCGTTCCTGTTCGTCGACAAGCCGTTCATAAAGAACGCGGTCTACATGCTGCAAGTCATGAACGGCTTTATCGTCGAGAAAGGAAAGAAGGGCGTTTACGAGGTGAGCCTCATCTAAAGCCAAACAGCCATATTGTCAATATTAACAATATGGTGCGAAATTATAAACCAATTAAAAATAAGAATTATGAAGAAATTTAGCGAATTATCAGCAGAAGAGTTCCGCAACGTCGTAATGAACTCAAAAGAACTATGCGAGAAGCTGTACGGACTAATAGCGGATTCCGAAATGGTCATCATTGAGGATAAAATATCCACAGTGAAAGACGGTTTGAAGGACTGGAGCGTCGGCAGCTTCAACGACAATTACCTGCTTGTCGACGACGCTTCCGCGTTCCTTGAAGGAGTAAGGGATTCAATAGAGACCTTCGGAGGCGGCGACGATTTGGAGAAAGCCGTCAGTCATTGTTCAAAGCTCAAAGGGACGAATCTGTTCCGGCATTATGCAGAACGGCTTGCAAATCTTTATCTTGAAGATGAGTTGCAGCCAATCTGCGATTACATCTCGGACTGCTATGACGAAACCCATGGGTATGGGGATTTCGGAAAGAACGTGGGCGACTACCTTGATGTCTTCTTGGAAGATGTCGGGGATTACCTGTACGATGATGAGAGCAAGCTCTATTATGTTCCTGCACGCGTATGGGCAGCGTGAAGCCGGACAGCCGCGCATAAATAATAAAGCCTGCATTTATCCCGATATTAAAAGCCAAGCACGGGAGAGCGGTTTAATCGCCATCTCCCTTCTGATTTTAACTTAAAACAAAATGAATATGGACATGAACGAGGAAAAGGAAGCAATCGCTTCCGTAAACGAGACGCTGCTGAATGCCGGCAGCGGGTACCGGCTATGCCCGGTGTGCGGGAAAGTCGTCACGGAGGGCTATTATTATTCCGGAACAGAATACTGCTGCTCCGATGAATGCGGAGCGGAGTTCGAGGGCGTTCCGGAAGAAGAGTACGTGAATGAAAGGGACACGGCGCAGCACTGCTCCGAATGGAGCGAGGGATACTGGAAGACGGTGGATTAGCCGAACAGACCAACCATGTTTTTTAGTTATGTGGTTGGTTGCATTTAATTAAAACTTTAAGAATTATGAAACAACTGACATTAGAACAACAACAGAGATTTAGCAGTGCAATAAAGCACGGCTTTATCACGAAAGATGCCCCAACCGACACACATACATTTGTGTGGACGTGGATAAGGAAACATCCGAATAGGATTACAACGCTTGTCCGCTTGCGTAACATCTTAGGACATGCCCCGCAGTGGGAAGACCTCACAGACGACGTTATCTCCGACCTGAAGGACGATATGGAGTTCCAGCTCGCACCAAATTCCGTACGTACAATCTGTGCGGAACTCAAAGCAGTGCTTAACAGGAATAAAGCCACAAAGCCTATCAGGTCCGAAACATTCGGCAATCTCCTGAAGGCAAAAAAGGTGCCCGTGCAGAACATCTATCTCACACAGCACGAATTACAGAAGATATACAATTACAAACCAAAGAGCGAAAGAGAGCGTTACGTGAAGAACATATTTCTCATAGAGGCAATTACAGGCGCGCGCAACATCGACTGCCGGCGAATGACGCTTGCGAACATACGGAAGTACGGAGAAAGCGAGGAGGTTCTTGCGTATGTTCCGCAGAAGCACCCGGTGGAGGTAATTGTGCCCGTGCACAGATGGCTCAAATCCCTTCTTGAGAATGATTATACGGACGAAGTAAAATCTATCCGTATATCGTATTTCTGTAAGATATTGAAATTTATATGCTTTCAGTGTGGCATTCGTAGCAAAGTCGTGGTGTTTCATGGCGGGAAATCTATCACCGACGAAAAATGGAAATTCATAGGAAGCCATTGCGGCAGGAGAACCTTCGCCACGCTGCTTTCCATCAATCATGTGAACATTGAAGACATCAGTTCCATGATGGGGCATGAAAGCGGCGGAAAGGCAAACATCACGATGACCCAGAATTATATCGTAGAGAAACGCAAATTAGGCAAGAGTGTATTTGCACTTTTCAAATAAAATCAATAACTTTGCGCAGAACGTATGCAGCGTACGTTCTGCGCAGTAATAACAAAAGACAAAAATATGAAACCGATTGATGATTTTAAAAAAGAACTGCGGTCAATCGCAGAAGAAAGGGAAATGCCGGAAGACGAAATGAAAAAACGTCTCCTTTCACTCGCCGGCAGGATGGACGGGGCCGGTGTCCCCCAATTGGAAAAACTCGCATACCGAGCGATGGAACTCGTCGGCGAATTTCCGGACAACACCGGCGATGTCATGAATCTGCTGATCAGTTGCGCCGAGGAAGACTGGATAAGGGTGGGAGAGGCCGCAAGGCCCCTGCTGGACATCAAGGACATCAGGGAACTGACGGAACTTGCAGGCATGAAGCCGTCCGTTTAGCCGAAAAGGTATCAGTTAAACGCTGATGCCACAATTAACTTTCAGCCCTCGACAACACGGTTAAGTCAATTACTATGCGCAACGTTAATCGATACTTAGTTTACAGAGAAGAAACAAGAATGAATGGCTGTGTTTATGCCGAGTACGTTTCCCTTGCTTGGAATGAAGATCATGTGCGAGAAATGGCAGAAGAACAAGGTATAAACCTTGACGGCTACACCATTGAGTGTACAAAGGAGGATGTAAGAGACGAACTTCGTAAACCTTATACTCCTTATTTTAGAGCTGAATAATCCACTTTTACATAAAAGAGGGGGCCGTTTTATCGTCCCCTCTTTTTCTATTTATTAAACTATGAAAAACGTAAAATAATCAAATTCTCGTAAACTTGCTACCTGCAAATTCTTCATTTACGCTAAACAGAAAAGCTCTGTCAAGCTCTTTGTTTGTTTCATAAAGACTATTGACAATCCTCTCATTGATAGCCTCAGCATCACACGACACCTCGTCAAAATAGCTTGTTATGTTATTAACCACTTCTTCCAATTGACGTTTCAAGTCTAACAAGCGTCCTGTTTCCTCACTTAATTCTATCGTTTTTGCCATTATGCTGCCTCCTGTGCCTTTTTAAGATTAAACATATCGTGCAGGAGCACACGTCCTTTCTCCGTCCAAACAGTCGTCGTGCTTGCGCCGACACTGCCGTCGTTACGTGTAAACTGATGCGTGCGTGGTTTTGTATATCCGTGTTCGCAATACTTTGCCGTGAGCAGCTACTGCCCCGACTGCTTGAACACAACTCCCTTTTCTTTCAATATCTTGTGAAGCTGCTCTGCCTCACGCAATCCGAGTTCCTTACTCATCTGTGTGCTTGTATAGGTGTTCACGCTTTGCAGCACATCATCAACATACTTCACCTTTGGGGCTTGCAGTTTCAACTGCTCGCTTTGGGTCGTGATGGTTTCCTGCGCTAATTCAAGCTGTTTCTCTGCCTTCTGCAAGCGATTGTGCAATATTTCTTGTGAGCGAGCCACAATGTAATCATCATTCTTCAACATCATCTCACGTTTGTTGAACTCATAGATGAATCTCTCCTTAGACCCTCCCGCTTTGTCGCCAGTGTAACCCATGACAAGGAAAGAAAAACCGTCCTTTGTCATTTCATAATATTCGGACTTTTGCGCGCCGCATTGTGGTAACTCATTGATAATCACCATTAACGCAAAATTGCGTTCTTTGAAATTTGGGCTACAATGCAAATTTCTGACATCACGCAAAATGTCTGCATTTCTTTTACCGAATACCTGCGCAACAATTAAACTTGTCGTTACGTATCTTCCTTGCTGATTTTTGGAATACTAAATTTTCCATATACATTGAATTTTTAACAAAACGAAGAAGCCGTGCTACGTGTTGTCAAGGCTCATTTAGCGAAACCTCCGGGGCATTACTGCTACCCGACACGGCACGGCGTATCTTTATCTTTTTTTGATATTGATACCTATAAGTTTGGGTACGAAAAACGCTGGCTATCGAACCAGCGGCATCATACCGCATTGAATTTTAGACGCTGCAAAGACAGAAAACATCATCCATATATACAAGGCGATAGTCAAAGTATTAACTATTATTACCACTTCGCTCCAGTTCCCTGATGCGTTCACGGCATTTCACCAGCTGGCACAAAAGGTTCTCATTGTCCTTCGCAAGCTTCTTGTTTTTCTCCACAAGACGTTCACGCTGTTCCTTTTCCGCTGCCGCCTTGTAGTCACGGAGGAAAGCCTGAAATTCTGGTGTGTAGTTTCCGTCAATCATGTACTTCTCCTGCATGACCTGCAACGCGTGCTCACCGCGCATGATTCTATTGTACGCTGCAATCTTCCTTCCCCTCGTTCGCTCCCCCTTTGTCAACGGTTCGTCTTTGCTTCCGTAAAGCTCGGCTTCAAGTTCCTCATACCTTTTCCTCAATGTCCGGTAGTCCCGTTCGAGGCTATGCACGTATTCAGTCCGTTTCCTGTCGTATTCCTTGAATTTTTCGATTGTTCTTTCTGCCCAGAACAGCTTTTTCTGTTCTTCGGTGAGCAGACCTGCGTCAACCGTGTACGATTTAAGTTCTTTCTTTTCCATTTTCTATGATTTTCTCACAAAATTACGCATTTTTATCCTCATTCACATACGCTATGACTTTTTTGTTAGCCTCATCAATTTTCCTGCTGTCGAAATTGATGTAGATGTCCGTTGTCGTGCTGTCCCACTCACTGTGCCCCAGAGCCTTTCCTATCACCTCTTTCGGTATGTCAAGCTCCGCAGCGACCGTTGCCCACGAGTGGCGGTTCCAATAAGTGGTCAAATCGGGGAACAGGGGATGATACACCTTCTTCCGCTTCCTCCCTGTTCTGTCCGCTGAAAATTCCACCGGGCCTATCTTCTTCAACGCCCTGTTCATGTGCCTGCAATACTCCGCTGCCGAACCGTAACGGTCAAGCGGACTTAGCAGCCACTTCTTCCCCCTGTAACGCTCTATGATCTCCTCCGCCTCCGGTACAACCGCAATGTCATATAACCGCCCCGTCTTTTTTCGTCTGTACACACAACGACCGTCCGTCAACGACTTCATTTCCAGCAGGTCGGATATGTTGATGCCGATGAGGTAGAACTGCAACAGCCACAAGTCCCTGTATTCCCTCTGCCAGTCCTCACACTCATAATCACGGAGCTGCCTGATCTGCTCCGCCGTCAGATTACGCTTCTTTGTCCGCTCCGACTTTATCCTGTACTTGCGGAACGGATAATTAGATGTCACCCCGTCGTCAATGGCGCGGTTGAAAACGGCCCGTATGTTCCGCATCTCAATTGAAACGCTGTTCACACGCATTCCGCGCTTCAATAAAAACCTGTTAAGCCGTTCAAGCCAGTCTACGTTAACATTATTCAATGTGGCGCGCTCATCAAAATTCCTCACGCGTTTCGCCGTCGCCCGGTACAGCTTCTCCGTACCGGCGGCGACAGCACGCCCGGCATAATCATCTATGTAATCCGCCAGTGTCTTTTCCCTTTCTGGAGTTTCCCTGCCCAAGATCTCCCTTTTAAGAATATCCTTCAGTTCGCCGTCGGATATTCCTTCATGGGCAAGACACACCTCTTCCGCTTTCAGGAGCATCCTGTTGAGCGCATTCGTTTTTGCCGTCCTGTTCTTCTCCGACCGCGGGAACTCTCTTCCTGTGAATTTTCCGGAAGAAGAAAGCCCGGTGTTCACCATGAACTTCCCTCCGTTTCCCTTGAACAACAGATAGACGGAAAAATCACCTGATTCCCTCTTTCTTACGTAAACATAAATCTTCCTCATACCAATTCCTATGCTAAATATTCAAAACTTTCCAGCCTATTAATTGGTAGACCAATAGGTAGACCAACTATTGTCATTTTGCGCCGTTTTATGCCGAAATACGCCATATTTTTACTTGTTTTACCTCACTTAAAACGCTTATCAGGCATCTACAAATCCTTGTAAATGCCTGATAATCAACCTTGTGATTCCGTTGGGGTTCGAACCCAAGACCCACAGCTTAGAAGGCTGTTGCTCTAATCCAACTGAGCTACGGAACCATTATGCGGCTGCAAAGTTACGGATTTAATTCGGTTCTACCAAATTCCATTTCATTAAATTTCTTGACCATCATTTCGGTGCGGTTCCGGTTTGAAGAGAGGGATCGGTGTCCGACCGATGAATGGCCGGAAGCAATCAGTCGTTGATGAGGGCCTGCGGGATAAATAGAAATCAAGTGTAACGGAAGAGGGAGAAGACAGCCTATTTCCTGTACTCCGGACGCAGCTCTACTTTGGGGACTTTCATGGTGTCGCCGGCCTGCATTGTGTTTCGCTTATTAAGTACCTGGAAGTAGCCGACCATGTCTGCACCGAGTGTTTTCCGGCTATAACTCTTCATGGTCTGTCCTTTCCTCAGCACGACGATCCGGTCGATGCCTACAATGTTGTAGGCCCCATAACGGATCCGGCGATCGCTGTTCATTGCAGCAAAGGAATCCGTCTCTTCTTTTCCGGCGGCTGTCGGGACATGAGATTCCCTGGCTGTTGTCGTAACGGTGTCAGCCGGTACGGTTCTGGCAGCCATTGCCGTCTTGTTGCCGGACGTATCTTCCTTCTGTTCCATGACGGCAGTCCGTCTGCCCGGCTTCGTCCTGCCAAACCTGACCCAGAGGAATCCGCCCAGAAGGACAATGACTATGAAGGCCGCCAGTGCAACGATTTTCAGCATGTTGTTTGTCGACCCTTCAACATCGCTGTCGTTTTCTTCTTCGGTCTCGGTTACTGTCCGGACAGGTTGGCTTTGCGGCTTCCCCGGCTCTGGCGAACGGCGGACGGAAGAGGACTTTTCCTCTTCAACATTCATTTTATCTTCTTCGTTCCTGTCCTTCCCGATGTGCGTCGGCTCGTCGTCTGTTACGGGTTGTTCTGCCTCCTTTATGGCAGAATCGTTCTCCGTCTCGGCATCAGGTTTCCTTTCGGCCTTTTCCGTAAGTTTCTCTTCTATGGAAGCAGACACTTTTCCGGACTCTGCGGAACTATTCCCGGTCTGTTTCTTGATAGCTTGTACAGAGTCTTCCTTGTGGATATTTCCGTTGTCCTTCTGCTTCCCGGCTTCTGTGCCGGACGACTTCGTCGGAATGGTTTCTGAAGGATTCCCCTTCGCCTCATCTGCCGGGATCCTTTCCAGCGTCTCCGTGTCGACACCGTCGTTGATGACAACTGTCTCAAACTGGGAGAAGGGTTTGTTCACAAGTTCCTTCATTGCCGCATCCGGAGTGAAGGTAATCTTGTCATGCCCCTTTATGAGAACGCGCTCGCCCGTGTTGACATTGACGCTCTCCCGGGGTTTCACGGATTGTATCTTGAAGGTGCCGAGACCCTTGACCTTCACCGGTCTGCCATCTTTGAGCTCGGAGCTTATGATGGCAAAAACCGAATCCACAAAGACCGAAGCGTCGGATGCTGACAGCTTGTACTGCTTGGCCAGCGCACCCGTTATCATCTGTATTCCCGTCTTACCCATTTTCAGTTCCTCCTCTCCTTACTTGTCCTTTGATGTTTGCAGCAGGCTTGAAATTGAGCACGAGCTTGGGAGGAACAAGCATACGCTGTCCCGTAGAGGGGTTAACCATCACCCGCTCCAGCCGTTTCTTGACTTCAAACGTACCGAATCCGGAGACAGAGACGGGGTCGCCTGCCTCGAAGGATTTGCCCATCAGTTCGATGACAGACTTCACCATTCTCTGGCTTTCGTCCTGTGTATAGCCTGTCCTTGAGGCCAACTCGGCTATGAATTCCTTGTTATTCATTCTTCTTTACCCTTCATTTACTTATTGCTTCTGACCGTTGTCACTTTCCAAAGCCGGTGCTCCGAAGAACAAGGTCCGCATGTCCAGGTCTCATCCTTCCCGCATGCCTTCAGACTGTGATTTCCTTTCAGACAATCTCGCCGAAGAGGTCGAATTCGTCAGAGCCTGTGATGCGGACATCATAAAACCTGCCGATGTGCAGTGCCTTTCCTTTTGCGGGAACGAGAACCTCCGGATCCACTTCGGGCGAACAGAACTCCGTGCGTCCGATGTAGTAGTCGCCTTCTCTGCGGTCGATGATGATCTTGAATATGCCGCCGACCTTTTCGCTTTCCAGTTCCTCTGATATTCCCTGCTGGATTTCCATCAGTTCATCCAGTCGCTGCTGTTTGACCTTCTCCGGGACATCATCCTGGTAATGGGTCGCACTGTACGTTCCTTCCTCTTCCGAATAGGCAAAAGCCCCCATCCGCTCGAAGCGGGTCTTCCTGACAAATGCCTTCAACTCCTCGAAATCCTCTTCGGTCTCGCCCGGAAAGCCCACCAGCAGGGTGGTGTGGAGGTGGATGCCGGGTACCCGTCGCCGTATCTCGGCTATCAGATCCAGTGTCTCCTGCCTGGTGACATGGCGGTGCATGCGTTCAAGCATGTGGTCGGAAATGTGCTGGAAGGCAATGTCCAGGTATTTGCAGACATTCGGCTTCCCCGCAATTACGTCGAGAAGATCCAGCGGGAACTGATTGGGATAGGCATAATGAAGGCGGATCCATTCCACGCCCTCTATGTCTGCCATGCGCGAAATCAGTTCTGTGATATGATGTTTTCCGTCGAGATCGACACCGTAGTAAGTCAGTTCCTGCTCGATGATCTGAAACTCTTTCACGCCTTGCCCTACAAGCCGCCTCACTTCATCCAGTATATCCTCAAGAGGCCGCGAATGGTGCCGGCCTGTAATCAGCGGGATGGCACAGTAGGCACAGTGGCGGTCACAGCCCTCGGCAATCTTCACATAGGCATAGTGGCCTGGTGTCGTGAGGTGGCGGACTCCATTGCAGGCCGGTACATCGGCCTTGCCGAGGTCGGTCAGCAGCTGCTTGTAATTGAACTTTCCGTAGAACTTGTCCACCTCCGGAAGTTCTGCCTCCAGTTCGTCCTTGTATCGCTGGGAGAGGCATCCCATGACGTAGAGCCTGTTGAGTTGTCCGTTCTTCTTCCGGTTTGCAAATTCGAGGATCGTGTTGATGCTCTCTTCCTTGGCCGCCTCAATGAAACCGCAGGTGTTGATAACCGCAATCTCTCCTTGCGGATGTTTCGTATCGTGTGTACAATGGTAGCCGTTGGCCTCGAACTGCTTCATGATAAGCTCTGAATCGACAAGATTCTTCGAACAGCCCATGGTTACGATGTCTATCTGGTTCTTCTTCATTCGTGTGTGTTGAATATTGGGAGACGGACGAACGGCGACAGCCGGTCTGTCCCTTCCTTCCCGACCTTCCCCCTCATCGTTACTTGAAGAGGCTGTCGACGAACTGCGCCTTGTCAAAGAGCTGCAGGTCTTCCATCCCCTCGCCCAATCCGATGTATTTGACGGGAACTTTCAGCTGATCGCTGATGCCGATGACAACGCCGCCCTTTGCCGTTCCGTCAAGTTTGGTGATGGCGAGTGAGGTGATCCGTGTTACGGCAGCGAACTGTCTTGCCTGTTCAAAGGCATTCTGTCCTGTACTTCCGTCCAGTACCAGCAGCACCTCGTGCGGAGCGTCAGGGACAACTTTCTTCATTACGTCCTTGATCTTCTTCAGCTCGTTCATCAGGCCTATCTTGTTGTGCAGTCGCCCGGCGGTGTCGATGATGACGACATCCGCTCCGTTCGCCTTGGCGCTCTGCAGCGTGTCGAAAGCCACGCTCGCCGGGTCGGCTCCCATCTGCTGCTTTATGACAGGGACTCCCACACGGTCGCCCCATATCTGTATCTGTTCGACGGCAGCCGCACGGAAGGTGTCAGCCGCTCCGAGGTAGACCTTTTTCCCGGCCTGCTTGAACTGATAGGCAAGTTTGCCGATGGTCGTCGTCTTGCCGACGCCATTGACGCCGACGACGAGAATCACATAGGGATGGGCATGTTCTGGCAGCACCCAGTCGGAATTGCTGCCTGTGTTGTTTTCGGTGAGCAGTGCTGTGATCTCGCTTTTCAGGATGTCATTCAGCTCGTTGGTCGATACATACTTGTCTCTTGCCACACGCTCTTCGATACGGTGGATGATCTTGATGGTGGTGTCAACGCCCACGTCTGACGTGACGAGGATTTCCTCCAGATCATCCAGAACCTCATCATCTACCTTTGACTTTCCCGCCACCGCACGTGCAAGTTTGGAAAAGACGTTCTGTTTGGTCTTTTCAAGTCCCTTGTCCAGTGTTTCCTTTTTCTTTTTGCCGAATAAACCGAATAATCCCATACAATTAGCTAATTTGCTTGCAAAGTTAATAAAAAGTTGGTGAAATAGCAAATGCCGTGTGTCAAGAATCCTTTTTGCAGCACACAGGTGTGTCTGTCGCCGGTCTGTCTACGGTCTGGACATCGTGGAAACCCTCCGCCAGCAGAGCGGTCTGTCGTCGTCGGCTGCATTTGTCATGGGGCAGTATGTTTTTTTTGCTTTTTGGTGTCTGACATGCTTGGAAGTCGGTTATTTTATGTAAATTTGCCCAGTCGGTTCTGGAGGAAGCCTGTCTTCTGGAATCCGGAAGAAAACAATAACCAACAACCAAAAGCATTACGATTATGACCATCACGAAAGCGATTTATCAGGGAAAAGGAAGAGTCGAGGCTGACCATGTACGGTCGGCGGTAACCGTTAAGACCGATGCCGGCAAGGCGGTGGGCGGCCTGGGCGAGAACCAGACGCCCGTGGAGCTGTTGGGCAATGCGCTGGCGGCCTGTGTGCTGACGCTCATAGGGCTGCAGGCCGAACGGAGCGGTGTCGATTTTGCCGGCTGCTATGCCGAGGTAGGCGAGTGCGAGGAAGACATGGAGGCCTTCACCGTCACACGTATCCCCATCACCTTCCATCTGAAAGCTGCCTTTGACGAAAAGCAGCGCAAGAAGTTCGAATATATAGCCAGAAAAGCCTGTTTCGTCGGGAATACGCTGACGGCCGAAAAGGTGTTCAGTTTCGTCTATGAATAAAGGGCGGTCCCGGTAAGGCAGGTTCTGAAAAACTCCTTTGATGTTTTTTGTCTTTCAGGCGGGCTGATTCCGTTTTATTCTTGAACGTGCATAGCGGGCTTATGCAACTGGAAGAAAAAGGTGAAGATGGCGCATGGAAGCAAATAGGTACAGAGGGTTGACGGTCTCCCGGCCGGCGACAGACCGGTGCGGAAACCTTAGGGCCTGCCGTAGTTCTATGTCGGCGTCCCTGTGCCGAGGCAAGCCGCCGGTTCTTTGCTTCTTGTCGGCTTTCCTGCAAAAGGGAAGTCCGCCGGAGAGGATTTCCAGCCCCCATTAAACCGGATGAGGGTGTGTCGGACATCAGACTGATAGCTTGTCATCAGCCTGTCCGGCACACCCGCCTTCGGTCAAGACAGCTGGCTCGCATCGATGAAATGCGGGACAGGATACAGGTATTTCGTCAGGTCGGAGAACTTGGCGATGCGCAGCAGTCTCGGGTGCACATATTTCCGTTCCTCCTCATCATGCTTTATGTGATATGGTATGTGTACAGCCCATCCGCCGATCTTCAGTACAGGGTCGACGTCTGCTGCAAATGAATTGCCCACGGTCAGCAGCTGGCCCGTCTTGGCATGGTACTGCCTGCAGAGCCGCTGGTAGGCATCCGGTGTCTTGTCCGTCACGATGACGATGTCGTCAAAGTAGGGACGCAGTCCTGAACGCCGGAACTTGTTCTCCTGGTCCAGCAGTTCCCCTTTGGTAAACACGACCATACGGTACCTGCCGGTCTTCCGCAGCTTCTCCAGCGTCGTCTTTACGCCGTCGAACGGATGGCCGGGGAGCCGCAGCAATTCCTTGCCCAGTTCGATGACCTGCCCGATCTCTCCACCATTTATCTTTCCGTGACTGATGTTGACTGCATTCTCTATTAGTGAGAGCAAGAAAGCCTTGCTTCCGTATCCAAGGAGTGGTATGTTAGCCTTTTCAGTGGCGCGGAGAGCGTGGGACACCTTGTCGGCCGAAGCGTAAGGGGCAAGGATCTCACAGTACACTTTTTCCACCGTGTCATAGTAAGTCTGGCTACCCCACAGCGTGTCGTCTGCATCAAATGCGATCAGTGAAATCTCCGTCATAAGCCTGATTTTTAAATGTTATAGTTAGCTTGAAAACTCTCCCCCCGTCAGACGATGTGTCTGTTTCGGGGCAAATAGCAGGACGGTTAGCAATCTATTTCTTTCTTTTCAAATGTCTTAATCCCTCCTTTTTTCTTCTTTACACAGCAAAGTTAAGTGATTTCTTCTGAACTCCAAAGATTTATGCAAGTTTTTTATCGTCAGATATGCTAATATTTACCTTTTTTAATTATAGGTGAATACGGATGATTTGGCTATGAACGCATCAGGTGTGTTAATAGATGTGTCTTATTGTCTTATTTCCTTATTCTTTTCGGAATGAAGAACCGGCTTTTCAAAAGGTAAAAATCTTGACGGGAATCCTGATGATGCCATTCTGATTTTCTTTCTATGCAAAGGGGATGCAGGGGAGAAACCGGGAAAATCACCCTGTTTTTCAGCAGATGTACACCATGATAGTGTGTAGAGGGTATTGAAAGATAAGCGGAGTCCAACGGAACGAAAACTCATTACAATTTCGTCGTAGACTCCTGCCTTCTCGGCAGGTCTGCAGATAGATGTACGCCCGGGAGAACAGCCCGGCCTGCCGGGACGGTTGTTCCCAACCGGCTGGGAACGGGATTCCCGGCCGTTGGGAACAGGATTCCCGGCCGTCGGGAGTCCGTTTCCCAGACCTCCTGTGCCGGTCAGCTGTCTGTGGCATACAACCGGGGCTGGTCTTCGTAGCGGTCGAACTCTACCTTCCCGGGGTAGCCGTAGTCGGCGAACAGCCGTCTGATCCATTGTTGCTGTTCCGGCATCAATGCCTGTTCCCCATGCAGATAGCGGTAGTAAGTGCCTCGTCCGCCAAGATATGCCCTGATGGCACTGCGCATATCGGCAATGTGCCTGCTCTTTACATCATAGAAGATGCGGGTGAATCCATAGGCGACGTGTTCGGTCTCTGTCTTCAAGAACCTCGGGCATCGTTCTTTTTTCAGTACTGACGGTACGACCGCCTCACGGGTCTCCACGTCGTCGGGCAGGTTCAGCCCCGCCTGATAGCGGAGACACTCTTGCTTTCGTCTGCATCCGGCCAGAAAGCAGACTGCCCATCCTGCCGGGATGTTCTGGTGTTTTGTTTCCATAATCGTATGTTTTGTTCGCTGCAAAGATACCCCTGCCTTTCCATACCGGCAAGGTTCTTCTATGTAGTTTGCAAGGTAGTCGGTGCATCTTTCTTTCCTGTCCCTCTCCGGCTCTGTGTACGAGAACGCCTGTTCTGTGGCTCTATGCCGCCGGACTTTCTCGGCGGACATACCCTGCAGGGGGGAGGGGCTGTCCGCCACGGTCGTGTCACCTGCCGGAATAGTCCCTTTGTTGGTATCTGAAAGAAAAAAAGGCAATCATTTGTGGTTCTCAAAAAATAATCGTATTTTTGCAGAGGATATGTCGCGGCGGTGAAACGGAGCGCATGGATCCTGTTCATGGCCCCGTCATTCCTGCTAAAATTAATGTTGATAGAAGACTACACGTTATTTGTTTAAATGAAAAAGATCATCTTTTCTGTCATAGTTACGGCTATGATGATGGCCATGGCCGGCTGTGGCTCAAGTAAGGACGTACCTTACTACACGAATATTGACTCTGTCAGCCTGGCTG
>ERZ772955.1252-NODE-1252-length-16608-cov-8.046940_pt1 | contig 16608 bp, 18 predicted proteins | sample MGYA00511133_ERZ772955 | MGnify/ENA primary metagenome ERZ772955 (study PRJEB29015, sample SAMEA2737914) | human oral metagenome | biome: human oral; feature: human-associated habitat; material: dental | place: China | collected 2149 ... | reverse complement strand
AGGCGCCTGTTTGGGGCTACGCAATCTGCGCGAGGGTAAACAGGCGCCTGTTTGGTTCACTCCAGTCTGCGCGGCGGTAAACAGGCGCCTGTTTGGGTTACTCCAGTCTGCGCGAGGGTAAACAGGCGCCTGTTTGGTTCACTCCGGTCTGCGCGAGGGTAAACAGGCGCCTGTTTGGTTCACTCCGGTCTGTGCGGCGGTAAACAGGGCCCCTGCGGGGGCAGCGAAGTTTTTTGTATAGCCAAACAGGGCCCCTGCCGGGGCTGGGAGGTTTGCCGGGTACGAGGATAAACTTCCTCGGCCTCGGCAGAGGCCTGCCGCAAGCCAAACGCATACTCGATGGGGGTGCCCAAAGCCTAACGTAAGGGCACAAAAAAAACGTGGAGCCGGAGGCGCTTTTCGCCTTCCCGATCTCCACGTAAAAAATTTCTTTTCAGTGTTGCTGCAGCGGGATTATACCGCTGCCGGATGAATAGCCTCTGAGGGGCAAACTGCTGCGCACGAACCGCAGTCGGTGCAGAGTTGTGGATTGATGAGGTAGATCTTACCTTCTGAAATCGCCTCTACGGGGCACTCGTCAATGCATGAACCGCATGCAACACAATCGTCATTAATTACGTAAGCCATATTTCTTCTCTGTTTTTGTAAGTCGGGGGCAAAGATAGACGAATCCCCAATAATGGGGATATGGGTGGTGAGATTTTTTTTTGGTGGACAGGCGATAAACAAGGCCGATTAGGGGGTGTCTCTACCCTTAGAAGTGGCTCTAAGACTCGATTCTTGCCGATTTTCACCCTTCTGTGGATAGGACGCAATTTTTTTCCCCTTTATCCCCATCGTATCCCCATTGCCCCCCTGTTGTATCCCCATTGGCTACCTCGTCCTCCCCGATCCTCTACCCACCGATTAGATCTTCTTTCGGGGCGTCGTAGCCACGAATTCCTTGAGATAAAATGGCTCGAAGTAGGCCGTATCCACGAAGCGACGCTCGGCGTATGCACGCTCGGCGATGGGCACCATCTCAGCCGCCACAGGGGTGATCTGCCCGAGGAACGAGGCGCGGGGTGAGCGAATCACGTCGCGACATTTCTCCGCCCCGTCGCCACAGAAGCAGACGTCCGCGTCGGCCAGCTCCGTGGCGAAGCTCTCCGGCGTGATGATCTCCGGACGTGTCTCACAGAGCGGCTTGAGATTGCCGTCGAAGAGCGTCGCGTAGACCTCCATCCGGCGGGCGTCGATGAGGGCGCAATAGAGGCAGTCTGTGCGCCGGTGCACCTTCTGCGCCATGGCCGCGATCACTTCCGGCGTGGGGACGGCGATGAGTGGCACGCCCCAACCGACGCACAGTCCCTTGGCGAGCGAGACGCCAATGCGCAGACCCGTGTACGATCCCGGTCCGGCGCTCACGGCCACGGCGTCCGGCGGGGTGCCGCCCATGTGTGTCAGCGTTTCCTCGGCGATGGCGCCGGCGTAGGCCGAGTGGCTCATCGGTTCAAAAATGGTTTTGGCAAACATCACTTCGCCGTCCGTCGACCAGGCGACGGAGCAGAGTTTGCCCGATGTTTCGATATGCAGCAAGTTCATTTCTCTTGAGGTTTGTTGATGTGGGCGGCAAAAATAGAGACGTTGGGGAACGAGCGCCTACCTTTGCGGCCGTCGAGACGGCATGTCCGGCTTCCTCCAGGCATCACCCTTGCTCCCCATTACTGATAACTACCCGGCTACAGGCCGATAACTACGTATTATTATATGATTCAATCAATGACCGGCTTCGGTAAAGTCACCGCCGAACTGCCCGACAAGAAGGTGACCGTAGAAATCAAATCGCTCAACAGTAAGCAGCTCGACCTCTCTGTGCGCATCCCAGCCGCCTACCGCGACCGTGAAATGCTGCTGCGCAACGAACTTTTGCAACGTCTGGAGCGTGGCAAGGTGGATCTGAACATCAATGTGGAATATATCGGCCGGGATACCTCTGCGCGGATCAACGCGGCGGCCGTCACGGGATACTATGAGCAGATTCACGAGCTGGCGGGTCGCCTCGGCGTGCCCGAGCCTACGGACTGGTTCACTACGCTGCTCCGGCTGCCCGAGACGGTGCGCAGTGAGGCCGGCGAGGTGAGTGAGGCGGAATGGCAGGCGGTGCACGGCGCCGTCAGCGAGGCTGTCACGCGGCTGATCGACTTCCGCACGCAGGAGGGCGCCATGCTGCGCCGTGTCTTTGAGCAGAAGATTGGCATCATCGGCGATCTGCTCCGTGAGGTGGAGCCTTACGAGCAGGAGCGCGTGGAGAAGATCCGCGGTCGGCTGACGGAGAACTTGAAAAAGATCAACGAGGTGGAGTATGATCGCAACCGCCTCGAGCAGGAGCTGATCTATTACCTCGAGAAGCTGGACATCAACGAGGAGAAGGATCGGCTGGCGAACCACCTCACTTACTTCCTCCGCACGCTCGACAGCGAGCACGGACAGGGTAAGAAGCTCGGCTTCATCGCGCAGGAGATCGGCCGTGAGATCAATACGCTCGGGTCGAAGAGCAACCACGCCGAGATGCAGATTATCGTGGTGCGCATGAAGGACGTGTTGGAGCAGATCAAGGAGCAAATCCTCAACGTACTGTAAGCGATGAAACGAGGTAAGCTGATCATCTTCTCCGCGCCGTCGGGGTCGGGCAAGTCGACGCTCATTCGGCACTTGTTGCAGCAGGGATTGCCGCTGCGATTCTCCATCTCCGCCACCAGTCGGCCGCCGCGCGGTGAGGAGCAAGACGGACGGGAGTACTATTTCCTCTCGCCCGACGAGTTTCGCCGGCGCATTGCTGCGGGCGACTTTCTGGAATACGAGGAGGTCTATCGCGATCGATTCTACGGCACGCTGCGCTCCGAGGTGGAGCGCATTCGCGAGCGTGGGGAGACGGTTGTTTTCGACGTGGATGTGGTGGGCGGATGCAACATCCGCGAGCAATACGCCGGCGAGGCGCTCTCGATCTTCGTCCGACCGCCGTCGGTGGAGGCGCTGCGGGAACGGCTCGTGACGCGTGCCACGGACGCGCCGGAGGTGATCGAGGATCGACTGCGTAAGGCGGAGTTTGAGCTAACGTTCGCGCCGCGTTTCGATGTGGTCATCCTCAACGACGATCTCGAGACGGCGCAGCGCGAGGTGGTGCGTGTGGTGCGGGAGTTTATCGAAGGATAGGGGAGGAGCCGACGGATGATGCGTCACGTGGGGATCTTTTCCGGGTCGTTCAACCCGATTCATATGGGCCATTTGATGCTCGCCAACTGGATGTGCGAGTACGGCGGCGTCGACGAATTGTGGTTTGTGGTCACGCCGCGTAACCCGCTCAAGTCTGAGTACGTGTTGCTCGACGATGCTTTCCGGTTGGAGATGGTGCGGGCCGCCGTGGGGGACTATCCGCGGTTTCGGGTCAGCGACGTGGAGTTCGGCCTGCCGCGACCGTCGTACACCATTCACACCCTACGCACGTTGCGCGAGGCGCACGCCGACTGCCGATTCTCGCTCATCATTGGCGCCGACAGCTGGGCGGACATGGGGCGATGGCGCGACGCGGAGGCACTCCGGCGCGAGTTCTCGCTCGTCGTCTACCCACGTCCCGGTTATCCTGCCCCAGAGATCGCTGCGGACGAGACGGCCGACGTGCGGGCTGTGGTGGCGCCGATGATGGACGTTTCGTCCACCTTCATCCGCGAGGCCATCCGTGCGGGGCGCGACGTGCGATTCTTCTTGCCCGAAGGCGTGCGGCGGTATGTGCCGGAGATCGCGCGACGGTTGGCGGCGATGCGATAGCTAACGTCTCGCGACGCATAGTCACAAAAAGAAAAGCGGGGAGCGTGTTCCGACGGTTGGAACGCGCTCCCCGCTTGGTTTGTGTGGCGTACGGGTCTATCTGATATGATGGTTATGAAGCAACCATCTCGGCTTGCATCCGTAAGCCTTCGGGTACGGGGGTGTCTTCATCGAAGCGAAATTCAAATGCCAATTCGGGAAATGCTTTTCCCTCTTCGTGAAAGAGTGCCTTCATCTCTTCCTGAGCAATGTAGAGATCGTCAATGGCTTCTTGAACCGTGTCACCGTAGCCGGCAAGGCCAAAGCCCGGCATATCGTCCAGCATATAGCAGGCGAAGAAATCCTCGTCGCCCGGCTGCTTTTCTACTTGTATCGTCACTTTCTGTGCCATAATCATTTGAATTAAAGAATCTATTGCCCGAGTAAGTTCTTGAGCAGTTTTCGATAGAGCCCAGTCCCCAGCTCTTTACTCCCATGTCTGGGGACGACTTCTTTCTTACCTGTTATTGGACTGTACCAAAGGTCGTGCCCTGCACCATGTCGATCAATTGTACACCCGGCTTTGATCAACATTTTGACGAATTGGCTGGTCTTCATACGTCATACCGTCTCCCGATCACCAATCTCCGCGGCACCAGAGCACTTCCCAATGCTTCTTGGTGGCGATGCCTTCGTTGCCGGCGCCGGTGCGACCGGGGGGCAGGGCGTCCTCGTTGAGGATGAAGATGTGGCCCGGTTCGTCCTCGCCGGTGCGGTCGGGCAGGGAGCGATAGAGATCTTCGGTGGCGGCGTAGCTGAAGTCGTTGTCGCAGCAGTAGGCGGTGCGGAGGGAGTTGCAGCCGGAGAAGTCGAGGTTGGGGAGGTAATTCTTCCCGCAGCTCAGCTCGGTGAGCCAGGCGCAGCCGCGCAGCTGTAGTTCGGTGAGCTTGTTACGGTAACAGTAGAGGACGGACAGCTTGCGGCACATGGTCACGTCGAGCTTCGTGAGACCGTTGTTGATGCAGGCGATCATCTCCAGTTTGGGGCATTTGGAGAGGTCGAGGGCTGTCAGCAGATTGTCGCTGCAATTGAGGCGCTCCAGGGCCGGGCAGCGCGAGACGTCGAGGGTGGTCAGGCGGTTGGAGTAGCACTCCAGGATGCGCAGCCCGGAACAGCCGCCCACGTTGAGCGTGGTCAGGGCGTTGTCGTGACACTCCAGACTGCGGAGCATGGTGTCGCGGCTGCAGTCGATGGCTGTGATGCCGCCGCCGTTGGTGCTGCAATTGAAGGCCGCCACCTCGCCGTGGATCGTCATCTTCTCCGCGTCGGCGATGAAGTAGCGTGCCGGCGTGCGCTTCTTGCCGATGACGAAGCTGGTGTCCAGCTTTCCGCATTGGATGCGGATGGACGTGGTGTCCGTCTTGCCGGCGAAGCTGAGGAAGATTTTGCGCCCGGGATCGACGGTGAGCGTGATGTTGGGCACTTCGTGAGCCGCTTTATGGCAGGCTGTGGTGAGGCTTAGGGCCGCGAGGGCGAGGAAAAGGAGCGTCTTAGTTTTCATAAAGAGAGAGGTTGTGAATGCGTGAATGATGAGGAAAGAGGGATGAATGGCGGCCGGACACCCCGTATGGCCGAGGCATCCGGCGCGGGCCGTTCATCAATGAACAAATGATAGGAGTATATAGGATTACTCTTCTGGCAGATGGATCTCCGGGCCGCCGCCTGAGCCTCCCGTACCGCCCGTGCCGCCGCCCTCGCCGGGTTTCTTGGGGTCGGGTTTCTTGGGGTCAGGCTGCTTCGGATCGGGCTTTTTGGGCTCCTCCTCGGGCAGTTTGATGTCCGGCTTCCCGTCGTCCTTACCCGGCTTTTTGGGCTTGGGCTCCTTCGGCGTTTTAGGCTCCTTGGGCGTGTCCTTTTTGCGTGGCACGACAAGGTTGCGCTGCATCGTTTTGAAGTCGTTCGAGGTGGCGTTCATGTGGTCGGCCAGGCGCTCGAGGAGGGCCTTGTCGTCGGCCGAGGTGGCGCTGTTGTAGGCCGCCTGGATGTATTGGCAGACGACCTCCAGGGCGGCGTCCGTTTGCGGGCGGATCACGGAGGCCAGGGGCAGCTTCGTGTCCGTGTTCTCGACGCGGCGGCTGACGTGCAGCTTCTCGAACTCTTCGTTGAGCTTAAAGAGGTTGTCGAACTCGTCGTTCAGGCCCAGCGTGGTGACCTCGGCGGTGCGTTTGGTGAGGTCTTTTTTCATGCCTTCGAGGCGTCCACTTTCCATCTCGTAAGCCAGCGAGCGAATGTTTTCGTACGGGCTGAGCGTGTTGGAGAGGCGGATGGCGGCCTCGCGGATGTTGGTTTTGTGCGAATGGCGTTGCGCGCGAATGATTCCGAAGATGTTCATCAGCTGTTCGTCGCGCTCTGCATCCTTGACTTTGAGCAGGGCGGTATCGTCCGAGATGGTGGCCTCTTGGTCGATCATTGTCTCGTAGTCGATACCCTTGTTCCACGCCTCAGGCAGTCCGAGGGGGAGTTTGAGTTTCGTTTTGTCCACAGCCATAACCAGCTCATACTGTTTGCGATGATACTGCACGTGGAGGGTGTTGTTCAATCTTGTGCTACTCACTTTGGTGAAGATTAGCACGCGGGGGATGTCCAATTTGACTTGTTCCATAATGGGTCTTGTTTGATGATTTAGCTCGATCTCTGTTGAAAACCACGGCGAAACTACACGTTTTTTCCAATCCTCAAAGCGTCCGTTTTGGCCTCATTGCATGTTCCTATGGTCGATTGTATCGTACAATCGCATGAAAAAGTTTTTTTCGGCTGATTGTATCGTACAATCGCGTGAAAAAGTTTTTTTCGGCCGATTGTATCGTACAATCACGTGAAAAAGTTTTTTTCGGCCAATTGTATCGTACAATCGCATGAAAAAGTTTTTTTCGGCTGATTGTATCGTACAATCGCGTGAAAAAGTTTTTTTCGGCCGATTGTATCGTACAATTGCCTCCAGTCAATACCTCTCATTGTATCGTACAATCGCCTGCCCCCGAATGATCGTTTTCACTTTTCGCGGCCGGCCTATCTTTGCCCGCGGCAAGGCCATGGTGGCCTATACGTATTATATACAGCAACAAGATGAAGGAATCCATCCATATCCAGAACTTCGGCCCGCTGCGTGACGTGCGGATCGACGACATCAAGCCCCTGACCGTCCTCATCGGCGACTCGGCCAGCGGCAAAAGTGCGTTGATGAAGGTTGTGGCGCTAATGCGGTATATCTATAAGATGGTCAACGTTCGGGCATACCTCAAGAATGCGGGTCTCAGTAAGTCGCCCTTTCGTCTACGCTTCGATTCACTGTTGCATGATGGGATAAAGGAGATGTTTGGGCCTGAAACCGAAGTTGAATACACGGTGCACATGCCGAGTGGGCGAACGTATACCATCGCATGCAAGAATGGAATGAAGGCGAATATCAGTGTCGAGAATGAAGATTTGGTCTTCTTCAAGGGCTCGTTCGTAACCGAGACGCGCAGCGTGGTTCCCATGTGGTACGCACGCGGTGCATCCATTCGTGGAGATCTTGGGTTCTTCTTTCACGAAACATTCAACGACTTCTTCCAAGCCGTCGATCAGATCACAGAACAGCCGCTTGGTTATATTCGTATGAAGATGTTGGTGAAACAGGTCGGCATGCGAAAGGAACTCTTCGTCGTACCTAACGACAGACGTCATGCGCCCGTCAAATTGCACCATGCTTCATCCGGCGTCCAAACCTCTGCGCCGCTAATGACCATCGTGCACTACTTTGCTAACGGCTTTTCATTTACCAGTGCCTTCCGTCGTTCTGTCTTGAGTTATCTCCTCAATGGAGACATGCTCTCGCAGTTCCGCCCCGAAGTCAACTTGCAAGACCTCAAGAAGTATGTCCACCTCTACATTGAGGAGCCGGAGCTGAGCCTCGATCCGAAGACGCAATGCCTCTTCATCAACGATCTGATCCGCGAAGCCTTCTATCGCGGCGACAACAAACGCCCGGATGACGGCCGTCAACTCGGTCTGATGTTCGCCACCCACAGCCCCTACATCCTCAACCACCTCAATGTGCTCCTCAAAGCGTCCTACTACGAAAAGGCCCGCGAGCAGGATCCCTATATCAACCCGGACGAGATCGCCGCGTATCAGCTGCATGACGGAGAGGTGCATTCGCTGGTGGAAGACGATGAGGAAACAGGCGAACGCATCATCGACACGTACAAGTTCTCCGAGACGATGGAGTGGATCCTCGATAAATACGAAAGCGTAGACTGATGACTGATATGGACAGCGCACTGGTGAAGTTCTTGCTGGTGGATTACCCTGCACACCGCCACAAGAAGGCCGAGCAGATGAAACCACTCCGAAGAGAGTGTCCCCAATACAAGAAGACATTCGAACTACACGACGACAAAGAGAAGTTGGCGGACATCCTTTGCTACAAAGACAAGGGAGAGGTCGTGATTCAAAACGATACGAACGTGCCGCTTGAAGTTGTCGACATAGAAGATTACATCGAGCAATTCCCCGAGGAAGCCAAAGAGCAAGGCCGAAAAGACGATCAAGTTAATTGCAAATGCGACTTCATTATCGGCCCGACAGAAGGCGATCCCTTTATCCTCTTCGTTGAATTGACCCAAAGCACAAGCAAAAACATCCGGGATAGCAAATTGACTCATGCCACCCAGCAGCTCGCAAGAAGCATTCAACGGTTCTACGAGAAGGACAAGTTCTTCGATCGATACGAGAAGAAGGTCGCGCTGTTTGCATATCGAGTTACAGGCAGCGAAAGGCTTAGCAAGACAGTATTGAAGAACATGGAGATCATGCTAAAGAGGCCGACCGCCGTAGCACGTCAGCCCATAAAAAAGGCGACCCATATCATCAAATCCCACGGCTTCACCTTCGAGCAACGCCTTTACCCCACGCCCTACATCATCGAGTAGTTTTATATATGCACATAACCCCCAAACACATACACGCAATGCAAACGAAACGCTTCCCTTTTGCGGCGATACTCTTAGCGTTTATCGCGTTCGTCGCCCCACTGGCGCTCCATGCGCAACACGAGAAACCGGACAATTCGGCCCTCCTCGCCGTCGGTACAGAGGCGCCGGACTTCAGCCTGCCCACCGTCGACGGTGAAGCTACCATCGCGCTCTCAGACTATCAGGGCCGCTACCTCGTCATCGACTTCTGGGCCTCTTGGTGCCCCGACTGCCGCAAGGCTAACCCCCGCATGGTGGACCTCTACAAGCGCTACGCGGACGAAGCCGTCGGCATCAGCTTCCTCGGCGTATCGTTCGACACCGACCGCGAGGCCTGCCTCAAGGCGGTTGAGAAAGACGGCATCACGTGGCCTCAGGTGAGCGAGCTCAAGAAGTGGAAAGAGACCGAGATCTCCCGGCTGTACGGCATCCGCTGGATCCCGACCGTCTACGTCGTCGACAACGCGGGCAAAGTGCTCTACGCCGGCAACAACCTCGACGAGCTGGAAGAACTCCTGCGCTACCTCGGTGGCGTCGGCAGCGGCGAAACGAATTAGAACGACCCCGCACCGTCATGTCCACAGCCATAGCAGACGACAGCCGCAAGGTCACCACCCACCGGCTCTACGAGATGAAGCAGCGCGGCGAGAAGATCGCCATGCTCACGGCTTACGATTACTCGATGGCGCAGATCATCGACCGCGCCGGTATGGACGTTATTCTGGTCGGCGACTCGGCCTCGAACGTCATGGCGGGCAACATCACCACGCTGCCCATCACGCTCGATCAAATGATCTACCACGGCAAGTCGGTCGTCAAGGCCGTCCGCCGCGCCCTCGTCGTCGTCGACCTGCCCTTCGGCTCCTATCAGGGCAACTCCAAGGAGGCGCTCGCCTCGGCCATCCGCGTGATGAAGGAGACGCACGCCGATTGTATCAAGATGGAGGGCGGAGCTGAAATCCGCGAGTCCATCCAGCGCGTCCTCTGTGCCGGCATACCCATCATGGGGCACCTCGGCCTCACGCCGCAATCCATCAACAAGTTCGGCACCTACACCGTCCGCGCCCGCGAGGAGGCAGAGGCCGCCAAGCTCGTTGAAGACGCCCGACTGCTCGAGGAGCTGGGCTGCTTCGCCTTGGTTTTGGAGAAAATTCCCGCCGATCTGGCCACACGCGTAGCCAGCGAGCTGCGTATCCCCGTGATCGGGATCGGCGCCGGCGGCGGAGTAGACGGACAAGTGCTCGTCATGCACGACATGCTGGGCATCAACCAAGACTTCTCGCCCCGTTTCCTGCGTCGCTACGCCGACCTCAACGCCGTCATCACCGACGCCGTCCAAGCCTACATCGGCGACATCAAAACGCGCGACTTCCCCAACGAAAAAGAACAGTATTAGGCGCCCACGAAGTATAGTCAGGTACCCAGCCAACTTCCCCGGCCTCGGCAGAGGCCTTGATTTTCTTTTGCTTCTTTTCTTGTATCAAGGCAAGAAAAGAAGGCCCCCTCAAGGCAAGATCAAGGCAAGAAAAGAAGACCCCAAGAGAATAGAAGAATCGATCAAAGAAAGAACCAGGCAGGCACAAAGCCCGCCCCCACACCTATCACATCACCTTCATGGCAAAAGAATTAAAGGAACTCACCAGTAAAGACGCGAACTACGCGCAGTGGTATCAAGACCTGGTCATCAAGGCCGGGCTGGCAGAAAACTCAGCCGTCCGCGGCTGCATGGTCATCAAGCCCTACGGCTACGCCATCTGGGAACGCATGCAGCGCATCCTGGACGACAAATTCAAGGAGACGGGCCACGAGAACGCTTACTTCCCCCTGCTCATCCCCAAATCCTTTCTCAGCCGCGAGGCCGACCATGTCGAAGGCTTCGCCAAGGAATGCGCCGTCGTGACGCATTACAGGCTCAAGAACGCCCCGGACGGGAGCGGTGTCATAGTAGACCCAGCCGCCCGACTCGAGGAGGAGCTCATCATCCGTCCCACCTCCGAGACGATCATCTGGAACACGTATAAGAACTGGATCCAGTCCTACCGCGACCTGCCGATCCTCGTCAATCAGTGGGCCAACGTCATGCGTTGGGAGATGCGCACGCGCCTCTTCCTCCGCACCGCCGAATTCCTCTGGCAAGAGGGTCACACGGCCCACGCCACCCGCGAGGAGGCCGAGGAGGAGGCCATTAAGATGCAAGGCGTCTATGCCGACTTTGCGGAGAACTACATGGCCGTGCCCGTCATCCGCGGAGTCAAGACGGCCAGCGAACGCTTCGCCGGCGCCGTAGAGACGTACACCATCGAGGCTATGATGCAGGACGGTAAGGCCCTCCAAGCCGGCACGTCGCACTTCCTCGGACAGAACTTCGGCCGCGCCTTCGACGTCACCTTCATCGACCGCAACGGCAAGACGGACTACGCCTGGGCCTCGTCCTGGGGCGTCTCCACCCGCCTCGTCGGCGCGCTCATCATGGCGCATTCGGACAACAACGGCCTCGTCCTGCCTCCGCACCTCGCGCCCGTGCAGGTCGTCATCATCCCCATCTACCGTTCGGCCGAGCAGCTGGCCGCGATCAGTGAAAAGGTAGATCGCATCGCCGCCCGACTCCGCGAGCTGGGCGTCCGCGTCAAGTTTGACAACGACGACACGAAGAAGCCCGGATGGAAGTTTGCCGAATACGAGCTCAAGGGCGTCCCCGTACGCCTCGCCATGGGCGGTCGCGACCTGGAGAACGACACCGTGGAAGTGATGCGCCGCGACACACTCGAGAAGGAGACGCGCCCCTGCGCCGGACTCGAGGAATACGTCCGCGACCTGCTCGAAGAGATCCAGTCCGGCATCTTCCGCAAAGCCCTCGACCACCGCGCCCGCCGCACCGTCCGGGTCGACACCTACGACGAGTTCAAGGAGCGCATCGAGGAAGGCCTCTTCATCATGGCCCACTGGGACGGCACGCCCGAGACCGAGGAGCGCGTCAAGAACGAGACGAAAGCCACCATCCGCTGCATCCCCCTCGACACGGCCGACGCCGAGCCCGGCCGCTGCATGGTCACCGGTCGCCCCTCCGCCCGCCGCGTCCTCTTCGCCCGAGCGTATTAAATCGGTGCCCGGCCAACTGGGCTGGCGTCCCTGACGCCTTGATTTTCTTTTGCTTCTTTTCTTGCATCAAGGCAAGAAAAGAAGGACATCAAGGCAAGAGAAAGTCAGCCGGACGCCTGCCATCATCCCGCTCAAACACAACACACATAATAGATAAACAAATGGAACTCACAGGAAGAATCGTAGCCGTGCAGCCCGTCCAGACGGGCGAGGGCCGCAACGGCACGTGGAAAAAACAAGAGTATGTCGTCGAGTACGACCGTCAGGCGCAGTATCCGCGCAAGATGATGTTCGTCCTCTGGGGCGACAAGATCGACCAATACAACATCCAGGAAGGGCAGGAGCTGAAGATCCACTTCGACATCGACTGCCGCGCCTACAACGGCCGTTGGTATAACGACATCCGCGCCTGGAAGGTCGAGCCGGACACCGAGGCCGCACCCGCCGTGCCCTCCGAACCCGCGGGACGCTTTGCGGACCATGTGCCGCCGCCCCCGCCCGAGCTGCTCGCCTCGCCGTCTGACGCCTCGTCAGATCTGCCCTTCTAAAGCCGCGCACGTAGTGCATCCACCTTCGGGGCCTGTCTCTCGGAAACATCAAGAGAGGCAGGCCCCGATTGCGTGGGTGTAAAGGCGCGTCCTCCCCAAGCCGAGGCGCCCCTTTCATCCAACCACCTGGTTTGACCCTTTCCAGGGGTCGGTTTTGCTTCAAACCACCTGGTTTGGCCCTTTTCAGGGGTCGGTTTTGCTTCAAACCACCTGGTTTGACCCTTTTCAGGGGTCGGTTTTGCTTCAAACCACCTGGTTTGGCCCTTTCCAGGGGTCGGTTTTACTTCAAACCACCTGGTTTGGCCCTTTTCAGGGGTCGGTTTTGCTTCAAACCATTGGTTTGACCCAAATCGGAGGTCGGTTTTGCTTCAAAACCACCTGGTTTGCCCCTTTTCAGGGGTCGGTTTTGCTTCAAACCATTGGTTTGGCCCTTACTCAAGGGGCAGAAGAAACCAAGACACCCAGATCGATTTTTCCGCCAGTAGGGCAGGGGCACACCCGCCTCCGTAGGCCGACTTGAGCGGACGAAAAAGTCGCAATGGCCTAAAGAATGATTTGACTTTACCTTTGCCCGCGTTTCACGAAAAGAGAATCAACAAGAGAGAGAATGAAGAAACTCCTTACCCTATGCTGCATCGCCGCGAGCCTTCTCGTGGTCGGTTGCAATCGTACAGCCGACAAAGGCGGGGCCGACGGCTCCGAACTCTACGGCTACGTCAATATCCGCCTACCGCACATCGAGGGCATGCACGAATGCCACACCCACCCCGCCGTCATGGCCTTCACCGAGCGCTATCGCCAGAGCGGCCCCATTCTGGGCTACTACCTCGACGACGCCACCTACCCCCGCGTCGATAGCCTGGGACAGATCACGTTCGACAACTATTTCATGATCTATGGCGACTATAACCGCGAGAACTACGACGCTACGCCCGCCGACCTCCCCCTCATGCAGGAGCAACTCGAGCGCAGCTTGGTCGGCACCAACTGGCAAGAGCAGGGCCGACGCACGGAAGACGCCTACAACACGCTCATGGTCGGTCAGCCCGCCATCCTTCAGAAGTATAGCCCGCAGGAAGGTGTCCTGACCATGATCATCCTCATGAAATACCGTCAGGAGAACGGCGCCGAATCGACCGTCGTCAGCGCCGCCAACTGCCTCCTCATCAAAAAGCGCCTGCTGAGCATGGCCTACTACATGGCCTATCAAAACGCCTCCACCATCGACGCCCTCAAGCAGCGCAACGACGCCGCAGTCAAGGCTGTCATGGCTGCCAATTGACGCCCGCCCTTACCTTATATATATGAGAGAAAACCGAAGCGCCCGCCTCTACGCTCGCCAAAGCGACGGCGAGGACGTTGCCCTTTTCGAGGGGGGGAACCCGCTACCCTTCTTTTGGCTCATGCTGCTCGGCCGTGAGGACGTCGAGCTGTACTGCATACGCATGCGCCGGCTCATCGCTGCCGGAACCTCACCTTCACGCGCCACCCTTCGCCTCGACAAGCTCCGTGCACTCATGCAGGCCACCATCCGGCGCCCCTATCTGGAGCGACATTTCGCCTCTTGGCTCGCACTCTTCGACGACTGGATCTACTTTCTCCAGATCTCCGACTTCTCGGATATGAAGATCTATCTCGACCTCTACAGCGTCAGCCTCTACTATCCCACCCTCAGCCAGTTTGAGGATAGTCTTTTCCGCGCCCTCGACTGTTTCGATCGCAACATCGCTACCGGTTACGAGGAGTCGATCGCCGGCACCTGTGGCCACGAAGCTCACAATCGCAACCGCCGGCGCTTCGAGCGCTTCTCAGAAAGCTATCGGGTCAAGGCGCAAGACGACATCTACGGACTCTCCAACCGTCGCATCCATTTGGAGAGAAACTCCCTGCCCAACGAACGTGGCCGCTTCGCCACGCAGGCCTTCCTTCTGGCCCTCATCACCCTGGTGATCGCCGCCATCGTGGGGCTACTCATTATCAAGAAATAATCGCATACACACATCAAGAGACCTATTATAGAATGACTGAAGAAAAGAAACTGGAGACCGTCGTGAGCGGTATCCGCCCCACGGGCAATCTGCATCTGGGCAACTATTTCGGAGCCGTCAAGAGCTTTCTGCGCATGCAGGACGAGTATCGCTGCTTCTTCTTTATTGCCGACTGGCACTCCCTGACCACCCACCCGCGCCCCGTCGACATCCGGCGCAGCGTCCGCACCATCCTCTCCGAATACCTCGCCTGCGGCCTCGACCCCGACAAAGCCGCCATCTATATCCAAAGCGACGTTCACGAGGTGCTTGAGCTTTACCTCTACCTCAATATGAACGCTTACCTCGGCGAGCTCGAGCGTGTCACCACCTTCAAGGAGAAAGTCCGCCAGCAACCCGACAACGTCAACGCCGGTCTCCTGACCTATCCCACCCTCATGGCCTCCGACATCCTCATCCACCGTGCCGTCAAAGTGCCCGTTGGCAAGGATCAGGAGCAGAACATGGAGATGGCCCGCAAGTGTGCCCGCCGCTTCAACATGATCTACGAGACCGACTTCTTCCCCGAGCCCGCCTCCTTCCATCTTACCGAGCGCGCCGTCAAGGTGCCCGGCCTCGACGGTTCCGGCAAGATGGGCAAGAGCGAAGGCAACGCCATCTATCTTGTCGATGACGAAGCGACGATCCGCAAAAAGGTCATGAAAGCCGTCACCGACTCCGGCCCCACCACTCCAGACAGTCCCAAACCTGAGCCCATTCAGAACCTCTTTACGATGATGGAGATCGTCTCCTCTCGCGACACCTACGACTTCTTCAACGACCAATACAACCGTTGCGCCATCCGCTACGGCGACATGAAGAAGCAGCTCGCCGCCGACATCAACGCCTTCTGCGCCCCCATCCGCGAACGCATTCTCGACATCGCTGCCGACGAAGCCTATCTCGACAAAGTAGCTCGTGAAGGCGCAGAGAAAGCTGCGGAGAGCGCCTCCAGAACCATCAAGGAAGTCCGTCGAATCATCGGCTTCAGAACCGCTCCGTAATACGCTATGAGGCACATGGCGTGAAAAAATATTTGCGCATACCGATACGCCGTATGCCGATTCGTCTACTTTTGCGCCGCTCTTTCAGAGCAAATAATAAGAGAAAAGAAGATGCATAAACAGATCATCATAGCACGCGCCCGGGTGAAAGCCGGCAGAGAGAACGCTTTCATCGACTCCGCAAAGAAGCTGGCCGATATGGCACGCACTGAGCCCGGTAACCTCTGCTATTCCTTCTATCGCTCCGTCACGGAGCCAGAGAACTTCATCTTTTACGAGGAGTATAAGGATGCCGTTGCGGTAACTGCCCACGCCTCATCAGAGGCCTTCAAAGCCTTTACTGAAGCGGTAAGAGAGCTGCTGGATGGCGATTTAATCGTGGATAAATACTAAGCAAATAGCCCGCAAGGCGTCACTCTTATTTGGGAAAAAAAACGTTTTTCGTGTTGCGAAACATTTTTCTGCTACCTTTGCGGCGAATTAGACCAATCAGATTTTAAATTCAAACGAGATGAAAAAGATTTCAATGTTTTTGGTGGCTTCGGCCATGGTAATGATGGTTGCTTGCAACAACAAGAGTGCAGCAACTGAAGGTGAAACGACAGATTCTACGGCTGTAGAAGCTCCGGCTCCCGCAGCTGAGGCCGCTCCTGCTGAGGGTGGAAGCGCATTCGATCAGTATCTGAGCCTTGTTGACGAGATGCTTCCTCTGTATGAGAAGGCAGCTGCCGGTGATGCTGAGGCTAATCAGAAGCTGACAGAGCTGGGACAGAAGATGCAGGACTTGGCTCCGAGTCTTCAGAACGAAGCAGCCAACCTGACACCGGAGCAGACGCAGAAGTATCAGGAAGCTATGCAGAAGCTGGCTGATGCCGTTAAGAAAGCTCAGGAGAAGAAGTAAGTTCTACCCTTATTTCTGGCAAGAAAATGAAGAAGGCAATCCGCGTAAGCGGGTTGCCTTCTTGTCGATATATACCTCTGCATAGTGGTCACAGCCAGAGGGCAACCGCATCAAAACCACACCTACGTCCCAGTCGTCTGCTTATCTACGGAGATCCTACCCACGCGTGGTTCTGCTTTCCGTAGGGGTACAGAGATTAAAACCACGCGTGGTTCTGCTTTCCGTAGG
>ERZ772955.1240-NODE-1240-length-16694-cov-36.413366_pt1 | contig 16694 bp, 11 predicted proteins | sample MGYA00511133_ERZ772955 | MGnify/ENA primary metagenome ERZ772955 (study PRJEB29015, sample SAMEA2737914) | human oral metagenome | biome: human oral; feature: human-associated habitat; material: dental | place: China | collected 2149 ... | reverse complement strand
AGTCGAACTCCGTCTGCTACACGATGGACGGACAGGCGATCGGCGTCGGCGCGGGGCAGCAGTCGCGCGTCCACTGCACGCGCCTCGCGGGAAACAAGGCGGATATCTGGCAGCTGCGCCAGAGCCCGCAGGTGCTCGCACTCCCGTTCCGTGACGATGTGCGCCGCCCCGACCGCGACAACGCGATCGATGTCTATGTCGCGGGCGACGAGGACGACTACGCCCTGCTCGCGGCGGACTGGCAGCGGCTCTTTACCGAAAAACCCGCGCCCTTTACACGCGAGGAGAAACGCGCCTACCTCCGCACGGTCACGGGTGTCGCGCTCGGCTCGGACGCGTTCTTCCCGTTCGGCGACAACGTGGAGCGTGCCCATCAGAGCGGCGTCTCCTACATCGCGCAGAGCGGCGGCTCGATCCGCGACGACAATGTCATCGCCACCTGCGACAAGTACGGCATCGCCATGGCGATGACCCACATCCGCCTCTTCCATCACTGAGGAGGGACACATCCCTCATCCTACAGGGAACTTGGCACTGCGAAAAGACAGAGACGGGGCTGCGGTACGAATCGAAACATTCGTACCGCAGCCCCGTTTATGATGAACAAACGCTATGACGATTATACGTCAAAGGCCTCGATCTGTCCATGGATGATGCGCACCGCCTCAGCGAGCTCGCGTGCCACATCCGCCATGCCGTTGATATCACTCGTCTGCTGCTGGATGCTCGCCGCCATTTCCTCGGTGCTCGCGGCACTGTTCTGCGCCCCGTCCGCGAGTGAGGTGACGAGCGGCGTGATCTCTCTGACATTGGCAAAGATGGCCGACATCGACGACTCGAGTGCCGCTGTCGCGTGTTCGAGTCTCTCAATGGAGGCCGCGATGCTCATGTAGTTGCTGCGCGTCGAGCTGATTGCCTCCGTCTGGACGGCCACTGTGCGCTCCACATTCTGTATCCCCGTAACGGCGTTCTCCGAGTTGTGCGTCAGTTCTGTGATGATTTCCTTGATATCTTTTGTAAAGCTGCTCGACTGATCGGCGAGCTTGCGGATCTCATCGGCAACCACAGCAAATCCGCGCCCCGTCTCTCCGGCGCGCGCCGCCTCGATGGCAGCGTTCAGTGCGAGCAAGCGCGTCTGCTCGGCAATGGACTCGATCATCGTACTCGCCTCGCCGATCTTGCCGGCACTCTCGTTGTTTTCATTGACGAGGCGCGTAATTGCCGTGACGTTGGCGTTTGCCTGCTCCGTCTCCTGCAGGAGGTCATGCACCACAGCCGTGCCGTGCTCCTTTTCCTCGGCGACACGCGTGCTCACCTCTTTCAGATCGCGAAGCAGGTCCTCATTTTTCTGGAGAGAGTGCTCGATCGACTGGATGTTGTCACTGATCGTCTGCGTATGCATTGCCTGATCGGTCGAGCCGTTCGCGATGTTTTCGATGGTGCGGCTCAGCTCCTCGCCGGCACTGAGTACATTCTTACTCGACGTGCTGAGTGTCCCCGACATCGTGCTCAGATCGGAAGCACGCTTCCCGAGTGAGGCAACCATCGACTTAATCTGTTCACCGAAGTCATTCATCGTGCCTGCAAGAACGCCCACCTCGTCAGCGCTGCTGGTCTCCACGCGGTGGATCTTTATCTTGCCCGCCTCATTCTTCGAGAATGCACGCACCATATCAACGACAGGACGTGTCACGCTGCCGCTGACCTTGAGTGCCAATACCGCACAGAGGGCAAGTGCAGCCACAATGCAGAGGATGGAGAGTTCCAGTTCCTCATGCGTCGCTGCACGGCTTTCCTCACTGCGCTCCGCAAGATATGCATCGATGTTGTCCACGTAGTTGCCCGTCGAGATCACCCAGTTCCACGGGGCGAACTTCAGCGAGTAGGCACGTTTCGGTGAGAGCTTCCCCGTCCCGACGTCCTCCGGCTTTTCCCACATAAAATTACTGTACCCGCTTCCGTCGTTCGCCGCTGCGATGAGATTGCGGATGACATAGTTGCCGTCGGGGTCACGGTCGTCTCTGCGGTCCGTGCCCTCCTTGTTTTCCAAAAATGGATGCGCGATCAGCCGGCAGTCTGTGTCGTCAATCCAGAAATATCCGCTGCCGTCTGCTCCATAGCGCAGCTTTTTCACACGGGCAATCGCCTCTGCCTTTGCCTCATCCTCCGTCAGCCGTCCGTCCCGGTACATATCGTAGGCGCTCTGCACCTCACTGCGTGCGAGCTCCGTCGCGACGCCGATCATATTGTCGTAGTCCGTGTACAGCATCGTACGGAATTGCTCCTGCGTGTGGCGACCACGCATATCTGCCATGATGAGCAGCAGCGCGATGATGAGCACCGACAGCGCAATCACCGGCGCCATCAGCGCCAGCATGAATTTACTCCGCAAAGATTTCATTTTTACAGCCCTTTCTCTCTCGTGCGTCTCTTATATTAGAAGTTCGCGCGCTGCGGCAAAAATCCTCTTTTTATAAAACTTTTGTTTTCTGTGGAGATTCACACAATAGGTCTCCTGCCGGGCACTTCTTTTCTCTTTCCCTTTTCCGCGCGCTATGCTATAATAAAATATCGTTAGAAGATGGCGGAGAACGGTTATGAAAAAATATCAGATGTTCCTCCTGCTGATCCTATCCATCGCCGTACTCACTGTTGCTGTGACCGCATCCGCGGCACTGCCGCCCGTCTCCGGCGCCCAGCTGATCATAAAGCCCCTGCGCACGGAGCAGGGCAGCGACGTCCGCCGCGCCTACTATCAGGTCGGCACTGCAGAGATCAAGGCAACGCTCGCACAGATGGGTACGCAGCTGCATTTTACCCTGTGGGAGGGCAAGCAGAACGTCTTTCACTTTAGTGCACCGGCATCGCGTTTGGGGCTCGGCTCTGCAGGGGCGTTTATGAGCGACGGGCATTTGTTCTTTTACTGCAGCATCAACACGCGCACCGGCTGGCGTCCGCCGGGTGCTCCGCCCGCCTCGGGGCGCGGCGTTATCGTCGGAAAGTCGCCGGCGGACGGTGCCTGGCGCGTCTACGTCGACAGCAGCGACTACTACAATCCAATCCCTGACGATTTTCAAGTCTATATCGGATCCGTGCAGCACAGCGCGGACCATCCGTACATCGCGCTCGCATTCGGCCGCGAGCTCTATACCGACACAGACAGGCCTGCCGTTCGGTATCGGCTCGCCTATCATGCGGATACGGATCAATTTGCATACGAAGAGGAATAACATACTAGGAGGTGATTGGTCGTGATCAAAGCGGCCAAGGCATTCGAGAAATATATCAAAAAGGAAGACATCACCGGTTTTTCCGTCCGCGAATTGGGCGACGACCGCGACACCACCGTCTTTGAAAGCGAGATTGCGGCAGAGGAGCGGCGCCTGCCCATCGCCGTCATCATCGACAGCACGGCCTATGCGACCATCCGCGTCCGTCTTGCGCAGAACGCCGTCGACGACACCAACGCCATGCTGCTCACGGGCTGGCTCATGCGGCAGAATCAGGACAGCCGCCTCATCAAGTTCTACCTCACCTCCGATACCGCCATCCACGCCGACGTCGTCGTCCCGCACAACCCCGATGCGTTCGATCCCGAGGTCATGACGAGCGTCCTTCGCGTCTTCGTCCGTGACATCACAAAGCTCATGCCCGACCTCGCCATGCTCCTGCCCGAGGAGTGAGGCGCATTTGACAAACAGTTCCAAATCTGCTATTATAGCAACCACTGCGGGCGTAGTTCATCGGTAGAATGAAAGCTTCCCAAGCTTTAGAGGTGGGTTCGACTCCCATCGCCCGCTCCAGAGAAAATATAAGAGCCGTCATACTGACGGCTCTTTTTTGCTGTGCGAAATGTACTCACATCCATGATCCCTCATTGGATCTCACATTCCTGCATCACGGTCTATGCCCCCTGAACAGCATAAATCCCCCATTGCTTGCTGCGCAGCTATGGGGGGGCAGAACAATTTCGATTATGCGGCTTGCAATTTATGACGGGTTGTATTCCTGCGTGGTATTCCCCGTCACAATATAGTTGAGGATGGCGTTTATGATCGGCTTTGCATCGTAGTAAGATGGTCTGGTGCCGAACGTCTCATACTCCCATCCGTTTGCTGTGCGCGTAAAGCGATACGTCAAGACACCTGTATGCTCACGCTCAAAGGTACAGGCAACACCACCTGCATTCCCATCAAACCAGCGCGAGGTCGTATCCGCCATCACGCCGACGCCCTTGCCTTGATAAATGTAGATCGTCGCGGCATCTGCACGCGCCGGCCCACCTGCGATGACAAGTCCGATCAGAAGCGCAAGCATGACTGCGAATACATTCCTCCCGTTGCACATAAACATCACCATCCCTTTCTTACTGCGAAATATAAACGAACAAACCACAGGCCGCAAAAGCGGACACTGCCGCCTCACTCCTGCCCGACGTCCCATCTGCACGGGACAGATCAACTGTCTTCCGCCGTCAGACGCACCGTCATGATCAGGTTCCCTTTTGCATCAGTATCACCATGCATCTCCTGGATAATACGCCGGCCCAGTGCATGCGCCCATACTGTGTCATAAGTGCTATCGCCGACGAGTGGGCTCTGTGCCAATGCCGTAAACTCATCAAGAGATACCCCCATGGCGATCAGAAGTGCGGCAAGTGCATCTCCAACATAGGCTCCAGTATTCGGTTTATTTCCGTCTGCCATGATGATGACCTTGGAAACAAAGCCTCTGTCATTGCAGAAAAACGAAACAACCGCGGCCTCTCCTTTTGCCCCGATGGATGAAAGGTACAGATCATAGTCGCTGTCTTTGGAAACTCGCCCAATGTGGGTCAGCTCAGTCAAGCGATACGGATAGTTAAGCGACGCAAGGACTGCATTGCCTTCGTTATAAAGTGCATATGCACCCATGTCGCAGATCTGCACGACTCTTGCATCGGCAGAGGATGCAAATAAAACCGCAGAACAAAATACAAACACGGCAGCGATTTTTTGCAGGATTTTCATATTTGCCGACCTCCTTTACGCATACGATGTCCGATGGATGACAGTCCCCCGATGCAGTCAAGGACGAAAGATGGCAATGCGGCAGAACGGCTGATCGTTCGGCAGGCTCATGACGCGAACATAAAAACCCTCGCCGCTTTGTCCCATCATCGTTCTCAATGGGGTTGTCCAAATATCAACATAGGCCTTTTGCCCGTTGATGACAGGGGCAGCAGCCGTGCGCAGAGCCGGCATGTCCGCCGCGAGCAGCGCACTGACGAACGAAATGAGGATCTCATTTTCAACGAAGGCAGGCCCTGCACTGGTATCATAGCTGACCTCGATCAGCAGAGCGTCAATGTTGCCCTCCGCATTGGTACTGAGGTAGATGCCGTTGTTTTTCTGTGGGAATTCCATAAAATACAGCATCCCGCGCTGATACGCCGCGCTCAGTCCCGCGAAGCGCTGCAGCTTCCTGTCCGTCTCCGAATAAAACATATCGATACGATGCCGCTCATCTTCTTGATATTGCTGTAATAATTGACGAGCGAATATGTTGTGCATATAAGCAAAATACTCATACGGCGCCGGATACTTGACGACAACGCCGTCGCTGCGGCGCACCTCACCAAAGGCCGCATAGTCAGACAGATCATTGAGCGGCGCACCGGCAAGGGCAGGAACACTCACCATCCCGAAGAAGCATAATGCTGTCATAAAAATGATGGTGCGCAGACCTCCTATCACCACATCTTCCTTATTCGATCTCTATTTTGTATTAAACAAAACATACCGACTATTCACTTTTAATTTATTCGGCATTTCTCTTTTATTTTCCTTCTTTTAATTTTAAAAATCATTGCCTGATGAGCCAGCCGGGTGCCATAACCATGGCCTCCCAAGCGCCGTACACAGCATCTGAAGGGATATTCTCTCAGGAACCATAGGCACAGTACGAGAAAGGTTCACCGTCATCTCAATGATACTACCATCACATAATCTTCTTGTGTTATAATTATATTTAACAGTTTTCCAATCAAAATGCGCCGGTATACCCAAATATACAGATAAAAGCACATGAAATGACGATATGAAAGGGGCTGCGATGGGAACCTCATACAGAATTCCTTGGGATGCAGAAGAGGTGGCAGTTCTTGTCCATGGATACATGCAGTTGAAAAATAGTGTCTTATTTCATAATGAAGCCATCAAATATGTATCGCACACCCTGCGTGAACGTGCTCTGCGGAGAGGAATGAATGTCGGAGAAACATTCCGCAACGAAAATGGTATCTCCATGCAGATGACGAAAATTGAAGATATGTTCTCTGGCGGGAAGTTCCGCCTGAGTCCTCCGCCGCAGGTGTTCTTCGATGTGGTTCAGCTTTATAGAAAGGACCGCAAAGCCTTTAACGAGCTTTTTGAGCGAGCAACAGGGGCTTCGTCAGACCGTGCTGCCCTGGAGAAGGGCTTTTTCCAGTGGCTTGCGAATAAAGTTCCTCCACGCATCCTGCCAAATCTTCAGAACGCGTGCCACAAGTTGAACAATTTCCTTTCCGAGTACAAGGTGCTCGACATTTCCTTGTTCGACAAAAACATTATCCATGTGATGGACAAGGTAAAATCGACCGTGAACTCCAATGAGATTCTGCACTTCTTCCAGCAGGAGAAAATGCCGCTCATGCAGACGGCCATTGAGTTCTACTACATCTACCTCATCGAAGCACATGACAACGACGCATCACACCGTCCACATGAGGAACGACCGCAACCCCTACCTCCGCTCACCGAAGGCTGCCGCGTTGACTTTACCGAGATCACCACAGATCAATACGTGAATACGCAGCCTGAGCGGCTCTATTACAAGCTCGAAACATACAGCGTTACCGTTTGGGCGACCCTATATACATTGATTGCGCGCTCCATTTATAAGGAAAATCCATCTGCTATAAAAACACTCTGTGGGAAGAGTCTTTCCGGAGAAGGAAAACGCATTGACATTGCCGATCTATCCTACCGGTCAAAGATGCGGACTCCCAAGGAGATCGCCGACGGTCTCTATCTGGAGACACATCTGAGTGCAACGAACACCGTCTGTAAGATCAAAGCCCTGCTTGACCAGTGCAGGATCAATTACAGTGATGTTACGATTACATACACACCACGGGGTAAGACAGCATCACACGATACGCCTCTGTCACCTATGCCACAGACGCAGCAGCCCCGTGAGGGTCAGCCGTCATCACCCGCTGCACTGTCTCCTGCCCACGAACAGGAGGTGTCTATCCCCGAGAGCGCAGAGATACGGCCTGACACCTCGTCCACGACATCGGCCACAACACTCGCCCTCGCAGATCCTGCACAGGAGGTTTATATGCAGTCGTACCATATCCCTCTGTCAAGAGCCGCACTGGTTCTCGGCGTTCTCCACAGCGGCAGTATGGCGGATGCCTATGCCGCAAGCCGTTCGGATACAAAAGGGCGAATGTACTGATACGCATGCGATGACGAGCCTAGAGCTCTCACGTCGTCGGAGGTAATGATATGGGCATGTCCATCAGCGAAATTCTTGAAAAATGCAATATCTATCTCGATGATTCACTCATCTCAAAGGAACAGCTCCTCGAACGATATACGTCCTTCCTCGCAGAAACGATGTCGCGAGAGAAAGCCCCCGTCGGCTTTGCCCTGCACACAGGCAACATCTGCTTCGATGCACTGTCGATTGCCGCCGTCGGTCTCGGCTGCCTCTCGCAGATCGTCTCCACCATCGACGATCTGCTTGCTGCGCTCCACGAGGACGACTACGTCATCTATGAGGGACAGCGTTATCGGTGGAAGGGAATCCGCGAGGAGTCGGATGGTATTTTGCGCTTCGTCTTGGAGCAGGACGGGGTGGGAAAGCACGGTCTGAGCAAGCGCCTGATCCCCTGCCATGAAAACAAATACAAGATCAAGCCATACTACGGTACAGCACAGGCGACCAACGCCGTCGGCGTGAAGCCCATCTCAGAGCATCGTGAGATCTTTCTCGCCGATGTCCTGGGCAGCCCTGTGAACGAAGTCCCCCCCGAGATCGATGTCGCCGTGGTCATCGCATGCGCGCGCGACGTATTCAGCAACAGCTACCGACGCATTTATATCGAATACGGAGATGGGCAGCGCATCAGTCTCGCCGAACTTCTGCCGGCATCCTATTACACTGACACAGACTGCCCCTATCAGATTGGCGAGAATCCGACAAAAGCCGAGCCCGTCCTGAAGATCACGGGCAACCTCTCCGTCGCCAGAGAATTGGTCTATGATCGCAGCAGGAACGAGACCGTCGGATTCCTGTCGCTCCTTGAGACACCATCCTCGATGGATATCGAGGATCTCAGTGATATCCTGCGTGCGCCACCCCTCAGATACGCCTTCATTACCGCACCGATTTACAGCAAAAACCTCTCCCGCATGATCGAACAGGATACGGACGCCGCAGTCTTTGCCTGCACAAAGCGATACCTCGCCCAAAATCTCGGACATATCCAAAGCTCCAACCACTATACGGAAGCGTCGTTCCAACAGGCAGCTGCACTGCGCGAGAATCGCATCGTGCCCCTTCCCGTTCCGGATGGCATCTCCGAGGCGACCCACAGCGAAATCCGCAGGCTCCTCAGCATCGTACGCAGTGCCGATTGGGAGGCATCAGAAAAAGATACCTTCATCGGGACAGCATACAGTCTGCTCAACCTATTTACCACAGCTGTATTCACCATGGAGGAAATGGAAACGGCCATCGCCGCTGGCAGTATCTCCATCACCTCACCGCATACCCGTATCCAGACACTATGGGACATTGCTGACCAGATCGACACCGATCAGAACGTACAGGAAAAGTGTGCGGAGATTGCCGACAAGCTGGAGCGTCTATACCAGATGCTGTGCTTGTTCTCACCTAAACGGGAGGAGCTGCGTGCATGCCTCGAACGCTGCTGCCCCGGCCATCTCCGTACCCACCTTGCCATCATCGTCCCAAAAGCCTACTACGCAGAAATCCTAGCGCACCTCCACCGCAATATCTTTGCCCGCAATTACATCACTTGCGTTACTCCGGCAAGATTTGACCCATCTGCCGCATACGAATATGTCATCTCTGTGGGAGAGCTCAAAGACAAAAGATACCAGCCATCCACCTGCCTGTCTGCGAGAATCTACCCGCTCCTCGCCCCCTGTGAGCGACGTTTCTTCGCCTATCGGCAACGCAACGATGATCAGTACGAGCGCTTGCTGAATGCACGCATGGGGATCGCGATGGATGATGCTGCAGAGAATGTGTCAGATGCTTTTTCCGACGAGGAACTGCATTACTTTACCGAGTCTGTATCCGATCTTGCCGATTTCAAGGTTGCCGCACTTCGCGGTTATACGGCAATTCCCACGAGTGACGGATCGACAGCGGTCACTGAGGCCACGCATATCGGCAGATTCACCACAGGAGAGCAGATCCTATTTTCCCGATACTACACCGCCGTCGTATTCGACCCCATGCATGAAGAAGTCACAGAAAAGAAAGTCAACGCCCTGACCCCTGGCGATACCCTCGTTTTCGCCAAGAGGAACAACACCACTCAAAACATCGTCGATATGATATATGCGGAGCTCCTGTACGCAGGGCGACTGGGAGAAGATGCAGCGAGTACCTTGGCAAAATCGCTCTACTGGAAAACAGTTCTGCGCGCCTATAGGGAGCGGAAAGGACTGAGCTACAGTGCACTCGCCAAGTGCTTCGAGGACCGCGGAACACCGCTGCGGGAGGCCTCGATCCGCCAATGGCTGAGTACGGAAGCACACATCATCGGGCCGCAAAAAATCTCTTCACTTGAGAGTATCGCCAGCATATCCAAGGATCCCTTTCTCCTAAACGATGTGCGTGGGTATTTCGATGCCTGTGCACGCATGCGCTCCACGCGGCGCAAAATCCTCGACCACATCGCTGTCGCCATTCACGCACAGCTCAGCGGCAGTCCCCTAGTACCTGACCCCACCATCAACATTGTCGCCGATCACGTAGAAAAGCTCTCTGAAACGCTGACCCTTGAGGACATCATGCCACTGGATGAAACATTCCATGCGAAGAGCAGTCTCGTCAATCGTCCGATCACAGAAGCGGAGGTTTCATTATGACAGATCCTGAGATCAGAGCAGCCATGCTCTGTGCCCGAGAAGAATACATCCAGGCGATCCGCGCCGATATGCTCGGGCCGGGCTCGGAGTTCTCTCTGCCGGACGCAGAGCACGAGCTCATTGCATCGCTCCCCGCCGCACGATACTCCCTCGGCATTCTGTTCCCACAAGGCAATCTGCTCCGCCATGACGGGGACGAGACCATCACGGAGGACGAATCCCTGAACGAATCAGCATCGCCTGATCTGAGTGATCCCCTGCTTAGTACGGCCTCGGGGACGTCCGATCGTCCTGCCGGGAACGATACAGAGGATCTCCATACGGCAGAAGAAGAACACGGAGCCCTCGATGAGGAAGTTGGAATGGCAACACAATATGCCCCCTCGTCGATGGGACTCACCTTCCTTGTGCAGGGTGACTGCGAAACAATATGCGGTAAGGTTTCATTCGGCACATATCGCCGCGCGCGCATAGAGGAGTGTATCCTTCCCTTCCGCCCTTCGCAGCCGGATCACTTTGCCGTACCCGCCGCACTCACAGATCTCATCGACTATGATCCTGTAAAGAACGTCGCCCGCCTCAAGCGCTCCGTAACCCTGGCAGAACTTCGCCCCATCCTCGCCGAGGATCCCCTGCCGGAGGCGGATGCTGCAGCACTGCAGCGGATTTTGTTTCGCTTCTGTGACTACTGCCGCACTGGGTACATCAGAGAGCCGCATGAGCAGTCTTTCCGCCTCCATTTTAGCGGAAAAGCTCACATCGATCAGCGCATCACAGAGGACGATGCACAGGCGCATGTTCGTATGGTGACCTTACGCCGCAGGATCAACAGCGAGGTTTGGTCCGTCACAATCATGATGGTAAACGGTCACAGTATGGACAACGCACAGTGGGCATCCGCTGAGCAGTGCATTTTTCAGGCACACATGGAGATTGCTGCGGAGGAGAACCACTTCCGCTTTGTGGACAGCAATCGTGTGCGGGAAATCGACGCCCTCGATGACGAGGAACGCTCGCTCGCCCTCCTCTATCGGAATAAGAAAACCTATGGAACAGGCCTCGGCACCTCTGTGGCATGGGATATCGATGAGCAGGGCCGCGGTACATTATGGAGTGAGTTCCTCCCGGTCGCCGAGGTGCCGTCCGTCGACTTTTCCCTTCCGCCGAACGATCAGATTAGCAGCGAAGAGCTCTCGATGAAATATCTCTCCGATCTGGACGACACGCCGCAAGAAGAAAAATTGGCCTCTCTGACAAAGATGGTCAGCCTCTATCGCGAGTGGATCGACCGTCTGCAGGTGGAAGCCCCACACCTCGACCCACAGCATCAGGAAACAGCGGCAAAAAATATCCGTGTCTGTCAGCAGGCCTGCACCCGCATGTATGAAGGCATCGAAATACTGCGTCGCCTGCCGGATGCCTATCGTGCATTCCTGCTGGCCAACCGTGCCATGTTTATGCAGCGCATACATATCAAGGCACAAACCGATATGGCGGCAGCCAAGCCTGACCGCTACCCCGACGACGAGGAGATCTCTGCATGGCTGCGTCAGCTGGACTACAAAGAACAGCCGTCAGACGCAGCGATATGGAGACCCTTCCAGATCGCATTCCTGCTCATGGACGTGAGCGCCATCGTACACGACCAAAGCCCCGAGCGGGATCTGATCGATCTGATCTGGTTTCCGACCGGCGGCGGAAAAACAGAGGCATATCTTGGACTGACCGCATTTACCATATTCTATCGGCGGCTCGCCCACCCGACGGAGTCGGACGGGACCGCCGTCATGATGCGCTATACATTGCGCCTCCTCGCAGCACAGCAGTTCACACGTGCGGCGACCCTGATCTGTGCCTGTGAATACATTCGAAAGGATGCTCTACAGCGGCGCCCCCGTTACCCCTCCTATCCGCTGGGGAACGAATCCATCACCATCGGACTCTGGATCGGCAGCGCACACACCCCCAACAAGAACAAAGATGCCATCGATCATCTCGAAAAGCTAAACGCTGCAAATGAAAACCTCGATGGCGCAAAAGAACGGGACAACAAATTCCAAGTACTGAAATGTCCCTGGTGCGGAACAAAGATGGTAAAGGATTTGGAAAAGGACGGCCAACGCAGCAGAACCATCGGTGCATGGGGATACCGTATCATCCAAAAAAACGGGAAGCATTTTCGTCTGTTCTGTCCACATTCCGCCTGTGACTTTCACCTGGAGCTCCCCATTCAGATCGTCGACGAGGAACTCTATCTGCACCCGCCGACACTGCTCTTTGCCACCGTCGATAAATTCGCCATGCTGCCGTGGGAAGCACAGATCGGCGCATTCTTTGCTGCGGGAACAGCAAGCAGAGCCCCCGAGCTCATCATCCAGGATGAGCTGCACCTCATCTCCGGCACCCTGGGAACAATCGTCGGACTCTTTGAGACAGCGATTGATGCACTCTGCAGTCAAAAGGGGATCCCGCCAAAGATCATTGCCTCCACGGCAACCATCCGTCGGGCAAAAGAACAGTGCGCCGCACTCTATAACCGCGCAGTCGTACAGTTCCCACCGCCCGGTCTCAACGCCAACGACTCATTTTTTGCAAAGGATGCCGTCATTGATCACGCCCATGGGAAATACGGACGCAAGTACGTCGGGATCATGCCCTCCGGCAAGACAAAAGCGATCATTGAAATCCGTCTCATGGCAGCACTGCTGCAGCGCCTGTTCATGATGGATCTCCCGGATGAGGTCAAGGACAAGCTATGGACCCTGACGGCCTATTTCAACAGTCTCAAAGAGCTGGGCAAGGCCTCAACCTTTGCAAATGACGATGTGAAGGACTTCATCAAGCGCACTGCCTACCGCACGTTTACGCGGGCTCGCCTGATGGGCATCCCCGACGAGCTCACAAGCCGCGTATCGACCACAGAGCTCAACGAGACGCTGAACAAGCTCGAAAAGACGGCATATTCGAAAGAGAATATCGCGGCAAAAAAATACGCCTCCAACGTACTTCTCGCGACGAATATGATCTCTGTCGGCATCGACGTCGCACGTCTCAACGTCATGATGCTGCTCGGCCAGCCGAAGCTGACGAGCGAGTACATTCAGGCGTCAAGCCGCGTGGGGCGCTCCTATCCCGGGGTCGTATTCGTGCAGTATGACGCCACAAAGAGCCGTGACCGCTCGCACTACGAGCACTTTCCCGCCTATCATGCATCGTTCTATCGCTTCGTCGAGCCGACGGGAGCCACGCCGTTCTCACGCCCCGCACGCGCTCGTGCGCTGCACTCTGTTGTCACGGCAATACTGCGCCATCAGATCGGCCTGTGGAGCGATAACACGGCCATACAGTTCAGCCGCAGCGACTATGCTGACGAGATCCGCGCATGTGAGGACTTCATCACCGGCCGCGTTGCGTCGATCAACGGCCTGCTCGGTTATCATGCGGCAGAGGATACAGATGAACTGCGCGAGGAAATCGAGTATTTCCTGCGACGCTGGGAAGAAGCAGCCCACGCCTGCAAGCAGGATGATCCACCGAGTGCCCTCTATTTTGGACAGAAATTCATGGTCAACTCACCCGCTGAAGGGGAACGACGTCTCCTAAAGGCATATGGCGCACGGGGAACGGATCAGGCGTTTGAGACACTGACCTCCATGCGTCATGTTGATACACCGGTCCGCGGAAATGTCATCGTATGGGAGGGAGACAACACCCATGTCTAAGCAGAAATGCCGCATATATTTGCCTCAGCAGACCCACTCCGTCCGCACAGCGCAGGCAGTCCTGCAATACGGCGCAGGCGCGATGGTGGACTTCCCGGATCAAACGCTGGTCACCGCTGCACCGGAGCTCTGGAGCAAAACGCAACGCATCTATGACGAGCGCCTTGCCAAAGCACTCCATGTCAGCTATTTTGCCCGCCCGACGGAGATCGCCTATACACGTTTCCCGGAATGGTATTTCTGTCCGAAGTGCCGACACTTCCAGCCGCTCCAACAGTGGATCGCACAGTATCGGAAGTCTGCCTCCCCCAAACAGCGGGAGAAGGATCCCTATATGGTGCGTCGTCCACGATGCCCGATATGCCGACAGGATCTGCTCTGCACGCGCATCGTAACCATCTGCCCGTCCGGGCATCTGAGTGACTTTCCCTGGGTCAAATGGGTACATGCCATAGCGAAGCGCCCCATCTGCGGTAATCCGAACCTCAAGCTAAAGACGGGGTCATCCGGCAGCGAGGGACTCGACGGCATCCAGATCACCTGCTCGTGTGGAGCACAGGCGACACTCAAGGGCGCCATGGACGACGGTCGTTTTCAGGCACTCGAACAGAGCAGCACGTGCTCGTTCCGCTGTGACGGAACACATCCCTTTCGCCATGAGTCGGAGCCATGCAGCTGCTACCCGCGTGCTGTCCAGCGGGGCTCCTCCTCCGTCTACTTCCCGCTCGTCTATCGCTCTCTCGTCATCCCGCCCTATGCTGACCGTCTCAACAAGGAGATCGAGAGGAGCCACGAATTCGAGGTCTGCGTCGGGAGCATCGACAACGAGGAGCCCGAAGATCGCCCGGATTTTATCAAAAAGAGGCTCTCAAAATGGGCAGAAAAAATCGCGCTGGAAATCAGCGCAGATGGAAAGGATGTCGCACAGATCCTGGAGCGGAAGTGGAATCCCGCGGAGGACAGCCACGACCTTAACGGCACCTATCGCCGTGAGGAGTTCGCGGCACTCTCCGGGGCGATGAGCGCACCTCCATCCGACCACGTCGGTGACTTCTCCCGTGAGGAAACGGACATCACCGCCGATCATATCCCACACATCAAGGCAGTCTCTCTGATCGACAAAATCCGCGTGGTCAATGCACTTCTCGGATTCTCCCGCATGCAGCCCGTATCCTCCCCCACCGACGCAGGCTTTGTCTCCATCAAAAAACCGAACACCAACTGGTATCCGGCCTATGAAGTACGCGGCGAAGGAATTTTTATCGAGTTCGATGCCGATGAAATCCGCCGCTGGCTGCAGGAGTATGAGGAGCCGCTCTTCCAACGTGCAAAAATACTCCACGCGAAAGCGGAGAATTCTCTCCTCGGCTCCTCTCTCGCACAGAGTATACATCCCGCTTTCATCATGCTGCACACCTTGTCCCACCTGCTCATCACCCAGCTCAGCTTTGAGTGTGGATACAGCGTGGCATCCCTCAGTGAGCGCATCTATTTCTCGGATGGAAAGAATGACGCCATGTACGGGATATTCATCTATACGGCGAGCGGCGACGCCGAGGGAACACTGGGCGGACTCGTACGGCAGGGGCGCGCCGACACATTCCCGCAGCTCCTGCGCAGAGCGGTCACCCATGCCAAGATCTGCTCCAACGACCCCGTCTGCATGATGAGCCACGGACAGGGACGGGACTCCCTTAACCTCGCCGCCTGCCACGCCTGCGCGCTCCTGCCGGAAACCTGCTGTGAGCGTGGAAACATGCTGCTGGATCGCGGCATGATCGTCGGCACCTATGAGCACCCGGAAATCGGTTTCTGGAAGGATCTGCGCTGACCTGCCGCTGTCCCGTATCTACGGGATCGGGAACACGGCAGCATACTGCCGCAGATACTTCTGCTTCCTTAACACACCTCGATCTGGCACGCCCGCATCGCGTTGAGCGCGGTCGTATGACTCTCGGGCGTGACGCCCGCACAGCAGGCGGCGTCGACGCTGATGCGCTTTTCGGGGCAGAACGCCTTCACGAGGAGAGCGTTCGAGATGACGCAGATATCCGTGCAGAGCCCGACGAACTCGATCTCGTCGTAGTCTGCGAGGGCGGCGGGGAGTGCTGTCGCGCCGAACGTGGGCTTTTCGATCACGGCGGCCGCCGCATCGGCAAAGGGGCGGAGTGCCTCCACGATCGCCCAGCCCGCCGTGCCGCGAATGCAGTGCGGGACGGGCAGATGCTCTCCCTCCTGCGTCGCGAGATAGTCCGCGCCGTGCGTATCCATGGTAAAGACGAGTGCCGTCCCCGCCGCGCGCGCCGCCGTCAGTTTCTCCACCATACGCGGCAGCATCGCCTGCGCCTCCGCCGTGCCGAGTGCGCCGTCCACGAAGTCGTTCTGCATATCCACAACGACGATTGCCTTCTTCATTGTATGCCCTCCATTTTGCCGATGCTCCCGCGCTGTCGGCGCGCGGGAGTTTTTCTGTTCGCTCAGCTCTCTCAGTGCGCTCTCTGCCCCATCCCATAGCGCGCCTCCCATTCATCATAAATGGGACGGAGGCGGTCGTCGAGATAGGAGAGTGCCTGCGTGCGGATCGCGCCGGGGATGCCGTAGTACGCCTCAGCGATCGCGCCCGCAATCGCAGCGATGGTGTCACTGTCCCCGCCGAGTGAGATCGCCGTGCGGATGGCATCCTCAAAGGAGCACGACTCGAGGAAGCACTCAATCGCCTGCGGCACGGTATGCTGGCAGGTCTCGTTAAAAATATAGTCCTCCCGAATCCCGTCAATGGTAAAGTCGAGCGCGTAGTAGTGCTCCACGATATGGGCGG